>Ga0247841_10000754_pt1 | contig 81586 bp, 72 predicted proteins | sample LaCruzMarch2015__2_FD_192410 | JGI IMG/M metagenome (GOLD analysis project Ga0247841, IMG submission 192410) | Freshwater microbial communities from meromictic Lake La Cruz, Castile-La Mancha, Spain - LaCruzMarch2015_18m | ecosystem: Environmental > Aquatic > Freshwater > Lake | place: Spain... | reverse complement strand
ATTCTTGCTTTAAGTTCAGCAGCAAGCCGGTCAGCTACCTGAGCAAATTTTAATGCCGGCCAATGCTTATATGCAGCATCCTTACCCCAACTGCCGCCTGCTCCGGGAGCAACACCAATTACGCAATCCGTTGCTTCAATACCCGCTGAAGCAAATATATTTTTTGCCTTTAATTCCATCTCCGATAAAACAGCCAGATACAAACTTTTATCTTGAGCAGGGATATTTACAAATTTTAAAAGATCCGAATAATACTCAACTACATGTTTTTCCTGATAACCTGCCAATCCAACACGTTTTGTAAGAAATCTCCCCCGGCCCTTATAATCAAACCCAATCCGCTGCCTAATCCCGATTATTTTTGCCAATAAACCATAACGGTGATCCAGTGAAAAATCAAGGCCGATATCAAAATGCTCTTTTTTTATCTCCCAGACTAATTTAATCGCGCTCCAAATGCCCTTAAAAAACGACTCCTGATAAATCTTTTTAAGATCCCCGCGCGAAAGGGCAAAAACTTTGTTTATTTGGAGATTACTTACCAAAATTGGTTTAACCCGCAGATTCGACCAGTAACCGATAAAACTATCCGGATACTGCTGCCGCAGCGCCTTAATTACCGGCGTAGTAAATAAAACATCCCCGATACCAAAAGGGTTGATAATTAAAAATTTCTTCATCGCTTAAAATCATCCTCGAATCTTTCAATATCATCCTCTTCCAGATATGCGCCGGTCTGCACTTCCACAATTTTTAGCGCGGTAGTTTGAGGATTCTCCAAGCGGTGTCTTCTTCCCTTAGGTATATAAATACTTTCATTGCTGCGCACAAATAAAACCTTGTTGGCGCTGGTAATCTTGGCCAATCCGGAAACTACCACCCAATGCTCAGCGCGGCTTTTATGCCGCTGCAAACTCAGGCGCTTTCCCGGAGCAATCTCAATTAGCTTAATCTTAAAACCTATGCCCTGCTGCAGAATAGTAAACGACCCCCAAGGCCTACGCTCAGTTAAATGCACCTGATGTTCTTTGCGCTTAAGCGTCTTTAGCCTTTCAACCAGCTGTTTGACATCCTGAGTCCTGCTTCTATCACAAATTAACAGAGCATCCGGAGTATCCACAATAACCGTATCTTTAATTCCAATAGTTGAGACTAATCGATTACCTCTGCTAAATACGCATACACCCTGGCTGTCCACATTCAAAGTATCATCACTGACAATGTTGCCCTTTTTATCTTTCGGGAATACTTCTGCCAGCGCGTCCCAACTGCCTAAATCCGTCCAGTAAAATGAAGCCGGGATAAGCGCGATACACTTTGAACGTTCCATAATGCCATAATCTACAGAAATCGCCTCAATCCTCGGCCAGATTTTAGGAATATCATTTACCGAATTAATCCGCTGCAAATTAGCGTATAACTTTGGCAGATATTTTCTAGTTTCATCCAGAAACACCGAAGCTTTCCAAATAAACATACCGCTATTCCAGAAGAACCTCTTATCCTTAAAATACTTCTTGGCTTTATTTAAATCCGGTTTTTCCAAAAACTTCTCAACGGCTAAATATCCATCTTCTTTGCCGCCTACTTTTATATAGCCGTAGCCTATAGATGGAGCAGCCGGCTTAATACCCAGGGTAACTAAAAGATTATTTTTAGCGCAGGCAATTGCTTTTTTAATCGTTTTCTTAAAATTTTTTATATTCTTAATATAGTGATCCGAAGGCAGAACTAAAAGCACCGCGTCTTTATCGATCTTATTAATTAACTTTGCGCAAAGCCCAACTGCCGGAGCGGTATTTTTACCTTGCGGCTCTAAGATTATATTTGTATCCGGAATGCCAAATCTGGCAACCTGCGCTTTTACCTCATAGAAATAAATACTATTCGTAACAATATAAATGCGCGGCGCATCCACCAAGCCTTTTAAGCGCTGGATAGTCGCCTGCAACAAGCTCACCTGGCCGATAATCTTCATAAACTGCTTAGGCTCAAGCTCGCGTGAAAACGGCCAGAATCTGCTCCCCACTCCACCTGCTAAAATTACCGCATATGTCATATTTTAGCCTCATCTGAAGAAACTTTGGGGACTGTCCCCGCAGGGGACTGTCCCCAAAGTTTAATTCTTATTTTATCAAAAACCTCATTTACAGTTATATCATTTAAATTTGCTCTCTCTATCACCACATGCCCCTTTCCCCACGGTCCCCATCTTTTTGCAGTCTTCCCCGGTAAATCATTCCTGAATAAAGCAACCACCGGAGTTCCCACAGCTGCCGCCAAATGCATTGGCCCGCTATCGCAAGAAACAAGCAAAGAACAACGTTTTAATAACGCTGCTAATTCCACCAAAGAAGTTTTATTAATCATATTGATAATATCATTATCTTCATCAAAAACTCTTTGGGATAACCCAACCACAACAACCTTTAATCCTAATTCGCGCTTAATACGCTGCACTAATTCGACGAACCTCTCAATAGGCCACTGCTTGACAGGATCGCTGGTAAATGGATGTATCACCACAATATTTTGGCCAATAAATTCCTTAAACAGATTATCATCAACTTTAATGTGGAAGTCGGGGACTGTCCCCGCAGGGGACTGTCCCCGTGCGCCCACCAACCCCACCAACTCTAAATTACAATCCACCTCATGCCGATTGCCAAGGTGTTTAGTATCTTTTATTTTATGCGTCAGTAGGATTCCCCATTTCCGGTCATAACCCACACGCACAGGAATCCCCGCCCAAAAAACAGCCCAGTGAGCCACTTTCATGGGATTTAAAATAACACAAAGATCAAACTTATATTTCTTTAAATTCCCTTTAACCTCATCCCAAACCAACACCTGATCAACGCATTCAACCGCCTCAGCTAGCTCGCTAACCACAGAATTTACCGCCACACTAAGCCTTGCCTGCGGATACTTCTCTTTCAACGCCCGCATTGCCGGAATATTCAACAAAAACTCCCCGAACCGGTCATTGCGTATAGCAAGTATATTCTTGATCATTTCTTAATTAAATTTAAAGTACAATATCCTTAATATTGCCCAAAACCCATCGAATATTTTAATCTTTTTTCCTTCTTTATACGAACGTGGCTTGTATGAAACAGGAATCTCCAATATACGCATCCCTTTTTTTATCGCCTTAGCCAATATCTCAATTTCAATATCGAAGCTATTTGAACTAAGGCCCAACCCTAAAATACTCTCTCTGCGCATAAGCTTATAACAGGTAAAGCAATCATTTAACTTAACACCAAACAATTTATTCATTAACCCGGTCAAAAAACGGTTGCCTGCCTTGGGAAGTAAAATCCCATGATACCTTTCTGTAAACCGCGCGCCCAAAACCATATCCACCCCTTGATTCTTTATAGTTTCTAAAAGCTTAAGATAATCATTGGGGTCATATTCTAAATCCGCATCCTGGATAATCACAAACTCACCTATCGCATTCTCTAGGCCCGTGCGCACCGCAGCGCCCTTTCCCCGCTTGCTGACATGATGAATAACCTTTAAATTATTAAAAACCAGTGATCTTAAGATTGACTCCGTGCGGTCTTTTGAACAATCATTAACCACGATAATTTCTTTATCAATGGGGAGACTATTAACCTGGTTGATTATCGCTTCAATTGTTTTTTCTTCATTATAAGCCGGTATTATCACTGAAAGCATATTACTCACCCCTATTTAACGCTAACCCCACTCCGATTAAAAACCAAAAGATCATCACTAAGCGCGCGTAATAAAGGCTGCTTTCGGTAAGGCCGTTAATTAGATAGGCGATAATTGCCGCAAAAACAGATACGGATAAAGCTCTTAAAAAAGGATCTCTGTTTTTCTTAAAAGCTAACCAAATAGATTTTAAAACGAAAAACAAAAAGATTAAAAATGTTCCCAACCCAAGCAGCCCCATCTCCCCACCCATTTGCAAAAAGCTATTATGCGCATAAATAGTTTCCGGCGTCTTATATCTAGCTTCCGCAGCTGCCGTTCTATATTTACCGTAATTTTTTGAAAAAGTATTCACACCCACCCCGATAAACGGATGTTGGCTAATCATATTTATCGTATTTTCATAAATACTCATTCTTGCCGTATCTATCATTACTGCCACAGGATTGCTATTCACGCTTTTTACCCAATCCTTAATATTCTTAGGCATAATAAAAGGATAAATAACGAATAATAAAATAAGCCCCATAATCATAATCTTATTCTTCCTGACCAAACTCAAAAAAAGCACGCTTATAAAAAGTCCCAAACCTGCCCCACGCGATAAAGATAGATACACGCCCAAACTGCCAATTAACGCCGCGCAGGTTAAAAATATTCTATTCCTTAATCGCGTAGAAAACAAAGCCAACCCAACAATCAACGGCGTTAAGCCGGTAAGGTATATCCCCATAGAATTACAACCCGGAAAAGATGCTGTCGCGCGCACCAAGCCAATCACCCCTTGAAGATCATTACCCCGGATAAAATCTTTACCCGAAAATAATTGCCAAAGAGCATCAATACCAATCAAAGAAATACCGCAAGCCACAGAAATAGCAATCTTTTTAAAATGCTCCCTATCTTTAATACTCTCGCTGCACACCATAAAGATTAAAAAGAATTTAAATAATTTTATCATTCCATTTAAGCTTTCTTTTACGCTCACCGTATTTATAAAAGAAAGTGCGCCGGTAGCAATGAACACCCCGAAAATTATAACCGGAAGAGAAATAGAGCACAGCTTTTCTTTTTTTGCTATCTTTTCAATCAAAAAAGCGCCGATCATAATACCAATGATCGTATTAGAAAAACCCGGCGAAATAGCTACCGAAAACGGCAACAAGATAATCGACCAATAAATCATCTTTTCTATCATTCTAATAAACTTTTGCATTAGTAACCCCCTAATATGGATTCTTCTCTTTCCTTAAAATATTATAATACCCTGAAAGTTTAACCCAAAAACTAAAAGGCTTGGCCATATCAGAATTAGTCACCTTAATCCTCTTAAGCTCATACACATCGCGATTAAACTTAGCAAATCCGCGATTGGTCGTACAAGCGCCTTTATAACCCGCTTTAGCAACTAATTCTTTTGTCTTTTCATTAAAGCCTCCGGATGGATAACAAAAATAATCCACCGGCATTCCTATTTTTTCTTCAATCGCCTTTTTAGAGCCCGCTATCTGTTCAAACGCAGCCCTTTCATCTTTTACCACCCCAAGATAAAAATGAGTTTTAGTATGGCCCCCGAAGGAAATTCCATCTTTAGACATCAGGACCATTTGATCCCAATTTAAAAATTCTTTTCCATTACTTAAAGTTTTACCCGCAAAATCCGATATAAGAAATATGGTAGCAGGAAAGCCATGTTTTTTTAAAACTGGATAAGCATATTGAAAATTATCTTTATACCCATCATCAAAAGTAATCACCACTTTATTTCTCTTAAGGCTCTTTTTATCTTTTATACTTCTAACTAACTCATCAAAAGTTATTACTTCGTAACCATTCTTCTTAATATACTCCATCTGTTTGACGAACTCTTCAGGAGTAACAAAAAAATTACCCTTCCCATAACCAATCTCGTGATACATCAGAATCGGTACCGTATACTTTGGAGAAAACCAAATAAAATAAAACACTCCTGCTAAAACAACCGCTAGAAATCCTAAAAAAGGAATCTTTCTCATATTATTTATATATTAGAAAACTTCTTAGTTTATACTTTTATCCATTATCAGACAACTTAACTTTAAATTTTATTTTTTAGCCACTAGAATAACATTCTCAGCCGGAAAAATATATGTCCAGAAACGTTCATATATATCAGGGAAACGATTCGCCAAAGCAGAAATGCCTAAAAAACGGAAAGTTTTATAGAAGGTTATTTTTTGTTTTGCATTGCGCAACTTTGTTTTAGAAAGCAAGCTTGAGAACATAAAATACGAAAAAAAGCGTTTATGATCCGGTTCAGAATAAGCAACTCGTGATGAAAAATGCGGAGTTTCGATAAAAATTTCACCGTCATTTTTAAGGATACGGTAGCATTCTTGAATAAAAAGTACCGGATCATTGACATGCTCAATAACATGTTTGGCAAAAATTTTGTCAAATTCTTTATCTTTAATCGGATAAGGATAAATATTTAAATCATGTAAAATTTCGGGATTTGCACTTTTATCGATATCCAACCCCAGCGCACCAGGAATCTTATTCTTACCGCAACCTATATCCAAAATTTTCTCCACTATTATCTCCTTTGCAAAACAACCGTTTGTCTACCTCTAAATTTAACCACGCTTAGCTTAAAAATTTAATCCTAAATATTACCAACAATGCAGGAAGCATATGAATCGCTCTAATCGTTTTACCTTCTTTATGGGTTCGCGCCTTATAACAAACAGGCACTTCTTTAATTTTATAGCCTTTCTTACACAAACGGCTGACAAGTTCAAACTCTGAAGCTTCATTAGCAACTTGACAGCCCAGGCCTCTTAAAACAGCGGTCTTAATCAATTTAGTAGCGATAACATCCGTAAATTTTCTACCATAAAATAGATTTATTAAGAACGTTGCAATTATGGTTCCCAACCAATAAGGTCTTTCCTTAACCAGCTGAAATAAGGAGACATCTTCTCTACCTAACAACCTGGAACCAAAAACACCGTCCAGTTTCTCATTTTCAAGCTTCTCGGCCATTGCATACACATCCGCCATCTCATACTCTAAATCCGCTCCCGGAGCGTAAAAATATTCACCTGTGGCAAGAGCAATCCCTTCACGCACTGAATATCCGGCCCCTAAATTTTTATCATGTATAATTATTTTTAATGCCCGGTCATTTTCATAATTTTTCAATATTTCCTGAGTCCCGTCAGTCGAACAATTATCAATAACAATGACTTCTTTATCAATATTAATTTGCTTAGCCTGTTCTATAGCAACTGCAATAGTATTCTTTTCATTAAAACAAAAAATAAGAATTGTAAGTTTCATAACTTTTCCAAAAATTCAATAATTATGTTTTTCATATAATTTAACCTGGGATAATTAAGCCCCGGGTAAACTCCAATCCAAAAAAGGTTATTCATCACTATATCCGTATTGCGCAAGGATCCATAAATCCTATACTTAGCGTCTTTATACGCGGGTTGTTTTGTCAGGTTCCCTCCAAAAAGCATGCGTGTCGCAATTTTATTCCGCTCCAGATAATTAACCAAATTACTTCTGGTAAAAGCCGCATCAGTCTTTACTAAAATCGGAAAACCAAACCAGCTGGGATCAGCAACTTGCGCAGTTTTAGGTAAAATTAAATATTTCTCGTATGGCTTAAAATGTTTCATGAAAAAAGCAAAGTTTTTCTTGCGCGCCGCGATAAACCCAGGTAATTTCTTCAGTTGCGCTACCCCGACAGCCGCCTGCATATCCGTCACTTTTAAATTATACCCAATATGAGAATAAACATATTTATGGTCATAACCATAAGGTAACCCGTCGAATTTCCGGGTAAATCTTCTTGCACAAGTATCATCCTGCCCAGATGCACACCAACAATCCCTGCCCCAGTCGCGAAAAGACATAACTATTTTTCTTAAAAGCGGATTATTAGTTAAAACCGCACCGCCTTCGCCCATGGTAATATGATGCGCGGGATAAAAACTACAAGTTGATATATCACCAAAAGTTCCGGTATACCTACCTTTAAATTTTGATCCCAAAGCATCGCAATTATCCTCAATAAGCCATAAATTATATTTTTTTGCTATTTTTAAAATTGACCCTATATCCGCGGGATTACCCAAAGTATGCGCGATAAAAATAGCTTTAGTTTTCCTGGTAATCGCCTTCGCAATAAGCTCCGCCCGTATATTATACGTTCCTATTTCTACATCCACAAATACCGGCACAAGCTGATTTTGTAAAATAGGATTAAGTGTCGTTGGAAATCCACAAGCGGTTGTGATGACTTCGTCCCCTTTTCTTAATCGCCTATCTTTTAACAAAGGAGAAGTCAAAGCAGAAATCGCCAATAAATTCGCCGATGAACCGGAATTAGTCAAAAGGCAAAACTTCACCCCTAAAAATTTTGCCAGTTTTATTTCGAACTCCGCAGCATACCGGCCGGCGGTCAACCAAAAATCTAAAGAGGCATCCACAAGATTTACCATTTCTTGCTTATCAAAAACCCTTCCGGCATAATTAAGAGGTGTTTTTCCCGGAATAAATTGATTTCTGGAATCGTGCTGACAGAATTCTTTAACTTTTCGAAGAATCTCTTTTCTTAGAATCCTAGCCATTATAAAAGCTCTCCACCGTTCTTCTAAAACCTTCCTGAAGCGAATTCTGAGGCCGCCATCCTAAATTACGTAATTTAGCCGTATCAGGACAATGGCGGCTGATGGCGCTCTTTAAATACCCTTCTGGTTGCGATTGCATATCAAATTTTACTTTAAGATTTTTATCCGGGAATAAACCTACCAACATCTGCGCAAGATCCTTAATACTGATTTCACCATGTTCATTACCTACATTATAAGCCTGCGCATTTTCGCCGCTAAATAGTACCGTAAAAAAACCCACCACCGCATCAGACAAATAACAAAATGCCCTTATCGCGCTGCCATCACTTTTCATGATTATATCTTTTTCATTCACAATATCAGAAACAAAATCCGCAAACACTCTTCCATCGTCCAGCCGCATTCCCGGGCCATAGGTATGAAAAGGACGCACAATCTTTACCGGTACCTTGTATTGGTGGCTCCAAGAAACACACATATTCTCTCCGGCGCGTTTACCTTCGGCATAACAGGAACGAATCAGGCTAGGATCCACTAAACCGTAATAATCTTCTTTATTCGGTATCTGGCCGGAAGTTACTTCCCCGTAAACCTCACCACTACTAAAAAACATAAACCCTTCGCTTTTATGTTTTACCGCTAAAGCCAGAAGATTCGCCGTGCCCACTGTATTTGCCAAAATGGTCCCTACCGGATCAACTCCATAAAACTTAGGACTGGCCTGGCTGGCAGCATGAACAATAAAATTCATCTTTTTAGATATCTTAATCGGAGCGCATACATCTTGAATAATATAAATTAAATCTTTTCTCCTCCCATAACCAGAGAACCTGGCCGATACTCTCTCTTTATTACGCGCCAGAGCAAAAACTTTAGCCTTCTTTTTAAATCGATGGTCATTTAAAAATAGAATAGTTTCAATCATATACGCGGGTAAAAAACCATTTGCTCCGCTAATTAGGATATTTTTACCTTCTAAATCACCCCAGGGAATCCCCGTGGAAGTAATATATTCTAAATCTCCTTTTACAATAGGATGCATTATTCCTTTCCTAGCTCTATTACTATTTCTTTCTCACTAAGGTTTAATCTGCTCATTAACTGCTTTAAGTATATACTCCGATTCAATTGCCACGGTCTTTAAGGAGGAGAAACTTGGTTTATACCCTAACTTTAAAGCTTTCTTAGAATTAGAACGATAAAAGCTCTTGGTGCCTGTCGGACAATTAAGCTTAAGCTTATGGTCAATGCTATATTTTAAAGCATAATTTTTAACAAAATAATCCAACAAATCAAACTTCCTGACCGGGGCTAAACTATAAACATCAATAACACCATTAAAAGGCTTGACCTTGATGATTAAACAAATTAATTTAAAAAGATCGTCAGAAGAAAGAAAATCACGGACAAAATCATAAGGATTAGTAACAAAGGTTTTTTTATTTTTTAAACTCTTTAACAATTCCGTTAAAAAATAACCGCCGTTTAAATCTATAAAACGGCTAAAATAAGAAAAAACTCTTATATCCACGATACTTAATTTTCCTAAGGCGCGATGTTTTGCTTCGGAATATAATTTTGCCAATCCATAATAATTTTCTGGCTTGATATCATTTACGCGTAGCCTTAATTCTGAATTATCACTAACTTGCCGATTAAAACTATTGCCATAAACCGCTCCACTACTAAAATTTATATAAAGCGTTCCCGGCCTTTGACGCAAATATTCCAAGATCAAATTATCAAATTCCTCCGTTAACTTAAATATTCCCCCGCCGGCTGCTTTTACCTCTATGGGGGTTCCTAATCCCACGCAATTAATAATCACATCGTAACGCTGCTTATGTAAATCAATAAAATCTTTTTTCGGATAAGCATACGCACAATTAATCTGCTTTAAAAAAATCCCCAGCCTGCTTTTCGAACGGGCAAATAAATAAACATCTTGGTACTTATTTTTAGAAAAATTACAAATAAGCCCCTTAGCAATCTGACTAGTTGCTCCTAATATGGCGATTTTTTTATCCATTTTAATTAATCCACCGGTTTAACTATCATCTCTGCAAAAAAAGTCTTTCTATCTAAAAAAGGATACATATCTTCGTAAGGTTTTGATACCAAGGTGCCGTTCGGTAATTTTTGAGAAGATATTCTGGGAATAATCAGTTGCCATTCCGGAGTCATAACATCGCAAATAACCGGACCGTCATAGTCCATAACCTCTTTTAATTTAAGCCCAACTTCGGTTACATTATTGATTCTCACCCCTTTTATCCCATAAGCTAAAGCAATCTTTAATGAATCCGGACACCATACCCCGGTATCTGGGCCTTCGCCTAAGAACCTTCCACCCATAAAATTTTTCTGAGTATGGCGAATAAGTAAATAACCGTTATTATTAAAGATAATAATTTTGATCGGTAAATTATTATGCTTAATGGTGGCCAAATCCTGTATGTTCATCTGCAAACTGCCATCGCCGGTAATCACCACCGTTCTTTTGCGGTTATTAGCTATGCAGGCCCCTATAGAGGCAACCCAGTAACCCATCGAAGACAAACCTCCAGTAGTAAGAAACCTCTGATTTTTCTTTATCTTCCAGGCCTGACAGGCAACATGAAAACACGTACCGGTATCCACAATAATCATATCATCTTTAGTCGCATAATCCGAAAGCTTCTGCGTAAAATAATATGAATTTACGGGTTTCTCATTTTTATATGAATCCAAAACTACTGGATAAGTTTTTTTCCAATGATTACACTGATTAATCCAAGAGGTAAATTTTGGAAGCTTAATTTTATCGGTTAACTTTAAAATCTGTACTAGCACCCTTTTAGCATCATCTTTAATCTTTAAATCTATCTTTACCCCAGGTTTAATTAACTCCTCTTCATCGATATCAATAACTATTTTCTTTGCGTTCTTACCAAAATTCTTTGGGTCATGCCCGACTAATGCTGAAGCTAAACGGCAGCCGATAGAAATAATTAAATCCGAATTCTGAATCGCAAAATTAGCGCTTCTTTCGCCGTAATTTCCCGGCCGGCCAACATACAATAAATGATCGCTATTTATCAGGTCGATTCCAAGTCTAGAAGTTAAAACAGGGATCTTTAAGCGGTTAACAACATCACTAAATTCACTTACAGCATTAGCCAGCCTTACTCCCTGCCCCGCCAAGATAATCGGACGGCTGGATTTTTTGAGCATCCCTAATACCTGCTTTATTTCTTCTTTTAAAGCAAAAAAATTTGTTTTTTCTAAAGAAGGCCGAAATTCCTCCAATAAGCCTGTAGGCACTTCCATCTTTTGCACATCCAGCGGCACATCAATCCATACCGGCCCCGGCCGGCCATTCATCGCCAGATAATAAGCCTTGCCCATATAATAAAGAATTTTTGCCGGATCATCTATAGTAACAAAGTATTTAGTTACCTTTTCCACTAAAGGCTTAATATTGATTCCTTGAATACCGAATTGACGGATAGGATGTTCCTGCTGATATTGTACGCAAGATAATCCGGATTGCCCGGAAATAACCATCATCGGGGCGGAATCCGTCCATCCTCCCACCACTCCATTAGTAATATTTACCGCTCCCGGCCCGGCAGTCACTAAAGCTACCCCAAGTTTTCCGGTTAATCTGCCATAAGCATCCGCGGACATACCCGCGGTCTGTTCATGATGCGTACAGATTGCTTTAAGCTTTTTATTCTGATAGATCGCGTCCACCAGAAACATTGCTTGTCCTCCGGAAATCATATAGACCGTATCTGTCCCTCGATCAGACAAAAATTTAAAAATAAAATCAGCAACTCTCATAAACCTGTCCTTTCTTTAAAGCAAAGACTCGATATCATAACTCTCTTTTTCCGATCCTTTTCTGCTGGCTAAATACATCGCTGCATCCACGATAAAATCTTCCTGGCCGGCCACCATCTTACGCTTACCTAACTCCATAAAAATATCCCTCGGGTCAACCTTAAATCTTTCCGCGGCTTTTTTCACATGGCTAGCAAAACCTGAAAAAACACCGGCAATACCGCTAATTAAAGAAACAGAGGAAATCTCCTGTGGTTTTTTCATTATTTTAGAAACAATATTCTCACTAACATCCATCAAGCGATAAAGATCTAATTCCGTAGAAATACCCATTTTTAATAATAATCCGATCAATACCTCTAGCTGGCAATTCCCCGCTCCCGCGCCAAACCCGCGCAATGTTCCATCTATAATCAATGCTCCATTTTGAATAGCAATCAGTGAATTAGAGATCGCCAATCCCAGATTATTGTGCGCGTGAAATCCCAATTTAATCTCGATATTCTGGGTAAGATAGCTAATCGTTTCAGAAACCATTTCCGGAGTCGAGGCGCCCGCGGAATCCATAATGATAACACCTTTAGCTCCGTAACTTTGCATTTTTAAAACTTCTCCGAGCAGCTTTTCCTTAGACGCCATATGGTACATCATTAATACGCCGTAAACTTCTTTATTTTTCTTCCTCAAGAATTCGATATGCTGCTTCGTAACATCCGCTTCAGTGCAATGGATAGCAACGCAAAATAAATCCACTCCCATATCAATAGCCGGTTGAATATCATCTTTGATCGTTCCAAATCCGGGAATTAAAAATACCCCCAATTTAGTTCTTTTGAGCTCTTTCCGAGCAGTTTTAAGCATTTGGGCATCTGAGACCGCAGACAAACCAACTTGCAATGATGAAGCACCTAATCCATTGCCATGGCCAACAATGATCGTATGCAGCCCAACAGCATCTACTTGGCTGCAGTAATCTTTAATGTTCGCAACGCTTAACTGATGGCCCACGGCATGTGAACCATCGCGTAAAGTAGAATCAAAAAAAAGCACCTGGCTCATGATCTTTTATCCATCCTAGGCAGTAACTTCTCCCTAGCGTATGCCTCAGCCATATTCACGGCCGCACAGGTAATAATATCCAAATTACCGGAATACATCGGCAGATAATCACCCCGCCCAACAACTTCAATCATCGTCGTCACCCGTCCACTCTCTACCACCGGACCAAGAGTAATCCTGTAGCCGGGAACATATTTTTGAATGAGCTTAGCCATAACGTTAATTTCTTTTTTTAACCTATTTAAATTTGGTTTCTTGATCCTGGCATAAATAGTATTGTGCATCAATACCGGAGGTTCTGCCGGATTCAATATAATAATTACTTTAGCCTTTTTAACTTTAGTAAATTCTTCTATCGCATCCCGGGTAGTTTGAGTAAACTCATCAATATTAAGCCGCGTTCCCCAACCCGCTGATTTTGAAGAAATACTAGAGACTAATTCCACATATTCCGTATTCGGATGCACCTTCATTATCGCATCAATAATCGGAATTGCCGCTTGCCCCCCACAGGTAATCAAATTAATATTGCTAACCTTAAGGCATTCCTTCATATTCATAGCCGGAACACACATCTTGCCGATCTTAGAAGGAGTAAGATCAATAGTATATTTATTCAATTTCTTAAGAATAGGCGCATTTTGCTGATGCACACTGGCAGAAGTAGCATCAAAGACGATATCGCAGCATTTGGGATTATCTTGGATTGCTTTTATCGAATCCGCGGAAGTATCCACCCCCAATTCTTGAGCTCTTCTAATGCCTTCCGAACCCGGGTTCCTTCCGGTAAAAATACCACATTCCAAAACCTTAGATCTTTTGACCTTAAACAACAAATCCGTGCCGATATTACCTGTACCAATAATCCCAACTTTTATCTTGTTCATATCCGTACACTCAATCCATCTTTTGCTGCCCAAGTATCTGCAAAGATCTTCCTTGCGCTTTTTTGAGCCAGAATCCTATCCTGGTTCGTCAAATATACACCAGCATCAAAATGCGCCAGAAATAATTTCTTAACTTTTGCCTGTTTAGCGATCAACGCCGCTTGTTGCGGATTAAGATGCGGCCAATGATTATCTATTTTTCCCGCAGGTAAAGATGACTCAGTTATCAAAATATCCGCTCCTTTAGCTAACAGATCAAGATTTCTACAAGGCCCAGTATCCGTGCAAAAAGCTAGCGCTTTATTATCCACGGATACCCGGTATCCGTAACAGGAGCCAACATGACGAAGTTTTCTATATTCAATATTTACCGGCAGTTTTAAATTATTCATAAATTCGTTTACCACCAATTTTATCTTCAGCTTATTAACCGGCATCGAGTAAGGAGCATTAATGAGCGTGCTAAATATTTTCTTTACCCCCCGAGGGCCAAAAATTTTCATTCCCTGCTTAAAATTAAATTTAGCTAAAGTATGTAATCCGATAATATGGTCTAAATGGAAATGGCTAAGCAAAACTATAATCGGCTTGTTTTCTTTTATATACCGGTCAAGCTTATAAAATCCGCCTCCGGCATCAAAAACAATATAGGCCTTATCAGTATCCAGTAAAATCGAAAGCGTATTACCTAAACTGGTATCATACCAACCGTTGGTGCCCAAAAAATGCAGCTTCATGACTTTTTAAAATATTCCGCGTACCATTGAACCGTTTTCTTAAGGCCTTCATCCAGGCTATATTTGGGTTTCCAACCTAGGATACGCCGGGCTTTCGCCGCGGAAAGATACTGTTTTCTTATTTCATATTCAGCGGTATTCATAATTTTATACTTTAATGCGTTTCCACAATGGTTAAATTTACTAATCTCCTGCAACAATTTAACTACAGTTATTGGCTTTTCATCACTTAAATTGAAGGCTTCACCTGAAAGGCTGTTCTTTTTCAACAGTTGGGCTATTTTAATATATCCAGCGACAATATCATCAATATAAACATAATCGCGGACAAATAGGCCATCACTGCGTATCTTCAATGTTTTATTAAACAGCGTACACCTTAACGTGTCCGGAATAAGGCGGCTAAAATTAAAATCTCCGGGCCCATAGATATTGCCGCAACGCGTAATCGCCACCGGTAAACCATAAGTATAAAAATATGTATTGGCAATCAAATCCGCACAACTCTTAGAAACATCATACGGGTGATTGGCAACTAAGGAAGCCTCTTCCCGATAAGGAAGTTTTTTATGGCTGCCGTACGCCTTATCGCTGGAAGCAATAATAACCGCCTGTACCTTTCCATACTGGCGAGCAGCCTCTAAAACTTCCCAAGTTCCCATAATATTAGACCTAAAAGTATCTAAAGGATTTTCCTGGCTTCGTCCGACAATTGCTTCCGCGGCTAAATGAAAGATTACATTAACGGAATGCTTACGCAGGATGCCTCTAATCAGGTTACGATTAGCAACACTCCCCTTATAAACAACCATTCTTTTATAATTTTTCTGGTCAAGAATAGTTTCTGCGCGAAAAGTTTTAATATCTAAACCCACAACTTTCGCGCTTGTTTGAAGTATTTCCCTGGCCAAATGAGACCCCAGAAAACCTTCAAAACCGGTTATAAATACGCTTTTATTCTTCCAAAACTTTTTATCTAGATTGATCACTTCCACACCTTCCAAGAAACAAGCCCGGATTGCCAGATTCTCTCAAAATTTATTTTGTCTCTTAAAGTGTCCATGCACCCCCAGAAACCGGTATGTTTATAGGCGCATAATTCTCCCCGCCGGGATAGCTTTTCAATGGGTTCTTTCTCCCAAACAATGGTATCATTATTATCTATATAATTAAATACTTCCGGCTCCAGAACAAAAAAACCGCCGTTAATCCATCCCCCTTCGACTTTAGGCTTTTCCAGGAAAGAAGAAACTTTATTTCCTGAATCTATATCCAATACGCCAAATCTTCCGGCATTTTGAATAGCAGTTAATGTCCCTAATCTTTTATTCTTTTTATGAAATTTAACCAGTTTCTCAATATTAATATCAGCTAAACCATCACCATAAGTTAAAAGAAAAGTTTTATTTCCAACATATTTCTCCACTCTTTTAAGCCTGCTTCCGGTCATTGTTTCTAACCCCGTATCCACCAAAGTAATTTTCCACGGTTCAGAAGCAGTGGTATGAATTTTAGTTTCATTTTTAGACAAATCAATGGTCACGTCGCTCATGTGCATAAAATAGTGCGAAAAGTATTCTTTAATCATGTACCCCCGATACCCCAAACAAATAATAAAATCATTAAAACCATAATGAGAATATAATTTCATAATGTGCCAAATAACCGGTTTACCGCCAATCTCAACCATCGGTTTTGGTAAAACTTCTGTCTCTTCGCTAATTCTTGTACCCCTTCCTCCTGCTAATATAACTACTTTCATGCTCACCCCCGCGATTGATAAAATATTTATTTTTCGGAAACTGCGGTTAATCTGATTACCATATAATAACCACTAGAAAAAATCTTAATCCATACAGGAATGAATTCTTCAGAACCTGAGCTTTTAAGAAATAAGCTACTAATATTTGTTCGATGAAACGAATTTTTATCTTTACGGAATATTTGAGCTTTTAAGAATTCCAATTCATAGCGCTGGTTACTAATCACTACCTCTTGACTATTTGCCGCCGCCCCCTTAAACACATAATTTTTTTGATTTGTATTTAGGTACATTTCGAATTCTCTTGTTCTTAAAAAATCAATTCTTCGTAAACTAAACATTAATGAAAGCGGATCATGGGTATTAGGAAGAATCTGACGCTTTACTCCATTTAAAACCATTTCTCCTGACTTTTGATCATAAACAACTTCTTTTTCTTGGGAAGGCTTTCCCAAAAGATCAACCTTTTGCTTAAATTTTACCGGTAAATACGTGTTTCGATCGATATAAGAATCCAATACCGCTTGGCCCTTTAGAAATGAGGAGACTAACAAGGTGGTTTTAGCCTGGGCAGTCAAATGATAAAATTCATCATCATTAATCCGCTCTAGCGTGGGAGCATACAAAATAGCGTCCCCTACCGGAAATAACCCAAAGGCATAAACTCTATAAGTTAACTTTTGCGAGAAAACAACGCTATTCTTAAAAACCTTGCCAATAATAACCTTGGGATTATCATTATAGGCATTAAAACCAGTTACGCTTATTATCAAGCTAACTAAAATCAAAAAACCCACAATTATCTTTTTCATAAATTCCTTTCCTTAACCTCAAATTATTGCTCATTATAACATATTTTAGAAATAAATCCGCCCCTAATTATCACCTAACTACTGCTTAAATGGGGTTCAACTGGCGGCCCCTGAACCTCATATACATCTATTGGTCCAGTCTTTTTAATGCAGAGAACATTAGCGGGACACTCTTGAGCAGGAAAAACTTTAATAAGTTTAAGGCCAGGATTCTTAGCAATCATTTGCAGCTCATCTATTTGATCAACTAACCCTGTCTGCTGGTAATACCCCCTATGCACAATAACATATTTTACGCCCAGCCATTTCAAGGTACGGGCGCTGTTTAGAGCAGATAATTTCTCGATACTCTTAGCAACCTTATACGCATAGCTCCCGGGGTGGGCACCATTGATTATTCTTTTGTGATGTTTAGTCTGGTACAACCAATCCTCAACACGCGCATCTTTTAAATATAAAGGATATTCCGCAATAACTATATCGGAAGGTTGCTGTTTAAGCCAAACATAAACTTCCGGTGGCTGCGAAATATCGATAATCCTAAAAGGAGGATAATTCCAAAACTCCAGCATGATTAACCCGCAACAAACCGTAAAAATCAAAAACCTGATTTTTTTACTTTTAAAATAGCCTAAAATAAATTTCAAACCAAAACCAGCCAGAACGGACACTGCCAACATGACCAAAACGCCAAACCTGGCGTAAACTCTAAACATTGGCAGGATTTTATACATAAAAAAAGACGGCATAAATATTCTTAACCCAAACCAATTCCACCAAGGCGGCTGAGAAAAAAACCAGGCAGTAACAGCCAACCAGGCAAAATAACGAATATAAAAATGTTCCGCAATATTCGCTTGCCTACGTTTTAATTTTAACAAAACAAATAAAGAAATTATTATGGCTGTCCAACCAAGATATAGCGTATGCTCGCTAAAATTAATTCCATAAAGATTAGAACCTAAAAACATTCCGGTAATTCCACCCAGTAAAGGATTGGTAATCGACGGTAAGAAATAACTTAAGGGCCTGGCAGATTGAGAGAATAAATCCTGAAACGGCCGATAGAATAAAAGGCTATCAGCTCTGGAAGGAGAGAATAAATAAGCTCTATATATTCCATACGTAGTTGGCAGCGTAAGCAAAAACACTACGACTGCCGCTAAAATCAGGAACTTAACAAAGCTTACCTTCCTAGAATAATCCTTTTGCAGCAACGAAACGATAACGAACAGCAAAGTGGCAATCAATACCAGATAAACATGAAAATAGTTTTCTGAAAACATAAATAAAACCGCGGACAATAAAACCATACCTTTAATTCCGGGCTCATCTTTAAGGCGGATTAAAGAATAAATATACAAAGGCAACCACTGGATTTCAGATAACCCCAGGTATTGGCAGGACTTCGAAAAATGATACGGGCAAAAAGCAAAAATTAACCCCGTAAAAAAGGCAGCCCATAAATTTTTAGTTAAATATCTCGCTAAAATAAAAGCAAACAACCCCGATAGTACAAAGCTTAAAGTTATAATTAAATTATACATAATAATCTCGTTAGTAAGTATAGAAAACCATTTAATAATAGAATAACCCACGGGAAAAACAACCACGCTTGAAACGATCGTACTAAAGGGATAGCTTATAAAATGATAATTATTAAGGTCAATATGGTTAAGAAAAGCGAATCTTTCCTGCCAACCCGCCCAGATCGTAAAAAACAGCTCAGAAGTATGCACGGTCCCGGAGACATGCGTTCCAAATTTTAAAAAAAGAGGAAAAGTAAAAATAAAGGTTAGCAAAACAAACCCAAAAAATATAAATAAAAGAAACCTATTATTCAAGATAATTTCCTTTTTTTAGTTTATTAAATTTTACGATAAGGCCTGCCAAAATACTAAAATAAATAAAATAAGAAATAATTTCACTTAGAAAATATAATTTTAACCATATAAAAAAATAGCACAAAATAAATCCAGAAACCGCTAATCTAATAAGAAATTCTCCCGGACAAGTTTTAATTTTTAATGTAATACACTCTAAAAAGAAACTTAAATCCTTCCTTTCGCTAGTGGGAAATCTAATAACCTTGCACAATAACAGCCTGGCTTTAGAATTTAAGTTAATCTTATGGCGGTATTTAAACAAAAACCCTAAAAAAGAAAATAGAAATGAAAGGCAAATATAGATACCGGCTGCTTTTAAGAAAAAAAGCGGCAGGAAAATAACTCGATAATGATGCACTTTGAAAGTTAAAACTAAAATAAAGATGAACGCAAAACATAAAGCATTATATAAAACAAAATTGAGGAACAATTTAAAGAAATCAAGGTTAAAAAACAATAACCTTGTAAAATAATACAATAAGCAAAACGCTGCAATTAACACTCCAAATATCAAAAAAATCAAATCAAAAAATAAACCGGTATTAAAACGTAGGAACCGGGATGAATCAAATAAAAGAAACAACTTCCTTGAATCATCTAAACCATAGAAATTTTTAATTCTCATGCTATAACTATTCTGGCTGACAATACTAATGATATTCCGCCCTTCATTAACCAAAGCTCTATCAAATTTTATATACGCTTCCTCGGTATTATTCCGGGAAGAAATACGGAATGGGATTATCTCTATGTTGTTAAAATACACCTTCTCCGGGCGTTTCTCGCCCCACAATTTAACTAAATAAGTATCCAGTCTAGGTAGTTTGACAACCAGGCTAGATTGAACATTCGATATTTTATTGTCATAGATTATTATTTCATTTCTCGTGGTAAAATAACAATAGAAAAAAGAACTAACACAGCTAAATATAAATACCGCTGTTAAAAAAATTAAAAATTTGCTTACTTTATGCTTATTTAACATGTTTTAACCTCAGAAATTTAAATAAAAAATACAATAATAGTACTACCAAAGTTAACAAAGAAATAACGGCTCCCAAATTAAAAAATGCTTGCGGCCAGAAATATACGACTAAAACAAAGTTTTCTCCCAAACCGGCCCCCTGAGGGTCTATAAACCAGGTGTTCGCGTACAAATTAGCATTAAGATGATCCGCCCGCAGGGAGAGCTTGTATAAATACTTAAATTCAAATAAATCATTTTTCAATACCGGCCTACATTCATTCGCGTTTAAATCCTTATATTCTTTGATTAATTCAAACGACCCCTTCTCCGCATCATCCGCTAAATAAACCCTCCATAAAGGATGGAATAGTTGTTGAAATGTCAACCAGAATTTACTCTTGGCTCCGGTAATTTTTACCAGGTATTTTGCTTGATTTAACTTCTTAAAATAGATTACCGGATGATCTTGTTTTGTCTCTCCTAACCCATTCAATGGGCCAGGAGAAAGCCTAGCCCATTCAGTAAAGAATAAATCATTATCGAAAAACTTTAATTCATGTTCTCCTTTTCCTAAACGCAAATGCCCCAGGTCAATTATTTGATTTTGGCGAATATCCGGATAATTATTAGTGCCGCTCATACACTTAATATTAATCCCATCAATAGCCAACATCACTAAATCATCCGCCGCGAATTTTTCTAATAATCCGTGCTGAAGGCTATTGTAATCCATAGTGACAGGATATTTAAAATAAAATTTTATCAAATCTTTCATTTGAAACGCTTTCCAACCCGGGCCCCTGAAATTCAGGTTTCTTTTATATCGAAAGATGATATTCTTAAGCTTTGCCAGATCAACCTGGCCAAACCTACCTAAACGAACTTCTATCTTATAAAATCCATCGCGCATCTCTAGAACAGAAAATAAAGTTTGATCTTTAATCGCACCAAGCTTATAAACGGAAACCCTGGTATTATCAATATCCAAAATAATGTCTAAATCTTCTAAAAAAGAATTTCTCGGAAAATACCAAAAACTAAAATATAAATTTCCAAGCTTATCTTCGTTACTAAAATTAACCGGCAAATTTAATTCCATATACTCATTCCTTCCGGATTCATTATCACGCGATTCAACAGAATAATTTCCCGAAAGTAAATAGTTTTTTTTATCAAATTCATTACCGGAAAAACTATTTACTTCAGACTCTTTAAAATTAAGCTTAGTATGAAAAACTCTTGCTTCTAAAACCTGGCCATTCCGGTCTTCAGGTTCTAAAAAAACGCGGTAATTAGCACAATTTGTCCCGGCCATTTTAATATCTCCAACCGGATAAGAAGCGAACGGCACAATTATTGATTTTTTTGAATAGCTCGAAAAATTATCCAATTTTAACGAAAAATACCTATTCTTGTCCGAATTCGACAATTGCACGTAATCCTTATCCCAGAAAACAATAATAATCTTTTTTAAATAAAACTTAGGGACTTTTTGACGCTCACCATCATAGAGCCACTTATTCATAGCTAGTTCTAAAAAATTAGCTTCCTCGTTTCCTAACAGATTTAAGTAAACATCAATGATCGAATCCTCGTCAAAATCTACGCCCAAAAATACACCGGCCTGCGCTGGCATATTGCCTAGCTTATAATCTAACGCTAAATACGGATACTCCTCAATATTAATATCCAGATCCCGGCTTAAAAGTACCAATTCATGATCCTGGCTTTCAGAACGGGAAATTAACACATTTAAAGAACCATCGTCAATAGCTTGGCTATATTCATTTTTAAACGATTCTTCTAAAACCAGTTTCCTAGACACTATTTCCGAGCGAAAACCATCCCTTATGTTTACCATTAAATCCCGCGGGAAAACTGCCTTATGGAAACAATCTAAAGAATCATAAAAAATGATTTCATTTTTACCGGGATGCAAATCCAGATTATCAAGATTAACGCGTAAATACTGAGCAGTGGAATTATTAGCAGATGGCAAAATTATATCCTTGATAAAAACGCCGTTTAAACCGATAAACAACTTGGCATTTTTTCTCTTAGAATCCACGAAAAAACTTAAATTTGCCTGGACATCGCAAACTAAAGGATTAATAATTGAAATTTTAGCGCCGTTAAATATTCGAAAATAATTATTTTCTTTCTTCACTAAAGAGTTTTCTTCAACAAAAACTATTGGCGTAGAATTATCATCTTTAGGCAAATATCCAAATTTCCAATACTTTAATTCCTGTTCCCAATCAGTATCATCGCGATCTTGCCAGAACTTATTGATCAAATTCTCTTTAAACTTAAATTTTGCTTCTATTTTTAAATTTTTATTACCCGCGGGCAAAATCTGGCTATCCTGCGCGAAAGAACAAATAACATTGCAAAAAATAAAACCTGTGATCAAAATTATATTTTTTATGAACATAGCTTTAATCCAAAGTGATTTTACTGCTTTCTCTAAGATAACGTATGACTTCTTTGTTAGTTTTACTTACGTCAGAAATAATAGACTGATAAGCACTAATTCTTCTTGATTTATCCACTACTATAACGCGCATTGGTCCAGAGATATTATTTCCACGCTTATCGGGTAACTTATTTAAACTTACAGAATGCCTCCCGGGAGTCAAGCTGGTTTCTCCGAGTTTATGGTACTTTTTATTATTAAAATCGTAATTAACCGGTAAAAAAATATTTTTATCAACAACTATTTTTAATTCTTTATCCTTAGCCATTCCCTGAAAATCATAATCCGTCCATAATTCAAAAACAGTCGGCTTAGAAATATTAATTTCTAAGCCTTTATTTAAGTTTTTCTTGGTAAACGTGACCTTCAGTTGAGCTGAAAACTCTATCGAGATATCCTCAAGAGCATAATCCTGCAAGATTATTTTTTTCGCGGATTTAAAAATATCAAACGCGAGCATCTTTTGATCAAAGGCGACTATCGGATAATTATTATCAAAAAAATCTGATTCCGCGATAGCCGGCAAAAGGCTTGAGCTATTACTCAAGAAAAGCTGACATTCTTTGGAAGCATAAAAAGTTGGCAAGGGGTCCTTTAACTCAAAAACACTATAATTATCATTAACTTTAACCTCAGAAGCATACGGTAGGCTTTCTACTAACTTTTTATAATAATCCCTGGGTAATTCATACCAATAATAAATCTCCGTAGGAAAATCTTGGCTTACAAAAGGCACAATAATATATTTTATGGAAAAAAGGCTTAAAACCTTCGAAATATTCTGATTATTTAAGTAGGATAAATCATACATGGGAAACCGGCGGTCGCCGCTGCGGAATTCCGATAAAACTCCACGCCCAAGATCGATACCGCCGATTGCCGGATGGTAGAACGAAGAATAACCAAATCGATAGGGTATCGGCAGCCATAAAGTTCGGAATGAATCTTTTTGATTATGCAAAAAATCCTCTATTTTCTTGGAATCCTCGGGTATTTTATAGGGAGTAAACATGGCAGAGTATTTTAAGAGACTAACCGGATTCACCGGAAAAACTAAAAAAAACAAAGCCGTTAGCGCAGTCGATAAAATAATCCCTCCGGATATACGATTAAATCTAAATCTATTTCTCAACCCGGCTAACTTATCCGCTAAATATCCATTGCTGGTTAGATAATCAACTCCATAAGCAATGATTATAGAATAACAAAGCACAGCCGACGACCACCACTTACCCGGTTCTCGAAACATCGAAAATCCGGGCAAATTCTTAAACAAAAAGATATAGATCTCCCCAAACGGAGGCTTACTTCCTTTGGCCAGGAATGTAAAAATAAGCGCTGAAAAACCAAAGAATAAAAGGCCGCGTATTTTTTTGCCAATCGGCAACAAGAATACCGAAAATATCATAATCGGCATAAATAAAAACTGTGGATTAACCGGATTAATTATTCCAATTCGTCCCCACCAAGGTGATTGCATTCCAAAAACATGCAGTAATGACCAGTAACTAAGTGTTTTAACCCAACCTGATGAATCATATCCCGCAGGCAGCAAACTTACCCCCCAGCATCAACTCTGGCAAAAAATAATGGAATAATCCAAAATGCGTGCAGCAAAGTAATGATTAGTGCACTTACCAGTAAAATTAATAAAATCTTGGGCAATTTTAATAAATACTTAGCGGGTTCAAGAAGAATTAAATACGCTAAATATAACCCACAGAATAAAAAATAAATATACGCTATGCGTATATCATAGATCATCTGCAAAGAAGCTAAAATCCCAAACAAGAAAGCGTTCTTGACTTCCGGTTTATCCAATAATTTAATAAAAACTGCTAGCACAAACGGGCCAAAAGCAGTAGCCAAGCTAAGTGTTGTTACAGCGGTATTCATAACCATAATTGTATTTAAATTAAACACCAGAATTGCCGCGGCAATGGCAAATCTACTGCATCCTAGAGTAGCGGCCAGATACCAAGGTGAAAATACAAAAAAGAGTACCAAAGGCAGAAAACAAATTACCCGTTCAATAACCGGATAACTCCAATGAAAAGCGCGATACAGAAAACCGGTAAGGCTAATTAATGGCTGCAAGGATGCTCCGATAATTTGATACCCGCCTAAACCGGATCCCCACATACTGCCGGCCATATCGGATAACGACCCGTCACCATAAAACCACCAATCTCCCCAGGTAATCGCTCCCGGAAACATCCATCTCCAATAAAGCAAGATGACCATAAAAGAAGAAAACAAGATGCTTAATCTTCCTAATCCATCTTGGCCATTAATCAACGGTTTATGCTGAGAAAGTATTTTCTTATACATTATTCTTATCCAAAGGCAATAATCCAGCTTTAATATTATGTTTTTCTTTATATTGAAATTCCCAAAGCTTCGCCATTTCAGCGAAAAAATAAAAAGCCATTAATATCGATTCTATAAAACCGTGCAGGCCGTAACGATAAAATCCTGCCTGAAAATAAAACATATAAAAACCCGCCATGGTCCTGTAAATAATATTAAAAGGGGTAACTTTATTTACCGGCCGCTTCCACCAAAAAGCGTCCGGATTGCCCAAAAAGGCCCTTTCTGCTTCTACGGATGTATATCGATTGAGCTTATTAATTCCTTGCTCAAAACTAAAATTCGCCCAATGAATATTAAAATTTACCAATCTGCCGACTTTTCCGTTTATTTCTATCTGAGAGTGCATTCGGATACAGTCATATTTACCCGCCTTTTTTTTAAACAAATAAATCGGGCCGGGCCGCTCTTGGATAAATTCACAAGTGCAATAACTCCTCCTGGGAACATGGTAAGCGACAATATCCTGCTTATCCTTATCGCTAATACAGCTAAGTATCTCTTCTTTTAACTCGAAAGTTATACGTTCAGTCGCAAGAACCTTAAGGATCCAATCGGAATCAACCTTTTCAATGCCGATATTAGTCCTTTTTTCATGGCACTCTTCTTTTTCCAGAAAAATCTTCTTCGTATATTTACCGGCTATTTCCAAAGTTGCGTCCTGGCTAAACATATCCACAATCACAATCTCATCCACCCAGCCCGCAACCGAATCCAAACAACCTTTAATAAACTTTTCCGCGTTATAAGTAACAATTAAAGCCGCGATTGTCGGTTTAACTTTGGTATTAGAAGTAGGCATTTTTAGGAACTTCATTATTAAGCATTCTTTTAAAACAAATAAACAGCTTATTTAACATCTCAATATTAAATTTTAAAAAACTCAAATCCGCGTCCCTGTTTCTAAAAACCACATACTCCATCTTTATAAAAAGCTTAAGCAATTTAATCTTAGAATAATCCGCATGCATCGGCGGTATTCTGGAAGCGACTGAACGGACGATTATCCTCTCTTCAAGAGAATAATTTTTGGTCTGGATATAATTTGCCGTAAAATGGCCCCTTTTATAGGATTTTTCAATTGTATCCGCGGATATTTCATTTTTAATCATCTCATAGGCCTCGGTATAATGATAGGGAGTAAAATAACACCAGGCAACATACTTCCAATTTAAACCTATCCGGTTAACAAATTTAATGGATTTTATATCTTTCTTCAACGTGGCATTAGGCAAACCGATAATAAATGACCCCCCCAAATTAATGTCATATTTCTTAAGCAGGCTTATGGCCTGCTTAATTTTCTCAAAATCCTCACCTTTTTTTATGCTTCGGAAAATTTCCGGATCCGCGGATTCAATCCCTATCCCCACCTCATAAAGGCCTACCCGTTTCATTATGCCCACAATTTCATCATCTAATTTATCCGCCCTTACGCCATTACCGAATCTTAAGCGCATTTTAATATCGCGTTTAAGAATTAACTCCATGATACTCATCGCCCTGGCTTTATCCAATAAAAAATTATCATCAAATATTTCCAAATTCTTGGTTTTATACTTTTTAAAAGCCAGCTCTATTTCTTCAACGACATTTTCCGGGCTTCTAAAACGCCACTTCTTCCCGGAAATCTTAGGTCCGGCGCAAAATATACAACTATATGGGCACCCCCTGCTGGTCAATATCGGATAATAATCCATTGTAGTGTTGTTCCGCCGAACGGATTCAAAGCATCCGTAGTCGGGAAAATCAATACCGTTAATATCCTCAATCCTATCGGGAAATACTTGTTTATTTATGTCCTCTTTTAAAACCACCGCCCCCAGAGGGGACAATCCGTTCCGGTTTCCTAAATTCGCTATAATCTGTGAAATATTGTTCTCTGTTTCTCCCAATACGGCAAAATCAACAAATTCAGCGAATTTCTCCAGCAAATACTTGTAATCTAAATAAACATGCGACCCGCCGATAAAGATTTTTGCATCAGGAAAATAACGTTTTAATTTTATTAACAAAGCCGGGATAGCATGCATACTACCGACATTAATCGATACGCCTATACCGTCAATTTTTTGATTTTGGAATATATTCTTTAAAATATCATTCCAATCATTTCCAAAGCTATTCAAATCTAAGACCTTGAAATTAACCCCCGGGTCTTTTCTTAGCGCAGAAGCAATATATCCTAATCCGGTATTAACTATTTTAGAATATGCTCCGGGCGGATCGATAAAAAGTATATTTTTTTTCATAACTCAAGTGATTAACCGTTGCGCCAATTTGTATTCTTGGGGAGTTCCGATATCGATAAAACCGGCGTTGGTAATAAAACCAAAACACTTTTTAAGTATCAAGCTCGGCAATAAATCATATTCTAATGAAAACTTATTTTTACGCATAAAGGAAAAAACATCTTTTTGCATTAAATAAATCCCGCAGCTATTATAATATTTACCGCTCGCGCGGGCCTTCTCTGAGAATTCCACAACCCGCTTGCTTTTATCAAGCTTAACTTTACCGGTATTTTTATTTTTTTTATGTTTAGTTAAAACGATGGTCAATAAGGACTCTCGGCTGAGGTGCGCTTTAAGCAAGCTCTTAAAATCAATTTCGCAGAAAGTATCGCCATTCAGCACCAGGAAAGTATCCGAACTAATCTGCCGCTTAGCTTTTTTAATTGCTCCGCCTGTTCCTAAAGGCGTATCTTCAAAAGAAAATTTTAAATTTTTACTTTCAGAGTGTTTAGTAAAATAATCCCTTATCTTTCTCCCCTGAAAACCCGTACATAAAACAAATCTTTTAAAGCCTTGTTTAAGCAGATAGCCCAGAAGAATATCCAGAAATGGCCTATTTCTAATCAAAGCTAAAGACTTCGGCCTGTCGCTTACTACTTTTCGAAGTCTTTTACCAAGGCCGCCGCAAAGAATTACAACATCAATATTCTTTAACTTAACAGGCATTAATAGTTATAATCAGGACGATAGTATATAATTTGGCTTCCTAAGCTCTCCAGTTTTACCGGAACATACAATAGTTTCTTTAATTTTATCTTTACCTTAGGCTGTTGCTCGGGCCTCACAAAAAAGAACATAAATCCTCCCCCTCCTGCCCCCATTAGCTTTCCGCCTAACGCTCCCGCTCTGATAGCAATATTATAAATTTCGTCAATGTAACTAGTAGAAATCTTATCCGTAAGGCTTCTTTTTAATTTCCAACTTTCATGCAGAAGTTTACCAAAAGCATCAAAAGAAAGACGCTGGCTATTAAGCAGTTCTACCCCCTGCCCAACCATAGCATACATAGCCTTAAGCTCGCTACTCTTATTCGGTATAGCCTTAACCTGGTGTTTAGCTATCTCAGAAGATATCCGGGAAAAGCCCGTAAAATACATCATAATATAACTCTGAAACAAATCTATTTTTTCTTGAGGAATAGTTATCGGATGAACCTCAATATTAGAAGGCTTAAATTCTATCCGGTTAAACCCGCCAAAAGCGGCAATGGTTTGGTCCTGAGAGCCAACATGCTCAGCAATCATCTTTTGCTCAATATGTATGGCTTCCAAAGCCAGCTGCTTTTTAGAAACCATCTTACCTCTTAACGCGTAAAGCGCGTTAAGCAATCCTACCGTAAACGTAGAACTGGAACCTAATCCCGTTCTGGCAGGAAGATCAGCATCATGGTGCACATGTAAACCCCGATTCTCCTTTAAAAATCTTAATGTTTCCCGCACTGAAGGATGTTTAATCTGCGATATATGGTTTATCTCTTCGCGATCAGAATAAGTAATGCGGTATTTATAACTAAAAAACGGCGGCAGTAAACGACAACCGATATAACAATATTTATCAATACTCGCGGACAAAACTGCGCCGGGATGGTCTTTAAACCAACTGGGAAAATCCGTACCGCCGCCAAAGAAAGATATCCGAAATGGAGTTCTGCTAAAGATCATCTGTAATTCCTTAAGTTAACTATTTTTGGTTAATAAATACTGCCGATACCAATCTATCGTTTTCTTCACGCCCTGCTGAAATGAAACTTTTGCCTCAAAATCAAGCAACTGCTTGGCCTTAGAAGGATCAATCAAGCGCTTGGGTATCATTGAGGGTTTAGAAGAATTAAAAACAATCTTAGCATCATTATAGTTATCGGCCTTAAGTATCGAGGCTAAAGCTTCTTTGATACTAATCTGCCTACCGGTAGCTATATTTAAAGGTTGAAAAATGCTCATCTTCTGCATGGCCAGCAAAATACCATCTATAAAATCATCGATATAAATAAGGTCTTTAATATCATTGCCATCACCCCAAACCTCTAAAGGATCATGCCTTTCCACGACTTTACGTATTAAAGCCGGAATAACATGAGAAGTCTCCCATTCAAAATCCGAATACGGCCCATAGATATTAGCCGGCCTTACCACTACCGTAACCATGGGATTCTTTATTTTCTGAGCATACATCTGGCAGAGGATCTCCGTGAAAATTTTCATCCAACCCACGCAGAAATACTTATCAAACAACTCTCCGCTAAGTAATTCTTCCTCTCTTACGGGATGCGCCGTAACCGGATACACGGTATTACTGCTGATAAATAAAAATTTCTTAACCTTAGCAGCATATGCCGCATCCAGCATTAAAGTATTCATCAGGACATTCGGGGTAACATGCGCCAGGGGAGTTTTTTCGATCACGTGCGCCCCGGAGGTATTCGCTGCGCACATAAAAACTAAATCTATATCTTTTACTGCTCTCTGACAATCACTCCTTAAAAGAAGATCGCAACTACAATATTCAACTCTTTTATCAACTAAAAATGGCTGTTTATTGTGAATAGTAGCTCGCAAACCCGCGCTCCCCAGAGACAACAACCGGTTGATTAAATTCGTGCCCACAAACCCCGCTGCTCCGGTAACTAAAATTTTCTTATCCCTATAGAAATCAATCATTTTCGCTTATCCTTTTGTTTAATTATATTAAATTTTTACTGTTCTGGCAATAACTTTATTCGTTATCGCGGGGAGGGAAATAATTATGGATTAGGAGATTTAGATCAAATCTTACTTTTAGGTCTAATAATTCTGTGCTCTGCCAACTCCAGCACAGCTGCGCCTCAAACGAAACGGCCGAGTTCGTCCCGTCGGGAAAGAATAGGGTTCTTGATCGGCCACCAAACCTTGAATTTCGGGTCATCCCACTTAATGCTAAATTGCCTTGCGGGGTCATAATAAGCAGATTGTTTATAATGAAAAATCGATTTCTCGCTTAAACACTGGTGGCCATTTCCGTGTTTGGGAGGAATCAAAACCTGATATTTATTTGTATCTGACAATACAAAAGATTGCCATTTCCCAAAGTCCTTAGAGTCCTGGTCGTAATTTATAACCGCCAGATAAAACTTGCCATAAAGACAAGATATCAGCTTCCAGGTAGCAGAATCTCCGTGAATACCTTTAATCACTCCCTTAGTTGCTATCGAGATATCGTCTTCCACAAAATCAATACTGATTCCATGCTCTTTATAAAGCTGGGCGTTATACAACTCCAGATATTCCCCCCGATGATCCTCAAAATGCGTGGGCTTGATCAATAAAACTCCTTCTAAATCCGTTTTTACGATTTCAATCATGTTTATTTCTCCTTAAAGTAATTCTTTCTACCTAAATATTCAGTTTGATGGTTAATAAACCAGTCCCAGGTTTGCTTTAACCCGCTTAATAAAGAAGTCGTCGGATTATACTGGATTAATTCCCGGGCTAAAGAGATATCCATTATTCTCTTCGGAAAACCTGAAGATTTAGTTTTATCAAATTCATAATTAAAATCCAGAAAACTTTTCAAAGTTTCCACTAATTCTTTAACGCAATACCCTCTCCCACTGCCTAAATTCACAAATCCGCCTTTGGTTCCGTAATATAAAGCCAGAATTACCCCCTCCGCGACATCCTGGCTATAAGCAAAATCACGAATTGCCGAGCCATCGCCCCAGATTTTAACCGGATTCTCTTTTTGATAGATTCTATACATCAAAGAAGGAATAACCATGGCGTTCTGAGGATCAAAATTATCTCCCGGCCCATAAACATTGCACGGTCGGACAATCGCGAAATTATCTAAGTTATATTGAATCTTATAAGCCTGAACCTGCAATTCCGCCATCCGCTTTGCCCAACCGGGAAACATATCCATCGGATTACCATCAATATTTTCATCCTCTTTAAAAACCTCCGCGCTAGCATAGGCGCCGATGGAGCTGGTATAGACTACTTTACCAACTTTATTTAAACGGCAACTTTCTAATATATTAGTATTCATCATTAATAGCGGGACAAAAAAACTGGCGGGCTTGCTCTTGGTAACTTCAATTGAACCTTTTATCCCGGCAACATGAAAAACAAAATCAACATCACTGGTTATCTGTTTGCAAAAGTTAAAATCCGTCAAATCTCCATAAAGATATTTAACTTTTTTATTTAACTCCAGCCTATCCAGCGAAACAGAGCTGATTTTTGCCCCGGCTTCCGCTAAAATATCCACTATCTGCCTACCAATAAGCCCCGTGCCTCCGGTAATTAAAACATTTTTTCCGGAAAAACTTCTCAAAATCTCTGCTTTTATCATCGATAATCCATTTTTTATAAAATCCCCGCCTCTCCGCCATCAGCAGAAATTGATGCGCCATTTAAAAGACTGGCTTGTTTCGAACAAAGAAAGGTTACAATACTGGCGACTTCTTCAGGAGTGCCCAGCCTTCCTAGCGGAAATCTTTCTTTTACATATTTTTTAAATCCGGAGGCATTCATCCTCTGCTCCTTATCCCAGCCGGTATCCGGTATCATAATACAGCCGGGAGCAACACTATTAAAAGTAATTCCGTTTCTTACTAAATCTTTCTTTAAAGCAAGATTCTTCATTAACACTGTTTGGGCTACTTTAGCGATATTAAACCAGGGCCGGCCTCCGATTTCTTTGCCATAAACAGAAGTAATCGTAACTACTCTGCCCCATTTTTGTTTACGCATATAAGGAATCAGCGCAGTAGTAAAACGCACCGCGCTCATCACATTTTTATTAAAAACTTCCCCCCAGACATTTTCATCAGTTTTTTCGATATCTTCCTGGCCCCACCTGCCTCCGCCCCCGACATTATTTATCAAAATATGTATAGTCTTCCATTTACAAATAACATTATCCACTACCTTTTTAATATCTTTCTTTAAGGTAACATCAGCCTGAATGCCTAGGGCATCAACATTCTTTAGTTTCAGTTCTCTTAGCGTATCTTTGATCCGTTTAGGATCACGCGAACAAACAGCAACATTACAACCTTCCTCTGCTAAAGCCAAAGCGATGCTTTTGCCGATTCCATGCGTACCACCTGTAACTAAAGCATATTTTCCTTTTATCCTGAGATCCATTATTTAATCGGCCTCCAAATCATTAAATTATACCCTTCCATATACAAGCTCCCGAAAAATAGCCTTTTAATTTTAAGAATTTCTATTTTTCCTTTTTTCTCCAATTCCTTAAGGCGCGGCAAAAAATTCTGCGTATATCCGCGCTTTTGCTGGAATTTTATAGCTAGGTAATCAATCAGATTATTTTTATCATATAGCTCAACGGTAGGCTCCACATGCACGCATAACTCCGGAGACTGCTTTAAAAGATACAATAAAAAATTTTCAAATTTTCCCGCTAGCTGTTCAATCGATCCGATTGTAAATATTGCGCTATGCGCGGATATTTTAAAATTTTTATCCGGATCAATCATGTCAAAAATACAACCTTTTAACTTCAGCTGATAAGCTTCAGATATTTTATTAACAAGCTCACAAGATGCCCTGACAAAGTCCAAACCATATAATGATTTATCAGGAAAAATCTTTGCTAACGCCACAAGATTAAATCCCGTACCGCATCCAAATTCATATACATTATTAACCTGCTTAAAATATTTATTAAAAAGCCAGGAACGAAAAACCGAAAAATAATCAAGTTCAAAATTCGGGTTAGATGGCTTTATATAATTCTGGTTAAAACGGACCAACTGGTTCTGCCGGATAAATTTGGGTACTAAAGCATTTAAATCATATTTAGATTTAATAAAATTTTTTAAGTTTTCAGTCCAGCCATCATTCCAAACCTCCTGCCGGGATCTGGCTCCGATAATCTGATTATCAGCTTGAATTTTCTTTAAAATTTCCAATATTACATTATCACGATTAACTCCGGTAATTATTTCATAATTAAAATCTTTTCCGGCAATTAATTCTTTACATTCTTTGGAAATATCTCCTGCATGAGTACCAAAAGATTTGGCAAAATCACCTAAAGCAACTACAGGCATTTATTACTCCTTAGCATAAAATTAAAAGGGCCCCTTAAATCTTTTTTCATGGCTATAGAATTCTTCTTGGGACAGGTCTGTGGGGCTAAGCTTTAACAATTTCTCTGCCGAGCGAATTATATCTACTGCGTTGGGATAGAATTCATTTTCCAAATGCCTAGCCGTAGGACAAGGAGTCCAGGTAAATCCAATCCTTTCTACCGGAGCTTTTAATTTACCAAAGCATTTTTCAGATACCCGGGCGGCTACCTCTGCGCTAAAACCACAGTTAAGCCAATCATTATCCGCAACGATACAATAACCGGTTTTATTAACCGAATCCATTATCGGTTGATCATCCAGCGGAGATATCGTGCGGGGATCTATTATTTCTAATTCTATTCCTCGTTTTTTTAAAATTTTAGCTGCCTTAAGCGCCTCGACATTCATCCAAGAAGTAGCAACAACAGAAATATCTTTGCCTTTAAGCAGTATATTTGATTTGCCAATCGGAACTGTAAAAGATTCCTCGGGAACTTCCGCCTCCTGCCAATATAACCACCGATGTTCAATAAAGAGTATCGGATTATTATCTCTAATTGCAGCAATCAGCAAGCCCTTGGCGTCTTTGGGCGTAGTCGGCATAACAACTTTTAATCCGGGAATATGCGCAAAGACCGAATGCATGCTCTTGCTATGCTGACAACCCTGCCCCCACCCTCTGCCAATCACTGCCCTAATTACAAAAGGAACTTTTAAGGTACCCGCGGAAGTATACCTGCAGGAAGAAACCATATTCGACAACTGATTCATCGCTAAAAGCAAAAAATCAACGCGAATATGAATATGAATCGGCTTTAATCCATTGATCGCCGCGCCCAAACCAAAACCCACCATGGTATCTTCCGCCAAAGGCGTATCAAAACACCTGCTGCTGCCAAATTTTTCCATTAAACCCGTAGTCGTACCAAAAATATTTTTATGGTCCGGAACGCCTATTCCATAAACAAAAACACTTTTATCCCTTTCCATTTCCTGGAAGGTTGCTTCTCTTAACGCCTCGCAATAGCTAATCTTACGCATGATACACTTCCTTGTATATTTCATTCTTATCTGCAAAACCAGCTTGCTTAGCTTTCTTCAAGCTTAAACATATTCGATCATCAAGCTCTTTTTCTGCCCGTTCAACAATATCAAGGCTAACTCCGGAACTAATCAATTTCTCTCGTTGAATTTTTATCGGATCAAGTTGAAACCATTTCTTAAATTCATCTTTTTGGCGATAACCCGCATCAAAATCTTCATTCACTCCGACATGCTCAAGATAACGGTAATACTTTAAATCTAAAAAACACGGCGATTGAGTCTTACGGATCAACTTAACCGCCTCCAGGGTAAGATTATAGATTACTTCCACATCCGTACTATCACTTTTCAAAACATTACAATTAAATTTAGAAACTACCTCAGCAATTGAGTTATAGCCTTGCCGATGATGCTTAGGCGTATGCACCGCAAAACCGTTATCTTCACAAACAAATAAAACAGGGACCTTCATCAAGCAAGCTACATTTAAACTCTCCCAAAATGTCCCTTCGTCCACCGCCCCATCACCAAAAAAGACTGCCACAATCTTCTGATTATTAATTACTTTATTGGCAAAAGCAGCTCCAACGGCAACAGAAATTGCGCTAGCGACAATTGCCGAAGTACCCATAAAACCTTTTTCCGGAGCGCACAAATGCATTGAACCGCCCTTACCCCTTAATAAAGATGTTTCCTTGCCATACATCTCTGAAAAAAAACTATCCGTATCCTGCGTTTTAGCTAAAAAAATCGCATGAGACCGATAAGTCCCAAAAACCTGGTCATTTTTATCCAGGGCCGAACAAACTCCCACGGCGATGGCTTCCTCCCCCATAGACATATGCATCGGAGTTTTCATTTCATCCTCATGATAATACGCGATGATTGTCTCTTCGCTTTTTCTTATCAAGCTTAAACTTTTATATAACTCTAAATTCAGGTTCTTCATGGCAGTTTATTCTTAACCCGGGTTTTATAATAAATACGCCAATAATCCAGGATGTCCCTTAAGGTCTGCTCAAATTTAATTTCGGGCTTCCACCCGGTTATTTGGTAAAATTTATCCACGGAGGGTATTTGCAAGGTAACATCCGAAGGCCTTAAACGCGCCGGATCAACTTGAATAACAATATTCTTTTCCGGGGTAAGCTTAAGTAACATATCAAGCATCTCTTTAATGCTCATTGTCTCCACTCCGCCAATATTATAAACTTCACCCGGCTGACATTTGTTAACCAGGAGCCAATAAGCTTTTACCGCATCCCTGACATCCAAAAATGTCCTGATACTGTCTAGATTGCCGACTTTAATAATCGGCGGAACGATCTTTTCTTCAATCGCGGCAATCTGCTTGGCGAAATTAGAAGCGACAAAAACTTCTCCCCTCCGGGGACCGGTATGCGTAAACATCCTGGTGCGGATAGTTTTTATTTTCCAGGATAACCAATATTGAAAAGCCAGCATATCCTCCCCCACCTTACTTACCGCGTAAGGAGAAGCCGGCCTCAAAGGATTAGACTCCTTAATGGGAACTTCATCTCTCTTCACCTGCCCATAAACCTCCGAAGAGCTGCAAATATGTATAATCGGGTCATAACCAGATGATGCTTTTAAATCTCTTATCGCCTCTAAAAGATTAGCCGTGCCGATAACATTCGCGGAAAGCGTGGAAATTGGCGCTAAAAAACTAAAATCCACGTAAGATTGAGCAGCCAGATGAAAGATTACATCCGGTTTTTCATCCGCTAGAGCAGTTTTTAAAGAAGCTAAATCGGTTAAATCTCCGAACAAGAGTTTGAGCTTGCCCAAAATATGAAGAATATTATCTTTAGGAGAACGCCACCTTATTAAACCCAGAATTTCAATCTCAGGATGGCTTTCTAGGATGTAATCCGCTAAATGGCTGCCCACAAATCCGGTAATCCCTGTAATAAACACCTTTTTTATCTTTCTCATAAGCTTATTTAGGCCTCCTGACAGTTTAGAACTATATTTCCCCGCTATTTAAAATATCAATTATACCAGTCTTTGGAAAAGATACTATATATTTTTTAATGCTTTCCGGGTAAATATCCTGTTGCGCGTAAACTTTAACTGCCGCTTGAACGAAATCTTCCACCGTGGGATTAATAATTAACCCTAAATTATTATTTTTAATAGTCAAGGCATCATCGGCAGCCAGCCCTTGCGTAGTAATAACGGGTAGCTGATAAAGAAAATAATACATAATCTTGGAAGGAAGTCCGTAAGAAGAATAACTGTCGAGAGTTTTTAGGAGACTGATTCCGCAGAAACAATCGGATAAGGTGGCCTCAAAATTACTCCGATCCACAAAACCTAAAAAGCTTACAAAGGGGGCAACGCCGCAATCTTGGGCCAATTTTTTAAAATTTTGATAATTCAATCTTTTATTCCCCAGAACCTTTAAGCGTATATCCAGATTCCTGCGGATCGCAGGCAATGCTTTAATCGCAATATCCAACCCTGAATCTTCCCGCATTTCACCGATAAAACAAATGTTTCTGCTCTTAACTTGCGCTGTCCGATTAACAACTTTAAGCCTGGGTTGCTGAAAAAATTTAATTTTCGTGGTAGGAATATTTCTTTTCCAATACGCGTTCCTGGCCTGCGTGATATGCGAAGGCCTGTCCAAAGTGAGATCATTAAGTTTGCAAGCTAACCAATCCAGGCGCGGGAAAAGTACATTATTCGCCAGGTTAGAGATAACTCTTCCGTAATCATGCCCCTGGAACCAATCACAAGGAATATAAATACTTTTTTCCGCTAAATCGAGCCTCCGGATTATCCCGGCAATTACGCCTTCCAAAAAATTTTCCACAATAAAAATCTTAGGCCGAGCTTTTAAACAGATATAAAAAAAATAAAAAAACACTTCAAAACAATGCGCCAGCATTAAAAATGGGGATAATAGATACCTCAATGGTTTATTATGAATATTTAAAAAAGTGACCTGGGTGATCATTAACTTAAGGTCATCCGGCTTATACTGCACCCAAATCTTCCGGGAGTTCCAATTCAAAATGACAGAATTTTTACTAAAGAGTATGAGATCTGCGTTAAACTCATCCGTATTATCTACATCGAATTTATAGGCTAAAATATCTATTTTTCTCATTTTATATAAGTTTATGGTTAAAAAGTTTATGCATTGGGGTTTGCGAAAAAGCTTTGATAGACCGACAAAGTTTGTTGTGCGGTTTTCTCCCATGAAAATCTCTGCGCTCTTTCTATGCCCTTAGTAATTAACTTCTCCCTTAATTTTTCGTTAGTTAAGACGTTAAACATTGCATCTGAAATTTCAAGAGTATTATACGGGTTAATAAGCATAGCGGCGTCACCGGCGACCTCCGGCATTGAGGCTAAATTAGAAGTAACTACCGGAGCCGCACAGGACATCGCTTCTAAAATAGGCAACCCAAACCCCTCATATAATGAAACATACAAAAATAAATCACAAGCGTTGTAAAATAAGCTTAATTCATAAGTTCCATTACAATCAGGAATATAGATTACATCTTTACTCAGGCCCCGGCTATCAATTGCCGTATTTAAATCATAAAACTCTATACCTTTTTCATTATGCCCGATTAAAACCAGCTTATGCGGCAGCCCGCGCTGCTTAATCACTTTGAAAGCATCTAACATTCGGGAAAAATTTTTTCTCTCCCGTATCTGCCCAACATAAAGCACGAAAGGTTGATCGGTTTTTATTCTTTTAGACACAGCTAAACTAGCGGCCTTTTTATCAATAGGTTTAAAACTTTGATCCGCTGCTAAAAGCGTAACGCTAATCTTGTTAGCCGGAACTTTATAAATTTTTACCAAATCCAGCTTGGTATTCTCGGAGATAGCGATAATCTTATCCGCCGCCTTAGCCGAATATTCAGAGATACCCAAATAGGAAAGTAATCTTAATTTTAACAAATACAAATGCGGCAATTTTTCTAAATTAAGATCATAAAACGTGGAAACTTTTTTGCAAAAAACAAACATGGGTAATTCATGAGTCATCGTATGGAAAACGTCAATTTTATCTTTAATTAAGCAAAACGGCAGTAATATATATTTATATATTAAAAAAGTGGCGGGTATCACCTCAATTGAAAAATTTAATCGCCTTTTAATGTAATCAATTTCTTGATATTTATTAAGATAGAGTACGTAAGTATTATCTTTATCCAGCAGGACTAGCTGCTCCAGGAGGCTATTGATATACCGGGTTATCCCGCATTCGCCAAAACTAAGAGCTCTTACATCTATACCTATACGCATTTGTTTATAGTTCTAATAAACCCCGGGTTCAATATTAATTGTCTTCAAAAGTAAAATTAATAATACTTTAATTTTATTATCTGAGGCTGTTTTTTAACCTATCCCCCTAATTAAATAGCCTTAAGCTTACAAAATAAACTGCAAAATCCGTTATTTTTATATTCATGACGCAATCTCTCACGGAAATAATCACTAAAGAATGGCTGCCTTCTAAAAACCCATTTAGCCACATACAAATTAAAGATTGCGGCTATCTCCCACCATCTGCCCCTCACCGCCAGTTTCTCGATCTTAAATCCGTTCTTTCCGGCGAAATCCGCTATATCTTTGCGGCTATAATGCCGATGCCCAACCAACCACCAGGCGGGATCAAATAAAATACTAAAGAAATTACCATGCGGCGTTGACAAATACAATACTCCTCCTGGTTTAAGAAATTGCCTTATTTTAGCGAAAATAAATTCTTCATTTTTTCCAGGTAAATGTTCCAGCACTTCCCAAAAAACAACCGTATCAAAAGTTTCCTGCTCAAATGACAGGTTGAGGGCACTTTTAGCGCAAAATATAACTTTCAAAGAAGTTATGGCTGCCCGGGCGTTTTTTAAATCTTCTTCGGAAACCTCGGTTGCCACGACTGCATTAGCCCCGCGCTTAAGAGCGTTGAATTCAAACCAACCGAAACCACAACCAATATCCAGGATTTTTTTATTCTGAAGATCATGATCATCCACAAAATCCGCGGAGTACTCTAAGCGAAAAAATGGATCATGCGTGATAGATTGATCTAATATATTTTTCATTTTCTTTTCCTATTTAACGCCAATTTATCGGCAACCCTGGCCGAAAACAATCCCAAAAAGCCCGCGGAAAATTCACAAAATTTCATAAAAATCATGCCCACACTCAACCCCGGGTTCCTAAACAAACATTTGTAATTTTTTAAAAATGCCGGGCGGATAAACACAAACTGTTTGGCGGATTCTGCTTTATGTTTTAACATGTACCTGTTGATACTCTTGCCATATTTATACTTTTTCGCGATTGTGCCCTGTAAACTCAACCTTCCTTCATTGTGCTTAATAAATGATTTTGTCCTGGAAAAAAGGCAGCCGTTCTTTTGCAGACGAATTGATAAATCCCAATCTTCCGCCGCGACTAAGTTTTCATCATAGCCGCCGACTTTAACAAAAGCATCTCTCTTAAAGAACCTGGGCGCTTCAATCAAGCTGTCATTTAAATAACAGCTTCTTTCCAAGGCCTTGCATTTAGCCCAAAACCCAATCCCCAAAGAAACTTCCGGCACCACCACCCCACTAGCGCCATCGTCAATCTGAGCTACACATTCGGAAATTACATCAGGATATAACTCCATATCCGAATCCACAAAAAATAACAAATCTCCGCTGGATAAATTCGCGCCATAATTTCTTTGCGCGCACCTCTCCGGCCCTTTTAAATATACCCTGGCATACTGAGCAGCGATAGCCGCGGTCCGGTCTTGGCTATAGTTGTCCACCACAATAACTTCTAAATCAGAAATATTACTCTGCTTACGAATGGAAACCAGGCATTGTTCGATATTGCCTTGAGAATTATAAGTCGGCACGATTACGGAAACCAAATAATCCGGCATCTATTACTTTCTTAACAACTTAATTATCTTTTTTGTTAAATAAATAATCCACATCCCGATAAAACAAACCCCGATTAATACTAATCCATAACCGGATACTTTTAAGCCTTTATATACATAAGCCTGAGGAGAAAACTCAATCGTCGTATTAATTTCTTGCGGTTTCTCGATTAAAAATGAATTTATCAGGCTATAAGCACATTTAGATTGCAGCAAGCCATCAATTTTAAGCTGCCAGCGGGAATCATACAGGTCAGAAAAATTTAAATACGTAGGCTTCTCTACTTTTAATTTCACGGTATATTTTGTCGGGTCAATCATCCTAAATTCTACAGGAATAGTTTCATTGACCTCAAAAAGGTTATTAATTGAACTTGAAATATCTTTGCCCTTATAAACTACAAATTCTTTAAATTTCATCTCTCCGGAGCCTTGGCTAGCAACAGAAACTACTGCCTCGTTAGCATCTAGCTCTAGAACCTCCGTTTCTATCCAATCAAGCTTATTCTCACTAATTAAATCCGTAACTTTAACCGGATTCCCATTAAGTAAAATAGTTATCTTTCCGGAGTAATCTTTAGGCGCAATCTTCAGCGCTATTTTATAAGCTCCTTTTACCGGCACTACGAATTTAAATGTCTCAGAATCAACCGGACTCATTAAAATTACATCTTTATGGCTAAGTTGATCGGCAAGGCTCTTACTTAAATCATTGATCACTGAAGACGGCACAACGATCAGCTGATCAACTAAACCCACCCCGTCTTTTCCGATTATTTGAAAACAGGCTTTACCTTTTTTTAAGTTTACATTTTCTGCCTTTATCCACTTGAATATAGGCCGAGAATCCTTAAGATCCATATCCTTAAGCACTTCCCTTTTTAGCTGCTTAATCTCTTTAATGCTTATCTTGCCCCGGTCCGGCCCTAAAGCAACTCTTAACCAAATCTGGTATTCTCCAGTAGTATTAATCTTTACGGAAACCGGCTTTTTCAACTTACATTTATAGCTGGGATTACCGTAGATTGTTCCGCCATTATTAAAAACAGTCTGGCCAAATGCATCATAATAGGCAGCGGCGGGAAAAACATCAACCTTTACCCATCTAGACTTGACACCATCATCAGCGTTATGAACAAATAAAGAGAGGTCGAAACGATACTGATCATCCAGCCCCGCTAATACAAAATCCATAAGCGTAGACTGATTAAATATAACCCGTTGGGTATTATTTAATAGCTTTACGCTATCCGACTTTAAATCATCAACCAAAAATAACGCCCATTTGGAAAAATCAATCGAACTAAACGCGGCGACGCGCAGCAAACTCCGCCGGTCCCCGACGATTAAAGCGCTGTGCGTAGACGCAAAAAATTGAGGAATAAAATATTTATTTTTAAAAACATCTACGCTCTGGACTAAATTAATTTTCTCTATCCCATTTTGCTGTAAAAACGTTTTTCTACAGAAATCCGCGTTTAATCCAAAGTTTGCCATCTGATCCGAAGCAAGAAAGCAATACTTTATATTCAATATACCAAGAATTTTGGCTATATCATTAGTGCCTTTAAAAGCATCCGGATTCCAGATATCACTTAAAAAGAAATGCAACGGAGAAGACGAATAATGCGCTCTGATTAAAGGAAATTTATCGTTATAATACGCGAAATCAGAGTTGTGCGGCCTCCAAAACGTGCGAAATCCGCTCGGCTGCGACTTTATAAATTCTTCGATCTTCTTGTATTCTGACGGAATCTCGCCTCCGGCCAAAGTTACCTGCCCAACCTTGCCGATAATTGCCGGCCAAATCATATAAATAAAAGCTAAAAAAATAATAAAAAATAGAAGTGTTTTCTTAATGGCATTAAGAAAACCCGGCAGTTTGATTTTCATTTTCACGAAATAATCTCCTAGCAAATAAACCCCTAAACCAAAAAGCGGCGCGTAGGCTAAAGAAATAAGCAGATAAAATTTCCCCGGGTCTCTAAAAGAATCAAAACCCGGTATATGTTTAAATAACCAAATATAAACCTGACCAAAAGGGAAATTGGAACCTTTTGCCAAAAAAACAGAAACTATCGCTAAAATAGTAAGGAACCTGATCATAAAATCTTTGGGTTTTAAGAAAATCGGTAAAAACACTAAAATCGGCACCAGATAAAAAACAATATTCGGATTTTTACCAGTAGGCCACCAAGGTACATAGACATTTAATACATGATGAAATTTAAAATAGCTTAACGCGTTGACCCATCCGGATGAATTATAACCAGAGACCATATAGCCGCCCTTAGCTACCAATGAAGGATAAAACCAATAAAAACTTAAAATAAATAACGTTGACAGCGCGATAATCGGCGGAACCGCATAACGCGACAAATTAGCTAAATTTAACCCATTTTTAATTCTCCGTACTTCATAGATAGAAAGAATCCAAAATAAAAACATCGGAAACATTACCAAATATGCGACTTGCGGCTCATAAGCAACGGTTAAGATTAGAAATAAACCGGTCAAAAGGCCGTTTTTTACTGGTTTTTCTTTTAAAGATTTTATAAAAAATGCCAAAACAAAAGGCATCAATGCGTAAGCAACTAAACGATTGAATAACACCAACACTAGGATCTGAATATTAAAAATAAAAAATAGAGTTGAAAAAAAGTTAATAATTCTATTTTTAAACAAGAGATTAGTAAGATAGTACACGCCGATAACCGATAAAACAAGAAAGGGAAAAAAATAAACCGCTCTTTCAGCTACGCCATAATCAAATCCCAGATTAGCGATCAATCCCATTACCCATTGCAGCGGCCATCCGAAAAGCATGAATTGAGCGCCGCTAAAAAACCTAGTAGTCCAACAATACGGCGGATTCAAATAATTGGCCATAAATTCACTGGAGAAATATGACCAGTCTCCGAGCACAATTACTCCCTTAGTAAACCAACTGCGATGCACATAAGCATTCATCGCTAAAAGTATGGCTATATCCACTAACTTATTTTTAAATAATAATTTAAATATCCATAAACGTATACTCTTAAGCATCACTCATCTCCTTTGTTTTATATAAATAGAATGAGACTTAATAAAACAAGCCTCTTCCGTCTGTCGCATTATAGAATTAAAATTTTGACTTGTAATTATTCACTTTCATTTTGTCTTTAATTATTTATCTTTCCTGAATTTAAGCTTAGGCGCAGGAAAGTACATTTTAATTAATTTAAGAAAATATTTTATTTTTTCAATACTATTTATCTTCGGAAAAAGATAAAAAAATAAACCTCTAGGCGTTAAATAGAATAATAACCTTAGTTTTAAATATCGACTACTAGCTTTATTTCTAATATTAGTTAATTCTGCGGCCTTAAAATATTCAGTATCATAAACAGTATCCACCAATGAGCTGCGCTTAAAAACACCATCCGCCCTCAGTAATCCTTTCTTTTCATAAATTGAGTAAAGATCTGATCCGGCAAAAGGCTGCGCAACATAAAATATTGCCATGTCTAAGCCGGATGTTTTAGCAAAATCGAGCGTATCGTTTATTTTATCTTGATTTTCATCTGGAAAACCGAAAACAAAATTACCTGTTGTCCATAATCCGATTCTGTTGGAGTCATCTATGATTTGTGTAACTCGATTTAAATTTACCGGCTTACGGATAAACTTAAGAGTTTCGTTATTACCAGACTCAATCGGAAAGCAAACTCTATAAAAACCGGCATTTTTCATTTCAACTAATGTATCTTTGTCGATAATCCAGGTAGATAATCCAGCCGGGACTGTCCATTTGATGCCTATCTTTCTATTGATTATTTCATTACATAAATCTTTTACCCTTTTTTTATCTACAATGAAATTATCATCTTCAAAAGCAATTTCTTTCACGCCGAAATCTTTAACCAGTAATTCTATTTCATCAGCGACATTTTTCGCACTCCGGCCTCTCCAATCCCTCTTCCAAACTTTTGAGGTGCTACAAAAAATACAATTATAAGGACACCCCCGACTTGACATTATTGTAGCAACCGGTAAACGCATAGCAAAGCCAAAAGTAGTCTTTTCTTGGTCTTTAAAATATAGATCCATTGGTAAAAGATGCCTGGCAGGATAAGGAAGAAGGTCCAGCTGCTGTATATGCTCTCTAGGCGCATTGCATTTAACTAAACCTTTTTCTCTTATGGCTATACCTTCTATTTCTGAGAGATCTTCTTCTCTGGAATAATTTTGGACAATCTTTAGAAAAGTCTCCTCTCCTTCGCCTAAAACCACAATATCGATATCTTTATCCTGCAGAATAGATTCATAAGCTAATGTTGCATGCGCTCCACCGATGACAACCAGAGCCTTCGGATTCACTTCCCTGACTAGTTTAACCGTATTTATACTGTCACCAGCAAGTGAAGTAAACATACTGCTAATTCCGACAATCTTTGCGCCGGATTTTAAAATAGCTGCTTTTATTTCCTCATCAGTTAAACCAATCCTGGTAAAATTTCCAATAGTTTTTTTATTTTCTTGGCCCAAAATAAAACAATCAAGTATTTCAACTTTAAATCCGTTTTTTTCAAGTACAGCGGCTAAATAAGCTAAACCTAATGGCTCACAAACAGAAAATACGCCGGAATTCCAAGTCGCTGTGCGTGGAGGTGAAATTAAAAGTACTTTTTTTCCTATAGGATTTTCCAAAATGTTCCTACCTTTTTATATTTAGAAATTATAGATGGCCAGAATATCACTAAGAAAACCACCTTTGGGAAAGTGTTTCTGATGCAACACCTCTACGTCGTATCCATTTTTTTTCAAAAAATCTATGCAACGAGCATGATTTTCGGCATTATGAACATCGATAAAAAATATGGGATGATATAACTTAATCGCTTTCTCCATACCTTTCAAAGCGTCATATTCAAACCCCTCTATGTCCATTTTAACAATATCGGGTTTCTTATTCCGTTGTTCGATAATATATGAATCTAAACTTACTATCTCGACCTGATTATTTGTCGGCTTATCAACAATACATCCCCCCATAGGATTCACACTATCAAATGCGCAATTTACTTTACCATTCATTTCTCCCAAAGCCTTCATATTTAAAGTCACATTTCCAAGTTGATTTAATTTAACGATGTCACTTAAATATAAAAAATTTTCTTTCGCAGGTTCAAAAGTATAAACTGAACCGGTTTCACCGACTAAGCGAGATAATACAAGAGTAAAGTATCCATGATATGCGCCGAGGTCATAGGCTGTCATCCCTTTAGAAACCAATCTTTTCATTGCGAACTGTTTTTTATGTTCCCATAGGCCCAAATTAAAATTTATATTCGGCCTTAGGCTATTTATCCAGATTAATCCCTTAGCCGGGCCAAAGATTATTCTAAATCTCTTATTTTTAAAAAACAACCTGCTAACGAAATCTTTAAAAGTAATATACCATTCAAATAGTGGCATTCTTATCTCTCCTTTTTTTATAACCAATTAACAATTTTTCAACCCTAATAATTCATTAATTCATTTTTTCTTATGAACAAACTATCAATATCCTCGCTCGCTATTTTTTTCGCAATAATCTAAATAGTCTAAATTTAAAATAAGTAAGCAAATAAATAAAGTTTGCTGCCGAAAATACTTTCATTAGATCCGCGACAGAATGGATACTTCTAAATACCTCTTTTATTCTTTTAGAAATAGAGAAAAAAACTTTTCTTTCGGATTCAATCCGAAAGATCAAATCTGTGACCTGCCTAAAAGGAATGGAATCCACAAACATCGGGATATCCGTAATCCTTCCGGGCAAAACGTATTTCAAATTCGGCTTAGGATCAGCCCAGGAAAAACCTTCCGGCAAACAGCCATTTTTCTTAGCTACCGCTTCCACATAGGTCCCCGGATAGATAACTAAAGGATTCACTAAATAAGGCTCACCAAATTCCTTAGCAAACCCTACTGTCTGCTTAGCCTCCTGAATAGTTTCACCGGGAAAATTAATGATAAAATTCAGCCTTCTGCCTAACCCGATCTCTTCGCACCAGTTAACTATTTTTCTTACCTGTTCTTTGGTAATTCCTTTAACCTGTTTTAATATTCTCGGCGAACCGGATTCTACCCCCATTCTTATTCCCGTACAGCCCGCCTCTTTCATCTTGATTAAAATATCTTTGGTCGCGGATTCATTCGCCCTAAAATTACATTGCCACTTAAACCCAAGTTTTTTCTCAATCATCGCTTCACACAAAGAAAAAAGAAAGCTCGGATTGATATTAAAGGTATCATCCGCGAAATTAATCGCACTGACATTATAAAGTCGCTTGAGAGATTCTAACTCCTGCATTACATTGTTAACACTTCTAAACCGGGTACGATTACGCCAAAATTGCGTCGTAGAACAAAACCAGCAATTATATGGACACCCCCGGCTAGCCATAACCTGAACCGTAGAAAATTTTTCATTATAAATACCTACTGAATTATCCACATAAAACATCCTTGCCGGATCTAATGATTTATATTTAGGATGCAGGTGCCGGGCAGGTAAAGGCAAAGAATCCAGGTCCGGAATAAACTCACGATGAGGATTTTGAACAAAAATTTTATTCTTTAGATAAGCGATGCCTTGAATGTCCTCAAAATTACGCGCTTTTTTTTCAATTGTTCGACATAACTCCAGCAGAGTAACCTCTCCTTCTCCTAAAATAATAAAATCTAATTCCGGAAGATGCGTTAAAGTATCTTCGGCGGTTGCCGTAGCCTGAGGCCCGCCCATGACAGTAATGATCGCCGGATTAATTTTCTTAACTAATTGTACTACTTTAAAATCTTCAAAACGACTGCCCACATAGCAAGAGACCCCCACTAAATTGGGCTTGGACTTAATAATTACTTTTTCCAGTTCCTGTGGCGACAAATTATCCCAAAGCGCATCAACTACCTCTACTTCAACACCATTTTGCTCTAAATATCCTGCCAAATAGAGTATCCCCAACCTATCGCCATATTTTGCTTCGCCATACGCATCATACCAAGAAGAAATAAGAGCTACCTTCATTTTACTTTCCTTTGTTTAGATGTAAGTTTGGAATACGACAATCTCGTTATCATTAAAAACTTCCCTGAATTTACCACTTAGGAAAAAATTCAATTTATTAAACTCGTCTTGTGACAAATAAACACGCTGCAGTATGATATATTTTATAACACGTTCTTTAAAAATCTTCAGATCAACGTGCAGGACTTCCTTCTTAATTTCCTGGGGATAAGCCAATAACCGAATAGCCGGATTATTTTCTATGAAATCACGAACATCATTAAGTGGTCGATCAGTTGATCCATTTAGAATCCTTTTATGATGCAAGGTTTGAATATACATAGATTGCTTTGAAGAAACACTAATTGTACTATTGAATATTTTCTCATTAACCCGATCATGTAGATCACCTTTCTGCCCATTATTTAAAATAGGCAGAACCATAACAGCAAAATCTCCAACCTCGTTTTTAAGTTTATTATAATAAACCGGAATAGGAATTCTAATCATTTTAATGGGAAAAGGAGCGTATTCAAATAAAATAAGAATTAACAGCGCTAAACAAATAGTTTGAGAATAACTAAACATTAAGAATCTTCCGTTTTTCGGTCTTTCGCTGATGTATTTAACTCCGAAACCGCAAAGCACGGCCCAAGATAGAACAAACATTATATCAAACCGCGCAGCCGATTCGGAACCCGATAGAATAGGAATAAAGTGCCACGCCAAATAAGGCAAAGGAATACCGATACTTTTTTTCATCATCTCTAAAGCCAAGGGGTCTAAGTTGGGCTCGATTCGCTGGGCAATTCTATCCAAGTGCATCCAATCAGCTGGAATTTGTATTAATCCCCCTACTTTCAAAACGGGCCCCAGGGTTAAAAGAAAGAATACGAATCCTACAATGATCCAAAGGCGTAAATTACGAAACTCAAAATTCCTTAGGGCGATGATTACCAAGGCTATGGTCGTAAAACCGACAAATGCTGTAACCTCAATATAACCACCCAGATGATAACCATTGTAAGTAGTGATATGTTCATAAAAAGGCCTAACTATCGAGCTAAAAACAGGATGCATAAAGCTTGGAACAAAAAAAGACAGTAGATCCGCCGATTGGCTGACCGAATGTTGTATAGGCAAACGGATATTTATTCCTCCGGAAAAAGCAGCTCGAACCAATGAAAATATATATTGCGCAGTAATGACAATAAATACCAAACACCCCAACCCAAGGCGCTTAATACAAGCCACACTAAAATAATTCCCTCCTTTGTATTTCAATTGATAGATAATAAATATTGCGGCGAAAAAAAGTAGAAAAACTACAAAATGAAGATCAGAATAACAATTAAAAGCTAAGAATAGCCCCGCAAAAATGGCATTTTTCCATTTTTCTTCATCAAATAACTTTAAAAAGTAGAGAATGAAAAAAGGTATCCATTGAACTGAAAAAACAGTCATATGCCCGATATGGGCAAAATGAAACGGGGCAAAAGCAAATACTACTCCCCCAATAAAACCACCCCAGCTACTCTTGGTAATATACCTAATCATTAAAAAAGCCCCCATCCCACCTATAACCAAAGAAGCAAGAAAAAATAAGTTGTAAATAACCATTAAATCTAAAAATAACTGCAAGGGCAACGAAACAACTGACCAAAAAATATGCAGCAAGGTAAAAAGCAGCGAAATACCAAAAGGATAGAATATATGGTTGGTCCAGAAAGGATTAAGGGAATTTGTTAAAGCATATTTGAACCACCACATTCCCCAAGGAAAATAATATATATCTGAACCCGGAGGAATCGCTTCCGCTCCAGTATAAGGAAAAGCATCCAGGTTAAAAATCATTGGATACGTATAAACTATGGATATTAACATATACGAAGAAAATGCCCAGAAGCTGGGGGCTTTTAATAATCTTTTAATCATTATGAGCGATCTCCTAAGAAACGAAAATTGATAAGTTCAATGTTTAGGGATTTTATTGCCCCCTTTATCTGCTCGCCGGTTAATGCAGAAACTTCTCCTTCAGGACAATTAGCCCTCCAATGTGAATAACTCTTTTTGTATGCTTCATCTATAAAACCGGGATGGCACATTAACTCATTCACTCCTTCCTCACAGGCACCAAGATGCCTAAGAAGTTCAAACTCATTCATTTGACAACTCTTTCTTAGCCCCAGAAGACGATCGGCATATTTTAAGCCTGAATTACGCATGTTTAAATAATTAACCCAAGACAATGAATATAGTCCAATACCTTTTATATTAAAAACCTGAAACAACTCTTTACGAGGAAATCTTATAAATTTAATTTCATATTTCCTTGCTAAATCGATCACAATGCGTAGTATCCCAGGCAACATATGAATAAACTGATGGCTGTCTATATGGTCAACACTAATTCCGTTATCTAAGATCTTTAAAAGCTGGGCTTCCAGTTCTCTCCTAACCTCGCTTAATTTTATTCGACCGGAAAAATATCTTGCCATAAAATGTACATAGGTATCCAGGAGCCTACCCTTAGAAATAGCCAAACTCTTGATATCTCCATAGTAAGATACCGGCTCTTCACCAACCAATACTATATGCCAACCGATACCCAGTCCGGGATTCTCCCTAGATAATGCAACAGCACCTTCAAAAGCCATTCCATTAGCCATTAAGCTGGCGCTCTTTACAATACCCCTATTAAAACAATGGATAATCCCCTGATTTACACCTGGGGTTAAGCCAAAATCATCCGCATTCACAATTAGTTTTTTAGTACTCTTTTCTGTCATATAAAGACCTTACCAGGTGCTGTTATTTTAACCTCAAAGTTAAAAATCTTAGCAGACAGCTGCCATAATTCGAGATCTTAAATTGTATAAATATAAAAACATATGCGACTATAGTTAAAAATGACAAAAATGGATGCATAAACCACGCTACATCTCTATACCTAACATAACCCTTAACTGCCTCATAAGCTGGATAAAAAAAGGTTAGGCAGAAAAATAATGATTTCAGCAGCTCCACTTTACTATATTTATCGATCCAAACTCCTGGTTTTCCTACTTTAGCGCCACCGGGGATCGAATTACGCAGCATGAATTCATTACCACGCCTAATACGCTTACCTATAAAATCCCAAACATTCTCTAAGTGGTGATGATAAACACCAACTTCACTTACAAATCCTATCCTATTATAGCCTCTTTCCACGACGTTTACGCAAAAATCTGCCTCGTCATAGCGGGGTGAGAAATTATTAACCTCAAAGAAAATGCTTCTTCTCCAAATGAATCCATTAGATCCAAATATAGGAAAACGCCCTGGTTTTATTTTATAAACCAAATATGCCTCATGGTCTTCCTGATCGGAATTACGGCTTAAATCGGCCAGATAACGTATAAAAGGATCTTCCAGCCCAAGCAAGGCACAATATCTATTCACTAAGAAATCACCCTTCTTTACGAGGAACACACTGTCCATCCCTATCAATGAATTATCATTCTCCAAGGGTAAAACGTTTTTAACCAACCATTCATCGGAGGATATTTCATTATCGCAATCCAGAATCACCAGGTATTTACCCTTTGAATGACGTATTCCTATTGATTTAGCAAACTCTGCGATACGATGCGGATTATTTATCACCCTCACTTGGAAACTACGAGCAATCTCCAGGGTTCGATCGCTAGAATCACCATCAATTAACAATACCTCAATCTTCTCCCGCGGGTATTTTTGCCTCTCAATGGCCGTCAAACACCTCTCAATATGCGCCTCGGCATTATAAGAAGGGATCACGAAGGTAACTAAAGGCAAATTTTGCGTTTCTTCAGAAAACATAATTATAACCTTAGTTAATTGCTGAATCTCCTAAAATAACCCATCGCAAGGTTTATGAAACGATTAATATCCGACAGAGAACGAATCGCAAGGATCCTGCTTATTATGTACCTGGGACGGATGTAATACTGCCTGTACATTTGCCCTACTGAATCCCTGATTATCTCCTTAGTAAGCCCTGGGTACTTAATTACCCCGCATAATTCCCCATCAAAATCTATCCAATTATCCACGCTTAAGGTACCATCTCTTTTGGCGATCTCATAGAATTCAGTACCCGGATAAGGCAAAGCAATCGAGCATTGAATAGTATCCGGATTAAGCTTGCGCGCCAATTTCATAGTTTGGGCAATGGTCTCTTTGGTCTCTCCAGGTAAACCAAACATAAAGGTGGCATGAGATTTTATGCCTGCCTTCCGGGTCATTCTAAATGCATTCTCAATCTGCTCAATCGTAACATTCTTTTTTGATCTATCCAGAATTCCTTGATTTCCTGACTCTACGCCATACAAAATCTTAATACAACCGGCTTTTTTCATAATTTTCAACATGTCGTAAGTAGTATTATTACAAGTCATTTCCGTGATCCAGGGAATTTTAATCTTACTTTTGATTATCTCTTCGCATACATCGAAAACCCTCTTCACCGTAATATTGAAACAGTCATCGTCAAAATATATCTCTTTTGCGCCATATTTATCCTTGAGCAAAAACATCTCTTCAACCACCTTGCCTGGGGCGCGCATACGCACCTTACCATCATATAAAACCTTGTTCCATAGGCAAAATATACACCTATGTGGGCATCCCATAGAAGTAACCATTAACAATTGCGGCTTGTAAGTATAATGCCCCATCAAATACCTGTGAGGATCCAATAAATGTCGTGCCGGCAAAGGCAGGGTATCTATATCATCTAAAAGCTTGGCTTCCGGATTAATTATGACCGCTTCATGAGATCTATAGCTCAAACCTCTTACTGAAGAAAGGCTGGCTTTGCTGCTGATAGAACTGGCTAAATCGGCTAAAGGTAAAAAATGTTCTCCTCTGGCCACCGAATCAATAAACGGATATCTATTTAAAATTTCACTATGATAAACAGTGGCATGCGGGCCGAATAAACAAATATGGGCAGAAACTAAATTCTTTAACGAACAAGCAAACAACATGTCGTTATCCAGCGATGGAGAAGCAGTTTCAATTCCAATTAGAACCGGAGCGGGTTTTATTCTTTTGACTATCTCAACAGTAGCTTTGTTATCAATATCCCTTTCCGCCGCATCTATTACAGTAACGTTAAAACCTTGTTTTTCTAATACCGCTGCCGAGTACATAAGATACAAAGGGTACTTGGGAAAAAGTTTATTTGAGAACAATTTACCTCTTTTAACCCTATGCGGCCATCTATCGGCGGAACGAGCTATATAGCTATCCCTGTCCGTATTGGGAGGGTTTATTAAAACAACATTTATTTGTTTATTCATGGCTCGCCTTCTTTCTAACCCTAACCGCAATAAATTGAGCGTGAGCCGGGAAAATTTTCTCAAATATCATCCCGGTCCAAAACGGTAAGAATGGAAAATAGATTATACCAACAAGCTTTTCGACCTCAAAATTATAGAATTCAAAGATATCCCTAAGCCCCTCAATAGTAAAAATCTGCACATGGAAATATCCTTCCTTTACCGGTTTCTTATAGTGCGGAGTCAATGAATTACCAAGCTTATACTTTGAACTAACAAACTGCGAAAAAGCTTGTTTGCCTAATAATAAAGCAAATAAATTGTGCAAACTTGCTAAATTCTCAGTACAAATAACGGCATAACCACCGGGCCTTAAAATCCTATGGATTTCGTTTACGAATAAATCTGTATTATAAAGATGTTCAATTATCTGATCCCCTGAAACAATATCGATAGAACCACTGCTGATTGGGATAGAAGAATTTAAGTCGCAATTAATTAATTGAATTTTGTTTTTGTACTCTTGCGCAATATTGTCCTTCAAATCAATGCCCTTGATATCACTTGCACCAACCTTCATTCCTACATTACAGGTGAGCCCTCCATCACCACAACCAAGTCCAAGGAGCTTATCACCATGCCCTTCAAAAAGCGATAAAAAAACTTTGTGCCTGTATTTAGTTAACCCTTTATGCCAAGAATTAAATTTATTATAAAACAAAGTTTTTAGTATATTCATATTTTTCCGTTCCCCATGATTTGGCTATAAATTTCATTAACAATTATCTCCGGCTTATTGTTATCAGTATTAATCAATTTAATCCCCTTCCGCTTAGCTAACCAAACGTATCTTAACCTCTGTTGTTGGTAATAACTAAGGTCGCCTTTGTGTGTTTCTTTTTTTCTTTCATAAGCTATACTGGGATCAACATCAAAAATATAGGAATACTTCGGCTTGGGTATTAAAAAGAATAAGAACTCCTCAAGCCAGGTATTTGTACCGAGATTCCTGAAACTAATGATATAGTCATAAAAATACCTATCGAAAAGCACAATATTTTTAACAAAAAACCTATATTTAACAAACAAAGCTACCGAATCCATAAACACAAAATAAGGCCAAAAATAAAACAAAATATTCTTTTTAATAGCAACAGGTTTCTCGTAATCAACTTGTAATCTTACCATATCAATCTTAAATATTCTATGAAACATCGCTTTTAAACCATCCATAAATAAGTGCGAAAAACCGGGCACATATTCAATATCCCTGCCACAAAGTTTAAATTTATCCCTCAACAAATTAATAACTGTGGTTTTACCGCTTCCATCATTTCCCATAAAAGCAACTAACATTTTATCAATTTCTCCCTTATTATAACATCTACCTTTTCACTAAGCTTATTCCATGAAAACTGGACAGCTCTCTTTATAACTAATTCTTTGCTGTTTTTACCCCAGCAGCTTGAATCACCTGTAGTATATTATCAGCTAAAGAATCAGCATTTCCGTCTTTAGCATAGAAACCGAGATCGCCCAAAAGCATCCGCCGCTCGCCAATATCGCTCGTGACTACTGGTTTTCCCAGATACATTGCTTCAATAATCTTAACCGGGCACCGGGCCAAATTGCTCTGGACATTCTTAACCGGGTCCACAACAACGTCAGAAATATCCAAGTAACCAGGCACTTCTTCAGGAGATACCCTTCCAACCCAAACAATTTTATCAGAGATGCCCAACTTTCCGGCCATTTGCCGCAAAAGACCTTCGTCTTTGCCATCGCCAATAATCAACAGCCTCACATTTGATATTTTGTTTACTATTAGTTTAAATGCGTTAAATAGTATATCGATATTATGGCCTGAAGCAAAACTTAAGTCTCCATAATACAAAATTACCTTCTTGCCTCCTAGTTCACTGCTTATTTTAGGTTTCGCTGCCAAATTATCAAACCTTTCTGTTTCCACGCCATTGGGGATATAGTTAATTTTGTTTTCATTAACGCCCAAACCTAGAATTCGTTTCCGGGTAAATTCAGAATTAACCAATACCGCATCAGCTAATTTAGGAATCAAACTCTCAAAAACATGAATAATCCTGCGCTGCAGGCTTGATCTTACTGAGTTTATGGCTACCTCGGCATCATCACAATCTAAAATAACTACCTTCTTCTTGAACGCCTTGAAGATTAAACCCACAACCGAAGCAACGGGCAGAGGCTTACAAACCATAATTAAATCTGGATTTAAAAGTAACATTAACCTAATAGACCTTATGATATTTTTCAACCCAATTAAACACAGAGAAAAAGTAGAATAATTTTCCCTGCCAAAATCAACTTTTCTAAAAAATGGTATCCCAATTTCATAAACTGTAATATCACTTGCCTTGTCCGTATAATGGCTTTGTTTATTTGGAGTGTGGTTAGGCATAAGTATGCTGATTCTATATCCGCGCTTAGCAAGCTGTTTTGCAAGCGGCATATACCTCCCTATCCATGAACCCGTATCAAATGGGATATCCATTATCATCGCTATATGCTGCTTCATTTTATTTTCTCCGCCAAGATAACAATTTTTGTTGAAGTCCACCACGATTTCCCGTTGTGGTAGAATTCTTTCTTTATTAAATCATTCAAGCAAGCAAAAGTGATGAATTTCTTCTTTAAAAGGTGTTTATATAAAAGGGCCAAAATGCCGTTCAAAAGCTGGAAAAATCCTCCACAGTTCCGCATAGAGATGATTTTAAAACCCGCGGATTCTAAAATCTTCTTTAACTTACCCAAAGAATAATGCCTATGGCCAAGAAAGAAATAAGCTGGGTCACCCCAGAACCCTAAAGGATTCATGTTCGGAGTAGTCAAAAAAAGCTTACCGTTACAGCTTAAAACCCTACAAGCCTCACGTAGCGCATTAACCTCCGAATTTACCGGCAAATGTTCTATCACCTCCGATAAAGTTATGATATTAAACGAAGAGTTCTTAAAGGGGAGCAAAAAAACACTCGCGCAAATAAAGCGCCCTTTTGAATTATATTTTTTTGCAACCGAAAGCGGCGGAAATTGCACATCGAGCCCAATACTCATCTTCGTAACGCTCTGGCATAAAGAGAAGAAACCTCCTGTCCAGCAACCAATATCCAAATGTCTGGAATTATCAAGCTGGGGCCTTACTATATCAAGAACACATTTAGCAACCATACTGGCTTCGGGATACCCCTCTCCATCAACTTCACCCCTGAACCTGGTGACATATTTCATATGTCCAGATAATAAATTACTGTTATTTTCCTGAGCAGGCATCATCTTTAATTAAGGCCTTAGCTATTCCTTTTTCGAGGTTTAAAAACTTTACATTAAACTGCCCCTTGATTTCACTAATATCACACACCTTGTTCCTGTTGCTAAGCTTTAAAGAATCAAAATTTAAAGCAGGGTTTTTTATTACGAAGCTCATTAACCTAAGCGGAAAAAATATTACCCGTGAAGGAATGTGCACTTTTATGACCTTCTTTAAATAATAGCTAGCAATCTTATCGATAAATCCATCTACACTAATTCTTTCTTCACCAGCAAGGTAATAAATCTTGTTTTTTACTCCATTTTCTACAAATCTTACTATAATATCGCAAACATCTTCTACATAAATGGGCTGTAACATCGCTTTGCCGTTACCAATAACAGGTATAAATGGCAACCTCTGGACCAGCCTTTTCAAAGTAACGATATCTTCTGATTCTTTGCCATAAACAAACGCTGGCCTTAATATTACATAATTAATGCTGGATTCTACGATAACCCGCTCGGCTAACGCTTTGCTCTCGCCATAAAAGTTAGTCCGCGTTAAACACGCATCCAATGAACTAACGTAGATTATTTCTTTAACCTTATTTTTTAAACATGCTTCCGTCAGGTTTCTAGTCCCCTTTACATTCACATCGGTAAAATCTTGGCTATTTAAAGATTTTATTACAGCCGCTAAATGTATGACTATATCAACATTCTTTGTCGCCTCAAATAATCTCTCCTTGTCCCTAAGATCACCTTCAACAATCTCTAGGCCGCTGTTTTCCTTAATCTTCTTTTTATCCCTAACCAAGCATCTAATCGGAATTTTCTTACCTAAAAGCGCCTTTAATAAATTTTGCCCAATAAAACCTGTAGCTCCAGTTATAAGTATCATCTTAGCTTTCTAATTAAGTATTCGAGTATATATTTGGGCCTTGCGTAATAAGAAACAATCGCTTTCTCCTGAAGGCTACGCAGGTCATCTCCTGAAATGTTAGCATGCTTAAATACCGAATGGAAGTTATCGAACTTCTCCCAGTCTTTCTCGTATATCCTATTTTTTACCTGTTCATAATATTCAGTCCCGGGGATAGGGGTACAGATTGTAAAATTTGCAAAATCGGTATTCAGCCTTTTTGCATACTTGACTGTATCCATAATGGATTGCCTAGTATCACCCTCGAGGCCGATTATGTAAAAAGCAATAACCCTGATCCCTCTTTTTCGGCAGAATTGTATTATTTTCTCCTGGTGAGATAATCCAACCGGCTTTCTATTCTGCTTTCTTAAAATATCCGAAGATGCAGATTCTATGCCTACTTTGATTGCCCGAAGGCCGCTCTTGAACATTAATTCTAATAACTCAGGATCAAGGTTATCCAGCCTGGTCTCACAACCCCACTCCACATTTATTCCTTTTTTTATTATTCCCTCGGCAATATCTATGGCTCTTTTTTTGTTGAGTGAAAAACAGGGATCTCTGAACATGAAGCCACGTATACCATACTTCTTTACAATATGCTCGATTTCTTCAATTACGTTTCCTGGGCTCCTCTCCCTATAGGGGCCAAATACTTTATAGGGGCAATAATTACAAACATAAGAACAACTTCTGCTACTTTGAAGAAAAATAAATGGCCTTCTGGTAATTGTCGGCCTATATCCGAATTTCTTAACCGGAAAAACACTCCAATCGGGAAAAGGCAAAGCATCTAAATCCATTACCGGCCTGCTTTCAATTATCCCACTCAAAGAATACTGGTCTTTTATTTTAGAAGAAGCATCCTCCGGCTCTCCTGAAATAATAAAATCGGCGTAATTAAGAAAGAGCTCCGGCTTAACAGAAGGAAATGGCCCTATCAACCCAATTTTAATATTAGTTTTTTCTCTAATTCTCCTCAAAAAATCGACTTCAAGTTTGTTCCTTATTAAAGAACAGTGCATAATGGCTAAATCAAAACCATCTGGAATCTCATTTGTGAATATCTTAACTATGTGCCCGTTCTTTTTGAAAATAGCCGCCAAATACCCATAGGAGATTAAGGGAAATTCTTCTCCGCTTAAGCGTATTTTCTTAAGTATCCTGGCCGCTAAAGAGTTCCCAACCTGGAAAGTAGTGCCGAAACCAGCATTGTAATCTTTATTATCCCCTTTTATCTGAATATTAATCAACGCAATTTTCATCTTTCCACCTTAACTACAGCCCATATGACGTTATTTCGAAAAAACGGGTAGAGCAAAAAAGAAACCATGAACGCAACCCAATGCGAAAAAATACTTAATGTAAGCTTTGGGTATTTCTTTATCGACAAATAACGGCGTACGTGCCAACCAACACTAGGGGTCGTTTCATAACCAAACGATACAACCTTTAAACCGAGCCGTTTAAAAAGAGCATTAAGTAATCTCTTATCAAAATGCCAGATATGACAGGGAATACACCATAAGCTATCATATCTCTTAAACACCTTCCTCTCAAAAGACGAACTATTAGGAACACAGACGAAAAAATACTCCGCCCCTTGAGAAATAAATTTTTTGATAAATGCTACCGGATCCCTAAGATGTTCCAAAACATGCCTCATTACAACTGTCCTTCCGGCCACTACGGACGGATCGGAAATATTCATTTCTTCATAATCAAACCCGATATACGGTATTTCTAGTTTGTCCCTAACGTAATATGGGCGCTCCTTCCAACAATCGGCAGCGATAATCGAATATCCTGATTTAAAGAGGCACTCCGACAATAATCCTTCGCCAGGGCCAACCTCAAGAAATTTATTTGAATTTGTAAATTTAACCATCATACTGATTTCTCTGTTTATCAAAACCTCTCTTAATTTCTTATACTTAGGGATTATTTGGCCATCAGTTGCATTTAGCGCTTTCAAATCTTCCGGGACCGGTTCTGTTTTTTTTACGCCGCATGACGCGCATTCAAAAATCGTAAAAAACTGCTTAGCCGTAGAATCCATAATATCAAAGGATGGCCGTAAAGCAGCCTGGTATCCACAAACCGGGCAAAACTGATTACTCATTTTTCCACCAATATTTTGTTATATACGCTTAAAATACTGTTGCCTACCTCAAGAAGAGAATATCCCTGGGTATCCAGCTTCGCCCGCGTGCCTAGGCGCATCCTCAAATCTTTATCCATTAATAGCCGGTTAACCTCCCGTGCTAATTGACCAGCATCTTTAGGGTCAAACAATAACGCGTTCTTCCCATTTTCAACTATATTAGATAATTCCGACAATCGCGAAGCAACTATTGCTTTACTCATAGCCATGCTTTCAATAAGAACCGAAGGAGAACCAAGTGTCCCGTGCATAGTAGAGAGAGGGTAAACATAAACATCGGCTATTGAAAATAAAGAAGGCATATCAACCTCTTCATCAATAAAAACTATACTCTCCTTATAAATATTCGTAAGCGAAATCACCCTTTCTCTGTTCTTCCGGGAAGCGGAAAACGTATTTAAACCGGGCGCGGTTAATATCACCATAGCAGCATCTGGATTATTAGCTATGATTTCCGGGATAGCCCCAAGAAAAATCGCGATACCCTTCTGATTGCCCAGCGGACCACAGAACAAAACTACTTTTTCTTTGGTTATGCCATATCGTTTTTTAAAACCGTTGCTCAAATTATTGCTAAAAAACCTATCCTCTATAGGAATTGGAATAAACTGCACGCCTGTTTTAATCTTCGTTTTTAGTTCATTGGCCATATTCTCGCTGGCACAGATCAATTGATTAGCAGGCTTAAACAACAACCTCTTGGATCCAAGAAACCCCTTATTAACCGTGCAAAGCGTATGAACCGTCTTTGTATTGGTTAACCAGCCAAGTAAATAGGTGAAGTTCACCAGAAAAGGCATTGAGCTGTATTCATGAAGTAAATCAAACTTATGGCGCAACTGTAAGACGAAGATAACAAAAAATGATAAAAATTTCTTTAGTAAAAAGTGCACCGGATAAATTCTCTTTAAAGGAACATTAAAAACGTGGAATTTAAACTTGAAGTTCTTCTCCTCTTCTCTTACCCAATCACGCCAGTTATCAGTAGTCTCTTTATCCAAAAATACTGCCAAATGTACCTCAAGTCCCTTTAGCGCAAGGTATTTCTGAATCAAATAGATATTCTTCCCTCCGGCAACTTTCGCCTTGGGAGGCAAAAAACCATCACAAACAATAAGAATTTTCTTGAGCATAGATATAGTGGTTATTCCAATGTAAAACCGCGTGCTTTATCTAAACGCCACAATTGCCCTAATAGCGACAGAAAATAATTAAATTTGCCCCAAGAATTTATCTTTGGAATAAATTCTTCGAAAATATAACTTAAGTTAAAAACATCAATAAACTTCCCTTTCAGATACTTACTTTCAGCTGCCGTTCTTAGCTGTTCGAGCTCCTTACCAGAAACAAAATCAGTTCCAATAGTAGAATCATAAATTGAAGAATTATCCCAAAACTCCTGGGACTTTTTTTCTTTTATAAAGCCCCTCTTAACGTAAATTTCATATAACCGCGAACCCGGATAAGGTTGAGCAACATAAAAACGTAAAAAATCCACTTTTAAGTTATAAGCAAAATTAATCGTTTCTTGAATATCATTTTTAGTTTCATCAGGAAATCCAATCACAAAAGTCGCATAAGTCCAGAGGCCTTTTTTATTCAAATATTTGACCAAGCTGCGCATCTGCTTTAAAATAAGCGGCTTCTTAATAAAACTTATGCTTTTCTCTGTTCCGCTATCAATAGAAAGAGCGATCCGGTAAAAACCACTAGCCACCATTTCATCTGCCGTTTCTTTTTTTAATAATGACGGAGATACCCCGGAAGGGACAATAAAGGTTATTTTAAGCTTTCTTCTTCGGATCTCCCGGCAAATATCAACTATCCTTTGGTTGTCAAATAAAAACTGATCATCTTGAAAAGCAATTTCTTTGATTTTATAATTATTAGCCAGGTACTCGATTTCATCAACTACATTGGCCGGAGTTCTCCCTCTCCATTTCTGCTGCCACATCGCCTTAGTACTGCAAAATACGCAATCAAATACACACCCCCGCGATGAAATAATCGTGCCTACCGGCTTATTTTTCGTAGTAAAATACAAGCGGTCATTATTAATATAACGGGCGTAATCAACCAGGCTACGGTCAGGAATGGGAATCTCATCCAGATTATCAATAAAAGCGCGATTCGGATTAACCGTTACTTCCTGCAGCCTATTTCTAACCGTAGATCCCAATACGCTATTAAAAGATTGTTTATTATAAATAGATTTGAGGATCTGCCAGAATGTTTCCTCTCCTTCATTCCTGACCACGATATCAATATTCTGATTATCAATCAGTTCCCGATGGGCTAAAGTCGCGTTCACCCCTCCTAAAATAACTATCGTGCTCGGGAATAATTCTTTAATGATTTCCGCCATTTCTAAAACATCCGTAGTATGCGAAGTAAATTTATTGCTTAATCCTACCACTTCCGGCTCAAGCAACTTAAGGAACTCTCTGAAGGATGCATTATCCATCCCCGAACGAAAACCCTCTTTGACTTTAAGCGCTTTATTCGCCCCCTCCAATTGCGCGTCCAGAATATGAATTTTAATGTCGCTTTTATTTTCAATTATCTTTTTACAGGAATACGTAGCCAGATACAATAATCCCAATGGCTCAACCGGATAAAGACGGATATCTTCACGCAAAGTAAGCCAGGGATTAATTAATAATACTTTCATATTTGTTTAACCATTAAATAATGCGGGATTAAACAACCAAGATCCATCATTTCCGCACAGAGACATTAGTAAAATCAAACCAATTGCCATAAAAAGGAATCCTTTGTTTTAAAGTAACGATAAACCTTAGTTTACAGTAAATAAAATAACAGAAATAAAACCCAGAATTTCGGTAATTCCTAAGGGGAGAAAAAAGACGAGCAATAAAAATCTGTGCAAAATCCCCCACAGAAAACATCTGAGGCAGCATAAATGAATTTTGCTGCGCGCTGCCGGCAATTTGCTTTTTAATTTTAGCTAAATAATTATTAAATACCTCCAGCCCTACCGCCCAACCATGATTCTTGGCTATCTGTTTAATTTGCTCAGCATTACCCTTATTATCTCTTAAAAAAAGAAAATCCAGGTAAGTTAGCGTTGATTTTTCATAGATAATATTTAAAGCATTAAAAATCCATTCATTTTGCGCGGAAGGAAACTTATAAACATCACCTAAAAACTGACGTTCCTGAATACCCTCCCAAATAGAATCAACATTAATGAATTCATTGGAATACCAATCCAAATCCGTAGTGTGCAGGTCAATCTGCACCTTACGATTAAATTTATAATGCCAGCGCCCCTCTTTATCTTTAATATCATTGTCAGAGAGGATTTCTCCGAGAAGTTCCTTAGCGCGATCAAATTTATCTTCTTTTACTAAAATGTCTACATCTGACAAAACGTATTCGTTTTTACGATCAGTTTTAACAATAAGAAAAACAATCTCATTCTCCTGGAATGTATTTTTGATTCTTTTTAATAATTTCGCGTATTGGCTGTTAATCTGGTCTCCTGAAACAATAATTTTATCTATCAGAATAGAGGATTCAGCGTTTATCCCCATATATCCAGCAGCTTTTATATTTTTACACAAAATTAGCAAAACCCGGTTGCTAGAGGCAAGCTTAAGCATGTTTTCCAGTTCCCTAGAAGAAAACGCGCTTAATTTGGGAACTTCCTGATTGCTAACCGGCTCTATAATTTTTTTTATTAACTGAAAATAATTAAGGCTCATCTATCGCCTCAAGGGTACTACGAGCAGAGAAATCCCAGGTGAGTTTTTTTGAATTCTCTAACGCATTTTTATAAAGCGGTGCATATTTATCACGCTGACGGTAGAAATCTAACAAAGCCTGTGCCAAAGACAAAGCAGTATTTCTTTTGGTCAACAGCCCCGTAAAGCCATCCGCAATTGAATCTCTTATACCGGCAACATTGTAACCAATAGCGATGGTGGACAAAGAATTTGCTTCGCTAACCACTAAACCCCAACCTTCGCGGATAGAAGTAATAACTAGTACATGCGCACGGGCCAATAACTGTTGCTTTTCTTGATCATTTACATAACCATAAAAACAAACATTATCCGTAAGGCCGTATTTTTTTACCATCTTATGCAACTTTTTAATATAGTCGGGCTTACCGGCAGAACCAATAATCTTCAGTTTAATTCCGGGCAGCTCTTTCTTTAATAAGTATACCGCTTTAATTATATGGTCAACCCGCTTAGACCTCCTTAATCTGCCCAGATAAACTAGCGACAGCTCATTTTTATCCTTGACAACGGTATCAACATATAATTTCTGTAAAATTCCCACCGGCACGACAGAGATCTTATTTGTAAACCCCAGGCCTAACAAGTCCTGCTTGGTGCTTTCTGAAATAGTTATTACGGCGATCTTCTTATACAACTTTAAATAAATAAATTCTAGAATATACCCGATCAATGAAATCGGGAAAATAGCCTCGTAAAACCAAACCTCTCTGGCTAATTGAAAAATTATCGCGATTTTCTTTTCTTTTACATAAAGCGGAGTAAAAAAAGGAATAGTATTTATTTGATCCAGAATTAAATCAAACTTGCCTTTGAATAATTTCCGGTAACACAAAAAAGCGCGCAGCTGCACAGTTATTTCCGCGCCCCTTCTGATTATATGCACGCCTTCAATAGTTTCCTGGGCAGGAGCATCTTTAACTGCCGAAGCAAACCAGGTAACCTCATGCCCGGCCTTAACCCAACGCTTAGCATTTTCAAAGGTAAAAACTTCCGCCCCTCCGGAAAAAGGGCTCTTAATATCTCTCCAGCTCAATATCAATATCTTCATTTTAATAAGCGTTAGCCTTTAAACAATACTGTTTTCAATAATTTTAAATCCGAATCTACCATCATTTTAATTAATTCCTGGAATTTTATTTTCGGTTTCCAGCCCAGCAGTCTTTGCGCTTTGGAATAATCTCCTTGCAATAAAACAACCTCCGCCGGCCGGTAAAGCTCCTTATTCACGATAACATGCTTTTTCCAATCCAGCCCCAAATAGCCAAAAGTCAGCTCTACAAACTCTTTTACGGTATGCGTTTCATTAGTCGCCACGACAAAATCATCCGGTTTATCCTGCTGCAGCATCATCCACATTGCCTCAACATAATCACCGGCAAAACCCCAATCTCTCTTAGCGTCCAGATTACCAAGCCTAATCTGCTTATCCAACCCCAGCTTGATTCTGGCGGCCCCGTGAGTAATTTTTCGAGTTACAAATTCATACCCGCGGCGCGGTGACTCATGGTTAAAAAGCATGCCGTTAGAAGCAAAAATTTTATATGCCTCGCGATAATTCTGAGTGAGATAAAATCCGGCAACTTTAGAAATACCGTAGGATGAACGCGGATGAAACGGAGTAGTTTCTTTTTGAGGAGTCTCTTTGGCTGATCCAAACATCTCACTGGATGCGGCAAAATAAAATTTACACTTAGGGCAGCTTTCTTTAACTGATGATAAAACGTGCAACGTGCCGTTGATATTGGTATTAATGGTCGAGAACTCATCTTCAAATGAATAACTGACAAAACTTTGAGCCGCCAGATGATAACATTCCTGAGGCTTCACCGTGGAAACCACCTTGAATATGCTGGCATAGCTTTCTAAAGAAGCAGAATGCAAGTTTAGCTTATCCAATATCCCCTTAATTCTCCAAAGATGATGCTCCGGATCTTCCAAGGCTACCCGTCTGATAATGCCATGCACTTCGTATCCTTTTTTAAGAAGAAATTCCGCCAGATATGAACCATCCTGCCCGTCAATTCCGGTAATCAACACTTTCTTTTTTACTGCTTTACTCATTTAACCCTCCTAACGCAGATTGATTATTCATCTCTAATTAAAATCTGAAACATGCCCAAAAACTCTTTTGGCCGTACGTAAATAATATTTTAAATCATCAAAATCCCGCAAAGAGGTAATTTTTCTGAAAATGAACTCCGGATTATAGGAAATCTTATACATCGACTTAATTAGCTGTGCAATTTTCTCCTCGGGCATACTTACGGTTTTAATTATCGGCTGCTTCATATCATATTTATCCCAATCCAAGGTTTTAAGTAAACCACCTTCCTGACATTCCTTAAACAAAGCAGTACCAGGATAAGGCATAACCATAGTCGCCTGCATGGTTTTAGCATAACCCTTCTTAAGCAGCCAGTGGCCTAAACTTAAGGTTTTAAGTCCATCTGCATAACTCTCGTGGGGATACCCAAACATTACTGTAATATGTGCACTGAGCCCAAATTTAGCGGCAAGCCTACAATCTTTAGTTATGGTTTCAACTTTTAAATTCTTATTAATCTGGTCCAAAGTAGCTTGGTTCGCGGATTCCAAGCCGAATAAAAGCAGCCTAAAATTCGCTTTTTTCATTAATTTAAAATCCTCTGCGCTTAAAACGCCGAAACGCATATTACAATCAATATACACTTTTTTATTAAAACCCTTTTTAATAATTTCCCGGCAAAAACCCTGCAGCCACTCTCCAGTTGGAAAGCAACCGGAATCATCCATGATCTCTTTAATTTTAAATTTGTTAATTAAACACCCGATTTCATCAACCACGTTTCCTACGCTTCTTTTGCGATACTGCGGATACAAAGTCGGCCAAGAACAAAAAGTACATTTTCCCCACCAGCAATCCCTTGCGCTCATAATATAAGTACCCGGGGTGCGTTTATAATTTCCATTTTCAAAAGCATAGAGTTTCCAATGCGTTAACTCCCTATCCATAAAAGGAAGCGCATCCAAATCATGATTTAATTTAAATTTCCCGGAATTATTAATTTCACCATTTTTACGATAATAAATTCCCGCCTCCATAGTATTAAAATCATTATTCCGGATCGCTTCTGCCAGGCTCAACAGCAAAAAATCATAATCCCCTCCGGTTAGCACAAAATCAACCTTGGAATTTTGCATAGTTTCATCAGGCAAAGCCGTAACGTGATCGCCGAATACGGCTATTTTTGGAAGCTTATCCGTTTTAGTCAAATTTTTAAGATCATTAATTATCGCCCAAATCTGCTTTACAACCGGAGTTTTCACTTCAAAAGCGATTAAATCCGGCTGCTCGGAGCTGATAAATTCTAAAAACCGCGCATAATCCCATCCCTGCGCCAAACAATCATTCCAAATAACTTCATGCCCGAACCGGCTAAGCAAAGTCGCAGCCATTGCCGGAACAACCGGATAGATATAAGTTGGTTTATTAAAATACTGAAACTGCCTATTTTGGCCCAAAGTAGCGCACCCTTTGCTATTATTTAAAGGCGGGTAACTAATAATAATTTTCATTTTTCTTCTTTAAGTTTTAATAAAAACAGGCCTTTTAAAAAACATACCCCATAGGTTAAATGCGTAAGAATCGAACCTAAAAATACCAGGGGAATTAAAAAAATATTTTTAAATAAGCTAGACAGAAGCACGATTACTAAATACAGAGAAATAAACAGCAGATACGCTATTCTAAGACCCGGAAACAACCAGGCTAACCCGGCGCCTAAAATCAGTGAAACAATAAAAATTGAAGGTATAAAATAAGCGAATTTAAACGAAGTTTCCGGAAATATCTTTACAAAATAACCTCGGTGTACCGCATAATTTGCAATCTGCTTAAGATGCGGGATAAATAACATCCGGCGATGATGGTATACTAAAACTTCAGGATCATAAATTATTTTATAGTGCAGCTTCTTGGTTATTTCCAAACAAACCTTAGTATCTTCTCCGGGCCAAAAACACACATTAAAACCTCCAACCTGTTGCATTATTTGGCGGCGGATTAATAAATTGCAAGTAGGATAATCTTCTATCTCTATTCTTTTTTTAGGAACATAGCGATACGCGTAAATATTGCCCACGACAAAAGATGAGTAAACTAAACCGCTAGCTTGCTGCATCAGGTTATCTTCATTAGGAGTTACTGCCGGCCCACCTACCGCCGCTACCTTGGGATCCACAAAATTTTTTACCGCGTTACTTAACCAATTCTTCACCGGATAGGCATCATCATCAATAAAGGCTAGAATTTCACCCCTGGCCTGGCTTAAACCCATATCACGTTTATAAGGGGGAGCAATCTCTCCGGTAGGAATAACTCTCACCCGGGAATCAGCTATTTTCTGGGCAAAATCAAAATCCGGAAGTATGATTATTTCAAAATCCGGATAATCAAGCTCCAGACACTTACTTATGCACTGCTCCAGATTTTTTTGCCAGGTTTTTACGGCGATGATGATCGATATTGTCATAGTATTTTAATACGTACATCCTGTAAAATATAGCCAAACTATCCCAAAAAGTAGTAACAATCGCTTTAATGCCAATACGGTTAAATTTTTTTGTGGGGTTTAACACAATCGGAGCTTCCGCGATGCGAAAACCTAAATGCTGAGCGTTAACTAATATTTCCAGGTCAAAAGCGAATTTTTTGACCAAAATCCTGGGAAAAACTTCGCGCAAAACGCTAGCCTTAAATAATTTAAGCCCGGTCTGAGTATCCCGACAAGGTAAATTAAAAAAGATCCTTATAAACATGTAATAGACAAAGCTAATTACCCAGCGCTGGCATGAATATTTGACCACGGAATTCGGATGCATCTTTGAACCAATCACAATATCCACATCATCCAAGCGCATAATATCAAATAAGATTTGAATTTGCGCCGGGTGCAGGTCTAAATCCGCATCTAAAAACACCACATATTCTCCGGTAACATAACGAAATGCTTTCTTTACCGCTCTTCCTTTCCCGATATTTTGCAGATTTCTTTTTACGATAAGATTTTTCGGATACTTATTTACCAATGTATTAGCGCGATCGAAAGTATTATCACTAGAGAAATCATCAAAAACAATCAACTCCCAATCACAGCCAAAATCATAAAATGTCTTAGCAGTTTCTTCAATACTCGTGCATATTCTTTCTGCTTCATTATATGCAGGCATGATAATAGAAAATTTTTTATTTATATTCTTCATATTTACTTTCTGGGTTTAAAAAAGCTAACCAGATACTAATCAAAAACAACGTAGCAGAATTGATACAGAGTACTATTTGTACCTGCAAAAGAGTTTTATGGAATAAAACAATACCTAAAAATTGTAAAAACGTAAAAACAATTAAATAGATTAAAAAACGCAGGTCTTTTAAAGATAAAAAATAATTTATAAAAAGAAATACTAATGTAAAGAAGGTCATCGAAAGACTAAAAAATCTACCTAAAAGTAAAGATTCTGGATTAACTTTGCCGCTTAAAACCTTTAAAGTAAATACAGGAAAAATATTATAAAACAACCCCGCCAAAAAACACAAAATAACAGTATATATAATTGATCTTTTTAGTACTGCCTTGGTACACATTTTTTGAGCTTTTAAACCACTAATTTTAGGAAACATTACAAAAGTTATTGCTACAGGTAAAAATAAAAATACTTTTCCCACCATCGCCCCTAAAGCATAAACACCTGAATCTTCCGGAGAAAAATAATATTTTACTAGAACCATGTCAAAATTTACAAGATAAGCAAAACAAAACAAACTCACTGCTACCGGAAATTGAAAAATAAAAATTTCTTTTAGATTAACTTTTTCCTGCACTGCGCTAACAGGAAAATATTTTTTTAAAGGCAAAAATAAAACTCCTAAAGTTATTAAACCCGATATTAAAATCGCCGATAAAGCCCCCGTTATATTAAAACCAAAATAAATAAACCAATAACCTAAAAACAACTTAGTAATGCCACCTACTACCGAAACAAGCATAATTAATTTAAATAATTCTAAACCCTGGGCGTAACCGGATAAAACCGGACCAATCCAGGATATCGCAATTAAACAAGCCAAAACTAACCCCAGATAAGGAGAACTGATCTTAAAACTGTTAACAAGCGAAAACGAAGTGAAATAAAATAAAATAAACGTAACAATAACCAAAATCGCACTAATTTTCCCCAGATTAACTAATAACGCCTTGACCTTGCCCATTTGTTTTTGAGCCATAAATTCCGCGGTAAATTTTGTTACCGAAGCTTGAAAAGCCCCCAAAGGAGTGGCAATTACGGTAAATACCGCTAGTAAGGCATTAAAAGTCGCAAAATCAGTAGCCGATAATTTATGTGCTATCATCAATTGATAAACCAGATTTAAACAGTTAAAGATTGCCATCCCTATAAAAACAACCATTATGTTTTTGGAAAAATTGTCAAATTTACTTAAATTCTTAATAATTTTATTTACCATATGTAATTTAGCACTCAACGATATTAATTTCTTGAATACGAATCAACATGATACGACCTATTCTACCGGCATTAGAAGTGCTTGTTCTTCTTATAGTACCAATAATCAAGCATTTTTTATCCTTTTTTAGCCCACTTTCCCAAGAAATATTCAATCTAAATAGGCTAATAAAACACGATTAATTCCACGCTACATAAAGAAATATTATATCACTAAGCCACTCAAAATAAAGGGTTTTATGCTCAAAAAAATCAGGCTGGCTGCGAAGTCTCTACTGATCTCACCAGGGCTTTCGGATTCTCAATCAGATCCGTAGCGCTCCAGGCATCGCTACAGTATTTCTTCATATATTCATAAGGCAAATACCCATATCCATCGCTTCCCCAATTCGCGCCCCAGGAATTTTTAAACTTAAAAATACTAGATTTATCGTCATAACCCACGATACAGATAGCATGTCCACCTACTGAGTTGTCGTTGCGTTTAGGCATGGGGACAAGACCACTGCCTTCCACTCCTTTAGCAAACCAGGAATTAAATACCTGAACACCGGCAACAAATGGGCCATTAACTAATAGACTACGCTTCATTTCGAGTTGAGACTTAATGCGGGCGTACGCTTTAATCTTAAACTTTAGGGCATCCTTATCCGCGCCCGCTCGAGGATGGCCTTTTTTCTTCGGGATATACGGCCAGAATGATTCATGGCAGACGCCATAATTCAATAAAACCTTCATCGCAATACGCGGATAAGTGCCATCTTCAAAAGGAATATCATCGAATTTCTTACACAAATTATAAAGAAAACGCGGAGAAAGCCTGACGAGTTTACGATATTCCTTCTTATCCTGAAATTCCTTTAACCCGACAACCGAAGCAAACGCTACACAAGTCCCTTCGCTTCCTTGATTTCTAACCGGGCTCATTAATTTAGTAAAATCAAAGCTTACGGGGATAGTAACGGCGGGTAAAACTAAGCCCATTGGGATATCGCGCAAATCTAAGGGGTCTTTTAGGCAGCCAAGAGAGAATTTCATAGGCATATTCTTTACTTAAAAGGGAATAGTAATCCCAGTTTCTATCGCCAGTTCATTTTGACGAGCTTTCAATCTTAAGAAAACTTCGGTATCAAGATGTTCTAAGAATTTATGCGTCATGGTCAAAGTTATGCCTAAAGGCTCGCCAAACTCATTCTTAAGCGCGAAAATAACTTTGTTGCGGCCAAAGGTTACCTCTGCCCCAAATGTTATTGCCCTAACCTTGCCTTGTCCATAATCCATCTGAAAAGTTAACCCTAAATTACGGCCAAATTTCCATTCACCGTAGAGAATAAGTAGTTGACCGGGGACGGTCAAGCGGCTCTGGCGAATACCTACACCAATGCGATAACGAATCTCTCCTTTTTTAGGATAAAGCGTCGGCGATTCCAGCTGCACTTTAAATTCAAAACGCGAGGTCGAGCTGCCTTCAAATATATAAACAAGCTTATTAGCTAAAGATATCTTCCAATGGCCCTTAAAAATTAATACGTCCGGGCCTTCGCCACAGTTATATTCAATCTGTTGGTTCTTGTTTATCTTCCAGGCACCTTTAAAGGTATATTTTTCAGGGTTGCCTCTGCGAACCGCTGCCTCAAAAACCAACTCATTGTATACGTTGGCGCTCCAGGTGCCTTTGAGCTTGAGGATACGCAGTTTAGCACTAGGGGACACTCTGCTTCGCAGGGTGTCCCCTTCTGTTGTTTGAATTGTTTCAATAACGAGGGTGTCAGATTCAACGGAGATAAAACGTTTACGTAGGCTACTTTTGGGCTTCATAGATTTGTTTAATTGTATCCTCTATGCCGTATTTGCAATGCCACGTCGGAAAATGTGATTTAAATTTTGCAGCATCACTAATCCACCAGATATGATCACCGATGCGATTAGTATCCATATATTCGTAATTAAATTTCTCGCCCGTAAGCTTTTCGCAAATTTCAATTGTTTCTAGAATAGAAACGCTCGCCGGCCTACCTGCCCCGATATTGTAAACTTCACCTTGCCGCGGGTTCTGAAAAAAATGGTAAAACGCATTCACCAGATCAAAGGAATGAATATTATCTCTAACCTGCTTACCTTTGTAACCAAAGATTTTATATTTACGTTTGGTTACCGCACATTTAACTAAATAAGACAAAAATCCGTGCAGCTCAGCTCCGGAATGCGCCGGGCCGGTCAGGCACCCGCCTCTAAATATCCCGGTTTTGAAATGAAAATATTTTCCATACTCCTGAGTCATCACATCCGCGGCAATTTTCGATGCCCCAAAAATCGAGTGCAAACTATTATCAATGCTCATGGTTTCATCGATGCCTTCATAATATCTATGGCCGGGCAAAAGATCAAAACGCTTATCTTGTTCTATTAATGGCAGTCGATTTGGTGTATCACCATAAACTTTGCTCGTCGAAGTATAAATAAAAACCGCATGGGGAGAGAATTTCCGCAGCGCCTCCAACATAATCAGCGTGCCTTGAGCATTCACTCCGAAATCCACCATCGGGTCTTTCACCGCCCAATCATGAGACGGCTGGGCGGCAACATGCACAATTAAGGCGATATCTTTATGGTATTTTTTAAATATTGAGTTTATTCTAACCTGGTTACGAATATCTACAGAATAATGCTGGTAGTTTTTATGCAACTTCTCAAGGCGTTTTTTATTCCAAAGGGTTGAGCCGTCCGCGCCAAAAAATGCTTTGCGCATATTGTTATCAATGCCGACGACATCAAAACCTTTTTCAGCAAAGAAACTTACGGTTTCAGAACCAATTAATCCACATGAGCCGGTAACAATAATAACTGACATTTAAACCTTTCTTAGTTAAAGACGTTTCCCTTAAATAGTGACCGTTTCCCTTTAGGGAAACGGTCACTATTTCTTATAAAACTTATTAATGTCTTTAAGCTTACTCTTAAGCCAAGGTGCGTGCTTTAACGACCAAACTACGGTAAATTTTAGGCCTTGAGCAAGTTTAACCTTCGGTTTCCAACCAAGCTCTCTGATAACTTTTCTAGAATTAAGGCTATACCTTATATCATGGCCAAGACGATCTTTCACAAATTCAAATCTCTTCTGGCTGACACCAAGAGTTTTTAACAATAATTTAACTGTGTCAATGTTCTTGCTTTCACAAGTACTGCCTAAATTATAAATTTGTCCGATCTTGCCCTTACGCATAATCGTCATAATACCTTGTGCGCAATCATCAACATAAAGCCATTCACGCACATTTAATCCTTTGCCGCAAACCGGGATCTTGCCCCCTTCTAATATTCTTAAGATAGCCAGCGGCATTAGCTTTTCCGGATACTGCCATGGCCCGTAATTATTCGATGGCCTAATGATTATTGCGGGAAATTTATATGTCCTGATATATGATTGCACTAAAAGATCTGCGGCTGCTTTAGATGCGGCGTAAGGACTATTCGGCTTAATCGAAGAATTCTCACTAAATTTACCGTTAGAAACCTCTCCATAAACTTCGTCAGTAGAAATGTGAATAAATTTGCTTACCTTATACTTACGACTAGCGTCTAAGAGTATTTGAGTTCCTTTAATATTCGTATCGATAAATGGCGAAGCGTCGTTAATACTGCGATCAACATGACTTTCCGCGGCAAAATGGACTACGATATCCGGTCGTTCTTTTTGGAAAATTGACTGAATACTAGATTTATTGCAAATGTCAGTTTTATAAAAAGGGACAGTCCCCTTCTGATAAAGACGCTTCAGATCGCCGGCATAAGTAAGTTTATCAATTATAATAATTGAAGGGACAGTCCCCTGCGGGGACAGTCCCTTCAATAACAATCGCACAAAAGCGCTGCCGATAAAACCTGCACCGCCGGTAATTAAGATTTTAGGTATTCTCTTACGCATTCGTCTAGAACTGAGTTAATGTTTCTTACTTTAAAACCTGATTTTTCAAGTTTACTGGTCGATAAAAGCAGATTAGTCCTCACCAGCCCTAATTTTTTAAGCGAAATTGTTTGTAGTTTAAATAAAGGAACGTATTTTTGATATACTTTCATCAAATTAGGATAGCGCAAACCACCCTTATTTACCACATTATACACTCCCCGCGCATCAATTTTTATTAAATGCTTAATTGCCTTAACAAAATCCGGGATATAGGTAACTGAATTAGGGACATCAATGACCTTTTTATATTTTAAAAGTTTATCCAATACATTTTTAGGATGTTTGGCATTTAACAAAGGAATTCTTATCCTGGCAATTAGAATATTGTAGTCTTTTGTAAGTGTCTCAAGAACTCGATCCGAATAAATTTTACTTCGACTATGAAAAAGCTTAAAGAAATAATCTTCACAGTCTTCTTTTAACGACAAGCCTGTCTTATAGTCAAAATTAAATATACAACCGCTTGATATATGTATTAACTTTATATTATTGCGTAAAGCTACTTCAGCAAGCATTATGGGAACAAAGCTATTCGCTAATAACGTAGCATCTTTTTTTAGCTCGCAGTCATCCACGTTCCGCTTACCGGTAATCCCAATACAATTAATAATTATTTTAGGATGGTATTTCTTAACTAACCTTTCGGCATCGCTAAAACAATTTATCCTTGAGCCATCAATCCTGCAAGCAAGCTCTTTTTGCAGACTTTTACCAATAAAACCTTTTCCCAAAATTAAAATATTATTATACAACTTTAATTAAATCCCTTAAGTATTGCCCATAGCTAGTTGGCGTTTGACTAGCAAGTTTTAGCAATTGTTTTTTATTAATATACCCCATGTGATACGCCACTTCCTCAATACAACCGATCTTTAAACCCTGCCTGTCTTCCATGGTTTTAATAAAAATTGAGGCGTCAATTAACGATTCATAGGTGCCGGTATCTAGCCAAACATAGCCGCGGCCTAATAACTTAACCTTAAGCAGCCCTCGTCTTAAATATTCTTTATTTAGATCATTAATTTCCAATTCTCCTCTACTAGATAACTTCATCTGCTTAACAATCTTTACCGCAGAATTATCATAAAAGTACATCCCGCAGGTTACCCAGTTAGATTTTGGTTTATTCGGCTTTTCCTCAAGAGAAATAATTTCAGAGTTTTTGTCAAACCCAATAACCCCATACCTCTGCGGGTCTTTAACCGTATAGCCGAAAATTAACGCCCCCTCTTTCAGCTTAGCTGCCCTCTGCACAAGCGCCACTAATTGGTCGCCATAAAATATATTATCTCCGAGAGCCAGGCAAACACTATCACCGCCAATAAAATCTTCAGCAATAATAAAACTCTGCGCGATACCTTTTGGTTCAGGCTGAACAAGGTAAGAAAATTTTATTCCCAAATCATGGCCACTCCCGAGCAAATCCATAAATCTTGGGGTATCTTTAGGTGTAGAGATTATTAAAATATCTTTAATTCCCGCCAGCATCAATATGGAAAGCGGATAATAAATCATCGGCTTATCATAAATCGGCAGCATCTGCTTGCATACGCCCTTGGTAATCGGGTAAAGTCGCGTAGCTTTGCCGCCGGCTAAAATTATACCTTTCATTTAACCCTTCCGTATTTAAAATATAAAAATATTAGCACAGACAATGTTATTAAGGTTATGCCATTTGCAATTATAATTATTGGGTCTCGACGGGCAATCCCGTAGATCATCCACAGGCAAACACCTGCGGAAAGTTGGAATAAGGTTACCGGGCTTACATCATGGACAGACCGGGTCCTGAGTGCCCGGAATATCTGCGGAACGAAGGAAAACATGGTTAGCGTGGCGGCGGTTGCGCCGATGATTGTCCAGAGCATAGTTTTAAAGAGGGGGACACACTAAAGTGTGTCCCCCTCTTTCTATAACACTACTTTTAGAAACCTACGGGAGCCGGCTTTGAGAATGCCGGGTTCAAGTGGAATAAAATCATCTTTTTCGATCTTTATGTTATTAAACTAACTGCCCCCTGCTTAATCAGCCTACGGGCTTCATTACCACTGGCGACTAATTTACTTTCCGTAAGAATAACCAAAATGGTTTTCTTGCCGTCAGATCTAAATTTAGGCAGATCCTGGGGAATTTCTTTTTGGGAAAATACGCGGGTAAACTCCTCTGCTTCTTTTTCTGCCGCTTGCGCAGAATGATACTGCGAAATTATAATTTTAGCTAAATTTACTTTTGCTTCTTTAGGATGCATCAGTTTAATCTTATTTAAATCTTCATCCGTGAGCAATTCATAATATTTAAGCATTAACGTATCAGAAATAGACATAATTTTACCAAACATTTCCTTAGCCGGTTCATTGATACCAACATAATTACCATAAGACTTACTCATCTTCTGAACGCCATCAGTTCCTTCTAGTAATGGCATAGTGATAACCACCTGCTGTGGTTGATCATAATCCTTTTGTATCTCTCTGCCCATCAAAAGATTGAATTTCTGGTCAGTCCCACCCAATTCTACATCTGCCTTAAGCTCTACAGAATCATAACCCTGAATCAGAGGATATAAAAACTCCAGAATAGAAATATCTTCTCCATTAACATAACGTTTTTTAAAATCTTCTCGAGCCAGCATCTGGGCAACACTTGAATGCGTTGTTAGCTCCAATAATCCTAATATATTTATTTTCTTAAGCCACTCGCTATTAAATCTAATTTCAAGTTTTTTACTATCAATATCTAGAACTTTAGAAACTTGCCTTTTATATGATTTTGCGTTACTTAGAACTTCTTTCGTAGTAAGTCGTTTCCTTTTTTCTGAACGACCAGTAGGGTCTCCAATTTGACCAGTAAGATCACCAATAAGAAAAGTAACTTTGTGACCACAATCCTGAAACTGGCGCAGCTTTCTTAAAAGCACAGTATGGCCTAAATGCAGGTCCGGAGCAGTCGGATCAAAACCGGCTTTAATTTTTAAGGGGCGCTTAAGTTTTATGCTCTGTGCAAGCTTCTTACGAAGCTCCTCTTCAGAGATTATCTCTACAGCGCCCCTTTTAATTATTTCTAATTGTTTATCGATGTCCATAAACTTCTCAATAGGGACAGTCCCCTGCGGGGACAGTCCCTATTTCATATTATAAACGCGCAGTTAAACCGATCTTCGCCTGCTCCACATCCACCTTAATTACTTTTACCTTTATTTTATCGCCGGCTTTTAGATTAGCAACTGTTTCTTTATCAATTTCGCTGGAGTAAATCAAACCTTCCAACTCATCATCGATTTTAGCAAATACTCCGAATTCAGTAAGGCTGGAGACTTCCGCTTCTAATTGTGTATCCAGAGGATAGCGCTGAGCAATTTTTGCCCAAGGATTCTCCTGCAATTGCTTTAGCCCTAAAGCAATTCGGCGATTAGTCGCATCCACCGAAAGTATAGAGACGTCAATCTTCTGCCCTTTCTTTAAAACATCCTGCGGATGACCGATTCTTTTAGTCCAGGAGATATCGGAAACATGAATCATCCCCTCGAGATTAGAATCCAACTCCACAAATGCACCATACTCGGTAAAACCGCGTATCTTGCCGGATATGCTGGTACCCACCGGATACTTGCTTTCCGCTTCCAACCAGGGATTCTGCTCTAACTGTTTTAAACTCAATGAAATCCTACGAGAATCTTTTTCAACACTTAAGATTTGAGTTTCGACCATATCTCCGACGGCAAACAACTCACCGGGATTATTCACCCGCTTAGTCCAGGAGATCTCGGAAACATGAATTAGGCCTTCAATGCCTTTTTCCAATTCCACAAAAACTCCGTAGGGCAGGATATTGACTACTTTGCCTTTTACTTTTGCCCCGATTGTAAATTTGCCTTCAATATCTTTCCAGGGATCAGATAATCTCTGCTTAAGGCCTAAAGAAACTTTACCGGAGGCCTGATCAAGATTTAAAATCATCACTTCGATTTTATCTCCAATAGCCACAATTTCAGATGGGTGGCTGATCTTTGACCAGGACATATCCGTAATATGTAGTAGTCCGTCCACTCCGCCTAAATCAATGAAGGCGCCAAAATCAGTAATCGCCTTAACTAATCCGGGATAAATATTACCAATCTTTAATTCTCCCCAGATTTTACCCTTAGCCACATCTCTATCTGCCTGCACTGCCTCGCGGCGGCTAACAATAATACTCCTGCGTAAATTATTCACCTTCACAATTTTAAACTTAAATATCTTATACAAGATATCTTTATCGGCAATATTACGGAAAGAAGAAAGTGAGCTCGGTAAAAACCCTTCAATGCCCATAATATCCACCAGGAATCCGCCTTTAACTTTCTTTACCGGCTTACCTTCCACCAACGTTCCGTCATTAGACAACTTAACAATTTTATCCCAACCCTGCATACGCATGGCTTTTTCGCGCGAAAGCGTCATTACCCCGGCGTCATTTTCCATGGTCTCCAGCAAAAATTCCATCTCTTTGCCAATCTCTAAATCCGCGGTGCTGAATTCAGTAATCGGAACAATACCTTCCGATTTAAAACCCACATCCACCAAAACTTCTTTGGTTTTAATTTCAACGATTTTACCACTAACTACCTGACCTTCTTTTAAAACTTTAATACTTTGATTGTACAATAACTCTAATTCTGCCCTTGATTCTGTTGACATTATAATTCTCCTTTAGATTTTTAGTTATTAATTAGTTTAATTTAATCGTTAAGCAAAATAGCCAAAGTCAAACACTTAAATTTCATGACCTGGCTCCCCCTTTCTATGCGAATTTAAAATTATCTCTTTACCCAGTGCCAACAACTTCTTGGCTCTTAATAAACTCTTAGCTTCAGCATAGGAGCGCATAATTGGCTCTGTGCCTGAAGCGCGAAACATCAACCAACTTTGGTCTTCGCAAATAAGTTTTACGCCATCGTAATCCTTGATCTCCACAACCTTTTGGCCTAATAATTCATTGGGTAAATTTTCTTTTTTCGGCTCAATCCTTTTAGCAATATGAAAATCCTGGCGCACATAATAAAATTTACCAAACTGCTTTTCCGTTTCATTCAAAATCTTTAGGATATTTTTATTGCGATAAACCATCATTTCAATCAATAAAAGCCCGGCCATTGTCCCGTCGCGCTCCGGGATATAATTTTTCACCCCCATGCCACCGGCTTCTTCACCGCCGGCAACAATATCCTGTGTCTCCATAAGATCCGAAATATACTTAAAACCTACAGGGGTCTCATAAAGCTTAATCCCTAAGAATTTCGCGATGTTGTCCATCATCATCGAGCCGCAAATAGTTTTCACTAACCCGCCGCTCCACTTACGGTCCTGATTTAAATGCAACGCTAATAGGCCCAAAATCTTCTGCGGATGAATAAATACTCCGCCCGGAGCCACGGCCGCAATCCTATCCGCGTCACCGTCTAAAGCAATACCTAAATCAAACTTTTCATTTTTTACGCGCTTTTTTAATTCCTCTAAATTTTCCTCTACCGGCTCAGGCCGGCCGCCATCAAAAGAAGGATTAATCGTATTGCGCATAAACTCTAACTTTATATTCGTCCCTTTAAGCACCTGGGCGATAAAACTATCCCCGGAGCCATACATCGAATCTACTAAAACTTTAAATTTCTTATTTTTTATTTTCTTTAGGTCAATATAATTACGGATAAACTTTATATAGTCCTTGATAATGTCTACTGTTTTTATGGCAGAGGTTAAAGGAGCGTCTAAAACCTGCGTCTTACCCAACAGGCTTTCAACTTGACGGGTTATATCCTGACTGGCTCCGCCGCCAGCGCTATTTTTAATTTTAAAACCATTGTATTCCGCCGGATTATGCGAAGCAGTAATCATTATCCCTAAATCCAATTTACGTGTTTTAACTACAAAGCTTAATGCCGGGGTCGGCGTCGGACGGTCAGAAAGAACCACTTCCATACCGTTATTCTGCAGGACGATGGCGGCAGCTTCGGCAAATTTCGCCGACATAAAACGCGTATCATATCCCACCGCAACTTTTTTACCCGAACCTAAATAATCCGCAACTGCCTGAGTTAAAATCCTTACATTTTCCAAAGTATAGGTATCGGCAATAATCGCTCTCCAGCCATCAGTGCCAAATTTAATCTGTGAAACTGTATTACTCATCGCGCTTTTCTCCTATTTTAAATTATAAATCCAGGACCGTTTCCTTCTATCTTATTGGGAAACAATAATTTACTACAGAACTGTCCCCCTTAAGCTATTGATGGCTACTTTAGTGTTTTTTGCTCCAAATATATAAGAACCAGCAACTAATACATTGGCTCCCGCAACTCTCACTTGTTTAGCCGTAATATTATTTATCCCTCCGTCAACAGCAATATCTTTGGCAAAAATTGCGCGCAACTGTTTTATCTTGGTTATTGCTCCCGGAATAAAAGCCTGTCCGCCAAAACCCGGATTCACCGACATCACTAAAACAAAATCCACTAATTCCAAAGCCGGTTTAATTTTAGATATAGGCGTGCCCGGATTTAAAGAAATCCCAAACTTTATTTTGCTTTTTTTTAACCCTTTTCCAATCGCTTGCAACTCTTTCAAACTCACCGTCTCAATATGCACGGTAATCATGTCACTTCCGGCATTGACAAAAGCGCCCACGTATTTAGCCGGATTCTGAATCATCAAATGCACATCTAACGGCAACTTGGTAGACTGGCGCATAAATTTTACCACCACCGGGCCGATAGTAATATTCGGTACAAAATGCCCGTCCATCACATCAACGTGGATTAAGTCTGCGCCGGCTAACTTAACTTTTTTAAGCTCGACAGCCAATTTACTAAAATCTGCCGATAATATTGACGGAGCAATTTTAATTTTCATTTATAAAGCTTTCTTTTCTTAATGTAGTCAAAAACTTTATCCGTAACTAAATAACCGAAGGATTTATTCTGGGCAACACACTGGCGCACCTCAAACCCGGAAACATCCACTGCCCGGATCGGTAAAGTTTGGATATAAGAGGGTATCTTCTCCAACGCATACCCCGGACGGGTTGCCGCGACAAACTTAACCATCGCCAATATCTGGGTTAAATCTTTCCACTCGCTTAAATATTTAAGCAAATCTGAACCGATAATAAAATACAAATCATCCTGGCTATACTTGGCTCTAAGCTCTTTTAAGGTATCAATAGTATAGGAACGGCCCTGGCGTTTAATCTCGATATCTGAAACAGCAAAGAACTTATTCGAGGCCACCGCTAATTTCAGCATCTTTAACCGATCTTTAGCCGAAGCAATATTAAGATTATCTTTATGCGGCGGTAAAGCCGTAGGCACAAAAATAATTTTATCCAGCCCTAATTTTTCCCTGACCTCTTCGGCTAAAATTAAATGCCCAATATGCACCGGATTAAACGTTCCGCCTAAGATGCCGATTCTCATTCCCTGACCTGGCCGCAGCCGTAGACCACATACTTATAAGTAGTCAACTCCTCTAACCCCATCGGGCCGCGGGCATGCAGCTTATCCGTAGAAATACCGATCTCCGCGCCCATGCCGAACTGCCCTCCGTCAGTAAAACGGGTTGAAGCATTCTGATAAACGCAAGCTGAATCTACCTGCTTTAAAAATTTCGCCGCGCTGTTGTTATTATCCGTAACAATGCTATCGGAGTGATGCGAACCGTACTCATTGATACGCGCAATTGCCGCGTCTAAATCATCCACAACTTTGACCGACAAAATTAAATCCGAATATTCCGTGCGATAATCTTTCTCAGTGGCCCGTTTAGCCCACTTAGCAATTTTTTGAGTAAAAGCACATCCACGAATCTCTACCCCGGCATCCTTAAACTTTTTAAGTATTCCCGGCAAGAATCTGCCGGCAACATCACGCTGCACCAGCATACTCTCCATAGCATTACAAACTCCCGGCCGCTGCAACTTGGCATTTAAACAAATATTCTCGGCCATATTTAAATCCGCATCTTCATCCACATAAACATGGCAAATTCCTTTATAATGCTTAATCACCGGTATGCGCGAGGAGCTCACCACTTTTTTAATCAACTCTTCTCCGCCCCGAGGAATAACCAAGTCGACATAATTATTTAGCTTAAGCAAATAGTCTATTCCCTGACGATCGGTAGTGGCAATCAAATTAATTGTACCCTCTGCCAGATTATGTTTTTGCATTACTTG
>Ga0247841_10000753_pt1 | contig 81648 bp, 75 predicted proteins | sample LaCruzMarch2015__2_FD_192410 | JGI IMG/M metagenome (GOLD analysis project Ga0247841, IMG submission 192410) | Freshwater microbial communities from meromictic Lake La Cruz, Castile-La Mancha, Spain - LaCruzMarch2015_18m | ecosystem: Environmental > Aquatic > Freshwater > Lake | place: Spain... | reverse complement strand
AGTTGGTGGTGGCGGAGTATCTGGTTCTGTTGCTAAGGGTAATGCCGACAGCGGCATGTCTTGGTACGACAGCCTCGTTGCTGCTTTTGGTGGAAAGACATCCGGCAGTGGGACTTTTCAGAAGGGATCGACCTTAAAAGGAACTTCCGGCGGTGGAATGGTTACGACCACTAAGAAAAAGGCCGAGGGCGGGATATCCAATAGGACCTCGGATATATTTACAGAGATATCAACAACTTATACAAATAAATACGTTGGAGGAGTGCTTGCTGATACCGCTCAACAGGGTTCGTCAGCACCAATAAATCCCAAAAGGGGCACCCAACCTGTGATATATAAGAACTGATAATAAATGAACGGAGGATCTTAAAATATGAGCAAAAAAATACTTCTACTTTCGGTCTTTATTTTTGGGTTTAGTCTGTACGCTCAGACGGCGTGTCCAACGTTTAAGTATCTGACGAGCGGCCTTGATCCAAAAGCTGTTGGTTATGCTGACAAGGCAGAGACTGATGTAGCACAGCTTGAAGAGATAAATACCTGTGTCGCCAAGAATGCTTTGGCCATAAGATCAAGCAAGACCGTCGTAAAAAAGGATGACTATCTTAAGCCATACGACGATGCAGTAAAGTTGGATAACGCTGCTCTTAGCCTCGCTGCAAGGCTGACTGATGCTCAGTCAAAATTGAATACTGGCGTAGGCGCTCAGAGTTACAGGGGCCAAGATTCCTCTAAAGTTGTTGCTGAAAAATTAACTGACAAGATCGCTAGAGCTAATGCTGTTGAGGACAATGCAAGAAAATTGTCTCAAGGTACTTTTAAGTTGATGCAGGACGAACTTGCAAAGACAGCCGAGCCTGTAACTGCAAAGGACATTACTAATGGCCCTGCAGGATGGTGGGAGACCGCTACACCAGGAAGTATCGCCTCAGCGCTTAAGAATGCAAAAACTCCGGAAGATCAACTCGCTGTGCTGGATACAAAAGATTACTCTCTGGATGACTTTAAATACTCGTTGGATACTGAGAAATTGATGCCGGCAAAGAAAAAATTGGCGGAAGAAAAAACAGATCCAAATGCTTTAGCTAAGAAGGATGATGCAAAGAGCGATGAAGGGCTGACTCAGGAAGAAAAGGATCTTAAAATTGCACAAAAAAAGCTTGCTGATGCGCAGCTTGCTGCTCTGCAGAACGGTAACGGGAACCCTGCACCGTTCACCGGCGGCGGTGGAGAATCTGCAGCTGGAAAAGAGTCCGGTGGCGGTGGCGGTGGCTCTGGCCTTGGCGGATCACTTTTGGGTGGCAGAGGTGGCTTTTCTGAAAAGGATAGAGAGGACATGAAAAAGGAAAGAGACCAAAGAACTCTTGATACTCAGAGGGAGGCGCTTAGAAGAGCGCTAACTATGAAATCTCCCGCCGGGAGACAGGCTTTTTCACGACAGGGTTTTGATTATGCAAGGATGAAAGATGTCCTCGACGATAAGGATAAAACCAAGTCGGGCGCCTCAGCATCTAGAAAATCCATAACTGATGATTTTATGGGCGGCGATACCGAGCAGGGTCAGGGTAGATCCGGCTGGGATAAGTACAAGGAATATTTTAAAGGCGGCAACGCCCCTGGTGCTTCTTCATCCAGTGACTACTGGCTTAACAGATTTGGTAGTATGTATGAGACAGCGAGGCTGAAGGCACTTACTGAAGGCGCTGATACCCAGTTCGCCGGAAGATATGTGGATATATTCCTACTGGTACACTCTATATTGGACCATCAGTACAGGGACAAGGGCAACCTTATGGATATGACCGAGGTAGTTCCTTCTCCGTTAGGCGGGAATATTTAGGACCTTATATACAGCGTCCATAAACTCTTTTTTCTTTATTGGCTTCTTTAACACAACAGGACATCCCAGCGCCGTTATTTGTCTTAAAAGGCCTTCGTTGGCCATGCCGGTTATTGCGATCGTTTTTGTGTCGGGGTTTTTGTTTATCAGGTTCTGGAGCATCTCTATTCCGTTGACATTAGGCATTAAGACGTCAAATACTACGAGGCTGTAATTTTTTTCCATTGTCCCCTTCATGATGAAGGATCCGTCCTCTTTGAGATCGACCTCAAACCTGTCGTCGGTGTTGAAGTATTTTTCAAGCAGGCTTCTTATCAGGGGTTCATCGTCAACTACAAGAACTTTATATTTTTCCATGCAGCAATAGTACAATACTTTCCTTGACGAGGCAATTCTTTAAGAGGAAAATCTAGACCATATGTTCACTGGTATTTTCAAAGTTACATTAAGAGGATGGAAATTGGACGTCCTTCAAAGTGCCCTCTGCGGAGTACTTGTTGCACTGTGCATTGAGCCTTTTAAATTGTCGGTGATCATATTTTTCGCATACGTCCCACTTCTGTTCGTTCTTGAAAGAACGAGATCTTTTTGGAAGCTGCTTTTATATGCATGGATAGCTGTTTTTATTCAGACCCTGATATCTTTCCAGTGGATACATCTTGTGTCCAGGGAGTTCGGTAACCTTTCTTGGTTTACGTCGCTGATGATACTTTTGGCGTTCGCGTTGTTCACTAACTTCTATCTACAGATATTCACGGTACTGTATTACCTCGCGCATCGGATATCAAAGAACAGTACCAGCCGCATTTTTTATTTTATTGTTGTACCGTCCATATTTATGCTCGGAGAGGTATTGGACCCAAGGATATTTAACTGGTACGCGGGGAACTTGCTTTCGTCTTTTAAATACATGGTCCAGTTCGCCGATGTCCTTGGTGTTGAGAGCCTTAGCTTCGCAATAATGGTAGTTAACGTCGCTGTATTTCTGATCATTAAGAAGAAGAAATGGTTGTTTAACTCTATTGTTATTGTGACCCCTCTTATTTTTCTCTCGGTCTATGGGTACTACGACTATAAAAATGTAAAGGGTTTTCAGGACACCTGTCCAAAGATCAAGGTCGGTGTGATACAGGCCAATATCGGTAACCCCTGGCAGCTTAGCGTGGCAGAGGCGCTGAGGCTCACTGCAGAATTTAATGAAGATCGTCGCTCCCTTCACTCGGAGCTCATATATAAGAAGTATGAGTCAATGACGGAAAAACTTCTAAGCGATAACCGCGATATTGATCTTATTGTCTGGCCGGAGACTGCTTTCCCCGGATATTACATCGACGGTAATCCTATGATGCACAGGCATAAGGAAATGGTAAAAAAGCTGGGTCTCCCGTTCCTGATAGGAGGCTATTATCTTGAAGATGGTTCACGCAATGGGCGATATTACAATAGCGCGATACTGATCACACCGGAGGGCAGGGTTGATTTCTATCACAAGACAAAACTTCTGCCGTTCGGCGAATATATCCCGCTGTCACACACATTCCCTTTCTTAAAAAATGTCGTTCCCGAGGTAGGGGATTTCTCCAGGGGCGCTGGACCCGCAACACTTGATCTACCCGTCGACGGACTTGAACTGCGTTTTGCCCCAACGATCTGCTATGAAATGTTAAAGTCCCCTTATGTAAGGGAGATGGTAAAAAAAGATGCTAATATCCTTCTTAATTTAAGCAATGACTCATGGTTCGGTAGCATAGAACCATATCAGCACCTGAGACTTACGGTTATGCGTGCTATTGAGTACAGGCGTCCAATAGTAAGGTCGACTAACACTGGAGTTACGTCGCTGATAGATATGACCGGAACAATAATCACAAAAAGTTCAATCCACGACGAGGAGTCTTTCGTGTTCGATGTTCCTATCTGTGACCACAGATACAGGACGTTTTATACTGTAGCGGGCTTTATGTTTGCTCCTTTAGTTGCGCTTATTTCACTTCTCTCTCTCTTATATTTAAGAGGCCTGCGTTTAAGGCGGCGGCGGTAGTTTTATGAAGATAGGGATTGAGCGTCATGCAGAGATAAAAAAACTTTTAAAGGGTAAAAGGGTATCTGTTGTATGCAATATATCGTCGGTGGATGGGAAATTTATACATTGTGTTGATGTGCTTAAGGCGCTTGGTGTGAATGTTCGCTCCATTATGGGTCCGCAGCATGGTTTTGTTTTGGATAAACAGGATAACATGAAGGAAAGCCCGGACGCTGTAAGCCCTGAATATGGGATCCCCGTGTATTCCCTGTACGGAAAGTCCCGTGAACCTCAGTCCAACATGCTTAAAGATATAGACGCTGTGGTGTTAGATCTTCAGGACGTCGGTGCGCGTTATTACACATTCATCTATACGATGGCTAATGTAATGAAAGCTTGCGCGCGTTTGGGCATTGAGTTTGTTGTTCTTGATAGGCCTAATCCATTGAATGGAATTACCGTCGAGGGTGGCGCGGTACAGAAAGGCTTTGAGAGTTTTGTAGGGATGTACCCAATATCTAACCGCCACGGTATGACCGTCGGTGAACTCGCTTTAATGTTCAATGAGGAGTTCGGGATAGGGTGTGAGTTCAGGGTTATAAAACTTGACGGCTGGAACAGGAAAAAATATTGGGATGAATTAGGGACTGGGCGTAGCTGGGTAATGCCGTCGCCAAACATGCCAACTTTTGATACAGCGTTAGTTTACGTCGGTCAATGTTTGTTGGAGGCTACAAATATCTCCGAGGGCAGGGGCACTACGCGACCGTTCGAGATATTCGGAGCGCCGTTCGTTGATCATAAAAAATTCCTTGCTCACAATGCGATTAAGTCGCTGAAAGGCGTTACGCTCAGACCATTATATTTTGAGCCGACGTTTAATAAGTTCAAGGGTGAGGTCTGCAAGGGTTTTCAAATTCATGTCGTGGATAAGAATAAATTTAACTCTCTTAAGACGGGGCTTGCGGTAATTTATGCGCTTCATGATCTCTATCCAAATAAATTTAAGTTCACTCCTCCTCCATACGAGTACGAGTACAAGAAGATGCCGATAGATATTTTACTCGGCAGTAACGTCCCTCGGACCATCCTGGAGAAAGGTGTAAGCTTTAAAGAGTTCTGCGATCAAGTCGACGAAGGTCGCGAGCAGTTTATGAATATCAGAAAAAAATATCTCATATACAAATGACGCAGCCAGCTCACATTGATATTTGTGAGTCCCGTGGAGAGATCGGGGTACCATTCTTGGTGAGTCGAACGATAAAACGCCCTCTGTTCGAACGAGCCCTAGGGTGAAGTGAGTTGGGGCGTTTAGTGAGACGAACCGTAGAATGGTCCGATCTCGGAACATAGGACTCGCAAATACTAATGTGAGCTGGCTGGGGCTACTATTGCCAATAGCATTTTTATCTGATAATCATATTCCGCACATAAAATTTGAGGAGGGTATATTGACATGAGAAAAAAACTTTTTATCCCTGGCCCAGTTGACGTTCGTGAAGAAGTCCTTAAGGCTATGGGAACTCAGATGATCAGCCACAGATCCAAAGAGGCTAGTGCGTTACAGAAAAGAATGCATGACGGCATGCAAAAGGTGTTTGGCACAAAGAATATGATGATCTTTTCCACGACCTCTGGAAGCGGTCTCATGGAGTCTTCCATAAAGTGTTGTACAGCGAAGAGGGCTGCTGTTTTTTCAGTTGGTTCTTTTGGCGACAGATGGGCGAATATGGGAACATCTAATGGTATCCCTACAGATATGTTCACAGTTAAGAATCCTGGCGATGCTACAATGCCCGACGAAGTAGACAAAGTCCTTGCTACAGGAAAGTACGACGTTGTTACAGTTACTCATAATGAAACATCATCCGGTGTTATGAACCCTTGCGGAGAGATATCAAAGGTCATAAAAAAATACCCCGACGTAGTTTGGCTCGTTGATGCAGTTAGCTCAATGGGCGGTGTAAAGGTTCCCGTTGATGAATGGGGAATAGACGTGTGCATAACATCTACACAAAAGTCACTGGGTTTACCTCCAGGATTGTCAACAGCCTCGATCAGTGAGAAGGCATACAACAGAGCAAAGACCGTAAAGAACAGGGGCTACTACCTTGATCTCGTTCAGATATATGACTTTATAGTAAAGAACGATCACCAGTATCTTGCTACGCCGTCGCTGGCTCACTATTTTGCACTAGACGCTCAGCTTGATTATATATTGAATGTGGAAGGTCTTGAGAATAGATATAAACGCCATGCGGAAATGGCTACAGTCGTCAGGGACTGGGCTACAAAGAATTTTGAACTTCTTGCTGCACCTGAATACAGGAGCAACACCCTTACGGTTATCAAGAACACAAAAGGTATTTCTGTCGGCGACTTAAATAAATACCTCGGAGAGAGAGGCTTTGTTATCGCAAATGGATACGGCGCGCTGAAGGAAAAAACATTCCGTATCGCCCACATGGCAGACACAAAGATGGAGACTGTAAAGGAATTGTTGGGTCACATAGACGATTTCCTAAAGACTTTATAAAAAGGAGTTTATTATGAAGAGAATATTAGTTACAGACGGGATGGACAAGAACGCCGTTGCTGAATTAAAAAAGCACGGCTACGAAGTAGTAGAAAAATTTTATTCTGACGAGGAACTCGGCAACGCATTAAAGGATGTTGATGCAGTTGTAATAAGGAGCGCAACAAAGGTGCGTGAGAAACACATTAACACCGCTCTTGAAACAAAGAGGCTGAAGCTCATTATTAGAGGCGGGGTCGGGATAGATAACATCGACAGCAAATTTGCAGAAGCTAACGGGATGAAAGTAATGAATACTCCTGGGGCGAGTGCTCCAACCGTCGCTGAACTTGCATTGGCTCACATGTTCTCTCTTGCAAGGTTTATTGCAGATTCAAAACAGACAATGTGTGAAGGCAAGTGGGAGAAGAAGATCTACAACGGTATAGAGATATCCGGAAAAACCCTTGGCGTCGTTGGTATGGGTCGTATTGGTATTGAGCTTGCAAAAAGAGCTAAGGCGCTTGGCATGACCGTTCTTTATTATGATGTTCGTCAGGACCTCTTTGTTCAGGGATATAATAAAGCGACCATGGACGAGATCCTTTCAAAGTCCGATTTTATCTCTCTCCATATCCCTATATCAAAGGGGCAGCCTGCAATTATAGGTGCTAAGGAAATGGCCAAGATGAAAAAGGGTGCTTACATAATCAACTGCGCACGTGGTGGTGTTGTGGACGAGACTGCATTAATTGCAGCACTTGATTCGGGACATCTCGGCGGTGCTGGGATTGATGTTTATGTAGAAGAGCCTACCAACAACATCTCTCTTGTTAAGCATGCTCGTGTTAGTGTTACACCTCACATCGGTGCACAGACCGCTGAGGCGCAGGAACGTGTAGGGGCTGAGGTCATAGAAATAGTCAGAAAGTTCTTCGAAAAGTAGGGAAACGTTATGTCAACCATAAGACCATTCAGGGCCGTAAGGCCTAAAAAAGAGTATGCCGCCGAGGTCGCTTCAAAACCTTACGATGTGTTGAGCAGCGACGAGGCCAGGGTTGAAGCCAAGGGGAACGATCATTCTTTTCTTCATGTGGTTAAATCAGAGATAGACCTCTCTCCTGACGTAGACCACTATGATATGAAGGTCTACGAGAAAGCACGCGACAACTTTAATAGCATGATAAAAAAGGGTATACTTTTTCAGGACGAAAAACCCATGCTCTACATATATTCCCAGACGATGGTCGGGCGTACCCAGTACGGGATAATGGGCTGCGCATCCATTGAGGAATATGAACAGAACAAAATAAAAAAACATGAGCTTACAAGGAAGGACAAAGAGGACGACAGATGTCGCCATGTTGAGATAACCAATGCTAACACCGGCGTAGTTTTTCTTACCTATAGGGATCATGATGGTGTTAACAGGGCTGTTTTTCATTGGATAAGGAATAATAGACCTGAATATTCATTTATAGCCCCCGACGGTATAAAGCACGACGTTTGGCCTATCACCGACGATAAAGTAATTAACGAGATAGTTAAATGCTTTAAAGAGATACCGGAACTTTATATTGCCGACGGACATCACCGTTCTGCATCCGCTTACAGGGTCGGAGCAAAAAAACGCAGTGAGAATCCAAAACACAAAGGTGACGAGGAGTATAATTTTTTCCTCGCGACATTCTTCCCGGCATCGCACCTTATGATAATGGATTACAACAGGTTGGTAAAAGACCTTAACGGTATGAACAGCGACCAATTTATGGCCGCGCTTTCAAAGAGCTTTGATGTGTGCCCGGCAAATTCCGCAAGCCCGAAAGAAGCAAAGAACTTTGGGATGTACCTTGACGGAAAGTGGTACACGTTAAAATCCAAGCAGGGCTCTTACAAGGTTGACGATCCTATAAACAGCCTCGATGTTGCGATACTTCAAAACAATTTATTGAAACCAATACTCGGGATAAACGACCCTCGCACTGATAACAGGATAGATTTTGTGGGCGGTATCCGAGGAACAAAGGAACTCGAAAATAGAGTTAATAGTGGTAAGTGTAAGGTGGCTTTTACCATGTTCCCAACAACAGTAGCAGAGCTCATGAACGTCGCTGACGCAGGCTTGATAATGCCGCCTAAGTCAACATGGTTTGAACCAAAACTCAGGGACGGGCTTTTGGTACATTTGTTGAGTTAATTTAATAAAAGAGGAGATAACAATGCAGGATTACAAAGTTAAGGACATCAATTTAGCGAACTGGGGACGTGAAGAGATGATCATGGCGGAAAAAGAGATGCCGGGTCTCATGTCTATCAGGAATGAGTTTGGAAAACAAAAACCTTTAAAAGGCGCGCGTATTTCCGGCTCTTTACACATGACCATTCAAACAGCGGTTTTAATTGAGACGCTGAAAGAGCTCGGTGCGGAAGTGCGCTGGGCATCGTGCAACATTTATTCAACGCAGGATCATGCCGCATCCGCTATCGCAGCAGCGGGAATACCTGTTTTTGCATGGAAAGGTGAGACGCTGGATGAATATTGGTGGTGCACAGAGCAGGCACTTACGTTCCCCGGCGGGAAAGGACCGAACCTTATAGTTGATGACGGAGGCGATGCAACGTTGATGATACATAGGGGCTGTGAGGTGGAAAAAGATCCAACGCTCCTCAAAAATAAATACGAAGGCGAGGACGAAGTGGCCATGATGAAATGCCTTGTCAGAATATACGGATCCAATCCTAAAAGATGGCACGACGTTGTTAAGGAGTGGTACGGTGTTTCCGAGGAAACAACTACCGGTGTACACCGTCTATACCAGATGGAGAGGGATGGTAAGCTTTTGGTCCCTGCGATAAATGTTAATGACTCTGTTACAAAATCAAAGTTCGATAACATATACGGATGCAGGGAATCCCTACAGGACGGTATACGTCGTGCAACAGATGTAATGATAGCTGGCAAGATCTGCGTTGTTGCAGGCTATGGCGACGTTGGCAAAGGCTGTGTACAATCACTGGCCGGCTCCGGCGCAAGGGTCCTTGTAACAGAAATTGATCCTATCTGTGCGCTTCAGGCGTCCATGGAAGGTTACGAAGTTGTCACAATGGAGCAGGCCATAAAAGATGCCGATATATTTATTACAGCGACTGGAAATTATCATGTTCTAACAGTAGAACATTTAAAGGCGATGAAGGACCAGGCGATAGTATGCAACATAGGTCACTTTGATAACGAGATAGACGTTGAAGGGATGAGAAAGATCGCAAAACGTAGGGAGATAAAACCTCAGGTTGCTAAATATACGTTCAGCGACGGAAAAGAGATAATCCTTCTTGCTGAGGGAAGGCTCGTTAACCTCGGTTGTGCGACAGGACATCCATCGTTCGTTATGTCATGTTCTTTCTCCAACCAGACGCTGGCACAGATAGAACTGTGGGAGAAAAGGAATAAAAGAGAGGTGAAGCTCACAAAACTCTCAAAGAAACTGGACGAAAAGGTTGCACGTCTCCACATTGGTAAACTCGGTGTGCATCTTACCAAGCTCACAAAGCAACAGGCTGAATACATTGGCGTAGACGTGGAAGGACCTTATAAACAGGAACATTACAGATATTAAGGGGTGAGAATGAAAGTTGTCGTAGTAGGAAGCGGGGGTAGGGAACACGCTCTTGTTTGGAAGATATCCCAGAGCCCTAAGGTGAAAAAGATATATGCCCTTCCTGGTAACGGCGGCATTAAGAACCTCGCTGAATGTATTGATATAAATTCCGACGATATTTCAGGCGTTGTAGATTTTTGCAGGAAAAACAAAATTGATCTTGTTGTCGTGGGCCCTGAGTCTCCCCTTTCCAAGGGGCTGGCAAGTACTCTCAGGGGCTATAATATCCCGACCGTAGGCCCTGACAGCGATGGTGCAAAACTTGAGTCAAGCAAGGTTTGGGCAAAAGATTTTATGTTAAAGCACAGCATTCCAACAGCAAGATACAAGAACGTAACTAACAGACAGGAGCTGATAGAGGCTTCAAGAGGATTTAAATTCCCGGTCGTTATAAAAATGGACGGCCTTTGCGCGGGGAAGGGCGTTTTTATCTGTAACGACGCTATTGAGTTCAACAACGCTGCCAATGCGATATATTCTACGGTGAATTCAGGTCAGGATGTTGTTGTTGAGGAATTCCTCGCCGGCGAAGAGGCAAGCTACATGGTATTCACTGACGGCGAAACGTATATACCTCTTGTTACATCTCGTGACCATAAAAAGATCTACGACGGTGAAAAAGGCCCCAATACGGGCGGCATGGGCGCTGTAAGCCCAGCCCCTATCGATGCCAAGACTGAAAAGCTGATAGAGAACACAGTTATAAAACCTCTCCTTAAGGCGATGAAGGAAGATAAAATAAAATATAATGGTGTTATATACGCGGGGCTGATGATACTTCCTAACGGGAATGTTAAGGTTCTGGAATTCAATGCCCGCCTGGGTGACCCGGAAACGCAGTCCATCCTTATGAGGATGGAGTCCGATATAATGGATATTCTTATTCCTCTGGGAAAGGACCAAAAACTCCCGCCGAAATATAAAATAAAATGGACTGATAAGACAGCCTGCTGTGTTGTGGTCGCTGAAAAAGGATATCCTCATGATTATAAAAAAGGCGCACGTCTCCCCGACGTCGAAAAAATAAAACATGATAAGAACGAATATATCTTCCATGCCGGGACATCCAAAAAAGACGGCGGATATTTTGTGAACGGAGGAAGGGTGCTAGGTGTTACAGCCTTAGGGAATGATCTCGACGAGGCTAGAAAAAAAGCATATAAGCTTGTGGAAAAGACAACGTGGGACACGGCGTATTACAGAAAGGACATAGGTGTTTGGAGGTAGAATATGGATGTTTTAATACTCTTGGGAAGCAGTTCCGACCTTGAGACCGCAAAAGGATGCACCGAGCTGTTAAAAGAATTTAACGTGGTTTTTAGAATGGTTGTAGCCTCTGCACACAGGACCCCAGAGCTTGTTGAGCAGAATATCAAGGACGCTGAAAAAGAAGGGGTCAAGGTCATAATTGCTATGGCAGGTATGGCTGCACATCTCCCAGGTGTTGTTGCGTCTAAGACGCTGATACCTGTAATAGGCGTTCCGTTGAGCTCAAAAAATACTGGCGGGCTGGACGCTCTTTATTCAGTGGTCCAGATGCCTAACGGCTACCCTGTTGCAACGGTCGCGATAGACGGTGCAAAGAACGCCGCTATATTGGCTGCGCAGATAATAGCGGTCAATAACGATAAGCTTAAGAAGGTGCTGTCCGACTACAGGAATAAAATGAAAGACGCTGTTGCAAAAGCCAACAAGGACCTTTAATGCCAATAGTAACAAAAAAATTCGAAGACTTCAGAGATTCGCTTGAACGAGGCTGGATAGCCGGTTATCCGACTGAAACTACCTATGGCCTTGGAGTAAATCCTTTTAATAAAGACGCTGTTACGGCTCTTGGTAAAATAAAGAAGAGGACATCGGGTAGAACCTTCCTCATGCTCGTTAAGAATCTGGATATGCTTTCGCTGTACGCGGAAACAGACGGCAAGGAATCTTTTCTTAATGTTGCGTGGCCTAACGCCGTCAGCGTCGTACTGAAGGCAAAAAAGAAATTGCCAGAATGGATGATAGATAAAGACGGCAATGCGTGCTTCAGGATATCTTCCGCAAAATTTGTTCAGGAGTTCTTTGAATATTTTGACAGGCCTATAGTGTCCACTAGCGCAAACCCCGAGGGTTTTCCCATCGCCCAGAATATGAGCGAAGTGCTCGCATATTTCCAGAACGAAGAAAGGTTGATAGTTTTCCCAGATATCTACGACGATGTAAAAGGGTCCACTCCCAGTACGATAATAGATCTTACCAAAAAGCCTCCGAAGGTCTTGAGAAAAGGTGCGTTTAACGTAGTATTCTAGGGGTCGATGTGGAAAAGCTGAAGGAAAAATTAAAAGCATTCAAAAATAGTCCCTGGATATTCACGACGTATTTTGCAGAAGGGTTCCCGTTCCAGGTCGCCGGTGATCTGGCAAATACTTATTTTATTGCAATGGGGATGAGCCTGGAAAAGTTTGGGCTTACATCCATTTATAATTTTGCATGGTCGCTAAAATTCCTGTGGGCTCCTATAGTGGACATATTTAAGTCCAGGAGATTTTGGATACTGTTCATGGAAGCACTACTCTCTGTAGTCTGCATATTACTCGCTGTGGGTACGTTTACGATGCTTCCTATATATTATCCGGTTGTGCTTTTTGGAATGATGGCGTTGCTTAGTGCAACCCATGATATCTCAATAGATGGTTTTTACCTCGAGCAACTGAACGAAACGGAACAGCGTTTTTACAGCGGGTTCAGGGTAATGGCCTACAGGATCGCAATGCTTTTTGTAAGCGCGGTACTGGTCGGTGTTGCAGGTGTGTGGGGTTGGTCCATCAGTTTCTCTATTACAGCAGCGATAATGGCGGGCATATTCCTATTCCATTTGTCGGCACTTCCACCGTCAAAGACAGATCACGAACATTCCTCAAAAAGGTCGGCGGCCGCGAACTTCGGCGAGGCTTTTTTAAGTTATCTAAAGCAGGATAAAATAGTTCTTATACTCGCGTTCATAATCCTTTATAAGGTCGGCGACAACATGATGCTCAAGATGGCTAGGCCGTTCCTTATGCGTGAACTTGGCATAACGGTTACGCAGATAGCGATCATTTCAGGCGTTGTTGGCAAGATATGCGCGATAGCAGGGGCGATAATCGGTGGTATCTTTATTGCAAAAATAGGCCTTAAAAAAGGTCTCTGGATATTAACCGTTGTTCAAAGTTTTGCAGTGGTCGCATATATTATGCTCGCTGTGTTCAAGCCGGGCATATATTGGGTCGCCGTTGTCCATGGTTTTGAGATGACCTCTACGAGCCTATCCAGTGTTGCACTGATAAACTACCTGATGTTCACATGTAAACAGGATTTTAAGGCGTCACACTATGCTATAGCGTCGGGCTTGGTAACATTGGGTGGCAGTGTTGCGTCTATGTTGAGCGGTTACATCGCTGTACAGATCGGTTATGTTAATTTCTTTACACTAAGCTTTATCGCCTGTTTTCCGGGGATGATATTGATGTTGTTCCTACCGTTCACTAAGAAATAAACTATTTCTCGGAATCTTTTAGCTTCAACGCCTCTATTAACTTATTGGGTTCTTTAGTCGCAAGTGTTCTCAAGAAATACATCCTCTTGTTGTATGATTTTGCAAGCTCCTGGAAGAAATCCTTCTTTCTGAAACTAAGTGGAGACGTCAGGGTCTCCAGCGACAATGACCTTAAATAAGTGTTCATCCTGTATATCGGGCCGGCTATCTTATGTGAGAAGAACGTCCCTGAGATGATGATTATTATGAAGACGGTTATAGACGCTATTGGGAAATAAACGTTCATCATGTCGTGTTTGTTGTCAGCAATGAACTTGAAGTAAATATGCCCTGCAGGGAAACCGGATTTTATTCCTATCTGGAGGAGTTCGTCGAAGAAGAAATATACCATGCCGTAAAAAGTTACGATCGTTATTAATGCGATTATAGCGGTGTAGATTATGAAACGGATCTGAAAATCCTTGTTTATAAGATATATTCTACGTTTGTATGTTGATTTCATATTTCATCCCCCTATTAATACAAATCTAACTCCAAGTCTGACAGTAAGTCTACAACAGGTTTTTATTTCAGGCAAGGCCGTTGCAATTTGATGTTTAGGTGATATTCTGGTGTAAAGTGTAGAAAGGGGGCTGTTATATGGCGGCAACTAAAATTAAAAGAATAGGGCTCATAACGAGCGGTGGCGACTGCGGAGGGCTGAATGCGGTAATAAAAGGTGCCGCACAGATGGCGTTCAACATGGGCATAGAAATGAAGGTGATACCTAACGGATATGCGTCGCTGTACAACCTTGTTGAGACGGAAAATCTTATAACTTTGACCCCTGAGAGACTGGATAATTTTACTTCTGATATAGCCGGCTCCGAGGCTGGGCATTCAAGAGTCAAGATAAGTAAGATAAAAGATCCCGATAAATTCAATAGAATTAAAAAGGGCCTTGCTAAGCACGGTATAGACGCTCTTGTAATTAGCGGCGGTGACGATACAGGTAGTGTCATGGTCGACCTCAGCGAGCAGGGCATTATGTGCATACACGCACCAAAGACGATGGACCTTGACCTGCAGACGTACAGCGTCGGAGGGGATTCGACCATAAATCGTATAGCGAGGTTCGCGAGCGACCTCAGGACCACAGGCCGTACTCACAACAGGGCGATAGTGATGGAGGTCTTTGGCCGTTATGCGGGGCACACAGCGTTCAGGGGTGGTGTTGCCGCAGACGCTGATTGCATTTTGATCCCAGAGATACCAGTGGATTTTGATATAGTTTATGAGCACTACAAAAAAGTATTTATGCGCAGGGTGCGTAACAGCGACGTTAAGGCAGGCACATACCTTGTCGTGGTCGCTGAAGGTATAAAGGATCTGAAGGATGGTGCTATTACAGATGACTCCGCGGGTGTTGATGCTTTCGGCCATAAAAAATTGAGCGGTGCGGGAAAATATGTCAGGAAGATGATAGAGAACAGGGTTAAGAACGATGCTGAAGTTAAAAAATTCATGAAGGAGACTGGAATGTTCGTGGAGGGGATGTATGAAACTCCCGAAATACGCGAGGTTAATCCTGGGCATCTTGTAAGGTGCGGACAGACATCTGCCTACGACGTGAGTTTTGGGCGTTCGGTGGGCGCTGCCGCCGTTACTTTGTTAGCAAAGGGCGTTTCCGGTGTTACCGTCGTCGGTGTGGACGGGCATGATGTGTCCTATATGCCTTCAAAACAGGCTATTGTTCAAAGGAATGTTGACCTTGAGGATATCTCTCTTTACGAGGCTATGGATATCTGCTTTGGTCGCAAGCCCCAGAAGTTCGAGCCACGGTTCATTGAAGTCAACATAGACGCTGTCAAGCACGCCGGCAAGAAAATCAGGCGTATATATTGATACCGATCCTGGTCGTGGAATATTGTTTTATCTAAATAACCCTTAGCCTATCCATGTTGCTCAGAGGACTACGTCGGAAGCTTAAAAAGTGAGTAAGGAGCTTTTTAAGCTGAGACATAAGGAGTCTTTTTATTAGGCGAGTAGCCTAATAAAAAGAACTCCGTGTCCGATGAGGAATATGGATAGGCTAAGGGAATCTTTACATAAAAACATATTGCAAGTGTAGGCCAGGTATCATATATATCTGCATTGACGAGGGTGCGTCCGTGGCTCAGTTGGATAGAGCAACGGATTTCTAATCCGTAGGTCGCAGGTTCGAGTCCTGCCGGACGTACCATTAACTTTGCTGTGTAAAGGTCGCTAGGTGGTGAGTGTAGTTCAGTTGGTAGAGCACCGGATTGTGGTTCCGGTCGTCGCGGGTTCGACCCCCGTCACTCACCCCAAACAATTTTTAAACTTACCTAGAAAATCTTATGAAAGTCAAATATACTCTAAAACGCATTGCTTTGAGATACGTTAGTCCCAAAGTCGCACTATAGAACAACAATATAAAAGTATTTTTTCTGTCTCCAAAATGTCTTCAAAACAAAAACAACTTGAAAAAACATAAATAAAACAGTATGTTAGAAACTGGCTAATTACTGCCCCTGCAACTTCCTTAATAACATTAAGTTTTGGGCAATGGATTTTTCTTGCATTTGTAATGAAAGAAAGTATAATATTACTTGCATTGTAAATGAAGTACATGGGGAGTAGGGAGGCGCAGGGAATGGATAACAAAACACTAAAAGAGATAATTCTTGAGAACAAAGAAAATTTTCTAGATAGAAAAGACATTATTCCAAGGAACATTAAAGTGTCCCTTGATGATGTCTTGAAAATAAAACATATCGTAGTTGTCACAGGGGTAAGAAGATGTGGAAAATCGTGCTTGCTAAGCATATGGGCAGATGAATTAATAAAAAAACACAGAGTAAATCCGGATAATATACTTTACATAAATTTTGAGGATGAACGCTTTATAGAGTTCAAAGCTGAATCTTTAAACAAGTTGCTGGAAGCATATTTTGAATTATTCCCGGACCTAAAAGGAACTAAATATTTTTTCTTCGGCGAAGTACAAAATATAAAAGGTTGGGAGAAATTTTTAAATAGAATTTATGAAACCGAAAACTATAAGATATTTGTTACAGGTTCTAATGCATCACTGTTATCAGAAGAGATATCAACATCGCTCACAGGAAGATCTATAAGCGTAGAACTGTTCCCTTTCTCATTTAAAGAATACCTTAGATACTTAAAGCACGATGTAACAACCGCAGAACTTAATAAAACAAAAACGCGGTCTATAATAAAAAAACACTTTAATGATTTTTTAAGTAACGGCGGTTTTCCGGAAACACTGTCGGACGAGAAAAACATAAATATCCTAGGAGAACTTTACAAGAATATTATTTTCAGAGATGTCATAGTAAGGTACTCCATAAAAAATTCTAGGCAATTTAGAGAATTTGCCCAGCTCGCCTCCTCAAACATTGCATCGTTGCATAGCCTGTCCAGTATTAAGAGAGCAATACCAGACATAAAAAGTGTTAACTCTATAAAAAAATATCTCGGTTTTATGGAAAATTGCTTTGTCTTCTTTACGGTTCCAAAATTCTCCCCGTCTATTAAAGAACAACTTCGAAATCCGTTTAAGTTGTATATGATAGACAACGGAATGTATAACGCTGTCAGGTTTAGCGTTTCAGATTCAATCAATAAGCTTTATGAAAACATGGTTTATTTATATTTACGGCGCGAATATCAACCATCTAGTTTATTTTATTACAACAACGGTTTTGAAGTTGATTTCCTGATAAAAGATAAAAATAAAATAGAATTAATACAAGTCTGTTCAGAAGTTTCCGGTAACAACACAATTGAGAGAGAAGAACGGGCATTAAAAAAAGCCATGTCAGAGCTTGGGGTTAGAAAATCATATATTTTGAACGACGATGTAGAAATAGAGAAAAAAACAGCGGAAGGGAAAATAATCTATATTCCTTTATGGAAATGGAGCCTTGAGTAAATGACTTGAGCTGGAGGATAAAAAAATGAAGTTTGAAATTAAAAAAAGCAAGAATGGACTGGCATTAAATATTAACGATGGGGAAAACACTGAGACAATAGTCTATCAGGAACCTGAATACTTGCCTGAAAAAGCCGAATACGACCTGTTTCAAGAATTTTTATGCAATATTTTAGATAATTACGGCCCCAATAATGGCAGACATAGCAAATATCGGCTTAGAATCATCCTAGAGCACGGGGATAAATACGATTGCAACAATACTAACTGCGAAATTTGTAAATACAAAACATAAATTCTGGTCAATAGATAAAAAGCGGAACTTGTTCCCGCAAATTACCTAGCATATCTTAAGCGTAATCCAGTCTTCTAAGTGTTTCCAAAAAATAAAATTGTTGAAAAAACATAAATAAAACAGTATGTTAGAAACAGGCCGTCACTCACCCCAATATTTTTTAGAGCTGTTAGTGTTTGCGTACAATTTTTATTTTCATAGATTTGCCTTCGATTGCCCACAGCTTATAAGTTTCCGTACTTCCTTCTACACTGGCAGCAAGAGTGCAAGGTACAATTTTACCAACGCTCTTGGCTTCAAACTTTATTTCTACGCTGGAGCTCTCTCCCAGGTCGATATCTAACTCGTATTTATCTTTTGTGAGCGCTATGCCGCTTGTTATCAGCCTATCGTTTAGATAATAGTCTACAATGTCACCATCGACAACACCGTCGTCCCAGATGTATATAGTGACTTTGGTATCTTTAACGTAAACGTTTTTTTCGTCCGAGGCCATCTTTTTTAGCATCACCTCTTCATCTTTAAGATCATTGTTTGTTATCTCGGTAGCCGTTGTTTTTTGAACGGGAGTGGTGGTTGTTGCCACGGAAACATCCGTCTTAGCTGGTGCTTGAATAGGGTCTGTTTGCTTCAATTTTTTTTCATTAGTGTTAACATAGTTGCAAGCATATCTTTCTAAATTTTTGATCTTCTTGGCTTGTGGCAGTATCTCTGTTCTTTTAGTCCTAACAAGGCGAAATCCACTATTGAACTGTTTGTCGACTCTTCTATAAAGACCAGAAAGACCATCATAATCGTGATAATCGTAATTTCCTCTGCGATAAGATGACGTACACCGAGACGGGATAGAAGAAGACCAGTCACCACCACGTAATACATAGATATTTGATAAGAAATCCTCAGGACGAGATCCAACCTCTATCTCGTCAGGGTTATTAGGGTATTCATATTTGTATTTGTCTTCTACAAATTCAAATACATTTCCATATACATCGTACAAGTCATTCTGGTTTGGTTTTTTAAGCGCAACCGGATGCGTCCCCTGGAGGTTTGCTGCAAGACATTTTGCCGCAGTCAAAGGATGGAGACTGGGCCAGGTTGATAATTTAGCAAAATCTTCTTCATACCAAGCATACTCGTTTAACTTAGTAAAAGGGTTGCCTCTATCTCCAAAAAAGAAATCAGTATCTGTTCCTCCCCTTACTGCGAATTCCCATTCTCTCTCTGTTGGCAAGCGGTACTCATATTCCGGGTCAAGCTCATTTAACTTCTTTATAAATGTGTGTGTTTCATCCCATGAAACCGTTTCTACTGGCCTGTTGTAATCTATAAGAAGTTTTTTGCCACAAAGATGAAAAACATGATTTTGGGTCTTAAAAAGAGAAGGGTTTTCTCCTATAATAAGAGTCCACTGAAGTTGGGTCGTTTCTGTTTTTTGCATTTCGAAACTTTTTTTAATACATTCGTAATGATTCTTTTCTTTACTTCCCATAGCGAAGCACCCTGCATCTATAGTAGAAAATTCGAATGCATTCTCGTTAATGTTTACAAAAAGATCCTCCTGTTCCACCTGCTGTTGCTTGGCTAGATCCAAGAAGATAGTAGCAAAACTGTTTAAAGATTGTGCGGAAAGTGTGCTGCATAAAAACATCTTTGATGCAAAAAACAGAAGGATCAAAATGATATGTGGTTTTTTCATTCTTTTACCCCATAGGCAATAGCGTATAACACCGTGGGTTATTGTCTGCAATAAGTGTGCCACTCAAGAGAACCATGTAAAAACAGCAAGTTTGCGACTATAGACAGTAATATTATAGTAGTTATGTACTTTACGAATGTATAAAAAAAGGACAATCCGCCGAATTAACAAACTTTATAAAGTTATTTTCTATTTTTCAATTTGCTGTGACTTCTTGCATAGGCAAAAAATATTACGAGGCCTATTATTAGCCACACTACAAGACGCATCCATGTGTCGAATGGAAGATATATCATCTGGGTCAGGACGCATCCAGCGCCTAATATCGGTACGAAAGGCATGAACGGTACTTTGAAAGGTCGTTTAAGTTTTGGCTGTTTGTATCGCAAGACCAAAACGCCAATGCAAACGATAAGGAAGGCTAGCAAGGTGCCTATTGAGACCATTTGGCATAATATTTGTATTGGCAGAAGCCCCGCAATTACAGCGACGATAGAACCTGTGATCATAGTGGTTATATAAGGCGTCTTGAATTTTGGATGGACCTTTGTAAAAATTTTTGGAAGTAATCCGTCCACTGCCATTGAATAGAATATCCTCGGCTGTCCGAGCAAGAGAACTAAAATTACTGAACTCAATCCTGCGATCGCCCCTATCTTTATGATGGGACGCAGCCAGAATAAACTTGCCCCAGCAGCGTCTATACCCACGGCAACAGGATCTGCAACACCCAGTTGTTTATAACTGATTATACCAGTGAGCACTAATGCTACAGAGATGTACAATATTGTTGATACGGCGAGCGACCCCATTATGCCTACCGGCATATCTTTCTGTGGGTTCTTTGCTTCCTGTGCTGCAGTGGAAACTACGTCGAAGCCGATGTATGCAAAAAATATTACCCCAGCGCCACGGAGTATTCCGCTCCATCCATACTGACCGAATACACCGGTGTTTTGCGGAATGAAGGGCGTCCAATTGTCCATGTTTATATGTGATATCCCAAACAGGATGAATAAAAGTATCACGGCTATTTTTACTACGACGATAAAGTTATTTAAATTTGCGGACTCTTTTATCCCAAATATCAGTATCGTGGTGATAGTTACGACTATTAATATAGCGGGGATATTTATCAATGCCCCTGTTGCCTGCCATCCCAAAGCAGCGTCGTACATAAAAGGTGCATTGCATAGATGTGCAGGAATGATGATCCCCAAATCTTTCAAGAAACTTGTAACGTAGCCCGACCATCCAACCGCTACACTTGAAGCGCCGAAGATATATTCTAGTATCAGGTCCCATCCTATTATCCATGCAAAGAATTCTCCCAGCGTTGCGTATGCATAGGTGTATGCACTGCCGGCAATAGGTATCATAGATGCGAATTCCGCGTAGCAAAGTCCTGCGAACGCACAGGCTATCGCCGAGAATATGAGTGAATAAACTATTGCAGGTCCCGCATATGTTGCGGCGGCCTGTCCTGAGACAACAAATATCCCAGCGCCTATGATGGCTCCTATACCTATTGTGGTAAGGTTAAAAGGGCCCAGCACCCTTTTTAATTTATTTTTGTTTTCTGACGAATGTTTGATGATCTGGTTAACGGATTTTTTTCGGAGAAGTTCTTTGAACATAATTGCCCCTCCTGACTTAATTATTGTTTATATGCTGGTTTTGTCTAGGGAAAAAAAAGGGCCGCATTTTTCCATGCAGCCCCTTTTGTATTGAATTATCTTTCGTTAATTAATTATGTTTACGCGTCTCTCTTTGAATACAGTATCGATATAACTATCGCTACAACGAACACTGCAACTGTTCCGATGACCCACGGATTGTCCCTGTGGTAGGTTATCATTATCGGAGCGGCTAACAACGAAACAAGGTTTATGACCTTGAGCATTGGGTTAAGCGCAGGTCCCGAGGTGTCTTTTAGAGGATCACCGACGGTGTCACCAACAACAGATGCCTTGTGAGGCTCTGAACCTTTTCCGCCATACAATCCATCTTCGATAGATTTCTTTGCATTGTCCCATGCTCCACCGGCGTTCGCCATGAACACAGCGAGTAATTGTCCGGAGAGTATCGCTCCGCAGAGGAAACCTCCGAGAGCTTCAACGCCTAGTATCAATCCAACAACGAGGGGTGAAAGCACAGCTATTAACGCTAAAGATATAAGTTCTTTTTGTGCAGCAAGTGTACATATCCCGACAGCCTGTTTGTAATCAGGTTTTACTTTTCCTTCCATAAGTCCAGGTATCTTGAATTGTCTTCTTACCTCGTCGACTATAAGTGAAGCAGCCCTTGCAACCGCATTTATTGTCAGCGACGAGAATAGCCATGGTATTGCTCCTCCTATGAGTGTGCCGATGAAGACTTCAGGAACGGATATCCTTATGCCAGTGAAAGCGATCCTTAATGCTTCCGGTATCCCGAGCTGAGCTTGGACGTTACCTACGTCCGTGAGGAACGAACCGAAGAGCGATACAGCCGCTATAACTGCACTGCCTATTGCAACGCCTTTTGTGATCGCTTTAGTTGTGTTACCTACAGCGTCTAAGTCTGCCATGACCTGTCTTGATTCTTTGTCTAGGCCAGCCATTTCGCCAATGCCGTTCGCGTTATCAGCTATAGGACCAAAAGAGTCCATAGCGACGTTGTTTCCAGTAAGAGTAAGCATTCCGATACCTGTCATTGCAACACCGTATAGAACGTAAATGACCGGCTGTCCCCAGTAAATTAATACTGCGGAGAATATTGTTGCTGCTATAACGAGTGTCTGCCATACAGCTGCTTCATAACCAACAGCCAAACCTTTCAATATTAAGGTCGCTGAACCGGTCTTTGATGCCTTGGCTATATCCTTGACTGGTTTGTAGTGAGTATCTGTAAAGTACTTTGTTATTTCATCCAGAACTATCGCAAGCACTATACCAACGCCTACAGAGAGGAATGCTCTCCACTCGTTCATATAATAATGAGCGAGGAACATGAACGCTACCAACGATATTGCCGCTGAAGAATAGAAACCTTTGTTGATGGCTTTCATGGCGTCGCCGCGTTTTCCGTCCTTATTTCCTTTTACCAGATATGTTCCGACTATCGACGATACTACTCCGATACCTCTTACGAGAAGAGGGAATATTATCCATTTTAATTCGCCTGTTAAGCCTACAAGTGCAAGTCCGAGTATAAGTCCAGCGACTATCGTTACTTCGTAGGATTCAAAAATGTCTGCTGCCATACCTGCGCAGTCACCGACGTTGTCACCAACAAGGTCTGCAATAACTGCTGCGTTCCTTGGATCGTCCTCAGGGATACCAGCCTCTACTTTCCCGACGAGGTCTGCACCAACGTCAGCTGCTTTTGTAAAGATACCGCCGCCGACCCTCATGAACAATGCGAGCAGAGTTCCTCCGAACCCGAATCCCAGCAACGCATCAGGGGATGCAATGCCGAATACCATAAATATGATCGTTCCACCCAGAAGTCCAAGTCCGTCGGTGAGCATCCCTGTTACAGTTCCTGCTCTGTATGATATCTTTAATGCGTCAGAGAAGCTGTGTCTTGCGGCAGAAGCCACACGCACGTTCGCCTCAACAGCCATTCTCATACCAAATTGTCCGACCATCAGCGAGAACATTGCACCCATAATGAATGCTATAGATCTTCCTATGCCTATAATTATCTTTACCTGATCAGGGGTGTAGTCACTGAATCTTTTCAGCGCCTCACTGGTCGGTTCAACTATATAAACAGAGAAGAATAATGCGAACGTAAGGACGATTATCAGCGGAAGTATCGTCTTAAGCTGGCGGTTCAAGTACGCATCAGCGCCCTGACGTATAGCGTGCCATACCTCCTGCATTTTTTCGTTACCTTTGTCTTTTTCTAGGACCTGTTTCCTTAGGAACAAAGCGTAACTAAGTCCAATGAATGCGATGAACAGTACCGTCCATATCGCGTAGATCTCAAAAGTTGTTGCTCCAATTAAACTCGTCATCAGAAGATCCTCCTTAATCTGTATGTATTAAAATTTTAGTGAGCCTCTTATATCTTTAGTTGTATTAATTGGCAAATATAAAATATGGTCTTAGGCTATTGCTTTGCAGGCTTGTGTTATCCGCGTTTCACGGGCTCTACGTGGATGGTAACGCGGCTTTTAGGGATGGATTCGTGGATATCACGTTCAAGATGATCGCATACAGAATGGGATTCCCGCAACTCTTTTGAGTCATCCATTTCTATATGTATGTTTATTAGATGGGTCTTATTTACGGATGTTACATCAATATCGTGATAGCCGCAAAACATAGCTTTATGTTCATCTAGGATCTTTGATACCGTATCTTTTATATTTTGCTTCTCTTCATAACCTGTTCCTTTTGGCTCAAGATGTACTAGGACGTCGGTGTTAGGAAAAGCTTCCTCGATCGTATACTCAACATGATTTGATATTTTATGTGCCTCTTCTATGGAAAGGTCATATTCCACCATGAGGACCAGGTCCACAAACATAGTGCTACCAGCACAACGTATTCTCAGTCGATGTACTTTGTCCACACCATCCACGTTCCGTATCATGTTATATATTTTTGTTCTCATGTCGCTAGGGGCTCTGTCCAGTAGAACGTCTATAGTCCTTAGCGCCAACCTTATGGAAACGACTATGACGAGGACGGAAACGACCAATGCTGCTATTGAATCGGCAAGTGGCATTTTAAAGAATTTAAATGCAACCAGCCCTACTATAACTACAGCAGAGCTCCATATATCCGATGAGAAGTGGAGTGCGTCAGCCTCGAGAGCCTGGCTTTTTGTTCTTTTTGCGACCTTGTACAAAACTCTCGATCTGGAGTAGTCCACGATTATAGATATGGCCATTACCCCAAAAGAATACATGTTAACGTCAACCAAGGACGAGCGCCCAGTCAATCTTTCTACAGCCTCGTAGATTATCCATCCGCATGTTAAGAGTAGCAAAAGCACTTCGATGAATGCCGAGAACCCTTCAATTTTTCCGTGACCGTAATGGTGTGTATCGTCGGCAGGGCGATCGGACATACTTACAGCGAAGAGGGTCATTATTGCAGCGCCCAGGTCCAAACCGGAATGTGCAGCCTCTGAAAGTATGCCAAGGCTGTTGGTCGCAAGTCCTACCACAAGCTTCATGCCAGTCAGTAAAAGTGCGGCAAATACGGATATTAAAGCCACCCGATATTTATCTTTTTTCATCTGCAGGTCCATAAGTACGTTTTGTATAATGAGAAAAAAGAAAATACAACACCATAAAAGAAAGACGATGAAATGAGCTGGCAGCGCGTGCTTCTGAGCTTTACGCCACCCAGATCTTTACGCCTGTCCTCAATATCTCGTTAACAAAAGGGTTTTTATCTTTAATATCTTTTTGATCAAGTACATGTGGTTCTATCCTGATATCAAATTGGCGCCTATACTTCATAAGTTGAAGCATAGTAGCATAGCTGTCTTTTAGGCCGTCTATGAATACAGCCACGTCTATGTCGCTATCTTCATTATTAACACCTTCGGCGTATGATCCAAAAAGATATACGCTTTTTATCTTGTAGTTGTTATCTACAAGGAACTTTATATATTTTCTTAATACGGCTATAGCTTCTTTTTTATCCAATTTCTAAACTCCATAATTTTTTTGATGTTATTTTTTGTAAAAGCTTTTGTACATCTCTTTTTAAATTCCAACTTGTAGTCGTCATACCTGGTTTTTATATTAAAACTTGTGACTAGGTCCAGAAAATCTCTTAATTCATCATTAAGATCTAGCTTGGCCCTTGAAGCAATTCTAAGAAGATCATGTGTATGCGGGGCGTTCTGGCTTTCTTTTTCATTTCATCCAAATTATACACTATGCACCTCCCAATATCCAAGCTTAATGCAAAGCTTGAAACTCCTGAGGAAGCAGACCCACGTTATTGAGTATGTCGAATATTTGAAGGGAAGGTCAGATTACAGACATAAAAGTTGTGATTAAAAGTTCTTCTTGAACCGCAGGGCGACATGTACCAGCCCGATAAGCACAGGAACCTCTACCAACGGGCCTATTACTGCTGCAAATGCCGCTCCGTGTCCTATTCCAAATGTTGCTATAGCGACCGCGATCGCCAGCTCAAAGTTATTAGATGCCGCCGTAAAAGAAAGCGTTGTTGATTCTTTATAGCTTGCCCCAAAGCGTTTGCTCAGCATGAAAGATAAAAAGAACATTAAAACAAAATAGATCAAAAGAGGTATTGCTATCCTAACTACGTCCATAGGCAATGCGACTATGTATTCTCCCTTTATAGAGAACATGACCACGATAGTGAACAAAAGAGCTATCAGCGTTATAGGACTTATTTTGGGTATAAACTTTGTGTGATACCATTCCTTGTTCTTGATTTTTATTAGAGAGTATCTGGTTACCATTCCGGCTATAAAAGGAATACCAAGATAGATGAAAACACTTTTTGCTATTTCACCTATCGTTATGTTTACTACAGCTCCTTTTAACCCCAACATAGAAGGAAGCACCGTTATAAAAATGTAAGCGTAAACGGAAAAGAACAAGACCTGAAATACTGAGTTGAAAGCCACAAGTCCTGCACAATATTCTGTGTCACCTTCAGCTAAATCATTCCAAACAATTACCATTGCAATACATCTTGCAAGGCCAATTAATATTAAACCGATCATATATTCAGGCTTATCGTGCAAAAAAACTACGGCCAAAACGAACATTAATATTGGCCCAATTACCCAGTTCTGGATTAAGGAGAGTGTAAGGACTTTTTTGTTTGCGAAAACACGTCCCATCTCTTCATATTTAACTTTTGCAAGAGGGGGATACATCATCAGTATTAAACCGATCGCTATTGGAATTGACGTTGTGCCAACGTTAAATTTATTTATGAAAGGCACTACACCGGGAAAAACGTATCCCAGCATTATGCCCAGGAACATCGCAAGAAAGATCCATACAGTTAAAAACCTATCAAGAAATTTTAAATGCTTGGTCATCTTGTTTTATCTCCTTAACTAAAAATAATTGCGATGTAATAAATCCCTGCAATTATAAATACAACCCCAGTAACCCTTCTTGCGTAGAACTCCAGCTTGCTGGCTTTGTTGATCCATGAACCAACCGCTTTAACGCCAAGTGCTGTTAAAATAGCAAAGGCTAAAACGGGTAATCCGGTCGCAAAGCCGTATACAAAGGGCAGAAAAGCCCCAATGTTTGAGCTCAAAGACAATGGAATTAGACTTCCAAAAAACAACGCTGCAGAAACAGGACAAAAAGACAAAGCAAAAATAAATCCCAAAATAAGAGAGCCAATCGCCCCTGAATTTGAGAGTTTTTCAAATTTATTTTTGGATATAGATAGACCTTTTATATTGAATTTTATGATATCGATTAAAAAAATGCCGACCGATATCAAGATCGGTCCCAAAGCCATATTCATATATTTTTGTAAAAAATTGGCAATAGTTGGAACACCCATAAAAGATTTTATAACAATAAACCCTACAACAGAATAGGCGAGCATTCTGCCTATTGAATAAAAGAGTCCAGATATAAACACAAATTTGGGATGCGCGATCTTTTTAGATATGAATGTAACGGCGGCAATATTAGTCGCTAAAGGGCATGGGCTTATGGATGTCAAAATACCCAGCCAGAATGCAGTAAATAAAACGAACACCTGTACCTCTCTCTTATTCTTTTAGACTCTCGTTTATTTTGTTCTTAACGTAGTTAATGAACTTCTCTTTATTCCGAGCATACGCCCATATTTTATCTAGATTTTTATATTGGGTTTCTTTACCATTTTTTGTAACAGAAACGATCAGTGTTTTTGTGTATAACTGATAATCCTTTACATAGTGCTGATTATCTTTTTCATCAACATTGATAGCCTTAAAATTTATTTTACCTGACTCGATCTCTTTTTTAAAATAGGTGTCAACAGCCTCTTTTGAATACCTCTCCATGTTCTTACATGTAGGACATCTAAAATTACCATGAAAGTAAAACACGTTAATAACCGTTTGTACCGTCTTTTGGGGCATTTTAGCATAAGCGGTAAAAGACATAAGAACGGCGAGCAGTATTGTTTTAATTTTCATCGTATTACCTCAACATGTTTTTTATTTCTTCAACACTCGGAATTTTTCCTGCAGTTTTTACTTTACCGTCTATTACAAGAGCTGGTGTAGACCAGACCCCATGATCAGTGATCTTGGCAATATCTTCAACTTTTGTGACTTCAGCCTGAATATTTAGCTCTTTAACTGCCGTCTGAGCATTCTCGTAAAGTTTTTTACACTTTTGACATCCCATACCAAGTATTTCTATTTTCACTTTGAGCCTCCTAAAAAATTAAATTAAAAATATAGCCTACGATCAAAATACCAAAACCTACTACTCCAACAAAAATTAATATTAAACGCAATTTTAAAACTTTTCTGAGTATAACCATTTCGGGTAAAGAAAGACCTATAACGGACATCATAAATGCCAGTACGGTCCCTAGCGCAGCTCCTTTTTCAAGCAATGATTGAACTATTGGAATGATGCCTGCTGCATTAGAATACAATGGAATACCAATGAGAACAGCGACGGGGACAGACCACAGAGCGTTTTTGCCCATTATAGAAGCCATATAGTTCTCTGGCACATACCCATGAACAAAAGAACCTATAGCGATGCCCGCAACCAAATAAGGCCAAACTTTATGGACGATCTCTTTTACACTACCAAAACCAATACTTACTCGTTCTTGCCAAATTAAGGGCTGTTCATTTTGAGTTTCACTCTGAGCATGACTTTTATAAACCCACTCCTCTACATATTTTTCTAGTTTTAATTTTCCTATTACCCATCCTGAAATGATCGCAATCAACAAGCCTGTTGTCATATATAGTAATGCTACTTTCCATCCGAATAATCCGAACAACAGAACAAGGGCTACTTCGTTGACCATGGGCGCAGATATTAAAAATGAAAAAGTAACTCCGAGAGGAACACCCGTAGTAACAAAACCTATAAACAGCGGGATAGCAGAGCATGTGCAAAACGGGGTTGTGACTCCCAAAAGGGCTGCCAACACGTTCCCTGTAAACTCTTTTTTACCGGATAAAAATTTTCTGGTCCTTTCTGGAGTAAAAAATGTTCTTATAATGCCTACTACAAAAACTACCATAGCGAGGAGAATTAGTACCTTGGGGGTTTCAAATATAAAAAAATGAACAGCGGAACTTACTTTTAATGATGGATCAAGTTTAAATGCAGAATATGTGAACCACTTTGAGATATCCCCTAACTTTAGCAGCAAGAATATAGACGAAATAAAGAAAAGTAAAACTTTGATGACAGAATTTACAGTCCCGTTCTTTTGGGGCTTATTGCAGCAACATCCACTCATTTCTTTATAACCTCGCAACAGCCACCTTCTACTTTAGTTGTGACTTATTTATTTAATAGTTCCTCAACAAAGATATTAATTTGGTCACGGACCTCTCTATACTTTTCTATGGCATTAGATTCCATGGGGTCTTTAAAGTTCTTATGGATTATTTTTGTCTTTGCAGGGAAGTGTGGACAATTTTTTTCTGCATTCGGAGAAAGGGTTATTACATAATCAAAATTTATGTTCTTGATCGCATTAACACCTTTTGGGCGCTGTTTGGAGATGTCGACTCCTATTTCATTCATTGCCTGTACAGCAAGAGGAGAGATCGCTTTTTCAGGTTTTATTCCTGCGGAATATACGTTGACGCCCGGCTTTTTAAGAGCCCTTGCAAGCCCTTCAGCCATCTGGCTTCTGCAGGAATTACCGGTGCACAGAAACAGGATGTTCATGCTGCTTTTGCTCTTCCGTTGTTCTACGAACTGTTTCGCATAATATTTTGCTGTCAGTTTTTCTCCAGTCGCATTTTTTATCATATCGTTCCAATAATATTTTCTTCCCGGTGCAAAAACTTTTTCAGTTAAATATTTTCCGATCTCTTTGTTATTTGCGTAGCTTTGATCGTTCACATTATCTGTTCCCAATATATTTTTTGACATATAGAACATGAGTTGTGATGCAAGGAGCTCACCCATGAGGTAGTTATGGTAATACACGGGCGACGTTACTACATGTATCTTTGATGCCCAATCAGGGGCGTTCCTGCCTGCCGGCTTTTTTACCATCTGATATTTCTCGACGAGCTTCCACCATAAAGCGTTCAAGTCTTGGTCAGGCTTTTCGTACATGGACTTTTCAAACCTGTACATGACCTGTACCCAACGGCTGAAGATAAGTTGTCTCATCTGCGTGGTCTTAAAACTTATCTCACGTATTTTGTCCTGCTCTTCCTTTGATATTCCTACTACGTCGTGGAGCCATTGTGGGTTTGTTGCCAATCTTCCGAACATCTCTGCTATGGCCTCAGTTGTAAAGATATGAGCTGGCTCCCTGAAGGTCCAAGGCATGCTGTGGTCGGTATATTTATCGTAGACTGCGTGTCCAAATTCATGAAGCATCGTGTCCATCCAGTAATGATCTGGCTTTATGTTCCCTATTACGCGGATATCATCGTTCCTGTTCATGTTATCTTCGCATGCGTGTTGGTACTTCCCCTTCTTCTCGTAAAGGTCGGACTTTTGAACAAGATCGTCCATCGGCATTCCAATGCCGGCGTAATATTTTTCGGTGAGTGCAATTATGTCCTTGTCTTTGTAATAGACGTCGAAGTCTACATTATAAATAGAGGGGGCTTCCTGAAAATATCTGTTCTGATAATGCCAAGGCATTAATTTTGACGCAGGGATGTTATATTTTTTCGCGAGAGCAGCGTCTATTTCTTTCTTTAGTTTTATGAAAGCTGGGCGGGTTAGTGCATCGAGTTCGTCGAAGAGTTTTTTTATTTCTTTTGGGTCCTGTTCATCCAACTTCAACATCATTTCTTGGAAATTATTGAACCCTACTTCTTTTGCGGCCTTGTTCCTCATCAATACAAGTTTTTTAAGGTCACTAGCGACCACATTCCCGATGAGTTTGCTTGCCGTCCATGCCTGCTCAAGTTCTTTTGAATCGGTAGAATGTTTGAGGATGCTTTCCACGTCGTTATCAGTTATTTTTTTACCATTCACTTCTGCCCTAAAAGTGGAGAACTTATTTTCCATTTCAGTTTGCAGCTTGATCATCTCCTCTATCTTTTTAGGGTCTATCTGTCTGGCTGTGTAGGCATTCAGCATGAGCTTCATCTGGCGTTTAAGGTCCTTGTCTTTTACAGCGCCGGAATTATTTATTTCCTTAAGTTCTTTATAGGCGTTTTTGTCGGCGTAGATATTACTTAACTTTGTTTGCAGGTCAGAGGACTTTTTATAATCCTCCTCTTTGCCGGATATCTTTGCATTAAAACCGGCAATAGCAGTGTTTGTATAAGCCGGTACTACTTTAGCCTCGTAGTTCTTTATGAATCCTTCCAGTTCATTTGTACGATCCTTTGCCATAGCATTCCCTCCAGCGACGACAATTACGAAAGTGACTAATTTAATTAGGTTTTTTATATTCATGGCAGCTCCTTTTTAACGGTTAGAGTTTATGTTAAAAGGTCAAAAAATGCAAAGGGTAAGCCGCTGCTACAAAAGCTTAATATGCCCCAAAACCCTTGCCAGCCTTGGTTAATGCGCCTCTATCTTTCCTGTTTACTTTTTTTTTGACAGGGTGCAAGATTTCGCTGTCAGGGATATATAATAAAACGGAGGATAAGAACATGATGAAGATTTTTGTTAGTTTAGCAGTTGCGGTTGCTTTCCTTGCTAGCTCTGCTGCAATTGCAGTAGAAGTAAAGAAAGTGGACACAAAGAAAGTAGAAATGAAAAAGGACGAAGCAGTTAAGAAAGTTGAAGTGAAGAAAGACGAAGTTAAAGCTACTGCTGATGTAAAAAAAGCTGAAGCTAAGAAAGTTGAAGTTAAAAAAGTCGAAGTTAAGAAGGCAACCAAGAAAGCTGAAGTAAAAAAAGCTGAAGTTAAGAAAGCTGTAGACGCAAAAAAGGAAGAAGTTAAAAAACAGTAAAAGTTGTTTTTTGTTCTTTCTGTAAACATAAAAACCCTCTCTCATCTCGAGAGAGGGTTTTTTATTATAAGAATGATCTTATTATCGGAGCGAACACAAGGAACGCTGTTAGTGCGATCAATATACTTATAGACGACCAACCGATCAAATTTGCTACTCTTCCATTAGTATGCTCGCCCATGATGTCAACATTGTTGACCATGAGCATCATGCATATCAAGACGACAGGGAGCAGTATCCCGTTTAACACCTGTGACCATATTGTTATCTGTATTAACGGTGCTCCGGGTATAAGTATTATTACAACTGCACATGTTATTATCACTGTAAATAAAGTATAGAATGCAGGGGCCTCTTTCAATTTTTTATTTATTCCAGCCTCAAATCCAAATGCTTCACATATATAAAACGCGGTTGCCAGAGGTAATATTACCGCTGAGAAAATAGACGCTATGAATAATCCGAACGCGAATACCTGTGACGCCAATACACCGGCGAAAGGTTTTAAGGATATTGCAGCGTCCCTTGCCTCGTTTATAACTATCCCGTTCTTATGCAACGTTGCTCCGCAGGCTACTATTATAAAAAAGGCGACAACTACTGTTATTATGCAGCCTATCAGTACGTCGATTAGAACATATTTATAATGCTTTATCCTGAGTCCTTTTTCTATGACCGCTGATTGCATGTAGAACTGCATCCAGGGCGCTATCGTCGTTCCTATTACGCCGATGACCAGGCTTATATACGGTGTGTCAGAGTGGAACTCAGGACGTATGACTGCTTTTCCTATTTCCGCCCAGTCAGGTTTTGCCATTATTGCGGATACGATGTAGGACAATAAAAAGAAGCTGAATATCAAAAATATTTTTTCTGAACTCTTGTATGTGCCTTTTGCCACAATGAACCAAACGACTATTGCAGATATAGGAACTGAAATATATTTACTGACGCCGAATATTTCAAGACTTCCCGCAACACCGGCAAACTCAGTCGCTGTGTTGCCAATGTCTGCAATGAGCAACGCTACGAATATAAAGAACGTTATTTTTACGCCAAAGTTCTCTCTTATTAGATCGGCAAGCCCACTCCCTGTTACTATTCCCATCCTTGCGTTCATTTCCTGAACTACGAATAGTACTACGAAAGCAGGAAGCAATGTCCACAGCAGATTATATCCGTATAACGCACCCGCGACTGAATATGTTGTTATACCGCCAGCGTCGTTGTCTACGCTGCCTGTTATTATCCCTGGCCCTAGAACACTTAAGAATATAATGATGTTGGCGAACCAGAACCGGGCCTTCGACCTCATTTCCACTTCCTCATCAGGAATTCAACTACGTCGTCAACCGTTATTATGCCTTCCAGCTCTTTGTTCTTTTGTACAACCGGCATTGCCAGTAGATTATATTTTGCGAAAAGGCTTGCGACCTTTTTTGCACTTTCCTCGGGCGTTGTCGTTACAGGTTTTTTATTCATTATCTCGCCCAGAGGTTTGTGTCCCATCGACGTTAACATCTCCCTGAGCGTTACGGTTCCGACTAATTTTGAATTGTCCACTATGAAAGCTTCATAAACAGTTTCTACGTCCTTGTCTTTGGACGCATTTATAAGTTCCTGTATGGCCTGAAAGGTTATCATCGACGGTGGGAAGCTTACATATTCGGTCGTCATCAATCCGCCTGCGGTATCGTCCTCGTATTCCAAAAGTTCTGTGACCGTCTCAGCCTCTTCTCTGTCCATCTGGTTGATGATGTCTTGTGCTTTGTCTTCCTGCATATCACCGAGGATATCCGCTGCTTTGTCAGGAGCCATGTGCTCGAGTATATCTGCGGCTCTTTCCTCTTCCTGGACGCCGATGAGTTCTTGAGTTGTTTTTTCGTCGGTTTCGCTCAGTACCTGTGCGGCCATCTCGTCGGGGATTTGATTGATGAGATGTTTTCTTTGTTCATAATCAAGGTCCTCTATTATATCGGCAAGGTCTGACGGATTTAGTTTTTTGAACTGCTCTTTAGGGACGTTGAGCTTTAATGGATCTGTATAGCTGAGCGACGGGACAGTATGCACGTATTCCCATGACACGAACTGATTTGAGTACAGCGAAACGTTCTTGGGCTTTACAGCATTTACCACAGCCTCGAATATGCCCTCTACACCGAGCCTTCTCAGTATGCCTCTGTATCCTACGTCAACGTCGGTAACATTTATGTCATTCCCGGAGCGCAATAATTTTATGTCATTGACCCTTATAACCTTTGCGCCATTAAGGTCGACGATCTGTCTATCAAAAACGGATTTTTTTAATGCCAATACGGATTCAGAAAAATCTATATTATATCTTCGGGCTTCATCGAGGGGTTCTTTAAGCAGTATGCTTCCGCTCAATAGGGAGTCGGTCTCTATCTGAGTAACAGGGACGTTCCTTTCCTCTTTGCCCGACTTGATAGTGAATGCTATGACCCTTGGGTATGTGGAAGAAGTACTAACGATGATATCAGAAACGCGTCCGACAATATTCTTGTTCGGACCAGCGACGGACCTGCCAAGCATTTTGGAGAAAAAGAACGGGATATTATTACTGGTGTTTCCGTTTCCCATATCCCCCACCTCCTAAAATGTTGAAGTGGTGGACGCAGCAGAATACGGACAGAATTATGCGTTCATTACCACTTCACAAACGGCCATTTGATTCCCTCAATATTACAGCCTCAATTTACTACAGTTAATATTTTTTGAAAACAAAAAACCGTGTTTCTTTACGCAGTTTGACAAAAAAACTTATCCTTTATAGACTCGGTCTATGTTGAGCGAAAGCGGTAATATAAAACATCTGATCTATAAGATTCTCAAGATAATTCTCGTTATCCACGTCGTTATACTTGGCGTGGGGTTCGTGCTTATTTTTACATGTAAATACTTTAATCCTATGTTCTCGAGCCTTCAGTTATACAGGGCTATCCACGGCGTAGATAACAAAAAAGTTATATTCGTTCCGCTCTCACATATAGATGCTCCTCTTAAGAAGGTCCTTATTAAACTGGAGGATCCTTCATTTAAAACACATAAAGGTGTCGACCTTGATGCGCTGTTCATGGCTTATAAGATAAATAGGCGTGTTGGCAGGAACGTCGCTGGAGGGAGCACCATAACTCAGCAGCTTGTGAGGACGTTGTTCCTTCTTCCATATAAAACATACTTTAGAAAATATATTGAGTTGTTCCTCGCACTGGAGATGGACGCCCTGCTAAGCAAGAACAGGATCCTCGAACTCTACTTTAATTATGTGGAATTCGGGAAGGGTGTTTACGGGATAGGGCAGGCCGCCCAACATTATTTTCATCAGGACATATCACAGCTTTCTGTGGACCAGCTGACCCAGCTCATAATAATATTGCCCAGCCCTGTTAAATACAGCCCCAAGGACATACAGCGAAAATCATTCTTCAGGAAGAGATATAACCTTCTCTCCAACGACCCTGTATTGAATAAATATGTAGACGAGGGAAAGGAGTCAGAGTAAGGTAGAAAGGCTTATAGGTGTAATAAATGAAGAAGAAGATTACCAAGACCAAAAGCCTTGATATAGATCCGCCATCACTTGTTGAAGTATGGAAATGGAAAGAAGCAGTTTATAATGATATTAAAGATATGAATCCAAAAGAGAAAATAAAATATTTCAGGGAAGGAACCAAAGACGTAATAAAGAAACTTGGATTGAAACGAGTTAAAACCGTTAAATAATTATTTCAATTCATACACAGTCTCGTCCGGCTTGACCATTCCCAATTTTGTTCGCGCCAGCGTTTCCATTGCCTTTGGGTTATCCCTTGTCTCTTTTATTTTTGCCTCGTACTCAATGTTTTCTTTATTTATCTCTTGTATATCTTTTTTTGTCTGGGCCATGTTCATCCTGAGCTCTATCAGGTATTTTATGCCGCTGTGCGAGATAAGGGAAAGAAGCATTAGCAGACCGACGAATATCCATGCGAACCTTGGGCGCAGTATCCTATTATAGTTCATGGTGACAGGATTTTATCTGCAGATATACCCTTTATCAATACTTCTTTATATGTTATAGAATTTTCCTGACAGGAGAACCCCCAAATGGAAATATTGATGGACGGGAAAAAGATAGCGTCCGATGTGCTTTCTGAATTGAAGTCAGAGGCTGCAAAACTTAACATAGTGCCTGGCCTTGCCGTTGTTGTGGCCGGCGATGATCCCGCATCTGCGGTCTATGTTAAGAATAAGGAACTTGCCTGTGAGAAGGTGGGTTTTTACCATAAGACGTATAAACTTCCTGCCATTACCAGCGAAGAGGAAATAGTATCACTGCTCAAGAAATTAGGGGCTGATACCAAGATTCACGGGATAATAGTCCAGCTTCCTCTCCCCAAACATATTAATGAAGAAAAGATATTGAACGCTATCCCTGTTGACAAGGATGTTGATTGTTTTCATCCGTCCAACGTAGGGCGGCTCCTCACTAATAAAAAAGGCTATGCCCCGCTCAGCGTCGTACCATGTACTCCTGCCGGAATAATGGAACTCCTCGATAGATATAAGATACAATTATCGGGTAAGAACGTCGCCGTAGTCGGTAGGAGCAACATCGTTGGGAAACCATTATCGCTGATGCTACTGAACAGGGATGCAACAGTTACCATGTGCCACTCAAAAACCAACAACCTTGCGAGCATACTTAAACGCTGTGATATTATAGTCGCCGCTGTAGGCTCTCCGAAAATGATAAAAAAAGAAATGGTGAAAGAGTATGCGACCATTATAGATGTCGGCATGAACAGATTGCCGGGCAAGGAACTCTGCGGTGATGTGGATTTTGACGACGTAAAAGATAAGGTCTATGCAATAACACCCGTGCCTGGCGGAGTAGGTCCTATGACCATCGCGATGCTTCTTAAAAATACTTTATCAATGGCTAAGAGGTAGTTCGAGCTATGAGTAAACTATCAGAACGGCTGCTTTCAGGCAAAAAGATCATTACTGCAGAGATATGTCCTCCAAAGGGGACTGACTTCAGCGACTTTATTAAATATGCCAGTGCTGTTAAAGAATATGTTACAGCCTACAACGTTACGGACAACCAACGGTCCGTTATGAGGGTGACGCCACTTGTTGCATCGAGGGTGTTGCTGGATAACGGGATGGAACCTATATATCAGGTCGCATGTAGAGATAGGAACAGGCTCGCTATCCAGTCCGATCTATTAGGCGCGTCAGCGATGGGGATAGAGAATGTTCTAGCATTAACGGGGGACCATGTCTCCAGCGGTGATTACAGACTTGCAAAATCTGTCTTTGACCTAGACGCTGTACAGCTGCTTTACACGATAGGCGTTCTTAGCAGCGGCGTTGACCTTGCAGGAAAAAAATTAAAAGGTGTTCCAAAGTTCTTCGCAGGGGCCGCAGTTAATCCTGCTGCATCCAACGTCGAGATACATATCTGGAGGATGAGGGAGAAGGTCCGCATGGGGGCGAAGTTCTTCCAGACCCAGGTTGTATTCGACAAGGACATCCTTAAGTCTTTTATGAAAGATACAAAGGATATAAATACAAAAATAATTGCCGGTGTAATTCTGGTGAAGAGCGCAAAGACAGCCAAGTTCTTGAACGAGAATGTCCCGGGTCTTATTATACCTAAGTGGGTGATAGACGAGCTTGAGAGTACAAAGAACGAGGCTGAAGCCGGCGCTAGGATAGCAGGACATCTCATTAAGGAATTTATGGATATAGCGGACGGTGTTCACGTGATGGCTATGCACGAGGAGTTTAGGCTCCCCGAGATATTTAAAAATATTTAAAGGGCTGTGGGCCCTATAAAAAAGGAGAAAGACAATGAGTGCTAGAAAAACTTCGATCTATGACAATCATGTAAAACTCGGCGGAAAGATGGTTGAGTTCGTAGGATGGTATTTGCCTGTGGAATTCAGCGGTCTTATCAACGAACACAATGCGGTAAGAAACAACGTCGGTATCTTTGATGTCAGTCACATGGGTGAGGTTACCGTTAAGGGCGACAGAGCAGGGGAATTCGTGAGAAACCTGGTCGCTAATGACACGAACAAACTTTATGATGGCAGAGTAATGTATACACCGATGTGCTACGAGAATGGCGGCATCGTCGACGATCTCTTGGTCTACAGAGTGAACGAAAAAGAGTACTTGCTGGTAATTAATGCCTCGAACATCCAAAAAGATTTTGATTGGATGAATAAAACAAATAAATTTGGTGTTGAGCTAAAGAACGTGAGCGATGACTATTTTCAGCTCGCTGTTCAGGGACCTAACGCAAAAACACTTTTGGAAAAATGTTTTAAGATAGATCTGTCCGATATAAAGTTCTTTCACTTTAAGAAAAGTATAATCCTGAACGGAGTTGATTGCATAGTGTCGAGGACCGGCTATACAGGCGAGAACGGTTTTGAAATATACGGGCCATGGAAGGACGGAGGAAAACTTTGGGATGCGATAGTCGCTGCCGGCGCTACTCCATGCGGACTTGGTTGCAGAGATACACTCAGGTTAGAGGCTGCATTGATGTTATACGGCAACGATATAAACGCGGAAACAACTCCACTGGAAGCGGGCATAGATACGTTGTTCGTTAAATTGGAGAGTGGTAATTTTATTGGGCGTGACGCATTGCTTAAACAAAAAAAGGAAGGATTAAAGAGGAAGCTCATAGGCTTTACATTGGAAGAGAGATGGGTTCCAAGGCACGATTATCTGGTCGTAGATGATAAAGGTAGCACTGTGGGTGTTGTTACAAGCGGCACGATGTCACCGTCGCTGAATATCCCTATAGGCTTGGCTTATGTTGAGACCAAAAAACTTGAGGATGGCTCAAAACTTTATGTGCAGATAAGGAAGAGCAAGATTGCCTTGAAACAGATGAAGACGCCTTTCCTTAAGAACTATTGATATTGATATGCTTGCGTGATAAGAATTTGAAAAATAATTTTAGGAGGATCAAATGAACATAAAATCTAACTTATTTTACACAAAGGACCATGAGTGGTTCCTTTTCGAAGGTGACACAGCTACTATGGGCATCAGCGACCATGCACAGGCTCAGCTTGGTAGTATCGTGTTCGTTGAACTGCCGGAGATAAATAAAACTGTAAAGACCGGCGATTCACTCGGCGTTGTTGAAAGCACAAAGGCCGTTTCTGATTTCTACTCAGCGGTAGACGGAACTGTTGCAGCAGTTAACAACGACCTGACCGGAACTCCAGAGAGCATCAACGAGGATCCTTATGGCAAGGGCTGGCTCACAAAAATAAAATTCACAAAGAAGTCCGCTGACCTTATGGATGCAAAAGTTTATGAGAAATATGTACAAGAGGAGCATAAATAACCATGCCTTACATACCTCACAGTAAAGACGATATAAGGTCCATGCTGCAAACCATCGGTAAAGGCAGCGTGGATGACCTATTCAGTTCAATGCCTGCAAAGTATCGTCTTAAAGCTGATGGACTTAAACTTCATGCAGGGATGTCGGAGTATGAAGCTAAAGGCTGTGTGGAAGAGATCGCTAACAGCAACAAAGTGTATCCGTCCTCAAAATCATTCATGGGTGCTGGTGCATATTACCATGTTATCCCCGCTGCAGTTAACCACATAACTTCAAGATCAGAATTCTATACAGCGTATACACCGTACCAGCCCGAGATAAGTCAAGGAACGCTCCAGGCAATATTCGAGTTCCAGACCATGATGTGCAGAATAGCAAAAATGGACGTTTCCAACGCTTCTATGTACGACGGTGCTACAGCGCTTGCAGAGGCTGTGCTGGTTGCCTATCATTACAGGCGCGAAAAAAAGAACAGGGTTATAGTCCCACAGAATATTCATCCTGACTATATGGCTGTGCTCAAGAATTATGTTGAGCCCTTCGGAATAGAGTTGGTCCCTGCTGCATGCGATGACAAGACTGGAGAGGTAAGTCTGTCTCTTTTAAAAGAGCAGATAAACGGAGCTCTTGCCGTCGTAGTTCAGTCACCCAACTTCTTTGGTGTGGTTGAATCAAAAGCACAAGATATAACTAAGACAGCAAAAGAGGCTGAGGCTGTTTCAATATCCCTTTGCATTGAGACCACGAGTCTAGGTATGTTCAAGTCTCCCGGAGAACTTGGATTTGACATCGCTGTGTTCGAGATACAGTCGCTGGGCAACCCTGTTGCTTTCGGCGGACCACATGCTGGAGTCATTACGGCCAATAAAGAATTTATGAGGAACCTCCCCGGACGTATTATAGGTGAAACAAAAGACGTCGACGGGAAAAAAGCTTATGTACTTACACTTGCAACAAGGGAGCAACATATAAGAAGAGAGAAAGCTACATCTAATATATGTAGTAACCAGGCGCTAGTGGCGCTAAGAACGGCTGTATATCTCTCGCTTATTGGCGAGGAAGGTTACAAGGAACTTGCAAGGACAAATTACAACCTTGCACATTATGCAAAAGATCTCATAACAAAAATACCGTCGCTGTCAGCGAGATATAACGGAACATTCTATAATGAGTTCATGATAGAATTCAAAACGAAAGATTCACGGGAAAAGGCATACAATGGCTTGAAGGCGGAAGGATTCCTCCCTGGTTACAGAGCAGGGGACAACAAGCTTCTTATCGCCGTAACAGAGACGAGCAACAAAAAGTCCATCGACCAATATGCTGAAGTTTTGAGGAGGTATGCAAATTGAGTTACACAACAGAACCACTTGTTTTTAACATAACCAAGAACGGAAAAGGCGGCAGGTATTTTAGCTTTAACAGCGACGTTGCTGCAAAAATGCCAGAAGGTTCTCTTTTAAGAGAGAACGTTGGGCTGCCTAATATAAGTGAGCTTCAGGCGGTGAGGCATTACACCAGATTGTCCAATTTTAACTTTGGTGTTGATACGGGATTTTATCCCCTCGGCTCATGTACGATGAAATACAATCCAAAAGTAAATGAAGACATGGCGTCGCTGAATGGCTTTACGCAGATACATCCTTTTCAGGACGAGGAAGAAGTGCAGGGTGCACTTAAAATGATGTATGAGCTTGGCGAAATGCTGAAAGAGATAAGCGGCATGGCCGGCGTTACACTGATACCAGCGGCGGGCGCTCACGGCGAGAACACGGGAATAAAAATAATAGGTGCTTACCATAAAGCACACGGTGGATTCAGAAAAAAAATAATAATTCCTGATACTGCGCACGGTACTAACCCCGCAAGCTCAGCAATGGCCGGTCACGACGTAGTTGCTGTTGAAAGCAAGGGCGGCGTACTTAAGAAAGCAGATATTGAAGCTCTTATAGATGATGATACAGCGGCGTTGATGGTTACCAATCCCAACACGCTCGGGTTTTTTGAGAGCGATCTTCCTGAGATAGCAAAATTGCTCCACGCAAAAGGTGCATTGCTTTATTGTGACGGTGCTAATACTAACGCATGGATGGGGCAGGTAAAACTGGGTGAGCTTGGCGTCGACGTTATTCAATACAATCTGCATAAAACATTCGCTACCCCGCACGGTGGTGGCGGACCTGGTTCAGGCCCTGTGGTTGTTTCAGAAAAGCTCGTTCCATATCTTCCTGTTCCTCTCGTTGTTAAGTCGGGCAGCACATATAAATTAAAATATGATGCTCAAAGTACAATAGGAAGGATCAAGGGATTTTATGGCAACTTCCTCGTGTACGTTAAGGCTTACACGTACCTTTTGATGCTCGGTAGAGAGGGCGTGAAAAGAGTGTCTGACATTGCGGTGTTAAATGCGAACTATATCAAGGCAAGGTTAAAAGACTATTACGATATACCTTTCAAGGGCGACAATATGCATGAGGTCGTTCTGTCGGACAAAATTCAAAATGAGTTCGGCATTAAGACAATGGATATAGCGAAAAGACTTCTTGATTATGGGATGCATCCACCGACGATATACTTTCCTCTCGTCGTCCATGGCGCAATAATGATAGAACCTACAGAGACAGAATCTAAAGAAGAGCTTGATAGGTTCTGCGATATTATGATCAAGGTAGCCGAGGAAGCCAAAACAAACGCGCAGTTACTACACGACGCCCCTCATAACACGCCAGTCAGACGCTGTGACGAAGTAGGGGCCGCAAAAAACCTTGTGCTTTGCTTAAAGGATTAAGAGGTCGTATTTTCGGCTGGACTTGACTTGCCAAAAAGTGATAAAATGCCTTTCGTCGATCTGTAATATCACGATGGAGGTGTTTTTTATGAAAAAGTTTTTTATTGTTCCGGTTGCGTTTCTGTTCCTATTAGGGTGCAGCGGTTCTAACAGACTTACTCCAATTCCAAGCACTCTTGCATATGACTGCGGCAAAGTAGCGGACGAAGTTAATATGATAAAAACCACCGTCGACAGTACAAGTATTGTTGGAAAGGGCTACTGCGAGATTGCTGCAATATATGGTCCGCTCAAAACACAACTGGATGGTATTGCTGGCTCATGCCCCGACGTAAATTCTTCTATGGTCGCAAGCATTAACAGCACAATGTACAAGAATCTTGCTAAGCTAATGTACGGAGTTTTGAACGGATATCATAATCAACTCTGTCCTCCAAATCCTTCTATAGCGATGAATGAACTTAATTACATAGATAGAGTAGGTCGCTTATTAATTCCTGCTGCAGAGGCTTGGTCTACTGGGACCATGACAATCAATACTTCCATACCGCAGTACAGTTCTACCACCGTTACAACGTCTAATTCTAACCTAAATACAGATCCTTGCATTGGCCTTGCTGTTCCTCTTGCACCTCTTAAAGCTGGGAGCTTGTCCTTTATCTACGGACTCTTTAAATGTTCTCTGGACGATGCTCAGGCTAAACCTTTATTCGCTGGAGCGTTCACAGTGTATTTGAAGGCGGTTGATAGTAACTCCGCCGCAACTGCAGACAAAGTCATAGATGGCCTGGACGATAATAGTATAGTAGGGGATATTTTCTAGTCGCTATGACAAGGACCGTGTTTTCTAATAAAGAACTTGACAAACTAATAAATATCTGTTATAATGAATATTAAGTTAAATTAAAAGTTGGTTTAATGTAAAAAACTTTTATGGAGGTCTCACATGAAGAAAAGATTCTCTTCAGTTTTTGTGGCAACGCTCTTAGTCATGGCATGTAGTGGTAGGAATTCTACCCCGACCCCCACCCCCGAACCTTCACCATTACCTGCACCTTCAGTAGATTGTTCCGTGTTGGATGCTGATTTTGATAACCAGATATCTGTAGTAACCTCGATGGTAGCTCCTTCACCTTATCCATCCGTAGGTTGGTATTGCACGCCTCTATCAGCCCTTGTTACTGCTCAGGGTTATATAGATGCTCTTAACGGAAAGCCCGAGGCTTCGTGCCAGAAAGTAACAGACCTTGGAACAGAGATCGCAAGCTTAAAAGACAGGATGTCCAAGATAATAGATGACGAGTTACCACATGGCACCTATTGCCAGCCTGCTTTGACGATGCTTAGGCACAGCCACCCTATAATGGATTTTATACTGCCATCGGCTCACGCTATTGGTATGCAAAAGGTTTGTGCTTCGTTAATGGGATATCCTCCAGTATTTCAGAACAGGGTCGTAGCTAACGCATATAACAGCAGGTTTGCATGTGCCCCGCTGGGTCTTGCTGCCTCTGAAACACAAAAATATTTTGCAGAGATCTTCGCGAAATATCTGATCGCTGTTTATTCGACACCTAATTATACTGGTAGCTTCCCTGCTACAAAAACAGAGAGCGAGATAAATACGGCTGTGTTGGATACTTTGACAAATAATACAGGCAAGACGGTCGGGTTCGTGATCGGTCAATAACTGTAGTTAGTACTTTTTAGTATTATATGGGGTGGGGTAATAGCTCCACCCCTTTTTAAAACAAAAAGCTTGACAAACTAGTAAACATCTGTTATAATGAACATTAAGTTAAATTAAAGGAGGGCTTAATATGAAGAAACTTTTAACAATGGTTTTAGTTGCTGCAACGATTCTGTTACAAGGCTGTGGCGGTAGAGGTTCAACTCCGTTATCGTCATCTTCTACATCTACACCTGTACCTGCAGCTACAGTTGTTGATTGTACCTCTGTTGATACAGCGGTCAGCGATGTACAAGCTGTAGACAGAACAAATTATTGCGCGATCCTTAAGGCCGATCTGGATGCCAAGGCGTTTGTTTCCGGTCTCATTGGAACCCCACAGGGGGCATGCTCTGTTGACGCTTTGAACCAGACCGTGACGAGTCTTGATGTGGTCCACAGAATGGCAACATTGATAGACAATCCTCTTCCTCATGCCCTTTTTGGTTGCCCTCCGAATTTGCAAGATCTGGCTCTTAACAAACATAAACAAAAAGTTGATGTGAAAGAGATGTTTTCACTTTTTAGCGAGTTTGTTTGCCCGTCGTTAAATGCTGCTGTACCTGTTCCGCCACCACCACCTCCTCCTAACTACTGTATAACTCTTTTCCACAGCAAGAAAGTTTCGGATGCGTTTGCATACTTTACATGCAGCGCCGAGGGAGTTTCTACTGCTGACGCAAGAGCTTATTTTGTCAAGGCGTTCTCTGAATATCTGTATGAAGTAAGTGTGTTGCAGTTCCCGGCGGTAACCGCTGCTACAATAGAGGGTAATATACAGACGTACGGTTTTAATGCTACAATATTGGCAGTGCTTCAATAACTGAGAGGGGAGGTAAGCATGCGCAAAATAATATTACTGAGCACAGCGATAATGATAGCGAGTTGCAGTATGAGGGTAAATGGTCCGGCTACTTCTGCCAGCTCTGTTGCCCCTAATGACACAGTGTCGGTAGTGCAAGTGAATACTTCTCTCTGTTTACCCATTGAAGATGAGTTTAATGGCCAAATTGCTGCAGTTAATAGTATCAACAGCGACTATTGTTCTAACCTGGCTATATTGATAACGGCGCAAGGCCATATTGATGCGCTGGCTCAAAAACCAGAAGCAACGTGTCAGAAGGTTCTTGATCTAAAGGCTGATATCGACGCTGCTGTAAAAAATGTAATGTCAAAACTTATTGATGACATGTTGCCCTCGACTTTATGCGCGCCTGCATATTCAAGCAATACTAGGAGTATGTTCGCTAAGTTGTTCGACGTAGTTATACCTTCTGCATGCGCCCAGACGCCGCAGATGACGCCACACAATCAAACGCAGATAATGGTTCATCCACATCCAACTCCAGTCCCAGTTCCTACTCCAGTTCCTGCTCCTGTGCCTCAGATGATAAAGATAATTAATCCACATCCAATACCTGTGCCAACGCCTACACCCGTTCCTACGCCGATGTGCTCACTTGCTTCAGCCACGGTCGTAGATGTGTATGCGTATTTTGGTTGCAGCGACCCGTCGGATGCAGTTGCTAAAAAAATATTCTCTGATGCTTTTGCGTGGTACTTGATAGGAACACAAATGTCGACCAGCGACGAGGATGATCTAGCGTCAAGGATAACAGCCGCGCTCAGTGATCCGAATGCAACAGTTGCTAGTATATTGTAGAGTACAGTTATTAGGGGAGGTACGTAAAATGAAAAATAAAACCTTTTTACTTCTTTCGTGTTTGTTTTTGGCTTCTTTTTTTGGTTGTGGTAGCAAAGGTAGAGTTGTTGGCGATATAGCTGGCGATGTGGCTGGCAAAACGGCTACCTTTACCGTAGGAGGAACTATTAGTAATCTTGCCGGAACTGTTGTTTTGCAGAACAATGCCAAGGATGACCTAACAGTTTCTGCTGATGGTGAATTTGAATTTAATAAAACATTACAGAAAGGTTCTTTATACAATGTAACGGTTAAGACCCAACCAACAGGACGAACCTGTATAGTTAGTAGTGGGTCAGGTACAATAGGATCTTCTAATGTAGACAACGTAGATATTAAATGTGGAGCCTTTTATGGGATCCCAGATGAAACACCATTGACTGTTACAGGCTCGTGGGGGGTGCTACAATGAAGTATTTACTATTACTATCCGCAATTTTGCTACTTAACTCATGTGATGATTTACTTGTTAGAAATAATGCCGCCCATTTTGCATTAGTTCAGGGGCAAGCTTATTCTGCTGCATCCTTGGTAAATACGACCATAGGGGATAAAGAGTACGGGTTCGTCGAGATGGATCTTACTATCGCTACCCCTTTAACGGTGGGCAGTTCGTTTGGGGTCTACCTTAGGGCACAAAGTTCAGATCAGTATTACACCTGCGTTATAGGGGCTGATAATGCAACTTCAAAGATGAAAGCAATGATCACTGCAAACTTGCCTGGAAGTAATAATTTTACGGGTTCTTCTTTGGTCACTGGGAATACAATAGCTAGCTTTACTGGAGATCATGTCTTTGGGTGTGAGCTTGCTCTCGTAGGAACAAATAAAACTATTCGTTTATATTTAGATGATGTTTTGATAACTTCTTATGTTCTTGGTTCGAATTTATTGGATATAGGCGGTGCATCAACTGGTAAAGTAGGTCTTACAGCTTTGACCAGTGCTCCTGTGGGCAATCCGCCTGAAAACGGCGTAGTAATAACTGATTTTAAATTCTACGACGTAAAACCATAAGTTATTGTTCGGAGACTATTATCGTTTAAAACTTATAGTTAAACCTTCACCGACGGGAAGTATCACGCTGTATAATCTTTTATCCTTGAATATAAGTTCGTTGTATCTTTTCAGATGGTCGCTAATCTTTTCCGCTGTGCCTTGCCTGCTGTAGAGAGTGTCGTCGGCTATTATCAGTCCGCCAGATCTTACGAGCCTTACGCAATCCTCTATCAATTCAGGGTACAGCGACTTTCTTGCGTCCTGTATGACTATATCAAAGTTCTTGTCTGGAAGTTTTTTTATTACCTCTGTCAACTCACCTTCGACTATTGTTATATAGTCGCTGACACCGGCTTTTTTAAAATTGGCTTTTGCCTCTCTCAGGAGGTCAAGGTCGTAATCTATCGTTGTTAACCTTCCACCGGTGGTCTTTAAAGCCTCGGCTATCCATATCCCTGAATAACCCACGCATGTTCCTAGCTCGAGGACATTTTTTGCGTTCATAGCGAGGATAAACGTGTTTATTAATCTTGCGACCTCAGGCTCTATGAACGACCTTGTGTCGGCCCTCGTCGTAGATTGAGGCTCCATTTCAGGGAGCAGAGGGTTGTCGTATTTTGTAAGCGACTTTATGTAATTTTTTATATCCATTGAGTGATGTATACATCTATTTGTTCGTCTAATAAAGTGTCTAATAAAGCGCGGGTTTTAATTTTGCGTGCGAGATGAGCATACCAAACAGCATCAATCCGCAGCCGAGCATGGTCCTGGGCGTGAACCCCTCGTTGAGCATAAACCATCCTCCCACAGCGGCGAACACAGCCTCTAGGCTCATTATTATCGCGGCATGCGATGGGGGTGAATATTTCTGTCCAACTATTTGAAGTGTGAAAGCGACACCGATAGATATTATTCCACTGTACAATAGAGATATCGAGGAAAGATATATCATGTGGATGGTCGTAGTTTCTATAATAAGCGCCACTACTATGCTCAAAACAGTACAAAAAGAGAATTGCACTAGAGCGAGTTTTAATGAATTCATCCTGGGCGAGAATTTTCCTATGGTAAGCACGTGGAACGCCCAGAACAATGCACATACGAATGTTAATATATCGCCGTAGTTAGGCTTAAGATCAGAGGGAACGGTCAGAAGATACAAACCAACGACTGCTAATATCGATCCCAATAGCGTCCATCTGCTTATTTTCTGCTCCCAAAAAAGAAAACCAAATATAGGCACCAGTATGACGTATAAACTCGTAATGAACCCTGACTTAGTTGCTGTAGTGTATGTGATGCCAACCTGTTGAAAGGCTGTTGCTGCGAACATCATGGCTCCCACGATGCAGCCCATTACAATTTCTTTTTTCTTGAAACTCCAGAACTGTTTTTTGTGTTTTATAAGGATGAAAAATGCCAGAAAAATGGTGCCAAGAGAAAAGCGCAAGGCAGTAAAAGTGAATGGTCCCATGTGCTCCATTCCGAGCCTCTGAGCCACAAAGCAGAATCCCCATATGATTGCTGCCAAGAGCAGTATGAGATCGGATTTTAATACTGAGCGATCCATTTGAATGGCGTTATACATCTAATCCTGATCTTTTAAAAGGTTTGCATGTTCGCTTTGGCCATGATTCCCTTGGAATTAGTTTTTTCTATCCATTGCTTTGCAGAAAGCAAGAACCTATTTATACCAGCTTGATTTTAATTCCCCCGAATTCGGGGGAATTAAAATCTGGGTTGTACATAACTTCCCGTACACCAAGGAATTCAATCGTGTTTTTATTTCTTAACCATTTTTCTATTAATGCAAGTTCCGTTTTCTATGCTTTTAACCATGTCCGTTAGGGAAATGCAGTCTTTATCATCAAAAGCGACTACAGGCAGGAAATCTGGCTAGATTGGTTATCGTTGTCCAAAATTTGCTAAAAGATGTCATTCTAATTATGGCGAATTCGCCATAATTAGAACCTGAATTGGGTGGCTTTCGAACTAGCCTGTTCAGCCTGCCTGACGAACCGGTTGACAATGCCACCCGCGCATGCTAATCACAACAAGGATTTAAAAACGCACGGTTTTGGTCTCTGTCCATGGTGTCCGCCTCCCCAAGTCAAACGGGCTGCGGTTCGGACAGGAAAAGGACAAAATCGGAGGTTTAACCTAAAGGAGGAATCAACAAGTCTATGAATCAAATCACCATGAAAGACCTATTGAGTGCAGGAGTGCACTTTGGTCACCAGACAAGCAAATGGAACCCAAAGATGAAACCATTTATTTTTGGCGCGAGGAACGGAATCTACATCGTTGATCTGCAGAAGACAGTTAAGATGGCGCAAAAAGCACTTGAATTTTTAAGGGACGCCGTCGGTGAAGGCAAGAGCGTTATTTTTGTAGGGACAAAAACACAGGCAAAGGATGTCGTAAAGGAAGAATCCGCACGTTGTGGCGCTTACTTTATTACTCATCGCTGGCTTGGTGGACTTTTGACCAATTTTAAGACGATAAGAAGAGGAATGGAGCGTCTTGAAGACATAGAGAAAATGAAGGCTGATGGAACTTTTGAGGCGCTGAGCAAGAAAGAAGTCTCAAAGCTCGAGAAGGAAAGGGTAAAGCTCGACAATAGTTTCTCAGGTATAAGAGGGATGAAGAAGATCCCCGACATTATGTTCGTGATCGATCCTGGGCACGAGAACATCGCCGTTGCGGAAGCAAAAAGGCTTGGCCTACCGGTGGTGGGGCTTGTTGACACCAACTGTGACCCCGATCCTGTTGATTACATAATTCCCGGTAACGACGACGCTATAAAATCGATAAAACTCTTTTCAACGTTTGCTGCCGACGCTGTTATTGAAGGCAAGGCTATATTCGAAGAAAAGGTACGTGCCGGAGATGCTGTGCCAACTGCCGACGATAAATCGCCTGACGAGCAAGGCTCAAAGGCAAAAGAGGAAGCGGCAAGGATAGAAGAGGTCGTGGTCGAGAAGATCAGCAGAAGGAAAACAGAAGAAAAGGAGGTCGCGTAATCATGGAGATCTCTAGCGACCTAGTAAGGGAAATAAGGGAAAAAACAGGGGCTGGAATGCTCGATTGCAAGAAAGCGCTTGTGCAAGCTAACGGCGATATGAACAAGGCGATCACTCTTCTCAGGGAGAAAGGGCTTGCCTCAGCGGAAAAAAAGAGCGGAAGAATAACTAAGGAAGGCCTTGTTCACTCATACATCCACAGTAACGGAAAGATCGGTGTTCTTATTGAAGTTAACTGTGAGACTGATTTTGTTGCAAGAAATGAAAAATTCCAGCAACTCGTAAAAGACATTGCGATGCATGTTGCGGCTATGAACCCACGGTTTCTCAGCGACGCTGATATATCAGATGATGTAAAGGCTGCAGAGCTTGCAATATATAAAAAGCAGGCCGCCGAAAGTGGAAAGCCGGCCAACGTTCTGGATAAGATCGTCGATGGAAGATACAAAAAGTTCTGTGATGAAGTGTGCTTGTTAAATCAAGCTTACGTCAAGGATCCGAATAAAAAGGTCATCGATTATGTCAAGGAAACGATTGCCGTCCTGGGCGAGAACATCTCTGTTAGACGTTTTGTAAGATGGCAATTGGGGGAGCAACAATAATGCCTGAAAGAAAAAAGTATAAAAGGGTACTGTTGAAGATCAGCGGAGAGGCTCTCAAGGGTAAAAACGAGTATGGTATCTGCCCCGAAACAATAAACAACATCGCTAAACAGATAGGAGAAGTAAGGGAGATGGGCGTTGATATCTCTATCGTTATAGGTGCCGGGAACATCTTCAGGGGCGTAAATGGCACCACGAACGGTATGGCCCGCACTACTGCTGACTACGTCGGTATGCTTGCGACCATCATGAACTCTATCGCAATGCAGGACGCACTTGAAAAAATAGGCGTGCATACCAGGGTCTTAAGCGCAATGGAGGTAAGGGAGATATGCGAGCCTTACATACGTCGTCGTGCTGTAAGACATCTTGAAAAAGGAAGGGTCGTTATTTTTGCGGCAGGCACTGGTAATCCATATTTCACGACAGACACAGCTGCGTGCCTGAGGGCGATGGAAACGGACTGCGAGGTGATCCTTAAGGCCACCAATGTCGACGGTGTTTATGACAAGGACCCAAAAAAGAGCAACGATGCAAAATTATACAAAGAGGTTACTTACATAGAGGCCATACAAAAGCACCTTAAGGTTATGGACACAACAGCTATATCGCTGTGCATGGATAATGAACTGCCTATAATAGTTTTTAATCTCACCAAAGATGGCAACATAAAGAAAGTAATAATGGGCGAAAAAGTTGGAACTATAGTCGGAGGTTAATCATGGTCGACGTAATTTACAAAGATTCAAAGGACAAGATGGAAAAAGTTAATGCTAATTTAAAGCAGGAACTTTCAAGATTGCGAACGGGTAGGGCCACACCGGCGCTTTTAGACGGTATAAAGGTGGAGTACTACGGTTCTCTTACCCCCATCAATCAGGTCGCGAACATTTCTGTTCCTGATCCAAAACTTATCGTTATCCAGCCATGGGACCACAATGCGATTGCAGCAATAGAGAAGGGAATAATAAAGAGCGATCTAGGGCTTAATCCGCAGAGCGATGGCAAAGTTGTTAGAGTTCCGATACCTGCACTCACCGACGAGAGAAGAAAAGACCTTGTTAAGCTTGTCAAAAAACTCGGAGAGGATTCAAAAGTCACAGTGAGGAATATAAGAAGACAGGCTAACGATTCTATAAAAGCGGAAGAAAAGAAAAAGTCTATAGGTGAGGATGAAAGCAAAAAAGGACAGGAACAAGTACAAAAATTCACAGACGAATATATCGCCCAGATAGACAAAATACTCGAAGCAAAAGAAAAGGAAATAATGCAGGGGTGAGTAACGCTCTCACAAAACTACCCCAAGGGCTTCATCACATCGCTGTCATTATGGACGGCAACGGACGCTGGGCCAAAAAACGTTCCAGGAAACGTATATTCGGTCACAGGCAGGGGAGCAATGCAGTAAAGGTCCTAGCTGAGACGTGTGCAAAGCTCGGGCTTGATGTGCTATCGCTTTTTGCGTTCAGTACAGAGAACTGGGATCGTCCCAAGGACGAAGTTGATACGTTAATGAAACTTTTTGCTGATTTCCTTAAGCAGGAAACAAAGACCATTCTTAAGAACAACATGCGTTTCAGGATAAGCGGCGAATTCGAGCGCCTTCCGTTGAATGTTCAAGAACTAGCCAACGGCCTTATAGAAAAGAGCAAAAAAAATGATGGAATGATATTGAACCTCGCTGTGTCGTACGGCGGTCGTCAGGATATTGTTCAGGCGACGAAAAGAATATGTGAGGATGTAGTTGATAAAAAGATCGGTATCGACGATATTAATACGGAAATGTTTTCAGAATATTTATGGACTAGAGGGCTTCCCGATCCTGACCTGCTGATAAGGACTAGCGGGGAAATGCGTATCAGCAATTTTATGATTTGGCAGATGGCGTACACCGAGATATACATAACTGATGTTCTTTGGCCGGATTTTAATAAGGCTGAACTTGTGAAGGCGCTGGATGCCTTTGCGAGCAGGAAGAGGAAATTCGGCAGGGTGGAGGACTAATGTTAAAGAAAAGGTTAACGTCGGCGTTGATAGCCATAGGTCTTGGAGCTCCCATAATAATATTTTTAGGGCCCTATGCGGTGTATCTTTTTACGATGATAATTACAGCAGGATGTTTGTACGAATATTTCACGATGATAATGCACAAGGATTATTCCAAGGACATAAGATTGTTCGGAGTGTTCGTGGGCGTAATAGTTCTGTTCTTTGGGATATTCCTTAGAAGGATGTATCTGGGTTCAGTCGCTGGAGCGGTTATGTTCTACAGCATATATTTTCTGCTCAGGGCGAGGGATTTTACTTCCGACGTTGCACCAGCCCCCGGTAATCATATTGGAAAATCATTTATGGACCTTGCGCTGTCCGTGTTCGGCATATTGTTTTTTTCTGTGATGTTGGGTTACGTTCCTATGCTGAGGGATTCTTATGATGGGCTAAAATGGGTGATACTTCTCATGGCTGTTGTCTGGCTTGGTGACACAGGTGCTTTTTTTATGGGCGGAAAATACGGTAAGACAAAACTTTATCCACAGATAAGCCCGAACAAGACCATTGAGGGTGCTTTGGGAGGAATGCTATTCAGTGTCGTAGCAGTGCTTTTGTCTAAACTTATATTTTTCCATTCACTTGATATTGTTGACTGCTTTAATTTAGGTATACTTGGAGGGACTTTTGGTCAAGTGGGTGACCTTGTAGAGTCTATGATAAAGAGGTCCGTCGCTGTAAAGGATTCCGGTGTTGTAATGCCGGGTCACGGCGGTTTTTTTGACAGGTTTGATGGAATTATTTTTGCAGCACCGTTCTTTTATTTTTATGTGAAGGTGTTCTTCTAAAAATTTGTGATGAAAAATATATCTATATTAGGTTCGACTGGTTCAATAGGTGTCACGGCGCTGAACGTCGTAAAAAAACATCTGTCTGACTTCAGTGTTAAAGGTCTTAGTGCCAACAAAAATTATAAACTACTGGCCGAACAGGCTAACGAGTTTAGACCATCAATAGTATCCATAGGCAGTGAAGATCTTGTAAGACCATTATCACAGCTCCTAAAATATAAACCAAAAATAGTTTTTGGCGATACAGGGCTTGTGAATGTGGTAAAGGATTCAGATTGCAGCCTCCTGTTAAACGCTTTGGTAGGTGCGGCAGGGCTTGTCCCAACTATAGACGCTGTGAAGAACTCAATTGATGTAGCTTTGGCCAACAAAGAAACCCTTGTCATAGGTGGGGAGATAATAAAAAAGCTTGTTGAAAAACATAAAGTAAAGCTGATCCCCGTTGACAGCGAGCATAATGCGATATTCCAATGTATGAAAGGTAACGAGGGCAGAAAGTTGTCAAAGGTGATACTGACCGCCTCAGGCGGGCCGCTGCTTAATCATCCTGTCGATAAGCTGGATGCTGTTACGCCTGCGATCGCGCTTAATCATCCTACGTGGAATATGGGAAAGAAGATAAGTATTGATTCAGCGACTATGATAAACAAAGGCCTTGAAATAATGGAAGCCAGGTGGCTGTTCGATATGCCGATAGATATGATAGATGTTGTCATACATCCGCAGAGCATAGTGCACGGGATGGTAAGGTTCTCGGACGGTTCTTATATAGCAATGCTGGCACCGACGTCCATGAGCGTTCCTATTATATACTCGTTGTATTATCCGGAATATGCATCGTCAGCTCCTGTAGATATGCTCGATCTGCATGAAAAGCTCACACTTGAGTTTATGCATCCGGACGAAAAACGTTTCCCGGGATTAAAACTTGCGCGCAGTGTTGCGCAGAAAGGCGGGACATATCCTGCAGTGTTCAATGCAGCCAACGAAGTCGCTGTTCAAGCATTCCTTGACGGTAGGATAAAATTCACGCAGATAGTACAGACCATAGATGAGGCGGTTAACGCCCACGAAGGTATATTTAACTTTGATCTTGATATGCTGATAGACGTTGATAAGAAAGCACGTGTTACAGCGACAGAGATCTGCAAAAAATGGGGGAAAAAATGATATATGCATTAGCGTTCATAATCTTGATAGGGCTTTTGGTTTTTGCTCATGAGTTCGGACATTTTCTCATGGCCCGTATTTGCGGCGTCAGGGCAGAGATATTCTCCCTTGGTTTTGGCAAAACCATACTGAAGAAAAAAATTGGTTTTACCGAGTATAGATTGTCTTTGATCCCTCTCGGAGGTTATGTCAAATTTCTGGGCGACGAGGCCGACAAGAATGAGATCAAAAAAGTTCCGGCTGAACTGGAAAAGTATTCATTCAACCATCAGAACGTATATAAGAGGGCACTTATCGTGTTCGGGGGGCCGTTCTTTAACTTTATACTCGCTGGAGTGTTATTCGCCTTCGTGTATTTAATAGGGGAACCCAACGTTGCATCTGTTATAGGTTATGTTGAAAAGGATTCCATTGCATGGAATGCTGGTATCAGGGAAGGGGATAATATCGTCGCTGTAAATGGTAAGAAGATAAACTTATGGATGGAGGCCGATGACCTTATATCAAAACAGGAAAAAGAGGTCGCTCTTACAGTGAAGAGGGGTTTTGAGACCATTGTTATAAACGTTTCCCTTAAAGAACTTCTGGTGAGGGATAAGTTCGGCGGGAATATATACAAGACCGGTATAGAGTATATTGCACCGTTTAAACGCGCTGCTTTAGTCGGTGTGGCTGCTTCAAATGATACGGCATACAAAGCAGGTTTCAAAACGGGCGATCTGATCGTCTCAATAGGCGGGACAAAAATAGAGTCATGGAACGATCTGGACAAATATTTATCTGAGCATAAAGGATTCATGTCTTTTAAGGTCAACAGGAATGCAAAAGAGATTATTATAGACGCTGATGATCAAAGTAATACTGCGAATGAATTTGGTTTTTATCCTGCTGAGCTTTTCATATCTAAATTTGTTAATCAGGAGAGTCCTGCTTACAAGGCTGGTATGAAAGAGGGTGACAGGATAGTTTCGTTGAACGGAGCGAGCATAGGAAGTTTTCAAATGTTGCAGCAGGAAGTGGACAGGGCCGGTCGGGCTAGCAAGGCCCTTACCGTCGTTGCTGAAAGAGGTGCTGACCTCTTGACCTTTATTATATTACCTAAGTTCCATGATCTTGGCAGGGACGAGACAGGTGCAAAGGACAAAAGATTTCTCCTCGGTATAGAGACCATTTTTACGCCGGGCCCTACTGTGGAAAAAATAGTTAAGGTACGGAACCCGATAAAACTTGTATGGGTGTCTCTAGAGAAAACATTATTCTGGATATGGATAACCCTCGTCGGTCTATTTAAACTTGTAACCGGTGCAGTCTCGCTTAAGGCTGTGGGTGGGCCGTTAATGATAGGGAAGGTCGCCGGTGACAGCCTCTATCTTGGAATAGTTTATTTCCTCAGGATAATGGCGATCATAAGCATTAACCTTGGACTTATAAATCTTCTGCCGGTGCCAGTACTGGACGGTGGACACATGGCGTTCTTTACGTACGAGGCTGTGTTCAGAAAACCCATGAAAGAAAAATATATTATGGTGGCACAGCAGGTTGGTTTCTATATATTGATAGGCCTTGTGGTACTCTCCTTCTATAACGATATATTGAAGTTCGGTAGCGCCATATTGGGTAAATTCAGATGAAAGACCTGATCCTTGTTATAGATACATCGTCGATGACAGGGCTTTGTGCTATTGCCGACAGCTCAAGAAAAATCCTGGCAAAAAAATATGTTAATGCAAAGTCGTCTCACTCAGAGATGATGTTCGTCGCTGTGCAGGATGTCTTAAAACAGGTTGGCGCTGACATCAAGGATGTTGGTACAATTGTTTATACTGCAGGGCCTGGTTCATTCACAGGGTTAAGGATCGCATACAGCGCCGTAAAAGGCTTTGCTATGGCGCTCAATGTAAAAACACATGGTGTTTCCACGCTCAAGGCGCTGCTCTATAATATCAAGGATGAATCAACTTATAAATGCTCGCTGATACAGGGAACCGTGGGCGAGGTATATGCGTTCATGGACGGTGAGGCCAACTATCCCGTGCAAGATGTCGTTGATAAGTTAAAAAAGATGAAGACCAAAGTCACCTGCGTTGGCAGTGGCGCACTGTTATATAAAGAACAGTTGTTGTCGTTGGGAAATGTGATCGTTCCCGAGGACGAGGCCTCTCACATTGTGGCCCCGGAGGGCGTGCTTTCTTTATTGGATAAAGAAAACATTGATGGTATAAATTATTTAAAGGCATCTTACGCAGAAAGGAAAAAGGAGAAAAGATAGTGTCAAAAAGAGCTCTGACAGGCGTAAAACCAACCGGAATTCTTCATGTTGGAAATTATTTGGGTGCGATGAAGCCCGCGCTTGAACTCTCCGACGCCGGGTATGAGACATTTTATTTTATAGCCAATCATCACGCGTTAACGACGCTGCATAACAAGGAAAACCTGAAGGAGTTGACATATCATCATGCTGCAAGCTGGCTCGCGTTCGGTTCTGAAGAAAAAAAGGTTACTCTCTACCTTCAGTCCGATATACCGGAGATATTTGAGCTGTCGTGGGTGCTGTCGTGTTGCACAACAAAGGGACTTCTAGAAAGGGCGCACGCTTATAAAGACGCTGTTGCAAGGGGTGACAAGGTCATAAATCATGGTCTGTTCTCTTATCCGGTGCTTATGGCGGCAGATATAATTGTTCTTGATGCTGATTATGTCCCCGTCGGTAAAGACCAAAAACAGCACGTTGAGATCGCCCGTGACATAGCCGGTGCGTTCAATACCGAGTATGGCCATGTATTAAAACTTCCTGAACCGTTGATAAAACAGGACGTGATGACAGTGCCAGGTATAGACGGTGAAAAGATGTCCAAGAGCTACAATAATATTATCCCTGTTTTTGCTGAGCCTGATGAAATAAGAAAATTAATCGCAAAAGTGAAGACCGATTCCACCGGCGCTGACGAGCCTAAAGACGCTGAAAAGAGCATTATCTACAACATTTATAAATTGATAGCCACAAAGAACGACGCTGCTGATCTTAAATCGAAACTCGAGAAAGGTTCCATGAGCTGGAAAGACGCGAAGGCCACCCTAGCTGATGGACTTATAAAATATTTTGACGAGCCCAGAAGAAAATATAACGACCTGATAAACGATAGAGCCGGCATAAGTAAGATACTTAAAAAGAACGCCGAGAAAGCAAGGGCCATCTCGACCGCTGTGATCAAGCGTGTTCGAGAGGCTGTTGGAATAGTTTGACAACGTACAGGTGTTTTGATATCTACGTCTATCTGGTTGCCCAGGTGGTGAAATTGGTAGACACACTATCTTGAGGGGGTAGCGCCGTAAGGCGTGCTGGTTCGAGTCCAGTCCTGGGCACCAAATGAGGCTACTCTGACCTGTCCCAGTATCCCCTCTTTGTTTTAAGTCTCTGAATGTACCAAACACTGCTTCCGTCATTTTCATTCTGCAGAAAAGCTCCAAAAATACAGATCGATCTTTCACTACTTATTAATTCTTTCCACTTTTTGAGGACCAATTCGTTATTCCATTTTATGTCTGGGTCAATATCAAAGCTCATTAAACCCTTTTTAGTCTTAACATTTATCGAAGGGACTTTATGCCATCCATCGTAGTTGACTTCAGATTCAGTAATTTCAATATTATTTATGGAAAAACATTGCCACTTATTAAAATATTTTTCTTTAGTTTCTGGGATTGTAATTGTAGGTTCCTTGTTATCCTCTATCATTATGAAAATATCTTTCGGTCCTAAAACGGAATAATTTGTCATTGAAAAAAACAAAATTCCAGAAGATATAATGCCAACAAACGATATAGTAACGACAATAATAATTTTATTCATCTTTCAGCCTCTTATACAGATATAGTAATTCTTGCATTTTAGGATGATTTAGTTCCTTGTAGCCTTTGTAAAACACTATTGTTTCGTTCCAAGTAGCCTCTCTTCCCAATCTGCTTGAAGCGATCTCTTTCTTCCTGAATAACCATCTAACTCCTGCAGCAATATTTAAGCATGGATCCTTCAAATCTTTTTGGTCAACATTAACTAAATGGTCTTTTAATTCTCCTTTTTCATCACATAAGATTTTCTGAGTAGCATCTGTAACCTGCATTAGTCCTGTAGCATGTCCTTGTCCCCTACCATCCTTGATCTTAATGGTTGCTCTAAACCCTGATTCTGTAGCTATTAGTGCTTTTACCAAGTCAGGATCAAGTCTTTCTTTAGGCTCAAAGACATCATTCCAGTATTTACACCACCCTCTAATATGTTCATCAAATTTGTTTCCCTGAGGATAGGTTAAGGTCTTGCTACTGGGAGGGCCTGTTAATTTATTAAAGAATTTATCTGCTATATATGACAATTCATCTGAATATATTTGATCTTTGTGGGATGGATTTTTTACGCAATGCCCTCTCACACCTTTTGTTCCTTTTCGTGGATGAGGTCTGCGCCAATGTTCACCTAAAGGGCATAGCCGCCAAGGATGCATAAAGTCCTCCCTACAAATTCAAATTTGCAATAAATTCCTTTATCGTATTAAAGATAATGTTTGTTTCTGGTAGGTTCAGCCTTGAAAAATGTCTTTTTATCTGTACGTCTATAAAGTTGATCAGAAACTCACTGTTAATAATCCTTTCCCATTCTTTAGGGTTGTACCTTGTTCCTCGTCGTAGAAAACATCTATTTATACTTTCTTTTACTAGTGATCCATCAAGGCCGTATTGTATTAACGTCCACATATCTATATAATCTTTGGCTCTGGTGTTACCAGTGCCGAAGGAGTAAGCTGTCTCAAACTTTTCAGCAAATATAAAATAAGGTGGATATACGAGGAACGATATGTTCTTCTCGTCGTAATTCAGCAGATAAATATGATTAGTATCGTATAATTGGACATCGACATCGTCGCCAGCGCATACATCAATTTTTAAACTTTCAGATTGTCCTCTGTTATTGAGCTTCCAATCTATTTCAAATCTTTCTCCTCCGTAAGGGGTTTCCCTAACCATTTGAGTAGAGCGTACGTTAGAAAAGACAAAGTCATCGTCAAGGTCTATTTCACAGCACTTTTTAAATACAGTCGCTACTTCGTCTATCTTCATACCTCTTAACAACAAATCCAAATCAACCGTGAATCTTGTGATCTCAGGAATTTTATAGAGCCTTAAAATGATACTTCCGCCTTTCCATATGAACTTTTGTGCATATTCGGTTCTTGCGAGTCTTGCCATAAAACGTTCTTGAGCCAATAAAAGTTGCATCTGAGGTAGACGTAGTCCCAGTGTTTTGCCTTTCTCGACGAGGGCTGCTCTTATTTTTGATGGTGATAATTTCAAGAGATAGCCTCTATGACGATATTGAACTTTTCTTTAACCCTGAACTTTATAGAGTATTTTTTTAGAAGCTCAAAATCTATTTTTATTCTTTTATTTTTTGCTTCTTTTATAACGCTGAGGACGGTTGATATATCAGAACTATATTTTAAGAGATCTATTAAGGTTCTTTCTAAAGAGGTTAATTTAATTCCGTTTTTTGTAATAACGCCTGTTTTGAAGACCTTATTACTTACGCTGTAGAGATTAACATCTGTGATCTTTCTCCTAATCCTTTTGTTCTTGGGGACAAGAATATCTATTTTTGCCGGAGCTTCTTCTGTTAAATCGTAGAACCTTAATGCAGAGGTCAATCCAACAACACCAATGGAAACTTGAAGCAGTTTTTCTTTAACCAATGCTTTAAAATCTATCCCCTGTTTTTCCGGAAAAGTATAAAACCCTTGTCCCAGGCGCACTATTAAACCTTTTGCACAATAATGGTTTAACATTCTTGGGCTTATACCAGCCTTCTCGGCCTCTAACGTAGTAAAGCTCTGCTTATTTTGGAGTTTGCGGAGGTTATTTGGTTTCTTCATATATGTAAGATATATCACACAGTAGAAGAAAACAACGACAAAATATTACATTTAACACTTTTCAAATCTGGGGCCGTTTTGGGGCTACAATTGGTCAAAAACTATCCTAAACTGTCATAATTGGTCATAATAGAAACGAGACTCTCTTTTGTTTTAAGTTTTTATTATTCTTACGAAAATAACTACTAACAAGGCTTACGGGACAGATGCCCAAAATACAGCCTCGTGTTTCCAGTCCTGGGCACCAATTTTCAGATTCCAATACCGGAGACCTTTTGACCTTTGCTTTGGTTGCGATGTTATAAGTGCCATGTTATAAACAACTTTATGCAAAAGAAAATCCTTAAGATCGTCTCCGTTGCAGTTTTTTTCTCCTTTATATCGCTTGCGGGATGCAGTGGCTGCTCAAGCTGCGATTCAAAGATCGTTGTTTTTTCCGACGTTCATTTTAATCCGTTTTATGATCCCACGATATTTCAACAATTAGTTAATGCTGACCCAAGTAACTGGGCCAGCATTTTTGCCAGTTCTACATCTACTGAACTGTCAACATGGGGAAGCGACACCAATTATCCTCTTCTTTTGATCGCTCTATCGAGTATAAAAAATAATAGTTCCGGCGCAACAATGTTTATTTTTCCGGGGGATATGTTAACACATTCCTTTAGTTCCAAGTTCTATGCTCTCTATGGCAGCACGGACCAAACAGCAATGCAGGCATTTGCAGATAAAACTATAGCGTTTTTAACCCAGTACATACGTTCTTATTGTGGAGATACTCCGATACTGTTCTCTTTAGGGAATAACGACAGCTATGCCGATTATCAAGTAGAACCGAATGGCAGTTTTTTGGTGAATTCAGCGGAGCATTTTTACGAGGATTTTTTAAATAGTATCCCGGATCATCAAACATTCGTTAATACTTACGACGCTGGAGGTTACTATGTGATCGATCCTGTAGGGTCGGATCTTGAAGTTGTTGTGTTAAATACGGTCCTTTTTTCAGTTGACGCGGTTGGAGATGTCGACGCTGCTGCACAGGCGGAGTTGGCTTGGTTCAGCACTACAATGGCTAGTGCCAAAGCGTCAGGGAAAAAAGTTTGGATATTAATGCACGTCCCTACCGGAGTGAATGTCCGTAAGACAGCAGAGCATGTGGACCAAAGCGGCCATATTACAGAAGCTAAAATGATGTGGCAGGCGGCTTATCAGGAAAGTTTTTTGCAGACGCTGTCGAGTTATTCAGATATCGTTACAATGATACTTGCCGGACACACTCATATGGACGAATACAAACTCCCTAACGGATTTTTAGAGATAACTCCTGCAATAAGTCCTGTAGACGGTAATAATCCTGCTTTTAAGATATTTACATTCTCATCAGATTCTTTTCAGCCTTCTGATTATGTTGCATGGAATTATGATCTTGCATCAAAGCCTGCTCAATTCACGAATTATTATACATTCTCAACTCAATATTCTGAAACAGGCATTCTTGATACTTTCCTGTCACAACTTTATTCATTATTTAGTTCAAATGCCGACGATAAAGGCTACTATAGAAGTTATTATCTCTCGGGACATTCTGCATCTGATTTTATTACAGACACCAATTGGCCCGTATTTTGGTGCGGTATTAAAATGATGACAGAGCAGGACATGATCAACTGTGTAAATACATATTAATTAAGTGTGAGGTATCTAGTTACAAAATAATCGCGGTACTACGGCGGTACTAGAATAGGGGGTAACAGGTACCACCAGAGTGTATCAAACAGAACAAAACAACAATGCTCGTTCTCCCGCGGAATTTAAGCTGGTCTTATGTTTTACTAATTGTTATACATATTTACGTCGCTATGGCTAAAGAAATACTAAGGCGGTCCAGTCCTGGGCACCAATTCTTACATAAGGGGGGTTAATTTGCTGTGGGGGCTTTAATTCCCGCTGGCCCAGAGCTCCCTTTTAATCCCTGAGCTCTCTTTTTCCCGTGATATATATCTGAAACGATTCCCCTCTGGTAGGATTCAGGAAAGACTTTATACTTAAGACTATCACAATCTGTAGAGAACTCTCTGGAAACCGAGACAACCATTCCTTTCTCTTTTTCGGTTGTTTCTTTATAACAAACGCAGTTCTCGTCAAGCCAAATGAGTCGGTGATCTTCCCTGTCATATATATTAATTAGGGCCGAAGCCTTACTACACAGATCTGATGGTCCTAAGTTGAAAGCATTTTTAATTTCTTTAGCGAAGAAAAATCCTTTGCAGCTATCCTCATTACACTTTTTGCAGTCGTTGCTAGTTTCGGGTTTTACGCATTCCATTTTACATACACGTTCTTGAGTGACACTAGGCTTTGGGAACATTTTAGAAGCAAAGGAATGCTTGTACATGCATATATCACTATCCATTAGCCATAATTCATCTATTACTGTGTCACCATTTTTTATTTCGGATTTGTAGAATTTATCCCCCATGATCTTTGATATTTTAGGATCCTGACCTACTACCGATGTTGATAGGAACAAAAAAGTTGAAATTGCCACTAATTGAATTGAATTTTTCATCATGTTGAATGTCCCCCAGAGCGGGATTTTACCAATTTTAAATAGCTAAAGCAACGATTTTAATTTTGTTGCTGACAGCAAAATTAATTGAGAGTACGTCTTTGGTTTAAAGAAAAAAGAGGGATGGTGTGTGAAAACAAAGTGAAAAATCTAGGGCGAGACATCCCAATGGACCATAACAGGAGAGATACTTCCTCGTTAACGGAGAAATGTTTTAAATTCTAACTAGTTGCGTGAGAGTGTTGGTCTCTTAACTTAATATGAATAACTTGATAAATCATGCTGGTTTTTAATGGACGTCCCTAAAATATAAGAGTAAATGAATAAATGTCTCTGTGTCCCAATATGTGTCCGGACGGAGGTATCAATGAATTTTTTAGAGAAAGTTTTTCTTTCACTTGTCGCTTTTGGTTTTGTGTTTATTCAAGTATCCAACGCCCAAGCCCCCAGCATTACCTGGCAGAAAAGTTTAGGTGGAAGTCTTGAGGATGGTGCAAATGCCAGCCAACAGACGACGGACGGCGGCTATATTGTTGCAGGGTTTACTCATTCGAACGACGGCGATGTATTAGGAATTCATCCTAGTCCTGCCGGCCCTACGCAAACTGTTGATGTTTGGGTAGTAAAACTTAATTCTTTAGGAACTATCGAGTGGCAAAAATGTTTGGGTGGATCTTATACAGAGCAAGCACTATCAATCCAGCAAACAACAGATGGGGGCTATATTGTTGCAGGATATACATGGTCAGACGATGGAGATGTATCAGGGAGGCACGGATATACTGATTATTGGATAGTAAAACTTAATTTTTTAGGCACTATAGAATGGCAGAAATGTTTTGGTGGGAATATGTATGAATCTCCATACTTGATTCAGCAAACTAGTGATGAAGGATACATTATTGCAGGATATGCTACGTCTACTTCACCGTGGGGAGGTAGTAATGTAACAGGAAATCATGGAGATCAAGATTATTGGGTAGTAAAACTTGACTCAAATGGGAGTATAGAATGGGAAAAATGTCTTGGCGGAAGCAATTACGATTTTGCACAATCGGTTCAGCAAACTGCAGACGGTGGCTATATTGTTGCAGGAACAGCATACTCGAACGACTACGATGTAACAGGAAATCACGGTGGTAGTGGTGACGCTTGGATAGTAAAGCTTGACTCAAGTGGAAACATCGCATGGCAAAAATGTTTAGGCGGAAGTGATAGCGATGCTGCAACTTCAATTCAACAGACGACAGATGGAGGCTATATTGTTGCAGGGTTCACTTATTCAAACGATGGTGATGTATCAGGGAAGCATGGAAGTTCTGATGCTTGGATAGTAAAGCTCGATTTAAGTGGGAATATAGTCTGGCAAAAATGTTTGGGAGGTTCTAACGTAGAACAAGCATATTCGATCCGGCAAACTACGGACGATGGATATATTGTCGCTGGATGGTCAAACTCAAACGATGGCGATGTATCAGGAAATCATGGTAATGGTGATTATTGGATAGTAAAACTTGACTCAAATGGAAACATAGAATGGCAGAAATGTTTGGGCGGAAGTGGTGCGGACGATTATGCATATTCAATTCAACAAACTACAGACGGTGGATATATTGTTGCAGGAACAGCATATTCAAGTGGCTGTGATATAACAGGAGCTCATGGTAGTGGTGATGCTTGGGTAGTAAAACTTGATGTAGTAACAGGAATTAAAAATCCTCTTTATGATAATGGCAAAATTCTTGTTCATCCAAATCCTACCAGTGGTTTATTCAATATAATGGGTCTTAACAACGTTGCTGATGCTACCGTTGTAATTACTAACTCCGTCGGTCAAATCATTTATAAGAACAAGTTAGATGCCAGTAATGCAAGCGTTGATCTGTCTAACCATCCAAAAGGGCTTTACTCTCTAAGGATATCAGGAAAAGATATAAACACAGGCCAGGGTGTCGTCAAGACAGAGCAAATAGTTCTGCAGTAATAGCGGTAAAAATTTGGCAAAGTAGCATTTTTCTATTTGCTATTCTATTTTGATGCTAAAATAAGCTGATCTTACGGAGGGGCTTATTATGAAAAAAATATTTTTTATCTCTTTGGCGATCTGTCTGATGTTAGTTATCTATAAATGTGGAAGTAGCGGCTCCACTTCAAGTGATGATTTCTTTTTTACTTCCGTAAAGCAAGTTACGCCTGTAATTTCTGGAGCGGTTTCGTCCAGCAGTGTGCACGTAAGCTCTCCTACTGACTGGGATTGGGGCAACGTAATGTTCGAGATATATGAATCACTACGTGATTATGTTCCTGTTACGAACGACCCCGGTGGCTCAGGCGAGACGATCGGGTTGGATAACATGTATAAAGTTCTTTACCAGACGGGCGAATTTTATACAGAGGCAAAAACTGCTTGCACCACGATAACCGAGAAGAGAATAAATTCTCCTTTTGATTTTGGCAATACTACCGATACATACAACTGTGCGGTCAACGATACTACGAACAGGCACGGTTCAGCCATAAAAGAAGATGCTACGACCGGAACAAAATACGTTCTCCTTTCATGGGAAGTGAACAATAATAACGATGAGCTTGGAGTGATACAGGGAAGTTACAACCCGACCTCAGGGGATGTAAATATAGATATAGCAACATATGTTCATTATACTTCCCAGCCTGATTTTTGCCTTCGCAGTCATATAGAAGGTAATGAGAAGACACACCTGTTTACATTGAAAATGATAAAATACACCGCCGATACTGGTGGTTATACTATTAGTCTGGCGGGTCATGGCATATCTCAGGGTACAGGCAACCACTTCCTGTTCAATGTACTTGACAACAACGGCATTAGCGGGTTTTTCTGTTTCAATGCTGATGCAACAGCAACGGACCTGGATGCAAAAAAGAACGACCCTGCTTCCAGCGCAGCCCCTGCTGATTGTTCATCTTACAGTGATGCTGTTACCGCTTTGACCCTTTTTACGACTGCAGACGTACCAAAAGCTACTACAGACTTCAACGCCGGGACAACACACGCCGGAGATATTTATTTAGATATTAATTAATAAAATCAAACAAGCTGCCGAAGTGATACTGAATAAACCATAACCTTAGCTTTTACCCTTTTGAGAACCGCTCAATATAAGAACAGTGCTGACAAAGTTCCTCGACCAGGGCTCCTTTGTCAAAACCTTCTCTAATTTTACGAGCTTTTGCGTTCGCTAAAATGGAATCAAGACTTTGATCTAAACAATTTCCTAATGGTATTTGTCCGTCTTTGTCTAAGCAACAAGGGACAACAGTCCCGTCTACAAGTATTCCAATGTGCCCTTTTAAGCCATGGCAGGTCCCATTGGCCCCAATATATGGCGCGTCCAGCGACGGCCATTCAAACCTGGAATCAAAATGCAAACTCAACTTATTCCATATCCTTTTTGATTTTATGCTTCCAACATCTATGCTTCTTTTAATTTTTATTTTAAAAAAGTTCTCAACGAACAAGAGCACCTCTTCATTATCTTCCATATTTTTACCGACGTTCCACAGTCTTAAATTGATATAAAGATCCGGCCTTGATCCATTTGCCATGACTGAAAAATTTAAAATATTCAGCAAATAATCGGTCTTGTCTTTATCTGGGAAATTATCTTTAAAACATTGGATAGAAAAATTAATTTGTCTTACAGAAGGTGAACTTAAAATAACATCTTGGAGCTCATTAATGTTAAGGCCATTTGTAGTTACTTGAACTTTTGTATTATAAGCTTCACAAAGTTTTATGATCTCGTTGAACCTTGGATGAATAAGGGGCTCGCCCATTAGATGTAAGCAAATTTCTTCGGTCAAAGGGCTTACTTGCTTTAGTATTTTTTCAAAATCAGGCAGCGAAATGATCTTTTTTTCTCTTTTTACAGTCGGACAAAATGAACACTTCAGATTACATGTGTTAGAGATCTCTATGTAAACCCGTTTAAACATTTAACAAATCTACCATGTTTTCTCTACTTGTAATAGATACTCATGTTGCATTATACAACTTGAAGCGGTATATGAGATAACCTTGAGAGGCATGATGAATGATTAGTACATCGAATGTAAGCCTAAGTTTTGGCGGCAGAAAACTGTTTGAAGATGTTAACATAAACTTTACGCCGGGTAATTGTTATGGGCTAATAGGCGCAAACGGATCCGGCAAATCTACTTTTCTTAAAATATTATTTGGAGAGCTTGAGCCGAGCACTGGTAGCATTAACGTTTCTCCAAAGTTAAGGCTTTCTATGCTTAAGCAAGATCATTACGAATTTGATGACTATGAAGTTCTAAAGACGGTCATTATGGGCAACAAAAGGCTTACGGACGTTATAGAAGCAAAAGATGCCTTATATTCTAAAGAATCTTTTTCTGAGGCGGACGGTATTCGTGCGTCAGAACTAGAGGCAGAATTTGAAAAGATGAATGGGTGGGAGGTAGAATCAGACGCTGGTGTATTGTTGTCTGGTCTTGGGATCGCAAGTGTTTATCATAAAAAATTGATGAAGGAGTTAACTGGAATAGAAAAAGTTAAGGTCCTTCTTGCACAAGCATTATTTGATCAGCCAGACATACTGTTGTTAGACGAGCCGACAAACCATTTAGATGCGAAGGCAATTCAGTGGTTAGAACATTTTTTGATGGATTTTAAGAACATTGTAATAGTTGTTTCTCATGACAGACATTTTTTAAATAAGGTCTGTACACACATTGCTGATATTGATTTCGCCCATATAACTGTATATAGCGGGAATTATGATTTTTGGAGAACAGCGAGTCAACTAGCCATGCAGCTAAGGTCTGATAAGAACAAAAAGGCAGAAGATAAAGCTAAAGAACTTAAAGCGTTCATAGAAAGATTTAGCGCGAACCTATCAAAGTCAAAACAAGCAACTTCTAGACAAAAACAATTAGAAAAACTTGAGATAGAAGATCTTCCAGTATCTACAAGAAAGTATCCCTTCATAGGTTTTGAATCAACCAGAGAAGCTGGGAATGACATTTTGAAAGTAGAGGGTATTACTAAGAGTATCGACGGTGTGAAGCTCTTGGATGATATTTCTTTTGCCTTGAATAAGGGAGATAAAGTGGCCTTTATTGGCAAGAACGATATTGCAATAACAACATTGTTCCAAATACTGTCAGGAGAATTAGAGCCTGATTCAGGTAGTTATACATGGGGCCTGACTACGTCGCTTGCTTATTTTCCCAAGGAAAACTCAAAATATTTTGATAATAAAAAGATCAACTTAGTTGATTGGCTTAGACAATACTCTACTGAACAAAGTGAGACTTATATACGTAGTTTTTTAGGCAAGATGTTGTTTTCTGGCGATGAGGCTCTTAAAAAATCGAGTGTATTGTCTGGTGGTGAAAAAGTAAGATGTATGTTGGCTAAGATGATGCTGTCTGGAGCTAACATTATAATGTTAGATGGGCCAACCAATCACTTAGACTTAGAAAGTATTACCGCCGTTAACGATGGTTTAATACGGTTTAAGGGAACCGTTCTTTTTGCCTCTCATGATCACGAATTTATTCAGACCGTAGCAAACAGGATCATTGAAATAGATGTTGATATCAAGGGTGATCAGTATTCTAGCTATGACGAATATATGGAGCTAGATTAAACAAGACAGCTCCTAATTCTTTTAACTTTTTTCTTGTTAATGTGGCATAGTGAGTTGATAATATCTATATTAGCAAAGGTAAAAGGGAGGGCTACAAGTGGCTGATCCTGAAAACAAGAAAAAAGGCCTTAGTTTTTACACCGTTATCATCATTGTCGTAGTCGCTGTTGTGGCAGCTGCGTTTTATTTTATGAAGGGCGAGGGCAAAAAAGCTTCCCACAAAGATGCAACTATCCCCGCTGTGGAAGTCCTGGTTACTGAGGTCGTTAAAAAAGATGTTCCGCTTATAAAGGAATGGATAGGGACAACTGATGGCAATGTTAATGCTCACATACACGCGAAAATATCCGGCTATCTGCTGAATAGGAATTACGACGAGGGGACTTCTGTTAAAGAGGGGCAACTGATGTTCGAGATAGACCCGCGCCAGTATCAGGCTGCGCTGGATCAGGCTCAAGGTGATCTTGTTAAATCCGTGGCGGCACAAAGAAAATCCCGTGACGATGTAAGGCGTTATAAACAACTTGTTGGTTCAGGTGCTGTTAGCAGAAAGGAACTCGACGATGCCTCACGCACCAACGATATGAACGAGGCTGCTGTTACGTCCGCAAAGGCAGCGCTCGAGCAGGCAAGGTTAAACCTCAACTGGACAAAAATTTATTCTCCGATATCCGGTCTTGCGGGTGTCTCTGTAGCGCAGGTGGGCGATCTTATAGATCCGTCTAAAGAACTTACAACAGTTTCCGTTATAGATCCCATTAAGGTGGTTTTTCCGATCAGCGAGAATGAATATATATGGCATCAAAAGATGCGCGAGAACCAATCAAAGACCGGTCCACAGGACAGTATGGAAGGTGATTCTCCGAACGTTACGATAATACTCAACGACGGTAGTACGTACCCGGAGAAAGGTAAGTTCACCTACGCCGACAGGCAGATCGATCCCAAAACAGGTACGATAACCGTTTATGTTACAGCGCCTAATCCTAGAGGTTTTCTGAGGCCGGGGCAATATGCGAAGGTGCGTTCGCAGGTTGGAGTGTTCAATGATGCACTGGTTATTCCCCGCCGCGCGGTAATAGAAACACAGGGGACAACTCAAGTCGCTGTGGTCGACAAGGACGATAAAGTTGAGATACGGAACGTTAGCCTTGGGTACACTGCGGGCGACATCAGGATAGTGAACGATGGGCTGAAGGAAGGCGAGATTATTGTGGTCGAGGGTTTTCTTAAGATACATGATGGAACTATGGTCAGTGTGAAAAAGTATACACCGGAAACAAGTGCACCGGATGCGGGTGCCTCACAAACAAGCACGTCTGCAACGAGTACTCCTGAGATAAATACAAATGGGGACACAGCCCCTAAGGATTGATCCATGGGAAAATTTTTTGTAAACCGACCAATAGTAGCGATGGTAATATCCATTATTATTATCGTCTCCGGCGTAGTTGTTCTTCAAAAGCTCCCTATCTCTCAATACCCTGAGATAGCTCCACCCGAGGTGGATGTTACAACAACGTTCACGGGCGCTGATGCGTCAACTATAGAACAATCTGTGGCAACGCCGCTGGAACAGCAGATAAACGGCGCGGACAACATGTTATATGTGAACTCAACAAGCGCCAACGACGGATCGATGACCATCAAGGTCCTTTTTGATATTGGCACTGACGGCAATATGGACCAGGTGCTTGTGCAGAACAGGGTCTCACAGGCTTCAGCGTCGTTACCAGCGGACGTTAAAATGTGGGGCGTTACTGTGCAGAAATCATCGTCCATGCCTGTTATTCTTTTTACACTTTATTCTCCCAACGGGACGTATGATAAACTGTTCCTTTCCAACTATTCTACCATCAACATAGTTGATCAGCTTACGAGGCTGAAAGGGGTTGGACAGGTGAAGGTCCTTGGTGCACAGGACTACGCAATGAGGATATGGCTCCAGCCTGATAAACTTGCAAAGCTCGGGCTTACAGCCTCGGATGTTATCTCCGCGATACAAAGTCAGAACGTTGTTAATCCGGCAGGTCAGGTGGGTGCCGAGCCCGCACCGGCAAATAACGAGTTTACATTTACAGTGAGGACGAAAGGAAGGCTTCTTACTGCTGAAGAGTTCGCTGATATTACCCTGAAATCAAATCCTGACGGTTCGTCGGTAAAGATAAAGGATGTTGCACGAACGGAACTGGGCGCCATAACCTATGCCGCGAAATCACGTTTTAACAAAATGCCTTCGGCGATCGTGGGCGTTTATCAGATCATCGGCAGTAACGCTCTCGATGTGGCCAATGCTTCAAGGGCCAAGATGAAGGAACTCTCCACGCGTTTTCCCAGCGACGTAGTATACGAAGTAGGGTTGGACACCACACTGCCCATAACGGCAGGTATACGCGAAATAACCCAAACACTTTTTGAGGCTATTCTTCTTGTTCTCCTCGTTGTGTTCCTTTTCCTTCAGAACTGGAGGGCGACGATCATTCCAATGGTTGCGGTCCCGGTCTCGTTGATAGGGACGTTCATATTCTTTCCGTTGTTTGGATTTTCTGTTAACACACTATCACTCTTTGGACTTGTCCTCGCCATAGGACTTGTTGTTGATGACGCCATTGTCGTAGTCGAGGCTGTTGAACATCATATTGAAAAAGGGTTAAGCCCCAAGGATGCGACTATCAAAGCGATGGAGGAGATATCGGGCCCCGTTATCGCTATTGCTCTTATATTGTCGTCGGTGTTTATCCCTGTTGCTTTTATCCCAGGCATAGTCGGAAGGATGTATCAACAGTTCGCTATGACCATCGCGCTCTCTGTTATAATCTCAGCATTCAATGCATTGTCGCTGAGCCCGGCACTTTGCGCAATGATCCTTAAGCCAAGGCAGGAGGGAAAATCCGGAGGGTTATTGAGCGGCATATTCAGTCGCTTTAATGCTGGCTTTGATAAAACAAAGAATGGTTATGTAAAGGCATCTGACTACCTTATGCGGAAGACTGTTCGTGGTGTTGGTCTGCTACTGATAACGACGCTGGTAGTCGTGTTCCTGGGCAAGCTTATACCGTCCGGTTTTATACCGATAGAGGACATGGGATACTTCTACGTGAATGTTACTCTGCCTGATGCGGCTTCGTTACAGCGCACCGACGAGGTAATGAAGAAGATAGACGACATACTTGCTTCAACACCAGGCGTTCAGAACGTTATTTCCGTCGGTGGATATAGTATGCTTGTTGGTATCTCAAGTTCCTATTCCGGATTCTATTTTGTTGAGCTCAAGCCTTGGGATGAAAGGAAAGGTGCAAAGCTCAACGCTAACGCAATGATCGACGACTTTAACAGAAAACTTTCCGGCATGAAGGAGGCGATAGTTTTTGCGTTTCCCCCTCCACCAGTACCTGGGCTAGGTACAGCCGGAGGACTTGATTACATATTACAGGACAGGAGCGGCGGTACGCCGGACTTTTTATCTGAGAACCTCGACAAACTCATCACCGAACTTAGAAAACGTCCCGAGTTCTCCAGCGTAACAACACTTTATAAATCTCATGTTCCCCAGATATACACCGACGTAGATCGTGACAAGGTATTTAAACTTGGCGTGGACTTGCGCTCGGTCTACCAGGTCATGCAGGCTTTTATGGGCGGTGCATATGTTAACGACTTCAATCAGTTCGGTAGGCAGTGGAAGGTTTTTGTTCAGGCTGAGTCTGATGCGAGAAGCAAGATAGAGAACATGGGTAGTTTCTTCGTGAGGAATAAATACGGCGATATGATACCACTCTCGACGCTCACATTTACAAAAGAGATAACAGGCCCCGAGTTCCTTTTCCGTTTTAATCTTTTCAGGGGTGCTGAAATATTTGCGAACCCTGCACCGGGATATAGTACAGGGCAGGCTATAGCGGCGATGGAGGATGCATCGGCTAAAGTGTTGCCGAAGGAAATGGGCTATGAATGGAGCGGTGTTACCTATCAGGAGAAAAAAGCCGGCGGAAGTATCATGTTCATATTCGGACTTTCACTTTTGTTCGTGTTCCTGATACTTGCCGGACAGTACGAAAGCTGGTCGCTGCCGTTCTCGGTATTGCTCGGTACACCATTTGCCGTGTTTGGAGCGTTCCTCGGACTTTATATGCGGTCCATGCCTAACGATATATTTTCGCAGATAGGGCTCGTCATGTTGATAGGCCTCGCTGCCAAGAACGCGATCCTTATCGTAGCCCATGCAAAGGATGCCGTCGAGAAAGATGGCGTGCCCATCAGGGATGCTGCACTTTCCGGCGTTGATAGGAGGCTGAGGCCGATACTCATGACTGCGTTCGCGTTCATATTAGGTTGTACGCCATTATGGTTTGCCGACGGCTCAGGGGCGATGTCCAGAAGGTCCCTTGGTACTACGGTCATAATGGGTATGTTAATAGCGACGTTGTTGGAGATACTCATCGTTCCGGCGCTGTTCTACCTTATTGAACGTATCGGCGGGAAGCACAAAAACGTGGAGAGAGTGTAACTGTGAAAAAAGTTTTCTACATCTTTTCAACAGTTATCCTTTTATCAGGTTGTGCCGTTGGGCCGGATTACAAACGTCCTGATATCAAGATGCCCGATCAACATCGTGGTTCAATTACAGCGGCGGAAAAAAAATCAATAGCTGACCTTCCATGGTGGGAGATATTTAAGGACCCTGTGTTGAAATCGCTTATAGAAGAAGCGCTCAACAACAACTTTGATCTTAAAATGGCAACCGCCAGGGTCGAGGAAATGCGCGAGCTCGCTCGAATAAAAAAAGCTGATTATTATCCGCAGATAAATTATTCGGCGATGGACAATTACGGAAAGAATGTTTTGAATTACGGGTTGCCTGCAGGGCCTAATAGCAATATGGCGATAGGAAATGTCCAGATGCAATGGGAACTCGATGTATGGGGTAAGATAAGACGCTCTTCCGAATCTGCAACTGCACAGTATTTTGCTAGCATAGACGCTAAAAGGGCCATTATTGTTATGCTTATCGCCGACGTTGCAAAGGCATACATAGAGTTGAGAGAGCTCGATAATGAACTTGCTATAGCAAAACGTACCGCAGAATCCTTCCTGGGGACTTATAATTTATTCTCGACGAGGTATCAGGTTGGGGATGCATCACTTCTTGAAAGTTCGAGGGCAGGGGCTGCGCTTGCACAGACAACAGCGACGATACCAAGTCTGGAGAGCGAGATATTCAGTAAGGAGAACCAGATAAATTTTCTACTTGGAAAAACACCGGCTCCTATACCTAGAGGGCAGGCACTCTCGGACCTGTACCTGATGCCTGAAACGCCTCCAGGTATTCCGTCGGCTCTTCTTGAGAGGAGACCCGATGTTAGGGAAGCGGAGCAAATGCTCGTCTCTGCCAATGCCGATATCGGAGTGGCCAAAGCGGATTTTTTCCCACAGTTCAGCCTAACCGGGCTCTTGGGCACGGCAAGTTCTGATCTGAAGACTTACTCACATTCATGGGCGGTGGGAGGAAATGTTGCCGGACCAATATTTAACGGTGGAAAGATCTCTGCAAATTATGAGGCGACGAAATACGCATACGAACAGGTTAAATCCCAGTATGAAAAGACCGTGATGAATGCGCTCATGGAGGTCTCCAACGTGCTTACACTTCAGCAGAAGCTCGTCACTGTGAGGGATGAGCAGGCAAAAGCTGTGGACTTTTTGAGAAAGGCGACAAAGCTCTCCATTGATAGATATGTTAGAGGGCTTGCAAGGTACACGGACGTACTCGATGCCCAACAACAGCTCTTTCCTGCAGAGAATAACCTTGCAGAGGCGGACAGGGATAAACTCCTTGCAATGGTTCAGTTATTTAGAGCTCTGGGCGGTGGTTGGGAAAGTGTTTCGTCACAGCCTCAAGTCGTGTCTCAGGCCCAGCAGTAGGATAGTCCAAATCTTTTTCCTTGTAAGTTCATCGTTTATTTGATAGGAATGTTCAAAATCAAACGAGGTGTTATTATGAGTAGGAAATGTCAGATCTGTGGAAAGGGTGCTTTAAAAGGTAATAAGGTAAGTCACTCCAATATAAAGACCAAGACTTCGTGGAGCCCTAACCTACAGAGTGTAAAGGCAAAAATTGATGGGGTCGCCAAAAGAATAATGGTCTGCACACGTTGCATCAGGTCTGGAAAGGTAGAAAAAGTAGCGTAATTAACTAGTTAACTACTTCTGTTATACTTTTTACAATAGGTTAAAACAGATTTTTAAGTTTTAAATAAAAGTATGTTTCTTTCAAAACGTTGATTAATCACCACTTCGCGCATATTTTGTTATATATAAGTTAATACTACTATGCTGAAAAATGCTAACAAATTATTGCGGCAATTCTCCGAACAGATAAATAAATTCCCTTTAAGTTTTTTGAGTGTGCTCAATGTGGGCTGGGAGGCTGGTACTGTAAAATTATTTAACGACGATAATGAACCGAGGACGGTCAACATAAGCCGTGCAGGAGGGATGGCGGTCGTAGTCGCTGAGCTTCCGCTTGCGCTGATCCGTTACGGCCGCGAATCCAATATTTTTTTTAATATAGTAAGTGTTTCGCCGTACATTGGTGGGGCGATGCGCGATGCCAGTCTGTCGTCGTTGATAGAAAGCGGTCACATGCATAAGGTTAAAGAGTATAAATCAGTATACGCCGGGGAATCTTTTGATGTAGAGGTCTACGAAGGTAAGACGGAATTCGGGAAACAATATCTTTTGAAATCGGATGCATGGGCGGGAAAGTTCGGCGGTAACATGAGCCCGTATATATTGACGCTGAAGGGGCAGGATGAGAAGGAGGAAATGGAACGAGATCATCTCTCCAGCAGTCCGTATGCGATGAGCCTTATGGAGGAGAGGGCTTATATAGTTTTCTCGCAGGCTGTCGCAAAAATATATGACATGGTCAGGGCCGACGCTGCCATACTGCACGACTATCATTCAGGTCTCTCTGTTTTTTATAACGAAAGGATTAACCCCGTGTTGATAGGTCATAACATGGCTTATCAGGGTATCATGGGCGTGAACATGGAGAAGGATCATCTTGCGGTCTTGAATGACCTTTCTCAGCGTCTTAATTTGGATGGTGATACTGTTCACAAATATTTTAGGGCTTGGGCGAGGCCTGATCATATAGGCGCTGGCAACATCCTTCAGGCAGTGCTCAGAAAGTGCAGGGAGAGAACCGGCATAAGCGCTACGACCGTGAGCGAGGGCTACGCAAGTGAGCTCAGGGAGAACATAGAAGATATAAAACGCCGTATATCCAAGCGTTCGTTTCCAGCTCTGCCCCCGGATTATTTCAGCCTCGATAAAACAAAGATGAGGATAAAGGATTTTTATAGGTCTCACTTTGATATGGAGATAGACGACGCTGAGGCGGAAAGGTTCCAGTTGGTCGAGGAGAGCAGGAACCTTGAAGAGCTGCGTACAGGGAATATCGTCGGTATCCTTAATGGTCTTGATGTGGAAAAACATGCATCGAGGAACAAGTTGTTAAGGGATATCGTAGTTCATGCCGATAAGCATAAATGGAGCAACCCTCTTACGCCGCTGTATTTAAAGAACGAGGTTGCCAAGGACCCTGAATTTCTTGACGGGTTGAACTTTGATCCCGCACAGCCGGCGAGGGTGTTCAAGGCAAAACATGTCTTACGCAAAATATTGCTGATGGAATTCTTCCCTGAGAAAAAACATACAGAGCTTTGGGACAACAAGGATTCATTCATCCATTATTCTTGGGGCAGGCTGGTCGACCAAAAGAATATTCCATTGATAGTGTCAGAGGCTGAGCACATGACAAAGCATGGTGATATATTGATACTCCTTGCCGTGAACCCAGACGACCCACTTGCGTTCAGCATAGAGGACGTCGCTGAAAAAAAGTCAAAGGAGCTCCAGAAGAAAGGCCTGAAGTTCGCATTTACATCCAAGTTTGATGTAAAAGGGGCTGTATTTGCTGCCGGCGCTGACCTTGTCCATGTTCCTTCAAGGTATGAACCTTGCGGTCTTACGGATATGGAAGCATATTGGATGGGGACGCCTGTTGTTGCAAACCTCGTCGGTGGACTGGGTAAGGGTGGTTATGCTGTCGCCGGTTTTTCTGCAGATCCAACGTCTATGGAGGCAATGCGAATAGCGTACAGAAAAGCATACCATCGTGCAGTTAACATCAAAAAATATTATCCAGAAAAGTGGCGAGAGGTATGCCTTGAGGCGCTGAAGCTTGATTTCAGTTACAAGAAGCCCGCAAATTCCTACATAGATATCATGTATGTCGCCATGACAAAACCCGTTATGAATAAAGCTGTTACGTTGGCTGAGGCATACAGGCAGGGAGAATTACCAAAAGAAATGTATGACGTGCTGAAGGAACAGGTCCGCAATCTCCCGCTAAGGATAAGAAGGGCGTACATTGAATATGCCACAAGGTTTTCTTCCTACGACGAGAACAAGGCGTTTTTCTATGGTGTGAGCAACGACACTATAATCGAACTCTTTTCTGGTGATTAGATATCATACCTTAATGTCATCCAGTAAGACCGTCCAGGAGTTGGATAACCGTTGAAATCTTCATAATGATCATCGCCGATGTTCTTGACCTCTGCTGTGATCACCAGGTCGTTTATTATTCCAGACACACCTGCATTATGTTCCCTTTTTATGGGTGCTGGTAAAAGGTTGGCAGTGTCGTAGAATAAGCCACTTTGGTAGGAAAATTCATAATATGGTCTTATAAAACTGCATTTAGCCTCAAGCCTTGAGTTGAATGAATATTGGAACCGTCCTGGAAGTTCTCTGCCGTCGTACATTGCAACTGAAGAATGATTTACTGGGCGCTGCCATGTGTAGTTAGAATTTAATGAGAAATGTTTTAGGAAATCTACGATAAGAGAACTCTCTATGCCGTTTATCGTCGAATTTGAGATGTTCACAGCGTGGCCTATCCCCATTGAATCATACACGTAGGATATTACATCTTTTATATTGCTGCTGAAATATGCAAGGTTGAACGATACCCTGCTAAGGTCGGAGCCTTCGTTGTTGTAATTTACCTCAGGGCCTATATCAAAGTTGATACCACGCTCAGCTTTTAAGTCGCTGCTGCCCTTAAATATACCCCGGTCGCCGTACAGTTCAAAAAAAGACGGTTCCCTTGTGTATTGAGCGATGTTTGTTTTTAGGGACACTAGATTGTTTATGCTGTATTTTATCCCTAGCTTTGGATTGAGGTGGCCGGCCTTTACGTCGTCGTAATATTCATAGAACATTGCAGGGTTTACGATCAACCTGTCTGAGAACATCAACACCTTGTCCTCTGCGGACAACGAATACATGTTCCTCTCCCTCGGTGCATAATAATTATTGTAAAGCAGGTCAGTCGTCCTGAATTCTTCCCTGTGGATATCGAGAACAGCGTCTAATACATTATATTGCGTTGGCCATTCAAAGAGTTGGTTAAATCCATAATTATCTGTCTTATATCTATTGTACTGTTTTCCAAGCCCAAAGGTTCCGTCCCTATCGTCGTAGTACTCGCTTTTGTAAATGTAATCTAATCTGGATGAAGTGTTAAAATGGTTCACTCCGATATTGTTAATGTTAAACTTCAGGCTGGACATATTTCTAGTCGTTGAGAAATTTGTTGTTACCAGTGGGCTGTTGTTCCAATTTGGAAGGTTCTGCCCCTTGTTAAAATATTGATCGAAGAAGACCAATCTAATGTCCTTAGAAAAGTCGTATCCAGTTTCCAGCAACATATTCTTCTGACTGAATTGATCATGGTTCCTTGCCTCCCAATTATCGTCGCTGGGGTTTAGCGGCGTGCTGTTATCGTTTAAAAAAGTAAAATTATTCTTACTGCTGGAATATTCACCGCTTATCATATAATCGAACTTACCCGGTTTTTGGCTGATGGTCGGCGCGAATTTGAACGTGTTAAAGGACGAGTAACTTGTTACTATGTTCGCCTTCAATTCTTTTTTGGCGTGAACCGTATTTATATTTATCGCTCCACCTATTGAAGCTCTGCCAAAACTTGCCGGTGTGACGCCACGGTATATCTCTATTGACTCGATGTCGGAGGAGGGGATGGTGCTTAAGTCTACACTGCTTTCTGCAGCGTCGTTGAGAGGTACACCGTTAAGTAACACCATGACCTGATCGCTTGATGCTCCCCTTAAGGAAACGCTTGAGTAACTGCCAAGCCCGCCTGACTGGCGTACCTGAATGCTTGTTTCTTTTTCTATCAGGGTCGGGACATCCTGCGACTTGATATTGACCCTTTCCTTTTTTACGACGCTGGAAAAGCCAGACGAGCCTTCCTGTGCGTTGCTCTCCCTATCCGCATTTACTATGACAGTTCCAAGGGATACGTCATCTGAGTATAATACGGCCGGAAAAAGATTGATCAGAGCGACAATAAATATTAAACGGACAACCCGTTTTCTATTTTTCACAGAACGTTATAGCCTTCGGATTGAGGCCTGTTGATATAGGCGCCTCGCTGAGGGTATCGTTCGATGTGTTTATTATGTATATTCCAGCTCCGGTTAAAGAATTATCCGCTACCCACAGCTTTCCGTCGCTGTCCATAGCTATGTCTGCGAGGTCTCTGTCGTTGCTGTCACCGATATTGGCAATGTTACCCGGGTTTACTGTTCCGGACATAGGATCAAATGATCTTAATGCGGTGTCACCTGCATTACTGTATTCAATGAAGTAACCTTTATCAGCAGAAGCTATCTCAACGTAAGTGATGGTCTTTATACTTTTATAGATCAAGTTCGTATTCGGCTGGTAGGTGGTGACGTTTATTTTTTGTATACCGCTGTAGTCATTGTAATCCGTCCAGGTCGTTGTTCCCCATCCAGGATTATCAGGATAAATAGTGCCAGCGACGTAAATGGTTCCGCCGAAATACTTTATCCTGCCAGATGGATTTCTGACCGCAAGCTCTATACCTTTAAGTCCGCCACTGCCATGACCGGTGTCTATCTCTGTGTCGGTGCTTGTGTCGAACACTGCAATGTATGAAGGGTATGATGGTGACCAGAACATATCAAGACGCTGTAATGATATAAAAAGTTTTCCGCCAACTATAACGCCGCTGTTCATTCCCGGAGGTGTAGTGCCGCCGTCCGGAGAGTATTGTGTCAGGTCTAACTCACCTATCTTGAAACCTGCTTGAGTAGTCGCTGAAGGGTTAACTATCCACGCCTTGTTGCTGTCCCTTCTTAATAGATACGCTTTGGTGTCGCTCAGGAATACAATGGTGTATGGATTAGTGGACAATATATCCGCAGGTTCCATAGTCGAGAATTGCCAGATCGGGACTGAGGGAGCATCCACGCTGAACTTTGTTATATTGTCTCTCTGGTACCTCTCTATCCTATAGAAATATTTTCCGTGACCGACTATTGCCAGGTCGTTGGTGGCTGTGACAGTAAGATCGCTTAACACCGTTCTTGGGTCGCTGTGTGTGATGACCGAATGGGCTCCGCTGCCTGTCCAGCCCAGCTCGGAGGTTGCTACGATCGTAAACTTTGTTGAGTTAGAGTTGTTGAATTCTTCTTGTAATGCGTTGTTGTCGTTGTTGCTGCTAAAACCTCCACAGGATGCGATTGTCATTGTTGCAAAGGTCATCGTTGCGAGGGCCAGAAAAAGTTTTTTTGGGGATCTACGGAATAGATTCATGTGTTCCTCCTCGGGATACGCTCTCTGCAGGTTCTCGGGCTTACGACCTATGGCCGCTTACCGTTGCGGGACAGCTCCGGGATCTCACCGGAATTCCCCTGAAAAGAGGTTTGACTTTAATGTGTGTACTTTACTTGTAGATGCGACTCAAGTCAAGATTATTTTGTAAATTATTTTATAGGACAAAATCAACTACGACGGTGAAGGTCAGCTCACTTTCTTTTATTTGGTCCGGGAATTTTTCAAATGGTTGTGAGTTCTTTATTGCGTCTATTGCAGCGGCATCCAATATCTCATATCCGCTGGAGTGTACCTTGTCAACAATACCAATTATTTTTCCGTCGCTGTTGACCGTAAAACTTATTTTGACAGACCCGGTAATGCCCTGTTTTTTTGCTGCGATGGGATAATATTTATTCTCGTATATTTTTTTAAGTACACTTCCTGAATATGAATCTTTTGCGTTGAGGGCCGTTCCACCGTTATCTCCAGCGACGTTGGAAGTAGAGCTTGTAGGAGTTTGTCCACCCATCCCGGACGATGGAACATAAGTCTCATCATTAGCTTTGTTAAACTTGGTTGTGGCACCAGCGCCTATCTCTTTACTTGGGTCACCGGATATACTAACCGTCAGTACGTTGTAATCAAAATTATCGTTGCCTTTGACGAACATGCCTGAAAGAAAGAAGAAAGTAAAAAGGATCGCGGCATGTATAAGTACCGATAATGTGATGTGCCGTTTTTTCATACTAGTTTGCATTTAAGCGCCTACCATTAAAGCACAATAAAACACCCTGGCCTAGGGGTGAAAGACCTGAACCGCCACATTGCGGGCTTTGAATGTCGCGTTTGTGGCTGGTTCCAAGCGTCGGTTCTGATGGATTTTAAGCTCACCATGCCTCTTACGACAAGGCTGCTGATTAACTACAATTTACGTAATAATATCAAATAGTTGGTTTTTGACAGTAAACGCAACTAAATATTGATATAATGTTAACTCTATGGTATAATGTTATAGTAATCATTAAGAACCGAAAAAGGGAGGCAATACCATGAAGGAGCTTTTTAAAACAAACCTTCTAGTAAAGTCCATCATAGTGGCATTCGTTCTATCCATAAGTTCGTGCGGCAATTTTACGTTTAACAACAATGGAACATCAAAAGTTGCCACCCCTACTTTTGATGTTGCAGCTGGAAGCTTTGACGTAAACCAAGAAGTGAACATTAGTTGTGCCACGTCTGGTGCCACAATTCATTACACCACAGACGGCAGCACTCCAACAGCATCTTCAAATGCTTATTCTTCGTCCATAAGTGTTAGCGGGGCAAATGTTCATATTTCATCAGCGATAGCTGTCAGCGGGGATGAGACAGCACTGACTATAAAAGCAATCGCTGTTAAAGATGATATGGAAGATAGTGATGTTGCAAGCGCAACATACAACATAAACTATGATCAGCTTGAAGTTCCTGTTCTTAGTCCTGCAAGCGGAAGTTTCTCGACAGATACAGCTGTAACTATAAGTGGACCTGATGGTGCCGATATCTATTACACTACAGATGGCTCCGAGCCTACTGCAGCGTCTACTCTTTATACTGTTCCTATAAGTGTTAGTGGAAATGGAACAGATGTGACGATCAAAGCGATCGCTATTCAGGATCAAAAGTTAGACAGTACTGTTGCCAGTGAGGAATACATCATAAATTATGACAAAGTATCTACACCACAAATAAGTCCAACAGCAGGGACTTACAGTAGCGGCCAGAGCATAACAATTACCTGCAGTACAGATGGGGCTGCAATCTACTATACAACGAATGGTTCTACTCCAGACGGTTCAAGTACCTTGTATGATGCAAACAGCAAACCAACAATAACTTCAGCGATAACGTTAAAGGCTAAAGCGTTTAAAGCTGGCTATACAGATTCTGATACAGCGTCGACAAGTTATACAATTTATA
>Ga0247841_10000752_pt1 | contig 81675 bp, 71 predicted proteins | sample LaCruzMarch2015__2_FD_192410 | JGI IMG/M metagenome (GOLD analysis project Ga0247841, IMG submission 192410) | Freshwater microbial communities from meromictic Lake La Cruz, Castile-La Mancha, Spain - LaCruzMarch2015_18m | ecosystem: Environmental > Aquatic > Freshwater > Lake | place: Spain... | reverse complement strand
GTAAACCATAATGGCGTAATTGAAATAACCGCCCAAGGCGCTCCGGTAATTAACAGCGGTTCGCTGATTGCCGGCAAAGTCAGAGTGGAGATTAAAGACGCGGGTTTTACTAATACAGGTAAGATAATTGCTGATGGCGTGGCAGGGTTACCCAATGGCGGCATAGTCAATATCCAGGCCGCTGTTATTTTACAGCAGGGTTTGATTTCTGCTAATGCCTTAGAAAACGGAACAGCGGGAGAGGTAGAATTAGGTTCGCAAGTTTCAACGGTTTTAGATGAAGGCTCGACAACCGAAGCTAGAGCATTAGGGATAGTCGGGTCTGGCGGCAGGGTCCGTGTTTATACTAGCGGCAATACTGTGGTTAACAAGAATGCGGTCATTGATGTTTCCGCCGGCCAGGAAACCGGCGATGCGGGGTTTATTCATATCAGCGCTTTTGATCAGTTGGGGTTCTACGGTATATTGAATGGCCGGGCTCCTCCGGGATATCGCGGCGCAACGATTCTTTTTAACTCCACGGATGCACATATAGGCCCTATCTCAATCCCCACAGGTGACACAATAACATTTTATACTAGCAATAATATAATTATCGAAGGTGATATTACTTTAGGAAACAACATTACTCTTAATTTATCTGCTGACCATATATTATATGTTGATGAATGGGGTGATGGAATAGGCGCGATTATCAATAACGGAAACTGGACAATTTACGCGGTTTCCGGAGCCATAAATGTCCGCCTGAACCTAAAAGCCGGCTCTGCCATTGGAACCGCGGCCAATCCTATCAAAACCAACGTAGATATTTTATCTGCCCAGATTAATCCTAATTCCATTAGCGGCAGTATATATATTTTTCAAGGAAACAAACCGCTTGCCATTACCTATATATTAGCTAAAGGCGACGTTACACTAGGCGCGGGAGATAATATTACCCTGGGTTTTATCTCCGCTTTAGGCACGGTGAAGTTAACTTCTGGCGGCGCAATCATTAACGGCAATAGCGGCAATTTAATCAATATTATCGCTGCTAACCTTACGATAGCCGCAGTCAGAGGGATTGGTTCAAGCAACCCTATTAAAGCCAGGGTTTCTAATTTTAATGCTTATAATAGCACATCCGGGAATATCCGTCTTTATAACTATGGCCAGGATTTAACGATTACCTTTGCCCCGGGCGCGGTTTACGGCGTGAAAAATGACGCTCCTGGCGGTGAAATTGAAGCCAAGGTCTTTCCTTTAATTCATGTCTATACTATTGATGGAATTCTAGTAGATTGGAATGTGCTGCTTTCTGCTCCTGGGGCAGGCGGCAAAGGTTATTTGGATGTAAATTTACCTTTTGGTTCGGGTTATGACGTGGAATGTATTACCGAAGATAACGCGGATTGGTATTCGCCTTCGTCCGCGCCATGGACTTATGTAGGCCCACGAAGCAGCCCTTACAATGAAAATGATGTTGAAGCCATTTATTTTGATAATGACTTAAGCTATCTTTATATTGCAGCGGTTAGCGGCCAAACCCGGGATTCAGCCGGTGATTTGGGAATTGATATTAATGGCGACGGCATTTATGAATATGGATTAAAAATTACCGGCCCTAACAGCGCGCAATTATGGTCGGTTACTAACTGGTCGCCCCCAGAAAGCTATTCTGGTATTTGCGGGCCGTTTAGAATTAATACAGGCACGCTGCTGGGAGAAGTGCCATTATTTGTTTATAGCGCGAATCAAAATGGCCATTATGTTTTAGAAACAGGCATACCTATTTCTTTGTTCGGCCCAAATTTACATATCGGAGATTCCCTGATATTAAATTGGACTATTGCTTGCGGCAATGACTTTTTAAAGCTCACCGGAGACTTTAATTCCATTACTCCTAAACCAAACCTGATTATTAATGCGCCTATAGTTAGTAACGGCGGCAAAGTAGTTCTATTTGCGGACGGAGATATAATCCAGAATGCGGATATTATCATTTCTCAAACGAAATACTTGCCTCCTCCGGTAATAATCAGCACAAATCCTTTAACTTATACCTGGTCAAACGACAATACCGTAGATATAACCTGGGGCTTGTCGCCTAATCCCGTCCTTCCTTCATTTACAGCGGATGCCGGCGGCGCGTATACTATGGCTGCAGGTTCAGAAATTAATACCAACGGCGGAGACGCTACGATTAACGCGGTTGACGATATCAGGCTCACCTTAATCAATGCCGGCAATGGAGATGTTGCTATAACTTCATCCAACGGCTCAATTATTGATGGCGATAACGGATATGCGCCAGCTGAACGCGATATTATTGGCCGCACAATCGCCTTGTCAGCTTATATTGCTCCTGCTTTAGATTATGGCCAGGGCGCGGCAGCAGAAGGCGCGATTGATATATGCCCGCCTGATTACGGATTCTCTTATTTGTGGGATGAGGTATCCGGGACAAACGTCACAAAAGTAACCTCAGATTCTTATAGTGTTCATTTTGACAGCGGTAATTGGAGATTTTCAACCACTTCAGTTCCTTTGGCAGACGGCGATAATTGGTGGTTTCATGTTGCCACGGTAGACGGGGTAAATAATTCATCTACAGCGCACGCAGGGGCGTTTTATATCGATACAACCGCGCCGGTAATCACTGCTAGTTATCCTTTACCCAATGCCAACGGCTGGTATAATTATAATGTTCTCGTAAACTTCAGCGCCACAGACAACCTCTCAGGTTTTGCTCCAAGCGGCGCGTTAAGCGCTCCTAATTATAACGCGCAAACCACTTCAGGCGAAGGCAATCCTCTAATAGTCACCTCTGCTCCTATAAGCGATAGGGCAGGTAACCCGGCAGTATTAGTATATGTTCCTTTAAATATCGATAAGACCGCGCCGGTAATTGATATAACTAATCCACAAAACGGCCAAACTTATCCTGGTTCTCAAACACTGATTTATACAGTCACTGATAATTTAGATCCTAATCCAGGTGTAACCGGCCCGGTAAGCGGAACAGTTTATGATCAGGGCGATAATAATCTTAATATATTGGCAACAGATCAAGCAGGTAATTCCGCGAACGCCTCTTTAGGGTTTATTATTGACGCTTCTTCACCTATTATAATTAATTCACCTGTCCTTAACCTGCAGGAACAACTAAGATACAAATTCCCCATGCTGGAGCAGATGTTACCGGGTAATTTAGTAATCTACCGGCCAACGCCTTTTGATATGATTTCTTCCTCTGACCTTACCGGCCCTGTTTATTTTTATCAGCCATTAACTTCAACTGATATTACGGCTTTTGACAGCCAGTATAATGTTGAAGACGGCGCCTATGATTTTATTAACGGCTCTATCAATATGAATGGCCATGACGGGCTTTTACCTATGCTGGAAGGAATTAAGAAGAATAAGAAGATACAGGCTTAAATAAAAACGCATTCTAATCCCATGCCCCGCGCCTAAAAGCTCGGGGTATTTTTTTTGTGGTAATTAATCATTATCAATAGTATAATAAAAAAAAGGGAGGATATTAATATGAAGAGATACTATGTTATTCTTTTAGTTCTAGCTATCTTAGGCTGTACGCAGCATAAACCTAAAGCTAATGACAAAATTATCGTCAAGGTTAATAATTACGAAATCAGCCTTAAGGAATTCCAAGAGGATTTTAAAGCCTCAAGCTTTGGCCGGGTAGATACTCTAGATTCCCGCAAGGAATTCCTGGATAATTTGATTAACCGTAAAATAATCCTTTATGAGGCCCACAAGCAGAATCTGGATAAAGAAGAAGGCTTCCTTAAGATGATCGAGAAGTTCTGGGAGCAGTCTTTGCTTAAGTTAGCCTTAGAAAGAAAAATAAAAGATATTGCTAATTCTACCCAGGTAAGCGATAAAATGATTGAGGATGCGTATAATAAACTGCTTAAGGATAACCAGGCGGATCAGCCCTACGATCAGATGTACCAAAAGATAAAATGGGATATAACGAAACTGAAAGAAGCCCAAGTTCTCAATGAATGGATAGTTAAGTTACGCAAGCAGTCTAACCTTAAGATAAATTACGATTTATTAGAGAAAGAATAAAGAGGAGGAGTAAAATGCCAGCGCCCAAAGGCTTAAATTATAAACGCAGGAATTATTTTATCGATAAAGAATTCCAGTCTAAGTTTATTCTAAAGTTTTGCCTTTTAATTGCCGGCGGCGGCCTGCTGACTATGGGAATATTATATCTTTTAGCCAGCCGTTCAACCACGGTTTCTATTCTAGATTCGCGCGTGGTTGTGCTCTCAACCGCGGATTTTATCCTGCCGCTATTAATTCAAACTGTGGCAGTGGTAACTATTCTTGTGGGGTTAGCCTCTATCCTGGTAACTTTGTTTGTTTCCCATAAGATTGTCGGGCCTTTATACCGCTTTAAAAAGGGGTTAGAAAAAATGCGCTCCGGAGATCTATTTTCTGATTTTCATATACGCAGTTATGACCAGTTGCAAGATTTAGCCGGTGAGTTTAATAGCATGATTGATAAAGTGCGGGAGCAAATTAAATTAGTTAAGGCTAATCTGGCTAATTTAAAGGCTAAAAAAGGAAATATTTCCGATCAGGACATAGAGGAATTAGATAAAAATATAAATTATTTTAAGACTTAATGCCCGCTAAAACCAGCTTTTTGAGGATTACTTTAATAGGTTGCTGTATTGTCTTTTGTTTTTCCTTGGCTTACGCGCTTGAGGATGGTTTTGGCCCGGCTAAAAGAATAGAAACCGGCCGCTTTACCCTGGATTATTCCTCCGGGCTTGACTTGGGAGAACTTGCGCGGGGATTAAATATAGGCGTAGCTGACCGGCTCTTAGCAGGGCAGCCAATATCTTATTCCGGAGATTTGGCGGATATGTTGAACGCGCTTTTTACCCGCGTTTGCGATATTCTGGATATGCAGCTTTATAGTTTTAAAGGCAATATTAAAGTCTGCAGGGACAATCTTCAATTAGCCGGTATTTTCGCTAACCTCTTCAATAGCGATTTAAAGAACAAGCGCTCTTTTTATGTATATGAGCTCAACACTATTTATATTTCCCCGGAAGGTTTTAAGCGCGAAATACTCGGGCATGAAATAGGCCACGCGGTGATCAGCCATTATTTTGTCGTTCTCCCGTCGGTAAAAGTGCAGGAAGTCCTTGCCAGTTACGTGGAATACCAATTGCGTAAATCCATTCGCTAGAGTATAATATTTCGGAGTACTTTCCCAATACTTTAGTAGATTTCGTTTGACAAGGTTATTTTTATGTCTTACTCTAATAGCATCACAGATAGCCAAAGGGGACGGTTCTATTTTTTTTGGCAAAGGTGACAGTCACAAAAAGCGTGACAGTCACCTTTCTCTAAATAGAACCGTCCCCTGGATTTTAATCTTTATGCCCAGAAAACTAATCTACATATTTTTCTTCCTCTGGACCACAACCGCCTCAGCCGCCGGCATCACCATCAACCCCGGGGCCAAAGTTACCCTAAATGGCTCACAAATCACCACCCAGGATATAGAAGTAAAGCCAGGAGGCTCACTGGAAGCCAACTCAGGAGCTATATCTCTCTCCGGCAACTGGCAGAATCAAGGCACTTTTACCTCTGGCACCAGCACAATTATCTTCCTTGGTTCTAGCCCCAGCATCATAAGCGGCACTAACACATTCTACAAGTTTTCTTGTGCTACTGCGGGTAAACAGCTCAACTTCTTCGCAAATCAAAAACAAACCATCATCAATAAACTCACCTTAACTGGAGCGCTGAATAACCTTATCCTACTACGTTCCACCACTCCCGGCACCCAGTGGCAGCTGGACCCTCAAGGCCAGCGCAGTGTGGATTACCTGGATATTCAGGATTTACATAACACCAATCCCATCGCCATAAACATTATCCATTTCAAAGACTCGGGCAACAATACTGACCGGGCTTCAGAGCCGGTAATCGTGATTACTTCGCCAACCAATGGGCAGGTTTTTGAAGATAATCCAATTCAGCTAACTGGTACTGTTGACGGTATAGCTTTTTCTGAAAGCCGCACTCTTTCCGAAGGACAGAATACTCTCACCAAAACAGTAGCTGATTCATCCGGCAAGGCTATTTCAGCTTCAGTAACTGTCTACTTATATAGCGGCCAGCTGATCGGCGCCGAAGGGGGAGAGGTATATTCTCCTGATGGCAAAGTAAAAGTAGTTATACCGCCAGGCGCCTTAACGCAACCTACGCGCGTAAGAATTCTAAATATTGACGATAATGCTCTGCAAAGCGCCACCCCGGGCAATAAATCTCTGCTTAGCGCGGTTGAATGTAAGCCTTACGGTTTGGTTTTTAGTAAACCCGTTGCCATCATCTATACTCTTAATCACGCGGAGGTTCCCGGCACGCCGGTAGAGCTGGGATTTTATGATTCGGTGCAGAAGAAAATTATCTCCACCGGCCAAACCTCAACCGTGCCCACTGACGGATACACGCTCAGCTTCTCCATCATGCATTTTTCAACTTACGCTGCTTTAAAAAGCCTTACTCCTCAGAGCGCGCCAATTGGCAGCGGGGTAAAGATACCCCTGCCGGATATGTTTACCGGAACCTTTAGCCATACGATACCACTAAGTGTCCCCGCGGGCAGAAAAGGGATTCAGCCGGCTTTAGGTTTAGCTTACCGCTCAAGCAATCCTAATTCCTGGGTGGGGATGGGATTTAGTTTAAATCCCGGATACATCGTGCGTTCAACCCGCTTGGGCCCGCCAACCTATACGGATAACGATACGTTTTATTTTATTACTGACGCCGGCACAACCGAATTAGTTCACCTGATCGATAATCTTTACCAGGCAAAAATAGAATCAGGATTTACTAAATTCTTTAAAGAAAGTACCGATAGCTGGAAGGTTGTAGGTAAAGATGGCAGTATCTTAAAGCTCGGCCAGGAAGCTGCCGCTAAAGAAACTTCCACCCAAGGCACATTTAGCTGGTATCTCACCAAGGCCCAAGATACCAACGGAAATTATATTGACTACCATTATACCCAGGATCAGGGCAAAGCTTATTTATCCCGCATCGATTACACCGGAAACGAAACCGGAGTATCTCCCACAAACTCAGTAGAATTTTTTCTTGAATCCAGGAACGATATCCCCTCAAGCTACATCAGCGGGTCAAGAGCAGCCACAGCCAAACGCCTTAAAGAAATAGTGGTAAAAGTAAATTACGATTTAGCCTGGCGGTATGTTTTGGAATATGCTTACAGCGCTGATACTAACCGTTCATTGCTTAAGTCCGTGAAGCAGTCCGGAAGCGATGCTAAGAGTCTGCCTGTACAGACGTTTAGTTACCAGAAGGCGAAATAGTGTATAGCGGATAGCGTTTAGAAAATACCCAAGACGTTTTATGCAGCTATATGCGATTATTAAAGATGCCAAAGAAATCCGCTTATAATTTCTCTTCCCGAATATGCGCAAGCTGCCTAATTATCCTGCATCTTGTTACCTTTGGCCCTCTTAAAGACGCTTTTGCTTTTAGCGCCCAAAGCGTGAGCTTTAAACTAAGCACAGGCACAACAAATGAAGGAGGCAGTAGCCGCAACGCAGCTTCCGCTAAACTTTGGCAGGATGCTATTGGCGAGTCTTCTGTAGGAGGGACTCAAAGCGCAAGTTTTATTTTAAATTCCGGATTTATTCCGCTCATTCAATCTAACCCGCCAGTTTTAACTCAAGAGATTCCCTTTCAAACCTGGGCAATCAATACCGCTAAGAATAGCGCTTTTGATTTGGATGATTATTTCATTAGCCCGGATAATTACGCGCTTACTTTTAGCGTAACCGGTAGTTCCAAAATCAACCTAGCCATTGATCCGGTGAGCCACGTTGTTAGCTTCTCGCAAGCCGTTGATTGGTTCGGAACAGAAAAAATTTATTTTACTGCCACTGACACAGAAGGCAACACTATCCAGAGCAATGAGGTTGTTTTGCAGGTAGCCAACTCCTCTGGCCAGCCCAATAAACCGGTTATCGTGGATACAAAATTAGCGCCGGCAGCGGTTAAAAAAGGCGATTTAGTAACGCTGACTGTCCAGGCTTATGATACAAATAATCAGGATTTAACCTTTAGCTACAGTGATTTCTTCACCGAAACCCGGCATTGGAAAGACGGAAACTTTTGCTATTCAGAAGCTACTTGGCAGACCTCCGCTTTTTCTACCGGCCATTACACTACAAGGGTTACTGTTTCAGACGGCGCTTTAACGGACACTAGTTCAGTCATAGTAAATGTGGGTAATTTCAACCATCCTCCGGTATTAGATAATCTTCCTGATATTACCGTTAACGAAGGTGATTTAGTGGTAATTATTCCTCATGCCACTGATAGCGACAATGACCCCATGGTTTTCTATTACTCCGCGCCATTTGACACTCAAGGCAAATGGCTCACCGGCTATAACGATTCAGGAACGCGCAATATACAGGTTACTGCTTCAGACGGCATAGATACGGTAACCAAGGCCGCTAAAGTTACCATTAATAACACTAACCGCGCACCTCAGGTAACTTTAACTTTAAGCAGTTACACAGTCCGGCCCAATGAACAAGTTAATATTCTTCTTTCAGCCACTGACCCTGACGGTGATAGTATGAGTTATGTATTAAAGAAAGATGGCTCTACGATAGGTGAAGGAGGATTGACGAAGAACGTAAGTTCTACTGTTTCCTTTTCTAATATCGCCAACCATACTATTTCCGCCACAGTTACTGACTCCGGCGGCCTATCCACAACCGACTCCAAAGGCGTGGATGTGGCTGATCCTAATGCCAATCGCGATTCAATTAATCCGGTAATGGGTGATTTTAACGGAGACGCGCTCACGGATTTAGGCCTGCATAATTCTGATACCGGAACCTGGGAGATCTGTATCTCCGATAAGGGGACATTTAGAAACGCGATTACCTGGCTGACTAACTTTGGCACATCCCGCGACTGGTGGCCGATAGGAGGGGACTTTAACGGTGACGGAAAAACTGATATCGGTATTTACAATAATACTACCGGAGAATTAAAAATTGCCTTATCCAGTGGCGCAAGTTTTTCAGTTTCTGGAACCTGGCTTACTTTTCCCAACGCGTCTTACTCCTGGCAGCCGTTTACCGGGAATTTCAATGGCGACAAATATACGGATATTGCTTTTTATAATAAAGATACCGCAGAGGTAAAAGTGGCCTTAGGCACCGGAAGCGGTTTTGGAGCGCCTATCAGTTGGCTTACCGGCTTGGGCACGGATTATATTGCTTTGGCCGGAGACTTTAATGGGGATGGTTTAAGCGACCTGGGTTTATTCAAAAAAACCAGCGGAGAATTTAAGGTTGCCTTTTCCAACACTAAAGCCTTTGTTGACGGCTCAAGCTGGATTTCCGGCTACGCCGTGGATAAAGACGCGCTGATCTCTGACTTTAATAATGACGGCTTAGCGGATATTGGTTATTGGAATAAAACAAACGGCGCCTGGCATTACGCGATTTCAACTGGCGCAAGCTTTGTAGATAAGGGAGCCTGGTTAAACTCTTTTGGCCAAAGCTCTGATGAATCCGCCACCACCGGAGACTTTGACGGCAACGGGATCACTGATTCTGCCTGCTTTGATAAAGATCAGCTCGGTATTAACCGCTGGGCTACGCGGCTTTCCACAGATAAACTCTCAGACCTTTTAACTGAAATAGATAATGGTATTGGCGGTAAGACGCAAGTAGTTTATACTTATGCCGCCCAAAACGATAACAGCAATTTACCATTTCCGGTTTATGTCGCTTCATCCATAAGCTTGGTTAACACTTTTCCCGCGGACCGCTCTGCCAGCTACACCCAGAGTTTTACCTTTTCCGGCGGCTATTATGACACGGCGGAAAGAGAGTTCCGCGGGTTTGCTAAAGTCAAAGCCCTTGACCCGATAACCGGCAATTACAGCCAGACCTATTTTTACCAGGGAAAATCAGGCGAGGATGGCGCTCTCAAAGGCCAGATTCAGAAAATAGTAAGCTTTGACGGCAATGCCAGAAAAATCAGCGAAACCAATAACACCTATGAGGTGAAGAAATCCGGGCCCGCGGATAGTCTCCTGGGCTTTCCATCACTTGCAGAGCAAGCCACCACTGTTTGGGAGGAGAACGGCACAGCGCTGGCCACGGACAATAAATTTACCTATGATAATATCGGCAATCTGGTCGTGGAATTATCCGCGGGAGACATTTCTGTAAGCGGTGATGAAAAATCCACGGCCACCACTTATGCCCAGGCTTATGAAGTTGGCCCGCCACAAAGCGTCGGCGGGCAGGGTTTTAACCGCCCGCTGGAAACCGCTCTTAAAGATAAGGATGATCAGGTTGTTTCCAAAAAGAATTTTGAATATGACAACCAGGGTAATTTAATTGTTGAGCGTATAGCGCATAGCGTAGAGCGTATAGTAGAAACAACTCCGATGATAATCAGCGCTCAGTATGCTTACGATTCATTTGGCAACCTTACTTCTACCACCAACGCCAAAGGCGCCACGGTTACCACGGATTACGAAACCACATTCTATGCTTATCCTGAAAAAGTCACCAATTCCTTAGGCCAGAGCATTACTTACGAATACAATCCTAAATTCGGCGCGGTGACCAAAGTTACTGATCCTAATGGAAATATTTCCAGTACAACTTACGACTCATTGGGTCGCGTGCTTCAGGTCAAAAATGCTTATAATCAGGTAGTCTCTGCTTACGCTTACCCTGATTTTAATACTAAAATTTCCACTAATGCCGTAGGCCTTTCTTCTACTGAATACATTGACGGCTTAGGCAGAAAATATAAAGCTATATCTTTTGGGGAGGATGGAAGCTCTTCGCGCCAGGTTGCCAGCGAAACCTTCTACAATAACCGCGGGCAGGTTCAAGCTGAAAACCTGCCGCATTATATTAATGAAGACCCGGGGCAGATTTCCTATACCCGGTATGATTATGATATCCGGGGAAGAGTAATCAAAACTACCGCGGATTTCCCCGGCAGTTCAAAAGACGCTTTTGCCTTGGTAAGTTATATTAACCCGCTCTACGCGGAAACTACCGACCCGCAAGGCCACAGAAAAGCAAGCCGCAAGAATGTTTGGGGAAATGTGGTTGAGGTGATTGAATTTATCTCCGGCGGCGTAACCCATACCTATTATGAATATGATATCCAGAACAATCTTACCAAAACCACCGATAATCAAGGCAACATCACCCAAATCTTCTACGATTCTGCCGGCCGCAAGCTTAAGATGATTGACCCGGATATGGGTACTTGGGCTTATGAGTATGATATATTGGGTAATCTCATTAAGCAAACCGACGCTAAGGGCCAGGTTTTGCAGTTTGAATATGACACGCTTAACCGCCTAACCGTTAAACGGGGACTGTCCCCGCAGGGGACTGTCCCCATAATTCTAGCTACTTATTTCTACGATGATTCTGCTAAAGACAACTGCCTCGGCCGCCTCTCTAAAATCACCGACCAGAGCGGTTCAACCGAATTCTTCTATGATAAATTAGGCCGGGAAATTAAGTCTGTGAAGGGACTGTCTTCGCAGGGGACTGCCCCTTCACAGTATTATACCGTAGAGAGAGAATACGATATTTTAGATCGGCTCACGAAATTAACCTATCCAGATGGAGAAGCAGTCAATTATGCTTATGATTCCAACTCTGGCCTCTTAGAAACGGTACAGGGAATGTCCCCGCAGGGGACTGTCCCTTACGTTAAAGATATTTCCTACAACGCCAAAGGCCAGATTAAACTTATAAAATACGGCAACAACACCCAGACTGATTATACCTATGGCCAGGATTTAAGGTTAAGCCGAATATATACACAGGGACTGTCCCCGCAGGGGACTGTCCCTGCGCAAGATTTAAACTATATTTTTGACAAAAACGGCAATGTTACTACGCTCACTGATAACTTAAGAAGTAATATTCGCACCTATGGCTACGATGAACTTAACCGATTAAAAGCCGCAACCAATGTTCCTGCTCCCGGAGGCGGCTATACTAATTTTAATTATCAATATGACTCAATTGGTAACATGACCTATAAATCTGATCTAGGAGTAATGACTTACGGTGGTGTTCCCTCTCCCTCTGCGGGAGAGGGCGCAAGATTGCCTCACGCGTTAACCAATGCCGGCGGATATTCTTATCAATATGACTCAAACGGCAATATGACCGTAGGCAAAAATAAGACCCTGGAATATGACGCCGAGAACCGCCTGACAAAAGTAAATGAACTTGGCGCGATAACTAATTTTGTCTATGACGGCGACGGCGGGAGAGTTATGAAAACCTTAATTCCCCTCCCCTCGCGGGAGGGGCCAGGGGAGGGGGTAATCTCCACCACCTACATCGGCTCGCTCTTTGAGATAGAGCGTTTAGCGGATAGCGGGGAGCGTATAGTAAAACACATCTTCGCCGGCTCAAATAGAATTTGCTCAATCGAACGGGGACTGTCCCCGCAGGGGACTGTCCCTGAGATTTACTATTATCACTCCGACCACTTAGGAAGCAGCAGTATTATTACTAACCAGAGCGGCCAACAAGTCCAGCATTGTGAATACACTCCGTATGGCACATTAGCCCGCAACGAAGGCAGTGACATCGTCAAACATAAATTCACCGGCAAGGAATTAGACTCAACCGGCCTCTACTTCTACGGTGCCCGCTACTACGACCCAGAGATAGGCAGATTCATTACCGCCGACACCATCGTCCAAGCCCCCTATAACCCCCAAACCCTAAACCGCTACTCCTATTGCGGGAATAATCCGATAAATTATACCGACCCAACAGGACATTTCTTCTGGTTCGGGATAATCATTGGTGCTATTTTAGGAGCAATTTCATCTGCGATTAATCATCAGCCCATCTGGCAAGGTGCTTTGATGGGAGCTGTGGGAGGAGCACTAGTTGGTGTTGGTGGAGCTGCTGCATATTCTTTATGGGGTCCTGCGTGGGCATTTGTGGGTGCTGCGGCAGGAGGAGCAGTCTCAGGTGCTATCAATGCGGCAGTCTCAGGTGGCAACATAGGTTATAGTGCTCTAATCGGTGCAGTTGGCGCTGGAGTAGGTTACGGAGTAGGTTACGGAGTTGGCCAGGCAGCCGGACCGTTCTGGGGAGCGGTAGGCGGTGGTCTTGCTGGCGGAGTCGCAGGTGGAGGTATTGGAGCTGAACTTGGAGGAGGAAATTTTTGGCAAGGAGCAGGAATGGGAGCTGCTTATGGCGTTGTAGGCGCGCTAGCTGGCTATGGAGCAGCAAAGGGAGCAGGTGATTCCAATACCCAAAAAGCAACGCGGCAACTCGAGGTTGATAAGAAACCAGCGAATATTGTTAATCGAGCTAATTCCAATTTAAAGCCGGGGATGATGCGACGTTTCGTAAGTGAAAGGGAATATGTTGAAATTTTAGATAAAGGTTATGTATCTTCTACTAATAAAGAAGGAACATACTGGACACCAAATAATATCATTAACCCGGGAGAAGCGCAGACATTTTTAAGACTTAGCGGTCCTTCTCGGTATTATGCTGTTGACGTTCCTGCTGAAAACTTCAATTACGCCTACCAACAGATAGTTGTGCAGGGAGTATCAGGAGGACCAGTAACAGAGGTAATTACGGAATATGGTGTTCAGATATCAGTAAGAGGTGGTAGAGCTGTTGATTTTAGGACTATGACGGAAACGACTTTTGTCTATGGGGATAATAATTAATGCTGAACTCTTGCCAGTGTGCATTGAAGAACTATTATTCAGTCGAGGAATCGTCAGCTTTTTTCAAAAATAATGAGTGGTATATATCTCACTACCCTAAATTCGGGATTAAAATTCTCATATGTCCGATCTGTTCAGCTCGGTGGGAATATAGATATAGAGAGAATGGCTTCAGTATTGAGAGGAAAGCCCCAAATTCAAAATTAACCCTAAAACAATCGATTTCGCTATGGATAGGTGAACCGGGTACGGATATTAAATTTCCGAATGCAAAGTTTGTTAAGGTTTATGATGATGATGTTAGCGCGATTATTGAAATTTTTCAAATATGGAGTTATGGACACGAAGAAGTCAAATATTTTTTTATCAAAATGCGTGGTCCAGAGTATCTTTCAGACATAATAGCCATGAAGACTCTAGGTGGTAATGTTGGTTATACTTCTAAGTCTAATATTAATATAGATACAGCCAAAGAAGAAGATTTTATTTTCATGTGGGTAGGATCAGTTAGCGTAAACTCGGAATAAAGGTCACAGACACTTTCGGACAGAAGGTCATAAAAGCATAAAAGACATAAAAGTAAAAGAAAGAGATAAAAGTAAAAGAGGTAAAAGAGGTAAAAGGTAAAAGTAAAAGAGTAAAAGAGACACTAGTAAAAGAGACACTTTCCGAACCAATCGGGACAGTGTACCTGATTCAAGATAGAAGGTGTACCTTTTGTGAAGCATAGTTGTGGCTGGTCTTGCGCAGGAGAGACACTTTCCGAACCAATCAGGACAGTGTACCTGGCTTAAGATAGAAAGTGTACCTTTTTGTGAAGCATAGTTGTGGCTGGTCTTGTGAAATTGTGAAATTAAAAGAAGGAGGGTTATTTAATGAGAAAATTAACTAAAATATTATTTCTGGTTTTATTACTATCCGCTCTACGCTATCCGCTACCCGCTACTTACGCCGCAGTTCCGCATTTAATCAACTACCAAGGCCGGCTCACGGATACAAGCGGAAGCCCCCTCAACGGTTCCTACAATCTCACGTTTAGAATTTATGATGCTGAAACCGCGGGAAATCTCCTTTGGGAAGAAATACATGCGGGCGTGGTGATTCAGAAAGGAATATTTGGTATCTTACTTGGCTCTGTCACTAACCTAAACCTTCCTTTTGACAAGCCCTACTTCTTAGAAATCAAGGTTGGCAGCGAAGTAATGACTCCTCGGCAAAGAATAACTTCAGCGGGATACGCAATTAAGGCGGAAAGCGCCGATACAATAACAGGCATATTGCCAACGGTTAAAGGGGGAACAGGAACAAGCGCAAATACTAATTCTCCTAATGGGGCGGTGGTTCTGGATACTTCAGGATATCTTCCAGATAATTCAGTGGATAAAGGAGCATTAAAAACTTCAACTTGTCTAATTGCGCATACATCACCGCAAGGTTGGGGTGATTATACAGTAGCTGGCGGAGAATATTGTTTTTATCCTCAAATTAAAGTATGGGGGGACGCTTCTCAAAGTTGGGGATGTAACATTTATACTAATCAGATTTCACACCAGGGCCCCTCAGATTATATGACTGTAGTGTCTCTCTGCAGCGGGTCGACGGGTGTTAGGATAGATGCGCAATTTAGGTATATTACTTCATCCGGCGCAGATTATTGGTTATGGATCCTATTAGATAAATCTACAAAAGATATTATAAGTTTAAGCGCTGCACCTGACCACCCTGCTTATGGAAATGGCGGCGACTTTAAAAAAGTGCCTCACCCATTCGTTAATTTTGAACCTAATACTCAAGAGATTATTTTAATAGACCAGGGTACTTGTAAGGCAATAAAGCAGGCTGCCAAGGATACAGGTAGAAGTTTAATCGAGCTTGTAAATAGCGAATATAAGATAGATTTTTCAGAAGCCCTGCCTTATATTCCACTTCACTCCGGAAAATATATAGACGAAAATGGTAAACAAGTAAAAGAAATGGTTAAGTCTATCCCTGATTATATAAAAGTAAGAAGGTTAATTAAAATGACTGATGAAGAAAAGGCCATAAAAGAGATCCGTACGAAACAGAAAGAAAATAAATATAAAGAGGTGCAGATTGAAAAAGAAAATAAACTTAAGGCATTAAAAAATAAATTACACTTATCGACCGAAGAATTTATAATGTTTAAAGAAAGCATAAGATAATCACTCCAATTATTCAGGATTTAGATGAACTCTTAGGCCAAGAACATTTATCTCTAGTAATCTAACAGCAAGAAAGAAAAGCTAAAATCCAGGGGACGGTTCTATTTTTCCGTAGTTTAATGCCAGCAAAATAGAACCGTCCCCGTGTTTCATTTTTATAACTAGGGCCAGTTCTAGGGCTTACTCACCCACTTTTTAAAAAATCTCTTGACAACTACAGAGTAATGAGTAAAATAATCTAAGTAACTTGATTGAAATTATCCTAGGCAATACGTTTATTAGCCTAGTTAACCATATATCCACAACAGTCAACAAAAAAGGAGGAGTAAAAAATGGGTAAACGCTTGATTTTAGTACTAGCGCTTGCTTTGGTAGTGGGCTTAACATTTAGCGCCGCCTACGCTGAAGTGCAGAATGTAAAAGTATCCGGAGATATCATCGCAAGTGGAGTGGCAAGAAATAATTATAATTTGGCAAGATCAACAAGCAACAGCCCTTCACCTAGATCCGTAAAACAGAGCTTTTTGATGTCTCAGGTTAGAGTACGTGTTGATGCTGACCTTACGGATAATGTTTCTGCAACCGTAAGACTAATTAATGAAAGAATTTGGAACGGGCAAAATGACGTTAATAACGGCAACAACAATAGCACTAGCATCGATATTGACCTAGCTTATGTTACTTTAAAAGAGTTCCTGTATTCGCCTTTAACTTTAACTATTGGTCGTCAGGAAATTAGCTTTGGAAATAGCTTAATTATTGGTAAATCTGGTGCTGCAGCGGGCTCTACCAGCATACCAAGCGATCTTTCTGAAAGATCAGCATTTGATGCTATCCGCGCTACCTTAAACTATGATCCATTAGTTGTGGATGTAGTCTATGCTCAAATAATGCAAAATCAAACTACAAGCTACCAAAATTCTTCAAGCTTATTCGGTGCTAATGCTACTTATGCTTTGAATAAGAAAATCAGCCTTTCAGGTTATTACTGGTTAAAGAAACTTAACGCGCTAACCAATGATAGAAAACCTGATGCTGTAAATACAATCGGTGGTTTAGTTTCTATCACGCCAATTGACAATCTAGCTGCATCTTTTGAAGCGGCTTATCAGTTCGGTAAGAACACTCAAACTGCTGGCCAAGATAGACACGATGCCTGGGCTTTACAGGCAATGGCAGATTATACTTTTGCCAAAGTAAAAACTACTCCAATAATTGGAGCTTCCTGGACATATCTTTCCGGTGGAACTACTGGTAACGCTACTAGAAATGAAGGCTGGGATCCTATGTTCTATAATCAAAACCTCAATAACATTACCTATGCTATTCTACCTTTCAGCAATATGAATGTATTCAACCTGAAAGCTAGTATGAAACCAGTAGAAGATGTTACGGTTTCTGCAGTATATGGCTTTTATAACGTTGCTCATAGGGTAGATGCTGGGACAGCTGTAACAAGTCCAAGCACATATGACTTCGGTAATACCAGTAATTATAACAACACGTACTCTGGTGAAAATCATCTTGGTGATGCTTTAGATTTAACAGTTACCTATGATTATACCGAAGATGTGCAGTTTGCCTTAACCGGCGGAATGTTTAAGCCCGGAAATGGCTTACAAACTGATTACGCTACTGCAAATCAGGTTATCGGTTCAATGAAAGTTACATTCTAAGACAACTGATGTAGAAACACTCTAAAACCCTCGGGGGAGGAATCCTCCGAGGGTTTTTTAATACTCTAAGACATACACCGTCATGCCCGCGGAAGCGGGCATCTAGAAGCGCGCTTTCCGAGATTCCCGCTTTCGCGGGAATGACACATATGCCAACTCATAAAAAAATAGCTTTAATCATCGGCGGCAGCCGCGGAATTGGCAAAGCCATCGCTCTGCGCTTAGCTAAATCCGGGTTTAATATCTGGCTGACTTACCACAACAATCACGTAGCAGCTCAGGAGACAAAGAAAGAAATAGAACTATTAGACAGCGCCTGCAGGTTATTTTCTTTTGATATTGCCAACTATGAAGCCACTAAAGCCGCTCTGGGTAAAGTTACAGATATAACCGTACCCGAATGCTTAGTATTTAATGCCGGCATCGCCCGGGACAATCTTATGGTCTGGATGACCAAAGAAGAGTGGGATGCGGTTATCTCAACCAATTTAAACGGGTTTTATAATATCATGCATGTTTTGCTTTTTCCGATGCTCCGGGAAAAACGCGGCCGGATTGTGATTGTCTCTTCCACCTCCGGGCAGATCGGCCAAGCGGGACAGGTAAATTATTCTGCTTCTAAAGCCGGCTTAATTGGCGCCGCTAAAGCCTTAGCCCGGGAAGTTGGTAAAAAAAATATTTATGTTAATGTCGTTAGCCCGGGAGTGATCGAAACTGAGATGACGGATAAGCTGCCTAAAGATAGGATTCTTCCTTTGATCCCCTTAGGGCGTTTTGGCAAAACAGAAGAGGTGGCTAGCGTAGTAAATTTTTTATGCGCGGAAGAAAATATGTATATTCACGGCCAAGTTATCGGCATTAACGGCGGCTTGGCAATTTAGATTTATTTAATGAAAAGCTACGATCATATCGTTGTCGGAGCTGGGATCAGTGGTTTAACCTTAACCCTGCTTCTGGCCGCCAATGGCAAAAAAGTGCTTCTTTTAGAAAAAGGCCCGCGTATCGGAGGCAGCCTTACCCGTTTTTATAATAAAAATACCCCTTTTGACACGGGTTTTCATTTTACCGCGGGGTTTTCTAAGGGCGGAGTACTTACGGATATGCTGGTTGTTTTGGGTATCCGCGAACAGATTAAGCCTATATTTTTAACTGAACCAGGCAGCGGGCTTTTTGTTTTCGAGAAGGACAACCTAATTTATGATCTGCCTTCCGGAACAGATAATTTTCGCTTAAAACTTCAAAAATATTTTCCCAAAGAAGCTCAGGCAATTGACGCGTATTTTTTAAAGGTTAAAAAAGTATGGCAGTCTACGTTATCACTAGATCTGCGCAAGATTGGGCTTTCCGTCCAGGCTGTGGATGAAGATTACTTGAGCTTACAACAAGTATTGAATTCTTTAACTACCGATGATCACCTTAAGGCGCTTTTGTCGGCCTTTTGCGTTTGTTACGGGAGCACGCCTCAAGAAACATCATTTGCCAATCACGCGCGCGTAGCCGGAGGCCTCTATGAGTCGGTAGCGCGTATTGAAAATGGCGGAGAGGCATTTATCCGGGCGTTTGACCATCGTTTTAGCCAATTTAATATTGAGGTCCGTTGTAATACGACAATTAGCGAATGCGCGGATATCAAAAATGACGCTGTGGGTAAATTTATCTTAAACGACGGTAATAGCGTAATAGCAACGGACTGCACCTTTACTATTCATCCCCAGGAAATTTTAAAAGTTCTGCCGCGCCAATATTTTAGTAAAGCGTTTTTGGAAAGAGTTTCCGCGTTTGAAACATCGCACGGATTTTTTTCTGTATTCGGAGTAGTGGAAAATGCTGATCCTTTAACCTTCGGACCTAGCATTGCCTCGTTATTGCCAAGCACAGATTTAAATAATTTACTTGACCCTGCCCAAATTAGGGATACAGCGTTGGCAATTATCCGCAGTGTAGAACCTGGTAAAGATGGAAAAAAATACTGCGTAGTTAACGCCTTTGAACCAGAATTTTACTCTAATCTCAAACAATGGGCAGATTCATCTGTCGGGAAAAGGCCAGCGGCTTATAGAGAATACAAGGCTAGTAAAGTTCGAAGAATTACCGAACGATTCTGTGCTCTCTACCCACAAGATAGTCATGATTTTAAGGTAATAGACGCCGCTAGCGTATTGACCTTCAGAGATTATCTGTTTTCTCCTGAAGGTAACGCCTACGGAATAAAGCAAAAAATGGGGCAATTTAATCTTTTTGGTAAACTACCGCTAGTAAATATTTATGTTGCCGGCCAAAGCGCGGTTTTACCGGGCATTGTCGGAGCAATGATCTCTTCATTTATTGCCGCCAGAAACTTGATTGGTAAAGAAAAATTTAACCATTTTATTGAGGGAGCGCTGTTCAATTGAAAAGAGTCGCGATTACCGGCTTGGGGGTAATTACTCCTTTAGGCAACAGCGTGGAAGCGTTTATTGGCGGGCTCCAGCGCCAGGAGAATGCCTCGATTTATATGCCGGAATGGGAAAAATATAAGGGATTACGCTGTTTGGTAGGGGCACCTGCCCGTTTAGAAGATGAAAAACTTATCCCCCGGCAGAATCGGCGTTCGATGGGCAGATTAAGCATTTTCGCTGTCCAGGCAGCCCAACAGGCGCTCAAAGACGCCAGTATCTCTAAAGACGCGTTATCTAACAACAGGCTGGGCTGCGTGATCGGCTCAACCATGGGCAGTGCGGAAAGTATTGCTGAGGCCTTTGAAACACTGCTTCCGGATAATGACCTGGCTAAACTTACTTCCACCAAGTTTTTTCAATGTGTTTCACATACTGCCGCCTTAAATGTGGGGCAATTTCTGGGGATAACCGGAACAGTGATGGCCGCTAATGCCGCTTGCGCTTCCGCTCTACAGGCGATTGGCGCTGGATACGAGCAGATCCGCCTGGGCCAGCAGGATATTATGCTTTGCGGGGGCGCGGAAGGCCTGCATCCTACGGTGGTGGGTTCATTTGACGTGCTTTTTGCTACCTCTACTAAATTTAATCAAACACCTAAAGCCACTCCCCGGCCGTTTGATGCCCAACGCGATGGCTTGGTCTGCGGAGAAGGCAGCGGCATTGTCGTCTTAGAAGATTATGATTTGGCTAAAAAAAGAAAAGCTAAAATTTATGCTGAGATTATTGGTTACAACAGCTTTGGCAATGGCAGCCATGTCAGCGAATCAAGCCGCGAGGCGATCTCCTCCTGTATAAATGAAACTTTAAAAAGAGCAAAACTTGCCCCTGAGGATATTGATTATATTAACGCTCACGCCACGGCGACTATTCAGGGAGATAAAGAGGAGGCCAGCGCCATTCGTAAAATCTTTGGGGATACAGTTCCGGTAAGCAGCCTTAAGGGCAATATTGGGCATACTTTAGGCGCTTCCGGGGCGATAGAGTTGATTGCTTCTTTGATTATGATGGAAAAAAGCATAATTTATCCCACCTTAAATTTAAAAACACCGGATAAGGATTGCCAGGGAATTAATCATGTTATGCAGCCGTTAGCTAAGAAAATAGACATTCTGCTCAAAAATTGTTTTGCTTTTGGCGGGATCAACGCGAGTTTAATATGTAAAAGGGAGGATTAATCTAAAATGACTGAACAGGAAGTGATTAAATTAATCAATGAAGTTTTTATCGATTCATTTGAAATCGAAAAATCTAAGCTGCTGCCGGAAGCCAATATTTTTATAGATTTAGGATTAGACAGTTTAGATGTCGTGGATTTGGTGGTGGCTTTACAGAAGAAATTCACCGTTACCATCCGCGATGATGAAAGGGTGCGCGGCATCCGCACGCTCGGAGATCTTCAGCAATTCATCTTAACCATCAAAAAAGAAATCGGAAAATGACGCGAATTTTAAAAATCGCATGCTTAAATTTTTTCTTTTATCCGTTCTTTATTATATTTACTATGATCGCGTTTACAAATTTAGGCAGTTTGATTCTTCTTTTGGCGCTTTTTTTGCCTAAACGCAAAATTTTAAAATTATTACGCCAGGCGATTAGATGGTATGGGGCGGTGGTTATTCGTGTTTTACCCTTTCCACTAATCCGCTTAGATTATAAAAACTACGGCCTAAACGACCCGCCCGGGCCATATCTGTTTGTTTGTAATCACCGCGCCGCCAGCGACCCTTTTTTTATGGCGGTATTTCCTTATGAGATCGTGCAAATAGTAAATATTTGGCCTTTCCGTTTGCCGGCCTTAGGAACAATTGCCAAAATTGCCGGTTACTTAAGCGTTAGAGAGATGCCTTATGCGAAGTTCGCGGCTAAAACCGCTAAACTGATTGCCCAAGGGGTTTCCTTAGCGGCATTTCCAGAAGGCACACGTTCACGCGATAAATCCGTCGGGCAATTCCATAGCGCGATTTTTCGTACGGCGTTAGAAACACACGCGGCGATCGTACCAGTGTGTATCACCGGGAATGAATTTGCGCCTCCCATTGGATCGGGTTTTTTGCGCCCGGGGTTAGTTAAAATCCACCGGCTGCCGGCTTTGACCTGGGAAAAGTATGGTACCTTTAACGCTTTTAAACTTAAAAACTATGTGCGAGATATGATTGCCAAAGAAGTGTCGATGATGGATAAAACAGAATGATAACCAATCAATGAACAGAAAAAGTGACACAACGAACGTATTACTCAGAATGAAAGATTTATATATTTATAAAAATTTAGAATTTGCTTCTGGCAAAAAGATAAGAGATATCCAAGATATCCTGCTTAGGGAGCACATCTTACATTGCCAAAAGAACTCTCCTTATTACCGCCGGGTATTCAAAAAATATAAAATAGATGCCAAAAACTTAAACGTTGATAAATTATCCACACTTAGGTTTACCGATAAAACAGAAATTGCCCGCTACAATGATGATTTTCTAGCCGTGGATCCTAAAAAAGTAGCCGACATAGTTTTGTCTAGCGGAACCTGCGGCAAGCCGACAAAAATCGCTTATAGTGAATGGGATTTAAATCGTTTGGCTTATAATGAAGAGCAGTCATTCGCCTCCTGCGGTTTTACTAACCAGGACACCGTCCTGTTAACTTGCACGCTGGATCGTTGTTTTATTGCCGGATTAGCTTATTATTCTGGTATACGCGCCTTAGGCGCGGCCGCCATCCGCAATGGCCTGAATAGCTTAGAAAGCCATTTAGAGCTGATCAAGCGGCTTAAGCCAACCGCGATGGCCGGGGTACCAAGTTTTTTAAGGAAACTCGGGCTTTATTTAAACCAAAAAGGCTATCCAGCTCAAAAAAGCGGGGTAAAAAAAATAGTTTGTATTGGTGAACCCTTACGGGATAAAGATTTAAAATTTTTAAAAGTCGGGCAAGATTTAGAAAATATCTGGCAAGCTAAAGCTTATTCTACTTATTCAACTACTGAGATTGTTTCTACTTTTTGCGAATGTACTGCTCAGTCAGGAGGGCACCTGCATCCAGATTTAGCGGTTGTCGAAATTATCGATTCAAATGGCAAAAGTTTACCCTGCGGCCAAATCGGAGAGGTAGTTGTTACCCCGCTAAGAATAGAAGCGATGCCTTTAGTGCGCTTTAAAACCGGCGACATTAGTTTTCTTGTTGATCAGCCCTGTTCCTGTGGAAGAAAATCGTTAAGGCTGGGGCCAATTTTAGGCAGGCAAAAACAAATGATGAAAGTACAAGGAACTACCTTTTACCCGCAAGCAATTTACTCCTGCCTTGAGGAAATCGGTGAAATCAGCGAGTACTATATTAGCGTAACTAGCAAAAGTGAGCTTTGCGATTGCATTGAAATTTATGTGTCAATAACAGATCCGGCTTGCACCCAAACGCAGATTCAGGAGAAATTGCAGGCGCGTTTAAGGGTTAGACCAAAAGTCTTTATTTGCGGCGAGGAATTAATTAAAGAACAGGTATATGCCTGTGGCTCCCGCAAACCCGTGCGTTTTATTGACAGGAGATAAAAAGTGCCGAATTGCCAGGCAATTGTTCCTAATTTTGAATTTACCCAGGCCCAAATAAAAGAGGCGCTAAATAATAACCAGCTGCTCTCCATGGAAATAGAATTTTCATTGCGCTGCAATTTTCACTGCCAGTATTGCTATATTCCTGATAAATCCAGCTTTGAAAATGAGCTGGGTTTTGAGGAATTACGTGATGCCATATTACAGGCTAAAGGTTTAGGGGTTAAAAAAATTATTGTTTTAGGCGGTGAACCCATGGTTTATCCGCAAGCCCTGGCGATGTTTAAATTTATCCGCGCGGAAAACCTGGATGTGGAGATGTTTACTAATGGTTTTGGAATTACCCCGGAGCTGGCCAAACAGTTGTTTGATTTAGGAGTGTTGGTAGTTTTAAAAATGAACAGCCGTAAAGAAGAAGTCCAGGATTCCTTAGCCGGCAAAAAAGGCGCCTATAAAATTATCCAGGACGCGTTTAATAATTTAAAACAAGCGGGATTCCCCGCTAAAAATAAGCGCTTAGGAGTAAGTACAATTATTTGCCAGCAAAATTTTGAAGAGATCATTCCGATGTGGGAGTGGCTGCGCCAGCAGGGAATCCAACCTTATTTTGAAATTATTACACCTCAAGGAAAAGGCAAAGATAATGAATGGCTGCATGTGGGTGCGCAAAAATTAAAAGAAACTTTTTTCAAAATCGCCCAAATTGACCGGAATAAATATGGGATTCAATGGGATCCTCAGCCACCGCTAATCGGAATTAAGTGTTTGCGGCATCAATTTTCCTGCTTGCTTAATTCTCAAGGGTATATTTTACCTTGCGTGGGAATAAATATTCCACTGGGTAATATCCGTGAACGAAAACTTCAGGATATCATCGAAGAAAGCGAAGTAATTCAGGATTTAAGAAACTATCGAGCGCATATTAAGGGGCCTTGCCGGCAATGCGATAAAACCGATAACTGTTACGGCTGCCGCGGAGCCGCGTATCAAATGACCGGAGATTATCTAGCCTCTGATCCGTTATGCTGGAATAATATTGAGCATCAAAGCGAGATTGTGCATTTACCGGCCGCGGTAAGCAGGTTCATACCACAACAACCTCCTATGCAAGTTATCGATACTCTGATGAGCATCGGTGAGCGCACGGCAAATATCAACGTAACTATCTCTAATGATATGTTGTTCGTGCGTGATGATGGCACCCTGGATGAAACCGCTTACCTAGAGCTTATTGCCCAAAGCATTGCCGCCCAGGCTGGATTTAAACGTGTAGGAGTGACCAGCCAAGTAGTAGAAGGATTCCTGCTGGGGGCAAAAGACCTGGAAATATACGGGACGGCGCGCATCGGAGACACATTGACAATATCCATTTTAAAATACGCGCGATTTGGAGATTTTGGAATATTCAAAGGCAAGGTTTTTCGAGGCCAAGACCTGCTGGCTCAGGGAGAAGTAAAAGTCTGGGAGAATAAAAAGAAGGCATGAAAAGATTAATCGCGATTTTTTTATTATTTATTTGCCTGAGTATTGGGCGTCTTTACGCCAATGATGATACTGCTGTAAAAATGGATACTATTTTAGAATCTTTGCAAGAAAAGATGTCTGGGCTAAAAACCATTCAAACCGATTTTATCCAAGAAAAGAACCTGGCGCTATTCAAACAGAAACTTATTTTAAAAGGTAAGATCTTTATTCAAAAACCAGGAATGCTTTCCTGGCGGGTTTTTACTCCCCTGTGTTATTCTTTAGTCATCAACGGCAGCAAAATCAGCCAATGGGACCAAGATACTAATCAGGTGCAGTCTGTGTCACTAAGTAAAAATCCCAGCTTTCAAGCAGCGATCCAGCAAATGCAGAACTGGTTTTCTGGCACCTACAAATCTATGCGAGGGGAATACCAAATCAGCTTGATCAGCAAAAATCCTTTAAAGTTAGAATTTATCCCCAAGGAAAAATCCATGGCTGGAAATTTTATCCAGCGCGTAACTGTTCTTTTCCAAGACGACCAGCAGTATATTAAAGAAATAGGCATTCTGGAAAAAAGCGGCGACAGCACTTTACTGGTATTTATTAATGCTCTGCTTAACCAAGAGATTTCCCCTAAGGCTTGGGAGGTAAAAGCTGATGTCCGGTAATTATTTATTCAAGCTAAACAACCTGGTTGAAACTCATAAAAAGTTAATTATCGGGCTGCTAGGCCTGGTGCTCTTGATCTGCCTGATTAACCTAAAATTCATTAAATATAATAATAATATTGAATCGATGCTGCCGGCAGACAGCCAGGTGCAGCAGGCCATGCGTTTTTTACGCGAATCTAATTTTTCGGATAAACTGGTTATTTCCCTGAAACTTAATGACCGCAAGAATACTACTGATGACCTAATTTTGGCAGCGGATCAACTAATTAATTCACTTGATTCGCCTTTAATCAAACAAGTGATTGGCAATATTTCTAACGCTAACTTTATGCAAGAAATGATTTTTTTTTTACGGTATTCCCCTCAGCTTTTAGGCCCTGAATCTCTAACTAAACTTAAAAATCAAATTAATCCGATAGGCATTAAAGAGAGGCTTAGCTTTATTTACCGGCAGAGCTTAACTCCGGGAAGTTCCTTGGTCATGCCTTTTTTACGCGCTGATCCGTTTAATTTAGGTTCAGAGATCCTGGGTAATATTGAAAAACTTTCTCAAGCATCAGGTTACGAGGTAACCATTAATAACGGCCATTTTGTGAGCAAAGACGGCCGAGCCGCCATGATCATCGTTAAAACCTCAGTGCTTTTGACCGAAGGGTTTGGCAGCCGTAAAATAGTTAATTACCTGCAGGAAAAATTAAAGCACATTCCTAATTATATTCGAGCCGATATTATCGCCGGCCACATGCACACGGTAAAAAACGAGGAGATCATCAAGAAGGATATTTGGTTTACCTCGATTATTGCTGCTTTAGGATTCTTACTATTATTTTTATTTATCTTTCGCGATTGGCGCGCAATGATAATCTTTTGCATGCCTTTAGGGGCAGTATTGATTTCTACGGCTGCTGCCTTTATTGTTTTTAAAAACCTTTCTTATTTTGTGATCGGCCTAAGCACGGTTATCGCCGGTATTACGATTGACTATGGAATTTATGTTTACCTGGCAGTGCGTAAGGCCGGAAACAACCTGGAAACACTAAACAAGATTATCAAACCCGTGGCCTTTGGGGCCCTAACCACGATTAGTGTTTTTGCCGTATTTTTCTTCTCCAGCGTAAAAGGGTATCATCAGTTAGCATTTTTCTCAAATTTTACGATTATTTTATGTTTAGGGTTTGCCCTATTTATTCTGCCGCATTTTATAAAAGAAGAGGCCGCGCCTAAAATTACAAATGAGAAAGAAAAACCCGCGGTAAAATTTAATTCAGGTATCTTTGGCCATTTCTGGATAATCTGCTGGAGCATACTTTTAATTATCATGCTGGGATGTTCCGCTCGTTTGAAATTTAATAATGATATCACTCAATTTGATGGTGCTGGCAAAGAGATTGCCAAAAGCGAAGAAGAATTTCATCATACTTGGGGAGGTAAAGAGCTGCCGGCAGTGTTTGTGGTTTCCTCAGGAACCCTTCAAGGCGCCTATGAGCTTAATGACCTAATATACGAGGCGGCGGTAAAAGCCATCGGCAAAGAGAATTTTGACAGCTTTGCCTCAATCTGGCCGGGGATGGCTAAACGTACGGCGAATTTGGAGGCCTGGAATAAGTTTTGGAGCCCGGAAAAGAAAAAAGAATTTCAAGAGTTACTGCTAGAGTACGGGCAACTTTTTAATTTTTCGGATGAGGCTTTTGCGCCATTTATCCAGCAGCTGCATACTCAAACTGTCCTGGAGTTGGAGCCTAAAGGCTTAGTTTTCTTTGAACAGCTAAAAGAGCAGTTTGTGCTTAAAAAAGATGCTTCTTATCAAATGCTATCATTTTTTCCGGATCAGGATGAATATATTACCAAGTTATCCAAAATCAAGAACGCTTATCCGGGGACTTTTTTAGTTTCCCGGAAAAACTTCTCACTTCAAGTTTCCCGGGCACTAAGCAGAGAATTTTTATTTTTAGCGTTTTTGGCTATTTTTTTAACCGTCGGCCTGACTTTTCTATTATTAAAAAACTTACGCCTAACCACTCTAGCCATGGTTCCGGTGGCCACCGCCTTGGTTTTAATTGGAGGGGTAACATATTTAGCCGGGTTAGCTTTAAATATTCCCAGCGTGATTGCCTCCATGGTGGTGGTGGGGATAGTCAGTGACTACGGAATGTTTATGGTGTATTATTGTAAATATAAATACCAGACTGGAACGATTATTGCCGTAACCCTGGCCGCGGTAACCACGCTAATTGGTGCCGGGGTGCTTTTATTTGCCCAACATCCGGTTTTATTCTCTATAGGCGTAACCCTGGTAACCGGAGTCTTGTCTGGATACCTATCCAGCCTGCTGATTATTCCTGCGCTATATAGATTATGGAAGGCTAAAGAAGATGTATCGGTTTAAATTAATATTTTTATTACTTATTCTCTTAAGCAGTGCCGGCTGCAGCTGTTTACCTTTTAAAAATATTGATTACGTTGTTTTGGATGATGTTGATCCGGCTAATCTAACCAGGGAATTTGGCGGACTCCTAGCGCAAAAAGAAGAAGTAATTAATAGTATTGTTTTTGAATATAAATGGCATAGTTTTTCGGCTTTAGGCTACACGCGGCTGGATTTAGAGAACAATACTTTCCAGGTTTCTTGTATGAATCCCGTCGGAATTAAATTATTTGAATTAACTGGCAGCCGTGATGAAATTAAGCCTGTTTTTGTTTTAAAAGAATTGCTGCAAAGGGGAGACTTGCCCCGGGCAGTAGGAGAGGATATTCGCAGAATTTATTTTGACCTGCTGCCTTCCGCGCAGGCAAAGGTCGAAAAAGAAAAATACAGAATTATCTTTAGCCAGCCCAGCGGCCATGGTGAAATGAAATACATCTTTGCCGGCAGCCAGCATTGGCTGATTGAAAAACATTATTCTGAAAAGAACCGCAAACTTTGGAGCGTTTTTTATTATGATTACCTAATGGATAAAGGCGGGCTTTATCCCGCGGGTTTAGTCTTAAAGCATCACCGTTTTGGCTACAATCTAATTATTCGCTTAAAAGAGGTGCGCTAAATGAGCAGGTTAAGAAAAGAAATTAAATCTAGTATGCAAGCAATAGAGCGGGCCAGTGAATTTAAGACCTGCGCGCGTTTCAATTTTGGAGAAAAATTTATTGGCTTTAAAGGCCATTTCCCAAATAAGCCGATCTTACCCGGAGTTTGTAAAATTCAAGCGGCATTACTGATATTGGAAGAGCGCAAGCATAAAAATGTAAGGTTAGCCGGAATTATCTTGGCAAAGTTTTTTGCCCCGGTAACTTTTGATCAAGAAGTAATCTTTAATCTCGAAGAACATCCAATAAATAATGTTGAATCAACCGTCACGGTTAAAGTAAGCTGCGAAAATAAAAAAATAGCGCAGTTGCAATTAAAAGTAAACATCTTAGGATAGCAAGTTTAAATGCCTAAAATAAAAGCGGTAATCACTAACTATGACTTAATTACTGCCTATGGAAGAGGCATCCAACCTCTCTGGGAGGGGATTTTATCCGGAAAAAGCCGCGTAGATAAATTAGAACGTTTTTCCACCTCAGCTTGCCTTTGCCATAATGGCGCTGTTATTTCAGGATTAAGCCTGCTAAAACAGGATTCTCTGGTGATGCAGATGTTAAAAATGATTTTAACTAAAGATTTAAATATTATACCCAAAGATGCTTTCTTGATTCTAGCCACTACGGTAGGAGAAATTGATTGGCTAGAGAAAGCTGTGCTCAAAAAAACTAATGATCCTAAAGAAAGTAAATTAACCAATCTTTTAAAAAAAGTAAAACCTCTAGCAAAAATAAAAGAAGATGGCATACTTATTTCCTGCGCTTGCGCCTCTTCTAGCACCGCGCTTGCCGAAGCCGCCAGGATGATTGAAAACGGACAAAACGATTGCTGTTTAGTAGCCGCGGCTGATGCGGTAAGTGAATTTGTCTTTAGTGGTTTCTCCTCATTAATGGCTTTGGATAAAGATGGGGCTAAACCATTTGATAAAAATCGCAATGGCTTATCTTTAGGCGAAGCTGCCGGGTTTATTCTCTTAATGAGCCAGGCCCGCGCTAAAAAAGAAAAAAGGCAAGCCTTAGCTCAGGTTGCCGGATGGGGATTAACCTGCGATGCCAACCACATGACCGGCCCGGCGCGTAACGGAGAAGGTTTAACCCAGGCAATAGCTGGCGCGTTAAAAAAAGCAAATGTATCGCCAGGCCAAATCGGCGTTATATCCAGCCACGGTACAGGCACACTTTACAATGACGCCATGGAGTTGTCAGCTTTCAAAAATATATTTAAAGGCCGAGTGGTTCCAGTTTATTCTATAAAAGGAGGTACCGGGCACACCTTGGGCCCGGCGGGATTAATTGAGACGATTATGGCTTTAAAAGTGCGGCAAGAAAAAATTATTCCCGGCACAGTGGGCTTAAAAGATACCGACGCGCAAGCCACAGGATGGGTAAGCCCCTTGCCGAAAAAATTAAAACAACCAACAATTATGCTAAATAATTGCGGTTTCGGCGGAATAAATGCCGCCTTAGTGCTAAAAAAACTTTAAATATATATGATTAAAGGAACCGGCTGGATTACACAAAATAAATACGGATGCCAAAAAAAGCGCTGGCAGCAGGAATATACTGATTTAAAATCTTTACATAGCCGGCTGCAGCCAGAGATATTTAGTTATCCAGTAGCAAATTTTCTACGTTTTGATACGATTTCTAAGTTAACTATCATAAGCACAGCTTTGGCTTTATATGATGCAAATATAGCCTATGCTCAGGGCAGGAAACAAGATATATGCCTTCTAGGTACAAATTCTAACGGTGCCCTGGAGGCAAATTTAACCTATTTTAATGATTATGTTGCTCATGGGAGGACTCTGGCGCGGGGGAATCTTTTTATTTATACCTTGCCCTCAAGCCCTTTAGCTGAAGCAGCCATACATTTTGGCTTAACCGGTAAACTCCTGTATTTAGGATTCCTGAAGAACGCTGAACAGGAATCTCTAAAATACGCGTTAAATGTGCTTAAATCTGAATCTGGAAAAACTATTATTTTAGTTAATGCCGGCCCTAAAGCAGCAACTTGCTATGTATTACAAAGATGAAAATAAAGCTTATTTACCCAAAGTGGCCAAAATTAAAAAATCAACCGGAGTTTAATCTGCCTCCGCATGGGCCGATTTGTTTTGCCGCGGCTATTCCTCGAGGAATTCAGCTTTCTTTTTGCGATGAAAATGTAGAACCGCTGGATTTTAATGAAGAAGCAGACCTCATCTGTTTGTCTGTAATGCTGACCTGCCAGATGCCGCGGGCCTGGGAGATTGCCGATAAGTACCGGCAAAGCGGCAAAAAGGTTCTCTGCGGCGGAATTGCTGCGATGTTACATTATGAAGAAACCTCTGTTCATGCCGATAGCGTATTTTTGGGAGAGGCCGAAGGCAGAATGGAAGAGGTAATTACCGATTTTAAAAATGGTAAATTAAAGAAAGCTTATAATTATTTAAATGATTTTCCGGATACAAATTTAATCGGTACTGCCCGCAGGGATATTTTAAAGAAGCCTTTATATAATTTCCGCGGAGTGCAAATGGTGGACTTAGTGCATGCTTCGCGCGGCTGCCGCTTTAACTGTTTTCCCTGCTGTACCCCGTATTTAGGAGGTTGTAAATTCCGGCCGCGGCCGATAAACCTAGTAGTTAAAGAATTAGAAAGTATTCAAAACAACCGCCTGTTTATCGTGGACAATTCCTTGGCTCAAGATGATGCCTGGGAAAAAGAACTATTCAAAGCGATTGCGCCTTTAAAGAAAAAATGGGTCTCTCATCCGATTAAAGATACCGATGAAATCCTGGACTTAGCGGCTAAGGCCGGATGCTGGTATGTGTATCAAGCGGTAGTGGATACTTCTGAGCATATCCGCAAGAAAGTTAAGCGCCTGCAAGACCGGGGAATTGGCATAGAAGGCACGGTCATTTTAGGCATGGATAACCATGATGAGGATTATATCAAACGCTTAGTAGATTTTCTTTTGGATATAAAATTAGACCTGGCGGAATTCACCATTCTTACTCCTTTCGCGCATACTCCGATCAGAACGCAATTTGAAAAAGAAGGGCGCATTCTGCATAATAACTGGATCAATTATACCGGAGGCGAAGTGGTGTTTAGGCCGGCAAAGATGAGCCCAGAAGCATTGCAAAAAATGTATGAATACGCCTGGAATACTTTTTATTCAGGTTTTGGCAAAGAAGTTAAAATGGCTAAACTTTACCTTAAGGTCATTGAAAAAGAAAAACTTGACGGCACATATTCCGGCCCACCGCTAAGAAACAGGTCAAAATGGGGAAAGAAACAGCGATGAAGGTTTTTTTGATTTCATCAAATACCGCCAACACTCCTTATTCAGTTTATCCGCTGGGTTTAAGCATGATCGCCGCCAGCCTTAAAAACGCCGGGCATCGCGCGCAGCAATTTGATTTTCTCGCTTCTAATCGCTCTCTAGAGGCGTTAACCGGCGCAATTAAAAAATTCCAACCTGAGGCTATCGGTATCTCTATCCGCAATATTGATAACGTTAATTTACTAAACGAGCAGCGCTATATTGATACCGTAAAAAATATTGTTCAGGAAATTCGCCAGGTGAGCCTAGCAAAAATAATTTTAGGCGGCTCAGGTTTTTCTATTATGCCGGAGGAAATTTTAGAGAAAGTCAGCGCGGACTATGGAATTACAGGAGAAGGAGAAGCTTTAATCGTTGATTTTATTGGCCAGGCGGCTAAAGGAATTTACCCAAAAGATAAAATCATCCGTTCCGCGCCTAAGTTATCCTTAAAACAAATACCTTCAGCTTGCTATGACGCCGGCATTATGCAATTTTATCTTAAAAGCGGCAATGTCGCCAGCGTCCAAACTAAACGCGGCTGTGCGCATAAATGCGTATATTGTTCTTATCCGATTCTCGAAGGCTCAAGCGTCCGCGTCCGCGATACCCAAGCGGTAGTTGGTGACATTCAAAATTTGATTACCAACTTTGGCGCGAAATACATTTTTTTTACCGATTCAGTATTTAACGATGACGCGGGTAATTACCTTAAAGTTCTTAAAGAAATGAGAAAACGCAAAATTAATATTCCCTGGACCGCCTTTTTTAAACCTCAAGGCTTAGATGATTCTGCGCTGGCGCTGATGCAGGAAACCGGCCTAAAAGCCGCGGAGATCGGCGCGGATGCCTGTTGTGACACTACCTTAAAAAAACTAGGTAAATCCTTCTTGTTTAAGGATGTTACTGAATGTAACGCGTTGTTTGCTAAATATAATATCGCCACCGCGCATTATTTTATGTTCGGCTGCCCCGGGGAGACCAAAGAAACGGTGATCGAAGGCGTAAATAATATCAAAAGTTTATCAAAAACCGCTTCTTTTATTTTTATGGGAATACGTATCTTACCGGGAACGCCTTTAGCCCAATTAGCGGTTAAGCAAGGGCTGCTTAAACCCGGGCAGGATTTACTGGAGCCGGTTTATTATATTGCTCCGGGGCTAGACGCCAAATGGCTAGAGAAAACCTTAACCGAAGGTTTCAAAGGAATCCGCAATTGCGTTTTTCCTCCGGATGCCTTAGACAACAGCTTGGCATTCTTGCACAAATTAGGTTACTCCGGCTCGCTTTGGGAGATGTTGATTCCGGGAAATGCTAAACGTAACCGAAAAAAACAAAATGTTGAAAAATAATTCCCCGGCTAATTCAGATATTTGGTGCGTAATTCCTACTTTTAACAATAAAAGTACAATTAAAGAAGTAGCTTTAGCCTGCCGCGTATACCTTGAACATGTGCTGGTAGTTGATGATGGCTCTACGGACACGGATATTAAAGCGCTATTTACGGGTACCAATATTGAAGTTTTAAAACACCCAAAAAATTTGGGCAAAGGCCAGGCGATTCGCACCGCTTTAGATTTTATCCAAAAGCAATCTGGTAAATTTATGTTAACCATTGATGCTGACGGCCAGCATTACCCGGAAGATATCGGTAAATTCATTTCGCTAATAGCAAAAGACCAAACTTCAATAATTATTGGCTGCAGGGATTTTAAACAAAAGAATATTCCCGGAAAAAGCCAATTCGGCCGCGCATTTTCAAACTTCTGGCTACGCCTGGAAACCGGCGCAATCATCGAAGATTCACAAAGCGGATTCCGGAGTTATCCGGTGCAATATACCTGGAAAATTAAAACCAGCGGAAATTACTATGATTATGAAACAGAAATTTTAACCCGCGCTTGCTGGGCGGGAATGAAATTAAAAGAGGTGCCGATTAATGTGTTTTATCCGCAAGCAAGCTTACGCGTTAGCAGTTTTCATCCGGTCATCGATAACCTGCGCATTAGCTTGATGCATATCCGCCTGCTGGGCCGCAGGCTTATGCCCATAACTTACCCTAAAGTCGTGCGTTTAGAAAAATCAGCCGCGCCGATAAATACCTTCATTCATCCTCTAAAATTAATTAAAACTTTACTTGAAGAAAATGCCTCACCGCTGGGGTTAGCCGTCTCCGCGGGGGTGGGTATTTTTTTAGGCGTGTTACCTCTGGTTTCGGTTCATATTTTGGCAGTTCTTTATATAACCAACAGGCTGCATTTAAATAAAATTATTGCCTTAAGTGTTCAGAATTTATGCATGCCGCCTTTTGTGCCGGTTGCCTGCATCGAACTGGGGCATTTTATGCTTTACCGGAAATGGCTTACGAATATTACCTGGAAAACAGCCTTTGGCAATATCCCCGAAAGGATCTGGGAGTGGTTTCTAGGTTCTTTAATTCTCGCTCCCATTTTAGCGTTAATCACAACTATAATTATATATTTTATTTCCCGGGCAATCCAAAGAAAAATAATCAGCCATGCAGAAATCTCCTAATCCTATCAGAATCAATACTAAAAAAAGAGGCAACCGGTTAGGATTCTGGTTTTTTAGGATTCTTTTAAAATTTTCAGGTTTAAACGGCGCTTACGCGCTGCTATATTTTGTTTGTTTACATTACTTGTTTTTTGATAAAAGCGCTGTTTTAAACGCTTTAAGCTATATTCGTAGAAGATTCCCAACCGCTAATTTTTTTCAACAACGGTTAGAGGTTTACCGTTTATTTATCAGCCAGGGCAAACAGTTAATTGACCGGGCCGCCATTATTTCGGGTAAAAACATTTTTGATATCCAGCTTAAAGGCTTCGAACAACTCAACAGTTTATTGGCCGTTAAAAACAAGGGTTTCCTGCTCTTAACTGCTCATGTTGGTAATTGGCAAATCGCTTTAACTACTTTAAAAAAAATGGCTAAGCCGGTATACCTAATCATGCGGCCTGAGGATAATGCGGCAGTAAAAGAATCCTTAAATATCGACGCTCAAGATAATTTTATTAAAGTTATCTCTCCGGAAGGGTATTTAGGAGGGGTGGTTGAGGCAATGCGGGTTTTAAAAGAGGGCAATATTGTTTCGATCATGGGTGATCGTAAATACGGCTTCGAGGCCCTGGAGGCCTTTTTCTTAAAAGATAAAGCCTATTTTCCTTTTGGCGCTTTTAGCCTGGCCGCCAGCAGTAACTGCCCGATTGTGGTATTATTATCCGCCAAACTTGGCGAAAATAAATATAGCGTGGATGTTTCACATATTTTATATCCGCGCTATAATAGCGGCAAAGATAAGCGGGAGCAGTTAAGGATTTACGTTCAGGAGTTCGCGGATATCTTGGACGAATATGCCGCAAAGTATCCGTACCAATGTTTTTTATTTCATGATGTTTGGGATAAAAATTAACCACAGGAGGAAAACATGGCATAATTCCGGGGACACGACACTTAATTCCCCAATAAAGTTTAGTATTCAGTTTAGCAGGAATTAAGTGTCGTGTCCCCGGAATTAAAACAGGAGGAGAAGATGGCAGATAACAAAGAAGAGGAACTAAAAGCAATCCGCAAGAAATTAAAAGAACTGTTAGTTAGCCAACTTTCATTAGAAGGCATCGTTCCTGAAAAAATTAAAGACGATGAAATTCTTTTTGGTGAAGGTTTAGGGCTGGATTCATTAGACGCGGTTGAAATTGTAGTTTTGCTCCAGCGTAATTTCGCGATTGAGGTAAAGGACATGAGCCAAGGAAAAAAGATATTTTATTCCGTAGATACTCTGGCCAACTATATTTACGATAATCAAAAAAAATAAATTATCTATGCCTCCTGTAAATATTGCCATAACCGGCCTGGGCGCGATTTGTGCCTGTGGTAATAATATTAAAGACACTCTGCGGAGTTTTTCTTACGGATCAAGAAATGCCGGAAAAGTTTCCCTGTTTGAATCTGAACTTAATTGCCCGGTCTTCCAAATAAAGGATTTCACTCCCTTAGAGCCTTTTGCTATGCGCACTTTAAATTTGGCTTTTCAGGCGGCTCAGGAAGCTATCCTGGAAGCCGGATTCAACAACGGCTTTGGTAATTTACGCGTGGGTGTATGCCTAGGGACTACAGTCGCCAGCCAGTTGAATGATATCGATTTTTATCGTATTTATAGGGAAAAGGGGAGTGCGCCATTAGATTCAATTGACCGCTTCCTAAAAGGTAATCTTGCTGCTTCTGTGGCAAAATTATTAAAAATACAAACCAGGTTATGCTGCACAATAGTTAATGCTTGTTCATCCGGTACCGATGCCATAGGCGTAGGATTATCCTGGCTGCGCAATAATTACTGCGACCTGGTGATTGCCGGCGGTGCCGATGAATTAAACCGTGTTCCCCTGGATGGGTTTACTGCTTTAGGTATTGTTAGCCAGTCCTTATGCGTTCCTTTCGACCGAAATCGATGCGGCCTTAATCTTGGGGAAGGATCCGGAATAGTCATTTTGGAACAGGAAAAAATGGCGCGCAAAAGAGGAAAAATGCCAAAACTATTTCTTAAAGGTTATGGCTTAGCCGCGGATGCCTATCATTTAACCGCCCCGCGCCCGGATGGCAGTGGTTTAGAACAAGCATTAAAACAGGCTTTAAAAGAAGCAAATATCCTTCCCAAAGATGTTGCGTTTGTGAATGCTCATGGCACTGCCACCAAAGATAATGACTTAGTAGAGGGCAAAGTTTTAGCCAGAGTATTCGGCCAAAAGATTAAATTTCTTTCTACCAAAGGTTTTACCGGCCACACCTTGGGCGCCGCTGGGGGTTTAGAAGCAGTTTTTACTTGCTTAGGCTTAAGAGAAAACTGTGTTCCTGCCAGCATTGGTTTTGAAAATATGGATGAAGAGATTGGAATCGCCCCAGTTAACCAAAAGACAGAAATTAGCGGTAATTACGCCATATCAACATCGCTAGCCTTTGGCGGAAACAACTCAGCGTTAGTAATTTCAAGGAATTAAAATGTATATTGCTGGTATGGGTATTGTTTTTAGCGGTGGCAGAGGAGCCGCTGATTTTAAGAAAGCTCTAAATCAAGGATGGGAGGATGCTCACCAGGGAAAAAAGGTTAGTAAAGAAATCATAAGCGATAAAATTGCGTTAGAAGGAGCGCGCCGGGCGGATAATTTTACTAAAATGGCGGTTTTAGCTGCTGTCGATGCTTTTGCGGATAGCGGCCTAGGAGCGGAAACCAAGGAGTCTTTAGGCATAATTCTGGCTACGTCATTAGGGCCGCACGTCACTACTTTTAAATTCTTAGATGATATTTTAACTTATGGCGATCAAGGAGTTTCTCCAACTCTGTTTTCTCATTCGGTGCATAATGCCGCTGTTTCTTATATTGCATTAAATTTAGGAAGCCGCGGGCCGACATTAACTGTTACGCAATTTGCTGACTCTTTTTCTCAGGCCCTTTTTATTGCCAAAAGCTGGTTGCAAGAAAAAAGATGCGCGAACATACTAGTGGGCAGCGTAGATCAACTAGGGGGAGAGATGGAATATATCTTAACAACCAAAGCGCCTGAACTTATACCTATAGAAGGAAGCGTATTCTTTTTGCTTACAGAAAAAGAAAGCGCCAATAAATATTCTTTAATATTTTCCAATTTACGTGCTAATATAAATTTGAATGGCTTTAGCTGCGCAGCTCAAGCGCTGCAATAAACAATAACATAATAAAATGGTTCTAGATACCAAACAAGTCGAAAAAAAATTGATCTGCCAGCTAGCCGCAGTTTTATCCGTAGATAGCAAAAAGATAAAGCCAGAAGTTCCACTGCACACCTTAGGAGTAGATTCCTTAAGTTTTGTGGAGCTTCTGGTTTTTATTGAGAAGGAATTTAAGATCAAACTTATGGAATCCGGATTGCAAGCCGAGGATTTTAAAACTATTCATTCGCTGGCCAGCCGCATCAGCAGGCAATAGCATGAACCCCGTAAGAAACCTTTTATGGATTATTTAAAGATTTCTATGGGATTTCGGAGGTTTCTAACGGGGTGAAACGATATTTAACCGGTATCGACTGGATAGTTAATACCCTAGATTACACTGCTAAGGCGCAATCCGGAATAGGCAATCACTCCCAAATCATCCTGGAGTTAAAAAATCCCCTTGAGCCTAAAGCATTAGCAGAAGCATTAAATAGCTTTATCCAAAAATTCCCTCTGCTTAACGGTTTTCCCAGCCGCGCCATAAACCTCTGCCCTTACTGGAAGGCGCCTCTAGTTAAAAAAGCCCTGCCTGTACGGGTGCATACCGTAAAACTTAACGTTGATTCCTCATACTTGCTGCCTTTAGCCGCGCAAGTCAACGCGGCATTTCAGAACAAAAGAGAGCACCTGGTTTTTACCCTGATTGAAACCGGTAAGATAACTTTTTTAGGCATGGCCTTTGACCACCGTATCCTAGACGCTAAAGGCGCGGAGGCTTTTCTGTATCTTTTCCAGAATTATTACCAGAATAAAGAACCTCTACGAATTTCTTATGCCTGCCCGCCGCATCTGAACAATTGGATGGAAAAATTTCTTGCCGGCAGGCAGATCAATCGATTTTTATTAAGCCTGGCTAAAGAGCCTCCCCGGATATTACCTTGTGATCCGTTAAATGAACCCTGCAAATTCAAGGTTATTCATTTAAACCCCGGGCAAACAGAGCGCCTTACCGGCATCGCTTATGAGCGCGCCGGTTATCTTATGTTTATGCCTTACGCCTTAGCTAGAAGTATACAAATTATGCATGGAATTTTTCAGGAAAAAAATATTTCCGGCTCGACTTATCTTATACCCGTGCCCATAGACACGCGCGCCAAAGAAGAGGAGCGGAAAGAAACGCTTTTTAACCACTTTTCGTTTTTTCTTTTCAAAATTAGCGCCGATAAAGTAAACGATCTGGGCGGCCTTTTAACCGAAATAAAAAACCAGATGTACGCACAGGTAAAAAACAAACTTCCCGAAGCCATCGTCAATGCCAGTTTTCTTTTGCGGATTGCCTCATTACCGCTGGTAAATTTCTTTTTAAAGTTAATCTCCAAGAAACATTTTGCGTCATTTTACTTCACCTGCTTAAACAATGCTCATCAACAAAATAAATTCATGCAAGAAGAAGTGCGGAATATTTTCCATTTGCCCAGGACACCTAAGCCTCCTGGAGTCGGCATATTTTTTAACCGGTTTGACAATAAATTAAACATCACTCTTTCATACTTTGACGATCTGTTAAATGATCAGCAGGTAAACCAAATAACCAAAAATCTTGAGGCGCTGGAGTAATGAAAATTAAAGAACTGGCTTCTGATGTACTTGTAGCCGGAGCGGGTATCTCCGGAGCAGCCGCGGCAATTGCTGCCAGCCGCTGCCAAGCTAAAACTATTCTTATTGAGAAAAATAGTTTTCCTGGTGGAATTGCCCGAGATTGCCGGCACCATCATATTTGCGGATTATACCCGAAAAATACCGGAATCGCCCAAGATATAATCCTGGGCCTGCGGAAACTTAACCCAAAAAACAGGTTTATCCGCGTGGGCAAGCTTTTAGTGTTTTCATTCTCGCCTAAAAATTTAGAATTAATTCTGCGCGAACTAATGCGCAAAGAAAAAAATCTTAAAGTATTCTATAATTATACAGTATCCAACGTTAAAAAAAAAGGGAGCGCCATTATTTCTCTAAAAGCGATTTCTAACCCGCTCAGCTTTAACCTTAAGCTTATTCCCAGGACAGTAATCGACGCCACCGGCAATGGCTCCATAATCAAATTAAGTAAAGCTAAATACATGCTCGCGCCTTTAGCCTCAAGGCAATTATCAGGATTTACTTTCGAAATTCGCGGCCTAATTGATGGACCGGATTTATTAGCCATCAAAGTACCTTATTATTTATCGATCGCGGTAAAACAAAAAGAATTACCCGCGTATTTTAAATTTACTAATTTTTCTTACTGCCAAACTAAAAATTCGGGAATAATTAAATTAAATCTTCCGGCTAGAAATACTTCCCACAGAGCGCCAGAAGCCCAAAAATACGCTTCTTTAATCCACGCCTACCTGTGTAAAACTTTACCTGAATTCAAAAATTCCCGCATACACCGGGTGGCATCAAGTATCCATGAGCGCGAAGGTTTGCGCCTACAGGGTGAACATGTCTTAACTGGACAAGAAGTTTTAAGCGCTAGGAAATTTCCTAACCCAATAGCTAAAGGTTACTGGCCAATTGAATTTTGGCATCCAAAACTTGGCCAAAAGATTAAATATTTAAAAGTTGATAAATTTTATGAGATCCCCTTAGGCTGCCTTAAATCCAAAAATATAACTAATCTTTTTGCCACTGGTAAATGCATTTCCGCTACCCCGCAGGCTTTAGCTTCCAGCAGAGTAATGGGGACATGTATTTACCTAGGAGAGGCAGCCGGCAGGGCCGCGGCAGTAAAAAATAAAAATATTCAACTAAGGCTGTAATTAACTTATGCGCGTATTATTAGTCAAACCACATGCCCAACTCCTCGTGCCAATCAGGCTGCAGGAAGGGTTTCTACACCTTGAACCTTTAGAACTGGAAATTGTTGCCGGAGGCCTGGGACCGGAAGAAGAAATTAAAATTCTGGATTTAGGCCTTGAGAAAAAAAACCAGTTTGCTGTTTTTGAAAAAACCATAAAACTTTGGCATCCGGATCTAGTGGGCTTTACCGGTTATAGCACTAATCTTTCAGCAATCAAAAAATTAGCTAAAGCCGCCAAATCCCTAAGCCCCCAAATTATTACTGTAGTCGGAGGGATACACGCCACACTTTTACCAAAAGATTTTGCCATTCCGGAAATTGATATTATTGTCCGCGGTGAAGGGGGATTGGTTTTAAGAGAGATCCTGAGGCGCTTTAAAGAGAAAGAACCTTTATTTTTTGATAATCTGGCGCTTTCAACTCAAGATCCAGAGTTTAAAGTTAAAGCGGATTCAGGGCCTCCGGATTACCCGGAAATAGATAAAATTCCTCTGCCGCGCCGAGACTTAGTCGAACGCTCGCGTTATTTCTGCGTTTGGACCTCTAGCGGTACCGGCAGGTTAAAAACACTTTTTCCGCAAACCGCCAGCTTGCGCACGTCTATCGGCTGCGCGTTTTCCTGCTCTTTCTGCGTTATTCATCATTTGATGCGCCGGAAATATTTACAACGCCAGGCGCTGGATGTAGTTAATGAGATAGCGGAATTAAAAGAAAAACATATTTATTTTCTGGATGATGAGATGTTTTTAAATAGCCAGCGCTGCCAAGAGATTGCTGAATTACTGCTTAAGCGAAACATAAAAAAAGAATACATTAGCTGGGCCAGAAGCGACACGATTGTAAGGCACCCGGAGATTTTTAAGCTTTGGAAACAAGCGGGTTTAAGCACAGTTTATGTCGGCTTAGAAAGCATGGATGAGTCAAGGCTGCTGGAATATAAAAAACTCTTGCCGGTAGAAACTAACCGTAAAGCTATCGCTATTCTTAAAGAGTTCGGGATTACTTTGCACGCGGCTTTTATCGTGCATCCGGATTTTGATCAAGAGGATTTTAAGCGCCTAGAAAATGAGGCTCTGGCGCTTTGCCCGGCAGAAGTAACTTTTACCGTATTATCCCCATCACCGGGAACAGCCTTTTGGCATGAAAATAAAGAAAAGTTTATCTGCGATCCGTATTATTATTATGATTGCATGCATACGATTTTACCCACGCGCTTGCCTTTAAAAAAATTTTACCGGCATTTTAGCCGTTTAACTGAACTGGCATTACGCGCCAATCCCTTACGCGTAAACAAAATAAAAACGCCTTTTATGGATTTTATCCGCGCCATTGTCCGAGGCACAAAATATATCATTGCCCTGAGGTTAATTTATCGGGATTATTTACCTAAAAAAAATGATTAATATCGTCCGGGTAATCGTTAAGGAAACTAAAAATTACCTAAACCACAACGCGGTAATTGACGGCGACAAAATTATCACTTACGCTCAATTATTAAAGGCGGTAGAAAAAACAAGCAAAGAATTAAAAAAGCTGGGGGTAACCAGGTTTAGCCGCGTGGCCTTGCTTTGTGACGATAGCATTGATTACATTGTTATGAGTTTAGCAGTGCTTTCACTCTACGCGGTGATTATTCCGGTGCCTTTTGCTTTTGCGCCAGATGAGGCCAATGCCCTGTTTGAAAATCTAAAAGTAAATTTTCTTATCTTTCAGCAGGGCAGCTATCCTCAAAAAAGCGCTCAGGCTACCGCAAGCGGGCTTTTTATCACTGAGCTAAAAGTAAAAGACAGGGTGGCCCCGGAGTTTTATAAAATCAACCCGGCATTCATCCGTTTTTCATCCGGGACAACCGGAACGAGCAAAGGAGTGGTACTTTCGCATAAAACCATAATCGCAAGGACCGCGGCAGCCAATAAGGGTTTAAAAATTAAACCCAACGAACAAATTATTTGGGTGCTCTCGATGAGCTTTCATTTCGTAGTAACCATACTTTTATTTTTACGCCGCGGCGCCACCATTATTCTAAGCAGTAAGAATTTTCCCCAAGGCCTATTGCGTAATTTAAACCGCTATCCGGCCACTTTTATCTATGCCTCACCGCTGCATTATCATCTACTGGCTAGTTTAAATGTCCCCAGGAAATCTTTAGCTAAAGTGCGGTTGGCGATTTCTACTGCTATCAAACTGCCCGCAGAGATTGCTGAAAAATTCAGCCGGAAATTTAATTTCCATCTGGCGGAAAGCTATGGCATCATTGAAATGGGCCTGCCTTTTATCAACACTCGCGGCAATACCGCCAAACGCGGTTCAGTAGGCAGAATACTTGAGGATTATAAAATAAAAATATTAAACAAGGATCCACAGGGAGTAGGAGAGATCTATATTCAAGGCAAAGGCGCGTTTGACGCTTATTTTTATCCCTGGCAATCCAGCCAAAAGGTTTTGGTTGACGGCTGGTTTAATACCGGAGACTTAGGCTGCCTGGATCAAGATGGTTTTTTATTTATATTGGGCCGCCTCAAACAGTTAATTAACTTCAACGGAATGAAGATATTTCCTTTTGAAGTAGAAAGCATCTTAAATACGCATCCTCTAATTAAAGAATCCCTGGTTTATGGCAGGCCTCATCCGGAATACGGCCAGCTGCCCGCGGCTAAAATTGTTTTAAAAAATAAAGGCGCGGCTTTAGGCCTGGAGGTCTTACGTAAATTTTGTTATGAGCATTTAGCCGCCTACAAGGTACCCAAGGAGTTTGAATTTGTTGATCAGCTTCCTAAAACCGTTAGCGGTAAACTAAAAATTGTAGTATAATAATTTCCATGTTAAACCTGGCCATCATCTACCATATGCACCAGCCGTATTACAAGAACCTGCTCACCCGGGAAAGCGATCTGCCTTGGGTGAGGCTGCATGGGGTCAAAGACTATTTGGATATGGTGCAAATCCTAGAGAAGTTCCCCAAAATTAAGTTAACCTTTAATGTTGTGCCGTCCTTATTTGAACAAATCGAAGATTATAATAATACCGGGCTGCTTGATAAATACCTGCGGCTATCCCAGAAACCCGCTGAGCAGCTAACCAAAATTGATAAAGAATTTATTCTGCAAAATTTCTTCTCCATCAATAAGGATAAGGTAATTGCTTTCTCTCCGCGCTACTACCAACTGTATTTTAAGAAACAATCCGGCCAAGAATTTAATCTTGCCGACTACCTCGACCTGCAGGTTTGCTTTAACCTTTTTTGGATTGACCCGTCTTTTAGAAAAAGTATCCCGGAATTAAAGAAAGTAGTAGATAAAGAAAGGTTTTTTTCGGAAAACGACAAGCAAGTTGTTTTAACCCAGCAGCTAGAAATCTTAAAAAGAATACTCCCAGCCTATAAACTAGCTCAAAATAATCAACAGATTGAAATTAGCGTAACGCCTTATTATCATCCGATCTTACCCTTGCTTTATGATACCCATATCGCCAAAGAGGCGAATAAAAAAACCGCTTTGCCTAAAGAAGAGTTTAATTACCCTCTGGACGCTAAATACCAGATCGCTAGCGCGGTAGAATTTTACCAGCAAAGATTTGGCCAGGCGCCGCTGGGCATGTGGCCGTCGGAACAGGGGGTAAGCGAGCATATTTTGCCTTATATTATTGAATCTGGAATAAAATGGATTGTCACTGATGAAGCAATTTTATTCAAATCTTTAAAATTAAAAAAACGCGATACCAAACTGCTTTACCAGCCCCATTTTTTAAAAAGAAAGGAAGGCCAGTTGAATGTTGTTTTTCGCGACCGTAATCTTTCAGATTTAATCGGTTTTACCTATCATCAGATGAAAGAAGTGGACGCGGTAAATAATTTTATGATGCATCTAGAAAATATCAATAAGGCTTTTTCTGCCCAAGGCCAAAAAGACATTTTAGTCACCATTGCCTTAGACGGAGAAAACGCCTGGGAGTTTTACCGTAATGACGGCCATGACTTCCTGGACCTATTTTATCAGCGCCTGAGCCAAACAGATTTTATAAAAACTACCACGGTTAGTGAATATTTAAAACTTAATCCGGCCAAAAGAGTAATTAAACGCCTAAGCGCGGGCTCCTGGATTTACGGAGAATTCGGAAAATGGATTGGCAACTCCTATAAAGTAAAAGCCTGGGAATGGCTGGCGCAAGCGCGCAAGGCTATTGGAGAAACTTCCCTCCCCAGTGATTTGGCTTGGAAACAAATGTACATTTTAGAAGGTAGTGATTGGTTCTGGTGGGCGGGAGAAGACCCGGATGGGTCATTTGACCGGCTGTTCAGGCTGCATTTGACTAACTTTTATCAGCTGATTAATAAAGAGCCGCCCGCGTATCTTGCCAATCCTTTAATTTCCTAAGAATCAGGGGACGGTTCTCTAAAAAAGAGAACCGTCCCCGCTTCTTAACTCCTTGACAGAGTTAGGGTTTTATGTTATAAAGTTTAATCAATGAATAAGAAAGAAATTTACGAGCATCTGGCGAATATTTATCTGGATGCCTCTTCTAAATCATCAAAGAAAAAACATAAATTAAGTTCTCATCCTAAAACGGTACAGAGCGTGATCTTGGTTAGTGCCTTACTGGTTTTAGGATTAGGCAGCCTTAATGCTTATTCTCACAGCCGTAACCGCGTTCTACCCGGAGAGATTGCTTTATTTTTATATCAAAATACGGTGAAAATTAATTTTAATTTTGACCCGGCCACCAAAGAAATTTTTTCCTTAAACCTTAAGCGGTTAAATTTGTCCCAATATAAAACTTTGGCTTTTAGCATAAGAAAAACTAACCCTAAAGACATCATTTCCTTAAAGGTAGAGTTTACGAACCGTTTTAACGAAAAATCTGAAATTTACATTAAAGATGTTTCCAATATCTGGACCGAACATAAAATAGGCCTTAGCCGTTTTAGCCGGATGGAATATTGGGCTCAAATGAATGAATTGGCTTTTATCATTGAAGAGTGGAATGTCAAGGAAAAATCAGGAATAGTTTATCTAGATAATATTAGAGTTATAAAATAGGAGGAGAGGCTAAATGCGTATTATAACCATCTCGAATCAAAAGGGCGGCTGCGGCAAAACCACAACTAGCATAAATTTAGCGGCGGCATTGGCATCGAATAACCGCAGGGTCCTGCTGATTGACCTTGACCCGCAAGCGCACGCTACTAGCGGCTTGAATATTAAAGCGGATTCCAGCATTTATAACGTTCTCTCTAAAATCGCTCATAAAAAATGCAAACTTGAAGAAATTATTCAAAATCTGGGAGAGAATTTTGATATCGCTCCTTCCAGCATAGTTTTAAGCACGCTGGAACAGGAATTAAGCGGCGAAATCGGAAGAGAATCCCGCCTCTGCGATACCCTGAAAAATTTTAAAAACAATTACGACTATATTTTAATTGACTGCCCGCCAAACTTAGGAATCCTGACCATTAACGCCATCCGGGCGGCCAATGAAATAATTATCCCGGTGGAAGCCAGCAGATTCTCTTTAGAGGGGGTAAGCCAGCTCACCAGTATTATTAATTTGATCACGGAAAGATTGAACCACAACGTAGTTTTTCGAATTCTGGTGGCTAACTTTGATTCCCGCCTCCAGCATTCATTTACCATGCTGGAAAAAATCAAAAACGATTATCAAAATAAAATGTTTTCCAATATTATCCATGTAAATGTTAAATTAAAAGAGGCGCAGAACGCGGGCTTGCACGTCTTAGCTTATGATAAGTATTGCCGCGGGGCTAAAGATTATTTTTCGCTTTCCCGGGAAATTATCACTCAAGAAAATACCCCGGCCTCCAGCCAAACAGCGGAAAAAATTAAAACCGATAAAACTTTCCAGAAACGCATGAAAGAAATCCTTAAAGAAGAACTGCCTAAATTAAATGAGGTTTTTCTTAGCGTTAAGGCCCCGGATGCCAAAGAGGTTTATCTGGCGGGAGAATTTAATAATTGGAAGTTGGATGAGAACAGCCGCATGGAACAAACTAACGGCTTCTGGACTAAACGCCTAAGTTTGAACAACGGTAAATACCGTTATCGTTTTGTGATTGATGGCAACTGGTTAGAAGACCCGGTTAATCCTTTAACCCAATTAAATACTTACGGCACCTTAGATTCGTTATTAGAAGTAGGCAAATAATGGTTAATTCCGGGGACACGACACTTAATTCGTCATTGCGAGGCGCACAATGCGCCGAAGCAATCTAAAAACTAAAAATATATGGCTAATCGTCAAGATGAACAAGAAATCCGCGAAGGTAAATTTTTTGCCGTAATTTCTTACGTTAGCTTTCTTTGTATAATTACTTTGATTTTAAAGAAAGATAACAAGTTCGCCCTTTACCATGCCAAGCAAGGCCTGGTGCTTTTTGTGATGGAAACAGCGGCATTTATACTCTCAATTATACCTTTCCTAGGCTGGTTAATTGGGATTTTTGGGTACGCGGTATTCCTACTGGCTTCTTTATGGGGAATCATGCAGGCTGTCCTGGGAGTTTACAGCCGCATACCGATTGTAACTGATATATCAGAGAAGGTTATCCTTTAAAATAAAGAAGGAGGATTAGATGGCTTTAAAAAAGAAAATCAAAAAAGCGGCTAAAAAATCTACTCGTAAAATATTTAAGAAAAAATTAAAGAAAGCAGTTAAAAAACCGGTAATTAAAAAAAAGATTGGTAAAAAGAAATTGGTTTTAAATAAAAAACCCGCGATTAAAAAAGCGGTTAAAGAAGAAGGCAAGCTTATCGGCGTAATTACGCATTATTTTCCTCATGTTCAAGCCGCGGTAATTAAATTAAAGGGCCCTTTAACTAAATCAGATACGGTAAAGATCAAGGGACATACCACCGATATCACCCAAGTCGTTTCCTCCATGCAGATTGACCGAGTAGATATCCAAACCGCCAAAAAAGGCGATGAAATCGGCCTGCAGGTCAGCTCCAGGGTAAGGCAGCAAGACAAAGTTTACAAGATATAAAATAGGGGACAGGTAACCGGTCAGTGAACGGGGGTGTGTCATTGCGAGGAGCCGCAGGCGACGAAGCAATCTCTGATTGGGATTGCTTCGCTCACTTCGTTCGCTCGCAATAACACCTCTGCAATTTCCCCCGTTTACTGACCCATTATAGGAGACAGCCATTTTCATCTTTTATATGGCCAAGAAAAATGGCTGTCCCCTATTTTCATCATGTTTCAATATCGCAACAACCTCCAATTCCCAGCCCCTAATCGCTCAATTTTTTAGCTAAAACCTAAATTCTCTATCTCTCTATCTCCTTGGCAAAAGAAGCTTTACATTTATAATTAATTTTATTTCTTTTTTAAGCAACTTGGCACGATAACTGCTGTAATAGTAAGTATATGACAATGTCAGACATAACCGGACACACCTAGACATACTAAGAAGAGGGGGATAAATTGAGTAACGGAAAAATGACTATCACAGATGTAGCGGATCGAATTGGCGTTACTCCTAAGACCATTATGCGTTGGGAAAAATCCGGCAAGGTTAACCAGCCTAAACGCGATTGGAGGCTCTGGAGGGTTTACGACAAGAACGATTTTAAAAAACTTAAAGCTTTTAAAGAAACAGTTATCTACCTAGAGGAGAACTCCAATGCCAAGTAAGCTTACGCCCATTTTAATCATCAGTTTAGGGCTATTGATCAGCTCATTTTTATCACCTGCCAGAGCAGAAGAGAAACTGCGGGGCCAAGCAATGCAAGCGGCTTTACCTGTGCCTGTCGCCACCTTACAAAAAACTTTTGAAAAAGGCGGCTACACCTTAGCCATACCTTCTAATCTACCCGGTTACGAAATGCCGGTAACCACCTCTGAATTTGACTCTGTAAAATATACCTTAGGGCCGGATGACGTTATTGAAGTTACCGTTATGCGCCATCCTGAATTTAGCGGGATATTCCCCATTAACTCTGAAGGAAAAATTCAATATAAATTTGTCGGTGATATCGATATCAAAGGCTTGACCAAAAAAGAGGTTCAAAATAAATTAGTCAAGGTTCTTTCCAGTTACCTGGTAGGCCCGGAGATCAGCATAACCATTACCGAATATAGAAGTAAATACGTTTTTGTCTTAGGAGAAGTCGGCCAACCTGGAAAATATTATATCAAATCCGAAACCATATCCGTAAGAGATGCTGTGGTTAACTCCGGCCTGCCTACTTACTCCGCGGCCATGCGTAAATGCAGCCTGATCACCCCGGATAAGAGCGGAAAGGTCAAAAACAAACCCGTGAACATCTATGCCATATTATACGTTGGTGATTTAAGGTTAAATGTAGAGATGTATCCCGGGGATGTCTTGTATGTTCCCTCAACCGTAATGGCTAAAATTATCCGGGTAATTAGCCCGGTGGCAACTACTGTAGGCCTGGCTTCGTCGCCCGCGGAAAGTAGTTCCACGCTCAAAACCAGCGCTAAGATGCTCGCGCTATAGAGATCATAAAAAGAAACCTCTTAAGAAAGGATGTTATGGATAATCCGGAATCTTCAAACAAACAAAACCCAGTAGATTTCTTAAAAATACTTTTCAGGAGAAGGTGGCTTTTTATTACCCCTACTTTTATTGGCCTTATTTTAGGCATTGTTGCTTGTTTCTTAATGCCACGTTCTTATGAGGCTAACTCGCTTATTTTAGTAGAAGAGGAAAAGATCCTTAACCCTATGATTCAGGGATTAGCCGTTTCCACTTCAATGATTGACCGAATGCAGACCATTAAAGAAATGCTCTTAGGCTGGAACAGTTTAGTTGAGCTAACTAAAAAACTAGACTTGGCCAAGAATGTTCAAAACCAAATTCAATTTGAAGGGCTAATTCTAGGCTTAAGAAAAAATATTAGTATCCAAATGCGCGGATTAAATATTATTAAGATTGCTTATACCGGAGAAAAACCCGAAGAAACTCGCCTGATCACCCAGACTCTGGGAGATATACTGGTGGATGAAAACATGCGCAAGCAAACCAAGGAAGCCGATGTTGCCATAAATTTTTTAACTGAACAGCTGCAGATATATAAGAAGAAGATTAAAGAAACCGAGATTGCTAACCTCGAAGAACAACTTAAAGTATTATTAATTGATTCTACCGAAGAACACCCCTTGGTTAAAGATTTAAGGCAACAGGTCGCTAAAGCCAGAAAAGAAATGGATTCTGGAGAATTCAAAATTCCGCCTTCAGGAGCAATTAGCAATAATCCTACTTATCAAGCCTTGAAAAAAGAGCTTAATAAATTAGAGAGCGGAGAGACTCTTGCTAGCGCGCAGCCGGCTGCAACCGGATCAGGCGATAGCCCCGATGACACCAATTCCACAATTTATAAGCTAATGGTCATTGATAAGCTTGATTCAGCTCTGGCCAGGGATAAAAATGTAAATGAAACTATTTATAACTTGCTCCTACAGAAGTTAGAAACCGCTAAAATCACCCAGCGGCTTGAAGCTTCCAAATCCGGGACCCGTTATACGGTAATTGACCCAGCCAGGATGCCGCTAGTACCATCAAAACCCAATAAGCTGGTAGTAATTTTATTAGGCCTCTTACTAGGCGCGGCCAGCGGAACAGGCCTGGTTTTTGGTTCCGAATTCATGAATCAGTCTTTCTTGGATATAGAAGACGCTAAAACTACGCTAGAGTTACCGGTATTAGGCGGTATCTCCCGCATTACTACGCAGGAAGAAATAGACAAAGAAAAATATAAGAAAAAGAAATTTATCTCCATTACTTTACTATTATCAATAATACTAATTATTACGGCAATATTAATTTCATTCTTTAAGCGTTAGTTTATCCGTCGGGGTACTGTTCCCGCGCAGAGTATTACCGGGGACTGTCCCCGCAGGGGACTGTCCCCAGATTTTAATTAAAAGGTGACTGTCACGCCTTTTGTGACTGTCACCTTTGGTAAAAAGAAGAATAACGGAGCGCTAAATGTACAAAAAATTCTACGGATTCTCTGAAAAACCCTTTAACACTACCCCTGACTCTAAATTTTTCTTCCCTAGCGCCAAGCACTCTGAGGCTTTAAACAGCCTGGTTTATGCCATTGATGAAAAAAAAGGTTTTGTGGTGATTACCGGAGAGATTGGAGCGGGCAAAACTACAGTTTCCCGCGCCCTGTTAAATAGGTTAAATGTGGATACTAGAGCCGCGTTAATCACCAACACCCATTTAACCTGTAAAGAGCTAATTGTCCAAATACTGGAAGAATTCGAGGTCTCCTATCAACCCGGGAGCAAACAAAAACTATTATCGCAGTTAAATGACTACCTGATCAAACAGTTAGCCAGTAACATTAATATGGTTTTAATGATTGATGAAGCCCAGAATTTACCGGCTAAAGTCTTAGAAGAAGTCAGAATGTTATCGAACTTAGAAACAGAAAAGGAAAAACTAATCCAAATTATTCTAATTGGCCAGCCTCAGCTTAAAGCAAAATTAGAACATATTAAACTTGAGCAGTTTAAGCAGCGAATCGCGGTTTTTTATCATTTAAATTCCTTAAGCCAAATTGAAGCCCGGGAATATATCCTTCACCGGCTAAAATTAGCCGGCACGGATGTAGAAAATATCTTTTCTCCCGTCACAATCAACCTGATTTACGCGCATTCGGGCGGCATCCCGAGAATTATAAATATTATTTGCGACAGCGCGCTTCTTTCCGGCTATATTTTAGAAACTAAAATCATCACCCCGGAAATTATCATGGAGGTAATTAAAGAAAGAAACTTTAACCACCAACACCCTGACGCGCTAAATATTAACATACCAGATTCCATATAATTAACCCTCAGGAGCCTCAACGAACACATTAGTAAAATACAATTATTTTAGGAGAAATAAATGAGATTCTTGGTAACAGGCGGAGCAGGTTTTATCGGTTCTCACATCGTTGAGCGATTACTTTCCTCAAGAAAAGAAGGCCACTTTGTCCGCGTCTTAGATAACTTCTCCAGCGGAAAACACGAGAACCTGGTTTTTACCAGGGGACAGCCACCGAAGGTGACTGTCCCCTGGTTTGAACTTATCCAAGGTGACATCCGTGATAAGCTTACTTGTGACCAAGCCTGTCAAGGCATTGATTATGTCCTGCACCAGGCCGCCCTGCGCAGCGTGCCCAAATCTATGAAGGACCCTGAAAGCTACAACGACGTTAATATCGGCGGCACTCTTAATATGCTGCAAGCAGCGGTAAAAAATAAAATTAAACGCTTTGTTTTTGCTTCTTCAAGTTCTATTTATGGAGATACTAGCCAGTTTCCCGAAAAAGAAGACGCTTACCCTTTGCTTATTTCACCCTACGCTTTAAGTAAACTGGCCAACGAGTATTACTGCCGTATATTCAGCCATGCTTATGGTTTAGAAACAGTGGGATTGAGGTATTTTAATGTTTTTGGCCCAAGACAAGCCCTGGATGATGAATATGCCGTTGTCATCCCAAAATTTATTCACTGCATCCTTAACAATCAAGAACCGCCAATTTTTGGCACTGGCAAGCAATCCCGCGACTTTACTTATATTGATAACGTCGCGGAAGTTAATATCTTGGCGGCAACTCAAAGTGCTGTCCCCATGCGCCATGAAGTTTTCAACGTCGCCAATGGCCAAGACAACACAGTTTTACAATTAGTTGAGAATTTAAACAAAATAATCGGCAAAAACATACAACCAAAATTTTTACCTGTACGAGCGGGCGATGTATTCCGCACCTGCGCGGATATTTCAAAAATAAAAGAGAAGTTAGGATACACGCCAAAAGTAGATTTTGAAGAAGGCCTAAAAAGAACAGTAGAATATTTTCGCTCAAGCAAAGGAGGCCATTAATGGGCAAACTCACTGACGCATTAAAAAAAGCCGCTCAAGAAAGATTAGCCAGAATCGAAAGAATTGACGGAAAATCCGAGGTCAAATATGAATTTATTGCTAAAAAAACTCTTGATTCCAAGATCGACCCTAGGATCATCGCTTTCTATGATCCCCAATCACCCATTTCCGAGCAATATCGCTCCTTGCGCACCAATATTCAGGCAATAAATTCAAAAACACCGCTTAAAGCCTTAGCCATCACCAGTTCAACCCATAGCGAAGGCAAGACCATCACCGCCATAAATTTAGCCATTTCTATGGCCCAGGATTTAAATAAAAAGCGGATTTTGCTGGTTGACGCTGACCTGCGGCGGGCAAGCATGACTAAATATTTAGGCTTAGACACGCATTCAGGGCTGGCAGATCTGATTTTAAACAACATCAATGTGGATACTGCCGTACTGGATATAGGAATAGAAAATTTAACTATTTTGCCCAGCGGCAAAATTCCTCGTAATCCGGCTGAAATTTTAGGTTCACCCAAAATGGCTAACCTGATCGGCCTGCTTAAATCAGAATATGACTATATTATCTTTGACACGCCTCCAATCATACCAGTAACTGACGCCGGAGTAATCGGCGCGCAAACTGACGGCGTGATTATGATTATCATGGCCAATAAAACCCAAAAGGGGGTAGTTAAGCACAGCGAGAACCTGCTTAAACAGTCCCACTCTAAAATTCTCGGGTATATTCTTACCAATATCCAATACCATATCCCGGCTTATATCTATAGATATTTGTAGAATTATAATAGGGCCGCTCTTGACATTGTGCGTATAATCAGTTATACTATGTTTCGATAGATAATCATTTTTGATTATTTGGAGAAATGACTTAATATGAGATACCTTGAATTCAAAACCAAGTTTCAACATTTACCTTTTATCATGGAGCAGGATATTCTCCGCGGACAAGGATCCAGGCAGGCATTGCGTAATCAACTCAGCCGCTGGAAAAAGCAGGGGCTGGTAATCAAACTTAAGCGCGGTATGTACATACTCAACAAAGACGACCGCAAATTTAAACCCGGGGGCTTTGTTCTGGCTAACCAGCTTTATGCGCCATCATACGTTAGTATGGAAAGCGCGCTTACCTTTTATGGCCTTATTCCGGAAAAAACAGCGGATATTACTTCGGTAACTACCAAAAAAACCCTATGCCTGTGTAATCCGGAAGGCAGGTTTTTGTATCAGCATATTAAATCAGATGCTTTCCGGGGTTTCCGCAGCCAAGTGGAAGGTTTTGGGTTGAATTATTTTATTGCCGTGCCGGAAAAAGCTGTCCTGGACTTCCTGTATTTAAACTTGGACCAGATCTCTGCGGAAGATAAAGATATCTTTTATGCTTCATTTCGCCTACAAAATCTGGGAATTTTAAGGGCCAAACGCGTTCTGGAAATGTCCAAATTATTCTCCAACCGCAAATTATTTAAGGTTGTAGCTAATCTACTGGAACTGGTTAAGAAGGAGAAACACAAATGATCGATATCTTAAAGCAGCAATTACGCAATGATATGCCGACAGAAACTAAGCTCAATATTAGCCGCGAGTTCCTACAGTTGCTTTGCCTTAAAATCCTTTATGATAAAGGGCTTTTAGGGCGCTTGGCTTTTGTAGGAGGCACGGCCCTGCGCGTTATCTTTGACCTACGCCGCTTCTCCGAGGATCTAGATTTTTCACTTATTCAGGAAGAAGATTATAATTTTACCAAGATTAACGCGGAGCTAGTCAGAGGTTTTAATCTGTATGGATTTAAAACTGAAAGCAAACCTAAGAAAGAAGGCACTAATGTTAACGGTACCTTCTTGAAATTCAGCGGGCTGTTAAAAGAGCTGGGGCTGTCTCCTTTGGCCAACCAAGTGCTCTCTATCAAAGTAGAGGTAGATGCCCGGCCTCCGGAGGGAGGAAACGTTATTTCAACTTTCGTGAACAAAGTATACCCTATTACTGTTACGCATTATGACCTGCCATCAATGCTTGCGGCCAAACTGCATGCCTGTTTTTACCGTAAATATACCAAAGGCAGGGACTTCTATGATTTTATCTGGTATTTAGGTAAAAAGGTGAAACCAAATATTACCTTACTGAACAATGCCATCACTCAAACTCAAGGAGAAAATCCTCGTATTGATGAAAATAATCTTAAGGATTTTCTTTTAAAAAATATAAATAAAATTGATTTACCTTTAGTAAAGAAGGATGTAGAGCGATTCTTAGAGGATAAAACTGAATTACGCCTGTTTGATATGAAAGCGATCGAACAGTCAATTGAATTAGTATATAGTTCATACTGAAAGCCAGCTTCGCAATACGTCATCCCCGCGCAAGCGGGGACCTATGATCAAAAGTGACTGTCACGCCTTTTGTGGCTGTCACTTTTGATGAAATAAAGAGGGGCTAGTGGGTAGAGAGACTGAATTAAGTGTCGTGTCCCTGGAACTTGCTATATTACTTGACAAATGATAATAAATATTGTATATTTTAATACATAGAATTGTATGATTATATACAAATAACTGTATGGATTATCGTATAGATAAACGTAATTTATTGGATAGGATCGGCGCTTGGGATGGTTTTTTAAGAAAAAAAGTCCATCTAATCGCTTGCGGCGGGACAGCTTTAACTCTTTTAAATATAAAGCCATCCACCAAAGATATCGATTTAATTGTTCCTGATGTAACTGAGCATAAGTACCTTTGACGTTTCTCAAGCAAATGCGCTCAAGAACTTTGAGCATTTTATGAAGATTATTAAAAAGGAAGGTATTTAAAATGAAGAATAATAATCTATTAAATAGAGTTGCTGTTCTTGGTTTCCCGTTGTTAGACACGCAGGAAAAGGCGGATGTAAATACTACTCTAGCTGATATGGCCAGATCAAATGAAAAACGTTTCTGGGAAGGGTTTCCGCTAGTATTAATACAAAGCGCGGAAAAAGGATTATTTCAATATGATAAAGCCAGTGTATGTTTAAAAAAACCAGCTGAAAAAACGGCTTTAGAATCACTCTTGGTAATGTCTTTAGCGCTATATAAAACTCTTGGCTTAAAATTTTCTTGGGCAAATAACTTATTAGCGGCATTATCCGAAAAAAATAAGAACAAGTTTAATAATTTTGTCGCTACGCTTAAGAATGATGCTGATTTTCTTGTAGCCGGGCGTAAGATGTCTGCTCAACGGCTTAAAACCGTATTCAGCAGTTATTTCACTCAATCTCAAGCACAGTTAAAAGAACTCCTTTCCGTTAAGGATGAACTAGGCTTCGAGTATTCATTATCACAAGTTTTCTCGCCCAAACAAAAAGAGTTGTTTTTAAAGAAGCTTAAACGTGAAAAATTGACTAAGACTGAAAAAGAATACTTCTCCAGATCAGTAAAAAAGAAGGTTTTGGCATTAGCTAACCATGAGTTACACCGTTTAGCTCAGAAATTACTTGAATCATAGATTGTCTGTCTGGCTAGCAGGCAATCTAATAATTAGATACAAATGTGTCATCCCCGCGCAAGCGGGGATCTATGAGGGAGAAGGTTAAAGTAAAGAAGAAAAGCTCAATTATTTTACTAAGAGGGGTTAGGGGGCAGAGGACTGAATTAAGTGTCGCGTCTCCGGAATTAAGGTACAAAATATGAAAAAAAACGTATATATAATTGCCGGATCGAATGGATCAGGTAAAACTACTTTCGCCAAGCTTTTTCTCCCAAAATATGTGAATTGTCCTAATTTCGTGAATGCTGATCTTATCGCGCAAGGACTAGCTCCGTTTGCGCCGCGGAGTGCCGCTATTAAAGCTGGTAAGCTTGTATTAGGGCAAATTCACGAATTTGCAGAGCGCGGACTGGATTTTGCTTTTGAAACCACTTTATCCGGAACTTCGTATGCACGATTGTTGCAAGAGTTTAAGGATCGAGGATATTCAATGCATTTAATTTTTTTGTGGATTCCAAGCCCTGATTTGGCAATTCAGCGTATTAAAGAAAGGGTGCGAGAGGGTGGGCATAATGTTCCGGCTGATGATGTAAAAAGAAGGTTTTCCAGGGGCATTAGCAATTTCTTTAAAATTTACGAGCCGATTGTTGATTCGTGGATGATGTTTGACAATTCCAAAGAAAAACCGGTATTGATCGCGAAGAGGAAAAACGGTTTTAAGCAAGTGATTGACCAGAAATTATTTAACGCGGCGCTTACTTTTAAGGGGTAAAATATGAAGAAACGCATGTCCTTACAAGATAAAACTGAAGCAGCGATGAAAAAAGCAATTCGCCAGGTGGTTGTTCAACATAAAAAGACCGGCCGGCCGCTGGCGATCTGGGAAAATGGGAAAGTAATTCATATTTCTCCCAATTCAGTAAGATAATTTGGTAATTCTGGGGACATGTATATTTTGTACGTGTCCCCAGAATTATCCCCTAAGACGGTTGGAAGGAACCAAAAGTGGGAGGACTGAATTAAGTATCGTGTCCCCGGAATTACGAAGTTCAAAATGAATCTTGGCAAAGAAAAATTAACAACTCAAGACGCATGGAGCCATCGAAAAGGTGGCATTGTTGATTCGATATTGTTTGAGGATTTATTTTTAAAATATTTAGAAAAAATCGAGAATAAAATATGCTTAGAAATCGGATGTGTACCTGGAAAATTTCTTTCCTACATATCTAAAAATTTTGGATATTTCCCAGAAGGAATAGATTATATTACTGGAACAAAACAAATTACCGAAGAAACACTTAAATTAAATAATATTCATCAATACAATATTTATGAAAGCGACTTCACAATTTGGAATTCACCAAAACAATACGATCTTGTTTGTTCATTTGGGTTTATTGAACATTTTACGGGCGACTTAGAACGTAAGATTATTAAAAGTCACATTGATCTACTTAAGCCCGGAGGTAAACTTATACTTGACGTACCTAATTTTAGATTTGGCCAATATTTTATTCATTTCTTACTAAATAGAGAAAACTTAAAGAAACACAATCTAAAAATTATGAAGTTGTCATATTTTACAATGGTAGCTAAAGAGAATAACTTAAAAATTATTCATTTGGGTTTTTATGGCGGGTTTTTTGAATTCTGGAGTGCAAATAACTTAAATTTAATTAGAAAAATAATCTTTCGTGTTCTTAAAATAATTGAAAAGATTATCAAAAAAACACCCCTTAAAAGTTTTAATAACTGTTTTTTTTCACCCTACATTGTTTTTATAGCAGAAAAACAGATTGGATGAATAATTTAGAATTAAGTTCTATGCTTAAATAAGATGAAACCTAAAAAAGCTAAAAAACTAAGTGAAATAAAGTTTTTTTTAATTACCCTATGTTTATTTGTATTTCTTAATAACGCTAATGCGGCGATAGTTCCTCTTAAATCTTCAGAAATTATCATTATATTTAGAAATGATGACCCTAGCGCATTAAGCGATATTGAACATGAACGTAAAATTCTTGATCTCTTTGAAAACTATAATATCCCACAAACTATTGGGGTTATTCCATACGTTGCTAAAGATTATTGGAGTGCATCTAAAACCAAGTATGCTTCATTATCAGACAATAAAGAAATGGTTAAATTGTTAAAAACATATAAACAAAAAGGATTGATAGAAATAGCTTTGCATGGCTACCAACATCAAACAAATAATTATTATTCATATCCCTCTAAGACGTCGAGTTATTATAATGGCCTCAGTGAATTTAGTAAAATTTCCTACTCAGATCAACTAGAGAAAATTACTAAAGGTAAAGATATCTTGGAAGGCTGTTTCAATGAACCAATAGACATATTTATTCCGCCCTTCAACACCTACGATATCAATACCTTAAGGGCTTTGGAAGCAAAAAAATTTAAAATAATCTCAGCTTCTTTGCTGAGAGAAGAGATTTACCCAACAGGTAATATTGTTAATATTAGCGCCACAACTAATATCCACCAATTACCTCAAGTTATAAAATGTGCACAGAGTTTTGTTAAAAAAAACAACAGCTCAGTTATAATTGTTTGCCTTTATCACTCATCTGAAATTGGATTAAATGAATTAGAAATTCTAAAAGCTGACTTAGAGTTAATTAAAAAGCTAGAAATAAAGACAGCTACTTTAAAACAACTTTACTTAAATTATGGTGACTTTCTCAAGCAAATTAATAAGTACACAGCTGATTTCTTTTGGAAACACAAGGCAGACAATTTTTTACAGTTAATGAATTGGCTTCATATTAAATTTCCATCTATCTATAACGGTTTCATTATTTTAAATAAACAACTACTACAAAAGCAGCTATTTGAAAGTAAACTTATTTGCATAATTAATTATTCTATTTTCATTGCATTAGGATTAATTGTAAATCGAATACTAGTTTCAAAAAAGAATAAGAGATTTATTAGATTCGCCTGCCTTATTCCGATCTTTTGTCTTATTTTGATAACGCTTTTGCTGTTTAAAGAAATTTATTTTGGGCTTTCTCCAGGAATAGGGTGGAAGGCAGAAATTACCTTACTATTTCTTATAAGTTTATTAACTGGTAATCTATTAATAAAAAAATAAATATATTTATTAAAATGACTATGAATTACAAAACTTTAAAATTAGTAGTGAAAAATATACTTTTTCCTGGGAATAGACTATCTCAAAAAGCAATAAGTGCAGGAATATGGTTAGGTATTTCTCGTATAAGTAACAGGGCACTTTTCTTTATACGCACCATTTTATTAGCTCGATTACTTTCACCTCAAGAATTCGGGTTATTCGGAATCGCCTTAATTATATTATCAACTTTGCAAACTTTCTCTCAGCCTGGGACAGGAGAAGCACTAATTCAAAAAAAAGAGGACATTACATCCTACCTTAATGTTGCTTGGACAATAAAAGTTATAAGAGGATTTCTGTTAGCTATAATTTTACTCATTCTCAATCCATTTCTTGCTCGCTTTTTCCATGAACCAAGAACTATTACTTTATTATACATAATTAGTTTGAGTTTAATTATTGGTGGATTAGGCAATCAAGGGGTGCTTTATTTCATTAAAGACCTCCAATTCCATAAACAATTTATTTATGAAACAATCTCTACCCTTATTGATTTCATAGTGTCGCTAATCCTAGCTTTTACTATTCGAAATGCGCTTGCTCTAGCTTATGGATACTTGGCCGGGATATTGGCTTTAAGTATAACCTCATATTTTCTTCACCCTTATAGACCTCATTTTGTTGTTGACCTTGCAAAAATTAAAGAGTTATCCCGATTTGGTAGATGGGTGTGGAGTTATACCGTACTAGGTTTTCTATTAACGCAGGGAGTAGGTTTTTTTATTGCAAAAGTGCTTGGAACTACGATACTTGGTTTATATCAAATGGCCCTAAAATTAACAGGGGTAGTTACCACCGAACTCGCTGCAGTTTTTGGAAGCATAGGGTTTCCATTGTATTCAAAACTACAAAAAGATATTTATAAGTTACGCGAAGGTTATTCAAAGCTACTTAAAATTAACTGTCTTATAATTACCCCCATCTCATTTTTATTACTTATAACGTCAAAACAAATAACTTTTATCATGCTAGGTGAAAAATGGAAAGAGTTGCCTAATTTAATAAACCTACTTTCATTTTGTGGTCTTTTTATGTCAATTAGCACTATTAATAACACCATGTTGAAATCTGTCGGAAAACCAGATCTAACAAGTAAGATTCAATCCTTCAAACTACTTCTTTTAGCTATAAGTATTTTTCCAATTTCAATACATTGGGGCATATATGGAGTAGCCACATTAACTCTATCTATAGAATTAATCGGGCTGCCTCTTGAATTTCTTTTACTGGGGAGGAAATTAAATGTAGGTTTTTTCTTTTATGCCAAAATACTATTGATGCCTATTCTATCAAGTTTCTTTATGTTCGTCGGCTTAATAATAATCAACTATTTCTTTGTTTTAAATATTAATAAAACCATATCATTACTTATTATTTGCATAGTTGGAATACTACAATACTTCGCTTATTCTTTATTTTTTGATAAAATGTTCAATTACGGATTAATAAATTTTTTCAACAAACAATCTATAAAAAGACTCCTAAATATATTACCGAGTTAATACCTATGAAAATTTATCAACCTTCAACTAGTGTTATTATCCCAACTCTAAACCGTCCTGGCGCTCTTAGAGAACTACTTATTAGTCTTTTAAAACAATCTACCCTGCCCAATGAAATCATAATAGTAGATCAAAGCAAAAATTTGGATTCAAAACAAATGACCAAATTGTTATTAATTAAATACAACAATATTGATTTAAAATATATTTCGGATTCGACCATTACTGGTATTGCACAAGCACGCAACAGAGGGATTAATTTAGTTTCAAACGATATTATACTTTTTCTTGATGATGACGCTATTTTAGAAAACGATTTCCTTGAAAATATTATGCAAATTTATTTAAAATATCCTACAGTTAGTGGTGTAGGAGGAGTAATAACAAATTATAAAGGCAGCTTTAAGTATGATTTATTTAAAAAGATTTTCTTTAAAGGTTTTTTTTACGATGAAAGAGAACATATTTATTGCAATTTAGATTCATATCGAAATTTGGATTTTATTTCTACTAAAAAATTAGGCGGCGGATTAATGAGTTTTAAAAAAGAGGTCTTTAATAATTTTTTATTTGATGAACGCTATATTTACTACTCATTTGGAGAAGATTTAGATTTTTCCTATAGGGTTTCAAAAAAATATGAAATCGGTATTTCTCCAAAAGCGCGCATATCCCATGTAAGCCTTTCCCAAAGAAACGAAAAAAAGTTAAAAGAGAGAGAATTCTGTTCTTGGAATTTTCTTTTTAAAATAAACCTGGAAAAAAATTTTTATAATTACCTATGTTACACTTGGCTTTTATTAGGTATTTTTATTCAAGCCACATGGAGATATCTATTTAAAAGAAAAAAAGATGCCTTACGGGGGCTTATTTCTGGCTACAAGATAAGTAGTAATGATTTTAAAGGGTGTGATTTTATAACCTTAAAAAACGCTTCATCAAATAATTTGTAATTTGACATGCCCACTAAACATAACATTTTATACATAGAAACATCTGTAGTTTACGGTGGTTCAACCCGATGCTTGCTTGATATTTTAAACCATATAGATAAGGATAAATTTAATCCAATTACTATATTATTTACTGGGGGCCAGAGTTTTAATAAATTAAAAAAAACCTCACATGAAATCCTACTATTTAAAACACCATTATTCTATTTTGAAATATTTTTGAATAGAACATTACCAAAACGAGTTAATCAATATCTACTAAAACTAAAGATTGTATCCATAGTATTAGACAAAATTCCTGCGATAGCAATGCTTTTTCTATTTATTAAAAAAAGAGACATTAAATTGGTTCATCTTAATATTCGTCCATATTACTACCCTGCCATTGTTGCTTCCTATTTAGCACGAATTCCTTTTATTTCTCATGTACGAGGACATGGTGAATTAACATTTATATCGAAATTTTTTTGTCGGTTTGTAAAAATTTTTATTCCAGTATCTAAAAGTGTTAGCGAAGAACTTACTCAACAAGGAATACCTCGCAAAAAACAAGTAATTATCTATGATGGTATTGAAATTGACCAATGCTTTAATAATAAAATAGAATCTAAAGATATTAAGAATGAGTTCTCTATCAAAGAAAATGAATTCGTACTTGGTTATGTTGGTAGAATCTCAGAAAACAAAGGCCAACAATATTTTATTGAAGCGGCACCCTATATCATTAAAGAAATACCTAATTCTCGCTTTTTAATAATTGGTGAAGTTGCCTCTGAATTACAAAAGGACATACTCTATTTTCATAAACTAAAAAAAATGGTAAAAGATCTTGGTTTAGAAAACAAGGTGATCTTCACTGGATACCGCGAAGATATAAAATCTTTTTATTTTTTATTACATATTCTTGTTTTGTCTTCATTGCAAGAAGGGATTGCTGGTGTAATCCTTGAAGCTATGAATAATAATATACCAGTAGTTGCCACTAGGTCTGGGGGGCCTTCTGAGATTATCGAAAATAATGTGAACGGTCTATTAGTACCTATTAAAGATCCATCAGCTATTGCTAATTCTGTTATTAAAATTTTAAAAACTTACGCATTACGGGAATTACTAACAATTAATGCAAAAAAAATTTTGAGAGAAAAATTCAATACAAAAAAAACTGTCAGCAATATTGAAGATGTTTACAAGTCTATCCTAAAATATTATTAATATTTATAAACAAAATAATTAAAAATTATCTAAATATTGTGCGCATTATTTTATTAATTAGATCATATTTTATTTTAATAAACTGCCATTATGAGTAATCGTATACATTTATTAGAAATAGGAGCAGATAGTTTTCTCTCTAACGATAACCATAGAAGGATATTACATAAAGAAAGACGGCTTAATTTATCCAAATATGTGGCTATGTATCATTTGGTATTATATTCAGATCATTTTGCTAAAGGGATTAATATAGAGCGCGAACAAGAAAACTTGATTGTGTATCGCATCGGTTGTTTTAAGTATTTGGTTCCATTTAAGGTTTTACAAGTTGCGTTTTCAATTTTTAAAAAGAATAGGATAGACCTAATAAGCGCTGTTGATCCTTTATTATGCGGATTTTTAGGATATTTGCTGAAAATTGCTTTTAGAGTACCACTCAACGTGCAACTCCATTTTGATTATTTCAGCAGTTATTTTTGGGAAGATCAAAATTTTTTACTTAAATTAATTAGGAAGCAGTGTATCAAAAAAGTCCTCCAAAATTGTGATAGCGTGAGAGCTGTCTCTAGCGCGCAAAAGCGATTTATAGAAAATAAATTTCGCGGGATAAAAGTTATTGAAATAGTTCCTACTCCTCTTGATACTGCCTTGAGGAACCTACAAAAAATAGACGGGACTATTTGTGATAAATATCGCTCATCTATTAAAACAAAATTACTTATTTATGTCGGCAGATTAGAGCCCTCTAAAGATTTAAATACATTGTTAAAGGCAATGTGTTTAATAAAGGATGGGTATGAAGATGTAAAACTTTTAATTATCGGAATAGGCAGTAAGGAGGGAGATCTAAAGCGGGTAAGTAAAGAAATGAATTTGGAGCAGTACGTAGTATTTTTAGGTTCAATAAGTAATGAAAAGTTGTTTTCATATTATTGCGGTTGCGATGTCTTTGTTTTTTCCTCAAAGCATGAAGGTAGAGGCACAGTACTTGTTGAAGCAGGACTCTCAAAAAAGCCAATTGTTGTTACTAGGTTTTCCAGCGCGCAAGAATTAATAGTTGATGGTGAAACAGGCTTTATCGTAAACATAGGTGATTACAAAACTTTTGCTGAAAAAGTGCTAGTTTTACTTAATGATCCACAAGTGGCCATTGAATTCGGGTATAAAAGTTACGAGCATACCCTAAAAATGATCAATAGTTCAAATAATATAGAGTATCTGGCTAAATTATGGGAAAAGACTGTTGAGGTATTTAATAGAAAAACGATTAAAAACTTTAAAACTATTTTATGAAAAAGATTGCGATTGTTTATCCAGAGTTGGGTTATGCGGGAACCGATGCTGTTGCTGTCAATATGATCGAGGCGCTTAAGGATTTATATGATGTTAGTTTAATTACGACATCCTGTCCAAATCTCAATGCCCTTAATAATTTTTTTGGCACTTGTTTAGATAGACAAGTAAAAATTAAAGTTTTACCTATTACCAGGTTTTTAGGAAATAGTTCACGCGCGCGGCTTTTAAAACTGCACATGCTTATGCGATATTGCCAAATACATAAGAGAGAATACGATTTATTCATTAGCGGTTACGGAGAGATGGACTTTGGCGTGCCCGGTATTCAGTATATTCATTTTCCCGATATTGACTGCGAAGCAAAGTTGGTTATAGATCGCAAGTTTTATAAAAAATCCTTTTTGAGAAAAACATACCAGGTGATATGTCGAATTGTTTCAGGATATTCACTGAATCGCGTTAGGAAAAATCTAACGTTAGCAAACTCTTTTTGGACAAAAAATATTGTTGATGGTTTTTATGGTATTAACTCTAAAGTTATTTATCCTCCGGTTCCTAACGATATTGACAAGGTGAAATGGCAAAATAAGGCCATAGGTTTTGTTTTTATCGGAAGGATATCTCCCGATAAGCGTCCGCTTGAAATAATTCAAGCTTTAAAGAAAGTTCGAGAAAAAAGGCTGGATGTTCATGTGCATATATTGGGCAACACGGGGTTGGATAAAAAATATGTTAATGCAATAGAAGAAGAGGCGAGAATGAATCCTTCCTGGGTTTTTTATGAAGGAAAAGTTTCAAGAAATAAGCTGATTTCGATTGTCGCTAGCCATCGTTACGGAATAAGCGGAAAAAAGTTTGAGCATTTTGGTATTGCTATAGCAGAAATGGTCCGAGCTGGAAATATTGTTTTTGTCAATGATGACGGCGGCCAAGTAGAAATAGTAGGTAAGAATGAAGATCTTATTTATCATTCTGATGATGACGCGGTTATGAAGATTGTAAAAATAATTGGTGATGAAAAATTACAAGCCGAAAGTTTAGAAAAATTGCGAAAGACAGAAATTTTGTATTCAAAAGACAATTTTATTAGTCAGATACGCGGTATCGTGAGAAAATTTTTTAAAGATGAAAATAATTGAAGGTTTACGCCAAATAAAAAATAAATTAGCTCCAAACAAAGTTTGTTTTCGAAAAGTAATGTTTGGAATTCGTAAAGGATACTATTTACCTCTTAATCTGGGCTTTCAATTTAGGTGCTTTATCGGTTTTTATGAAATAGAGATATCTAGATTTGTTAAAACATATGTAAAATCAGGATTTTGTTGTTACGATGTAGGCGCCTCTAGCGGTTACTATTCAATGGCTTTTTCGAAGTTAGCCGCTCCTGGCAGAATTTATTCTTTTGAAGCTGATAAAAAATATTGTAATTTACTAGAAAATACTGTTAATCGTAATAAAAATACTAAGTCTCAAATATCTACATTAAATTATTTTGTTGGAAATATTATTAATGAAAATAGCAGGCTGGTAACAATAGACTATTTAGTTTATGAAAGAAAGTTCCGGAAACCTGATTTTATCAAGATGGATATTGAAGGGGCTGAATATGAGGCTTTCTTAGGCGCACGTAAGGTACTAAAAGAGTTTTATCCGAGAATTATTGTTGAAGTACACTCCGAAAACCTAAAAAATAGCTGCAAAATTCTTCTCGAAGAAATTGGATACAAAGTTATTGTTGTTAATGAAAATAACATTCTGCCAACTAGAGGTGCTGGCTATAACGGTTGGCTTTGCTGTGAAAAATTAACTTAAAAACGGAAATTACATATGAATGTGCTAGGTATTGGGTTAGATCATTTAATGCTGCAAGACGATAAAGTTCGCGGTGACGTGCGGCTAAGGCAAATCGATTATTCAAAGCGAGTAGGCTGTTTTAATTTAATAGTATATTCGCCTCAGAATTTAGGTTTTAAACCACAAAAGTGGAGTGATAATTTATCAGTATATCCCACAAATTCAAAAAGCAAGAGTTACTTTATTTGGGACGCGCTAAAAATTGCTTGCCAAATATGCAAAAAGCAAAAAATTGATGTAATAACAACTGAAGATCCGTTTACAACCGGATTGATAGGTTTTCTAATTAAAAGAAGGCTTAAAATATCTCTTAATATCCAAACGCATGTTGATTTTTGTGATAATTCTTACTGGATAAAACAGCGCAAAATTAATAGATTTTTTAATTTATTAGGAAAATTTATATTAAAGAGGGCAGATTCTATCAGGGTGGGGACAAATTATGAAAAAGAAAAATTGGTAAAAATCCTAAAAATTCACCAAGATAAAATTAATGTAATCCCTGTAAATTCTGATTTGAGTAAGTTTAAGAATATTAGCGGCGAATCAATAAGAAAAAAGTACTTTAATGGGCGTTTTGATAAAATATTGCTTTTTAGCGGAAGGCTGGTTCCGCAAAAGGATATACCTACTCTTTTGAGGGCATTTCAGATTATAAAGCAAGCTCGAAATTCTACGCTTTTATTAATAGTGGGATCCGGAACGCAGGAGTATTTTTTAAAGAATTTAGTTAAGGTATTAAAAATTCAGGATAATGTTATTTTTACCGGTAGCGTTGAACATAATAAAATTCCGGAATATTTAGCAGGATGCGACGTATATACGATTTCATCTATTTTTGAAGGGACGTGTATCGCGATGGCTGAAGCTATGGCATCCGGAAAGCCCGTAGTTGCGGCTAAATTTGCCGGAGCTCATGACCTGATTGTTAATGGAGATACCGGTTTTATGGTTGAACAGGGAGATTACAAAGCCTTTGCCAATAAGGTATTATACCTGCTAGATAATCCAGAAGTTGCCAAAACAATAGGAGAGAAAGCAGCCAAAAAAGCTGAAGAAATTTTCAGTAATAATCAGAATATAGATAAAGTAATAAAAATGTGGGAGCTGACTGCTAAATGTTAATCGCTATAGCCGGCTCTACGGCATCAGGAAAAACTACGCTTGCCGATCTGCTGAAAAAAATGCTTGGCGATAAGAAGGCAGTTATTATTTGTCAGGATAATTACTATAAAGACTGGCCGCGGTTAAGCTTAAAAGAACGCAAGAAGATTAACTTTGATGATCTTAAATCATTTGATTGGGTGTTATTACTAAAACATTTAAAGTGCCTAAAAAATGGTTGTCCTATTCTATCACCTGAATATGATTTTGTGCAAAGCCGGCGTTTAAAAAAAGCTAAACGAATTGAATCAAAACAGTTTGTTATCGTTGAAGGGTTAATGCCGTATTTTGAGAAAAAGCTCCGTGATTTGTTTGATTATAAGATTTATATTGATACCAGCAATGCTGTTTGTTTGGCAAGAAGGATTAAAAGAGACACCAAGGAACGCGGAGACAGTATTGAGTCTGTTTGTAAGAGATATTTTGATCAGGTTCTGCCGATGCAAAAGAAGTATGTTGAGCCGCAGCGTGAATTTGCGGATATGGTTATTAAATTTAAGTGACAGTCACAAAAGGCGTGACAGTCACTTTCTAAGTGACAGTCACTTTCGGTATATTTCTCATAGATGTTATAAATAACACTTTTGAGAAATGAATGAGTTATAAAAAATTGTGTATAAAGCTGTTAATACATTAAAAAGTTGATAAAATGATTAAAATACAAAAGGGAATAGTAATTATTGACGATAAAGGCTGAATAATGGAATTAATTAATAAATACGCGAAAGAGATAGTTGGGAAACTGGGAGATAAGTTGGAAGCTTTGATTCTTGTTGGCAGCTTCTCTAGGGGCGAGGGGGTTGAGGGGGCGAGCGATATTGAGTTTTGGGCTGTGGTAAAAGATTTATCCGCAGTTAAAAAACTTGATTTTAATAGTAATGTGTCTTTGGGCTTTACAACACGAAAACATTTAACAAGGCTCAAACCATATATTTATACTGTTGAAGTAAAAAAGTTTGGGAAAGTTCTCTATGGCGATAGCAATATTTTAAATCTTATTCCGGATTATTCTTATGAGGATATAAAGCCGTTTGATGGCTTTATACTTTTAAATAATCGGATAGTTGAACAGTTAATTTTATTAAATAAAATTAAGAATGGGCAAGAAGTTAATCAATATGAGTTCGATAAAGGCTACATTCAGCTGGTTAATTCACTTTTAGCTTTAAACAAAAATTATAGAAGCCTGTACCTTGAAAAGTTAGAAAAATTCCGCAAGATTTCTAAAGATAGTTATTCAGGATTGCTGAACAAGGCAGAAGAAGCTTTCGTTTCTATTAACCATCGTCAAGCCGAGATTGCCTGCCTGACGGCAGTCAGGCTTCCCTCACCACAAACCTTAAAGAAATGGCTGGAATTGAGAGATCACTTTAAAAAAGTATGGCTAGAAGAAGAAAAAACACTCAGCAGAGCAAATTGCTGGATCAAGATGCTTAGTTCCGGCAGGCCGATGAGATTTTTTGTTTACCGAAGCGCGGCAAGATTATATTTTTCAGAAGGCTATCAGGACAAAAATAAGAGAGATAGGCTGATCAAAAAGTGGGAAAGGTACGTGAAATGATTAATATTTTCGTTCTAATTGATGCTTTAGGATGGAGCTATATCAAAAATAGGCCCTTTCTCAATGATATCGCTACAACCAAAATGCCTGTAAAGAGCATCTTGGGCTTTTCAAGCGGAGTAATACCCTCAATTTTAACCGGAAAATACCCCCAAGAGCATAAGCATTGGTCGCTTTATTATTATTCACCAAAAACTTCGCCATTTAGATGGGCCAAAGCTTTGCTTTGGCTTCCGGATAACATTCTAAATTCACGGATAACCCGCAAAATAATTGAAGAGATATCCAAGCGCTTAATGGGATACACCGGTTATTTTGAGACTTATCTTATTCCTATCAGACAGCTGTATTTATTTGACATTTGCGAAAAGAAAAATATCTACGCGCCTAAGGGGATTGATGAAATAAACAATATTTTCGATATTCTCAGAAATCGTAAAATAGATTATAAATGCTTTAACTATCCGCTAAAAGACAAAGAGATTATTGTTAAGGCTAAAGAAAGCCTTCAGAAAGATAATAGTAATTTTTATTTCCTCTACTTATCGGAATTTGATGCTTTGCTGCACTCATCTTGCAAGGATAAGGATAAGGTTGATTTGGCAATAAATAACTATGAAAAGGAGATAAGGGAGATATACCAGATTGCTAAAAACAGATCCGCACAGGTAAACTTATATATTTTTTCCGATCATGGAATGAGCCCTGTAAAAGAAGAAGAGAATCTTAAGGCTGATATAGAAAAGTTAGGTTTTAAGGTTCCGGAGGATTACCTAGCTTTTTATGATTCAACTATGGCCAGGTTTTGGTTTTATACTCCTAATGCCAGAGATAAGATTAGTTATTTATTAAAAAACAAGGGCTGCGGTAGAGTTTTGGCTGAAGAGGAAATAAGAAGGCTAGGGATTGATTTTAAGGATGATATGTATGGTGAAGTTATATTCTTAATGAATACTGGTGTGGTGATTAATCCTAGCTATATGGGGAATAAGGTTCCGCAGGGGATGCATGGGTTTGATGTTGATGAAAAACAGGGGGACAGTCCCCTGCGGGGACAGTCCCCATGCAAAAGTGACAGTCACGAAAGGCGTGACAGTCACTTTTGCTTGATGGATGCGGTACTTGTCTCAAATAATAAAATTGAAAGCGAAATTAAAGATGTTAAAGATATTTTTAGTATCATGGTAAAAAGAATAATTAAAAAGACTAAAATTATTTATTTCTTAAATAGCCTAGTCAGAGGTGGTGTAGAAGAACAAGTCTTACAACTAATTGGAAATATAGATAAAGATAATTTTGAAACAATACTAGTTTGTCCTCAAAAACTATTAAATTTAGTCCATGAAGATATAGAAAGACTGAGAGTAAAAACCTATTCTGTATGCATTCGCAGATGGCGTAATGTTGGCCAGATTATGAAATTCATAAAGATTTTAAAAACAGAGAGGCCGGATATTGTGCATTCTCATTTATTTTTTGCCACTATGTTTGCCGCGCCTTTAGCAAAATTAACAGGCATACCCAAGGTAATTGAAACTGCTCATTTAAGGGAAGCGTGGCGTAAGGGGATAAAAAAAGTATATTTTATTGACCGGATTTTTTACCGGTATGTTGACCGAATAATCTCGGTGTCAAACGCGGTAAAGGATTATCTGGTTTCAACGAAGAAATTGGATGCGGCGAAGATAACTGTGATTTATAATGGGGTGGATTTGGGGAGGTTTAGATCAATAGAAGAAGGTGACAGTCCCCTGCGGGGACAGTCACCTTCTTCTGCCAGTCCCCTGCGGGGACAGTCACCTTTTACAATAGGAGTAATAGGTAGATTAGAACCACAGAAGGGACATAAGTATTTTTTAGAAGCAATTCATCTGCTAGGTGATAATTACAGAGATGTTCGGCTTGTGATCGTAGGCGAAGGAAGCCTGCGCAGGAATTTAGAAGAACAGGCGCGTAAATTGGGGGTGGCTGATAGAGTAGAATTTCTAGGATACAGAAAAGATATTGAAAATGTATTGCAGGAAATCGATTTATTAGTTTTGCCTTCTTTATATGAGGGGTTGCCATTGGCAGCGCTGGAGGCGGGGGCAATGGGCAAGCCGGTGATAGCGACTAATGTTGACGGCAGCCCGGAGGTTATAATTAATAATGAAACCGGGCTGATTGTTTCTGCTAAAAATAGCCTGGCTTTAAAAGAAGGAATTGAATTGTTCCTAAAGAATAAAGCTTTGGTGAATGAGTTCGGGGAAAATGCGGCTGCGCGGATTAAAGAGAAATTTGATCTTAAGAAACAAATAGCTGAAACTGAAGGATTATATTTAAACTTAGTGTCACTTTTGAGAAGGAAATAAAAGAATGAATCCAGTTTTTATAATAGTCGGCCTAGCCACGGCAATAGGAGTTTTTATCAGCCCTATCTTTGGCCTAGCGCTTACGCTTATATTGATTCCTATATCAACGCAGTTAACTATGGGAGGAAGTTTTCTGGGAATATTCACCATGGTAACGCCGATTAAAATAATCGGGACTTTAACTTTTATATCGGCTTTAATACACTATGGCGGCAGAAAAGGCACCTGGGATTTTCTTAAGAAACCTCAAACGCGTTTTTTCTTGTTTTTCCTAATTTGGATATTTATCTCCGGTTTTACCCAGCCGGGATGGGCTTCGCGAGAAAATTTCACTATGTTCATTGCAAACGCTATTTTAGGCCTAACTATACTTATCTTAATTCAAAATATGAAAAGATTCAGATTAACGCTCTGGCTTATTATCATTTCTATATTTTTTATCTGCGTCCAAACTGTGTTATCTTATTTAGGAATTGACAGAGCCGGAGGAACCGGCTACGGGCCAAACGAGTTCGCGATTGCCATCTTGCCGTTTATCGCGCTTACGTTCTATATGGCTTTAGCTGAAAAGAATAAGGCCTTAAAACTAATTTTAATCAGCATTACCACCGCGATTTTCCTGGCTTTAATCTCCACGGTTTCCCGTGGAGGCATAATCGGATTAGGAGGAATGCTTTTAATTTTAACGCTTAAATCGAGAAAGAAGATACTTACAATTATAGCGGTTTGTATTGTGGTAGTTTTATTTATGCACACTATGCCCCAAAATTTACGTGAGCGTTTCGGAAAAACACAAGTCTCCCAGCATGCTTACGGCATTGGAGATGGCGATATTGATTCTACCACGCGCCGCTACTATTTAGCTCAAGCTGGCTGGAGGATATTCCTGGCGCATCCTCTTTTTGGCATCGGAGTGGGTAATTATTTTTACGAGAACCGTAACTACGCGCCGGTTAGCCCTGGCCGGGCGCATAATATGTACCTTGAAATGATGGCAGAGTTAGGAATAATCGGCATAATTTTATTTTTAGGAATAATCTTTTATACCTTTAAAAGTTTAAGTAGAATCATTAAATCCAAATCCCCTCTTAAGGGATATGCTAAAGGATTTTATATTGGATTAGTTGGATTTCTGATTGCCGGAATATTCCTACACGCCCAGCAGGACCGCATACTTTGGTTTCTGATTTTTATGTCCGCGGCACTAGAAAGGATCTATGAAAAAAATTATATTTAGTTTAATAATCGTTTTATCGCTATTTACTGTTATAAACAAAGTGGCCGCTGAAGAAGTAAAGCAATTTGATAAATACGGCGGGTGGATGGGCCTAAAAGGCGAAAAAAAAGATTATTTCCATACTCAAAATATAAATGGCCGGTGGTGGATTATTACTCCTGAAGGCAATGTTTTCTGGTCAATTGGCATGTATTGCGTGCGCATGGGAGGCATTCCTGAAACAAACAGCGGAAGGCGGCTATATCAGGAATCGTGCTTAAAGAAATACGGCAATGAGCAGGAGTGGGCAAAGGCAACCCGGATGCAATTATACAAATGGGGTTTTAATACGATTGGTGATTGGTCCACGGAAAGTATTTATCGTGAACCCGGGTTTAGTTACGTAATCGGCATTGATTTACCGTCAAAATCCGAAAATGTTATCCCTAAGGGAAGTTATGGTTATTTTCCGGATGTTTTCTCTAAAGAATTCGCGGATGCGGCGCGCGAACAAATGCAGGGATTATTTAACAGCCAGCCCTACTTAATTGATGATCCGCAATTATTAGGCTATTATCTGGCTGACGAGCCGGCCTGGTACGGCAGTAAGGGGCGAAGAGGGAGCCTGGCTGATGATTTCATTGCTTTGGATAGCAGTAAACCCGGCAAAAAAGCTTGGATTGAATTTATAAAAATTAAAAATAAAAAAGATAGTCAAATCACAGAAGAAGATAAGCTCGAATTTTTTAAAATTATCGCCGAAGAATTCGCTAAAGTTCTTTATACGACTTTACGGGAATTTGATAAGTATCATCTGGCCTTAGGCACCCGGCCCACGAGATTGTATCCGGAAGTTATATCAGCCTTAGGAAAATATTGTGATATTTTCAGTATGAGTGAATATGGACTCAACCAAGGATATCAGATTAATCCGAAATTCGATGAAACAATGGATGAAGTATATAAATATGCTCAAAAGCCAATCATGCTTGGTGTACTTATCACCGCTCAAGACGCTGGGCTGCCGCATGGAATCATGCGCACACAGCGGGATCGCGGGATAAGCTATTGGCGTTACCTGGCAAAGATTGCCCGGCATCCGGCAATTGTAGGCGCGCACTGGTTTGAATATTTTGACCCGCCATTAAAATGCTACGATGCCCAAGCAGCTAATTGGGGGCTGGTAAATGAAAAAGATGAGCCATACGCGGAAGCAGTTAATTTAATCGCGCAAGCAAATAAGATGGTTTATGCTTACGCATTAGGTTTATCCAACTTTGCTCCTGAATTTGACGGCTTATTTGGAATTGCTAAAAAGCAAGCTGAACAAACTGAAGATAAACCGCTTAAAAAAGTGACTATACCCCTAGCTGATCCGGGATTTGAAAATGGTAAGGCAAATTGGCAACCACAAACCTGGAAAGGTAGCAGTAAAGCATCGTTTGATTCCTTTGTTAAACATATGGGAAAATCATCTTTAAAAATACAAGGCGGGCCGGATGAAGGATGGGAGTCTGTTGGCGTAGGTGTTCAAAGCAATACCGGCTTTACCTTAAAACCCGGATATCAATATAAGCTTTCTGCTTGGATTAAAACTAAAGATGTAGAAAATTCCGCTTTTTTACGGATTAAGGTAACCTATAAAACCGGCGGGGATGAATACTTTGGTACCGAAGGAGTATTCGGCACCCAAGATTGGCAGAAGATTTCCGTGGATTTCAGCCCACGGGAAGAAAACACAGTAGGATATTTAGGGGCTCAACTCGTTGGCAAAGGCTTTGCCTGGTTTGACGATGTAACTTTAGAGTTAATGGAGTAATGAATAAATGAAAGCTTTGTTTTTTATTAGGGATTTACCTGAACCCGCGCGAAACGGGTATAAGAAAAGGAATTTTTACCTGATTAAAGAATTAGAATCCAGAGGTATCGAAGTAATCCTGAAAGTGGAAAGTCCGGGCAATTCCAAAATTAGGGCTTTATTTTTTAGCTTATTTTCAGTCCTGCCTTTTTCGGTAAAGACGCGGACATCCGGAAAAACTAAAAAAGAAATTGAAAATTATTTAAAAAATAACCCGGTGGATATAATTATCTGCGACGCGGTGCAAAGAGCTTTAAATATACCGCTGGGTAATCAAACTTATAAGATCCTTTATGAGCATAACATCGAATCAATAATTATTAAAAGGTACGCGCAAAAAGAAAAAAATATCCTTAAGAAGGTATTTGCCTTCCTGGAGTGCTGGAAACTAAGCAATTTTGAAAAAAAGATGTGGCACAGGTTCGATTGTTCTATTGCCTGCTCACCAGTGGATAGAAAAATAATGCTGCGTTACGCTCCGGAATCTAAAGTCTATCTAATAAATAACGGAGTAGAAAGCGCCTACTATAGCAGTAATTCAAATATTATAGAGAAAAACACCTTAATCTATACCGGGCAAATCAGCTGGTATCCCAATGAAGACGCGCTGGTTTATTTTATTAACGAAATTATGCCGCTAATAAAACAAACTGTTCCTGAAGTTAAACTTTGGATCGTGGGGAATAAGCCAGCGGACAAAATAAAAAAATTATCACAAAAAGATAGCAATATCACGGTTACCGGCTTTGTGGAAGACGTAAGGGAGTTTATGAAGAAGGCCTGTGTTTTTATCGTACCTTTGCGCATTGGAAGCGGAACACGTTTAAAAATATTAGAGGCTCTAAGTATGAAAAAAGCCGTGGTTACTACTACTGTCGGCTGTGAAGGCATTGAGGTAGAGAATAATAAACATCTGTTGATCAGAGATACTCCAAAAGAATTCGCTAAGGCAGTAGTGGATGTATTAAGAAACGATGGCTTAAGAATTTCCCTGGGCGAAAACGGGCGTAAGTTAATCGGAGAAAAGTATGACTGGAAGATAGTGTTTAAGGATTTAGATAAGATTCTTAGTTAAAATGATAAAGTGACAGTCACAAAAGGCGTAAAATAATAAAGTGACAGTCACAAAAGGCGTGACAGTCACTTTATTATAATCATATGATTAAGATAATATTTTGGTTTTTGGGGGGGCTTACATTTTTTATTTACTTTTTATATCCGGTAATTATATTTTTAATGGCTAGAATTATGGGTAAAGAAATTAGGAAGGAGGGAATCACTCCTTTTGTAAGCCTAATCATCGCGGTGCATGATGAGGAGAAAGTAATCCGCGACAAGGTTCTAAATACGCTGGCTTTAGACTATCCTCCGGATAAGCTGGAGATTATCTTCGCGCTAGACGGCTGTACGGATAAAACACACCAGATACTTTTAAACTTTAACGACAGCCGGATAATAATCGTGAATAACCGGCAAAGATCGGGTAAAGTCGCCGCCTTAAACCAAACCGTCCCGCTGGCAAAAGGACAGATAATCTTGTTTTCTGACGCGAATTCAATCTACGAAACTAACGCCCTAAAGAAACTTATCCGTAATTTTACTGATGAGCAGGTGGGCTGTGTTTCAGGAAGGCTTAGTTACCTAGACACGGATTCAACCTCCGTCGGAAAAGGAGAGAACCTCTACTGGAAGTATGAAACCTTTATTAAAATTCAGGAAAGCAGGCTGGGAAAACTTTTAGTAACCAACGGTTCAATACAAGCAGTAAGAAAGGCTGTCTATCCCTACCCTGATCCAGAAGCAGCCGATGATTTTAGTATCCCTCTTTTAATCCAAGCGCAAGGGTATAAAGTTTTATATGAACCAGAGGCAGCAGCCTATGAAATCGCCACTCAAAATTTAAAAGAAGAGCTAGCCCAAAAAATAAGAATTATTTCTCAAGGGTTTAAAGGAGTTGTGCGTTTATGGAAAAAATTACTCACTTTAAGCCCGCTGGGAATGTTTGAGCTGCTCTTTCATAAAGTTTTGCGTTGGGGAGTAGCCTTCTATTTGGTGCCGGTATTTTTACTAAACATTATATTCATCCATGAGCCGTTGTATTTTTATTTATTCACTTTGCAAGTAATCTTTTATTCGCTGGCTTTAACTGGGTTTTTACTTAGGCATAAAGGTAAGATCAAAATTTTCTATGTTCCTTTTTATTTTTGCTTAGTCAATTTCGCGGCTTTGATTGCGTTTTACCGGCTCTTGCGTAACGCTGACACCAGAATATGGGATAAAGCCCAGACTACAAGAATGAGGAGGGAAGATGCTTAAATACTGCCTACTGGCATTCTTAATCGCGGGAGGGATATCTTTTATTTTAACACCGCTCATCAGGCGTTTAAGCCTTAAGCTGGGCTGGCTGGATAAACCTAGCTGGAGGAAAATGAATAAAAAACCCATGCCGCTTCTAGGCGGAGTGGCGATATATTTAGGATTTTTGATTTCAATTTTATTATTTATTCACCAAGCGCCTTTCGTATCCGATATACCTAAGCTGCTGGGAGTATTGGGAAGTTCCCTAATCATCGTCTTGACCGGGATTGTGGATGATATTAAAGGTTTAAGCGCGCCGCGAAAATTATTTTATCAAGTTGCCGCGGCGGCGATTGTTACTTTATTTGGTTTCACAATCATCAAAATAAGCAGTCCTTTTGGCGGCTATTTTCATCTTCCGGAAATAGTTGACACGGCTTTAACCGTACTTTGGATTGTCGGTTTTATTAACGCGATTAATCTTTTGGACGGGCTGGATGGATTATCTTCCGGGGTAGTCGCGATCATCTCCGGAAGTTTATTTTTTACGGCAATTAAAATTAATAATCCAATTGCCGCGATTTTATCCATCGCCATTTGCGGAAGTTCCTTGGGATTCCTGCCCCATAATTTTTACCCGGCTAAGATATTCATGGGAGATTCAGGAAGTATGTTTTTAGGTTTTATTCTAGCGATTATCTCCATAGAAGGAGCTTACAAAGGCGCGACTTTTACCGCGGTACTCGTGCCGGTAATGGCCATGGCCATTCCTTTTCTGGATACCGGATTAGCGATTACCAGGCGAATCTTGAGCGGCAAGGGCATAATGAAAGCGGATAAAGAACATATCCATCATCGGTTATTTTTTAGGGAAGGCTCACAAACAAAAGCAGTCTTAACTTTATACTGGCTTACGCTTTCATTTGGGTTAATCGCGATCGCCTTAAGCGGGATGAAGGGAATTTGGTCATTTTCAGCGATTCTGATTACCATTTTATTGACTTTAAGATGGCTTAAAAATTCCAAATTACTTGATTTTGAAAGAGCGAAAACTTAAAATAGAATAAATATGAAAGATTTTAAATAAATTCCCCTCCCCTGGTGGGAGGGGTTAGGGGTGGGGGAGACGGATTACCGCGTTAGGAGGAAAAGATGAAAAAAAATGATTTGATTAAATTGTTGGCATTACTGGCGCTGATGACCGTAGCCTACATCCCGACATTCAGGTGGATGATTGACCGGTGGAGCGCTAAAGACACTTATTATAGCCATGGATTTTTAGTTCCTTTTATCAGCGCCTTCATCATCTGGCAGAAGAGAGAGGAATTGAGCAAATTAATTATCAAGCCGGTAAATTCCGGTTGGATGCTTTTTGGCCTTGGCCTTTTGATCCACGCCATAAGTATCAGCTTCAGGGTTTCTTTCTCGTCGGGCTTTTCTTTGATTATTACCTTGATCGGTTTAATCTTGATTACGCTGGGAAAAGATTTTCTTAAGAAACTTATTTTCCCGGTTTGTTTTCTGATATCAATGATCCCCTTGCCATTGGCTTTGATTGCTTCTTTAAGCTTTAGGCTAAAAATCTTTGCCGCGCAGGCATCCACTATGCTGATGAATAAAATAGGTGTTGCCACGATAAGAGAGGGCAGTATTTTAAGAACCCTGCACGCCACGCTGATGGTGGAAGACCCCTGCTCAGGAATACGCTCATTAGTAGCGTTAATTTCACTAGGCGCTCTGGCGGCATATTTTAGTAATCTTTCACGAACGCGAAAAACCATTTTATTTGTTTCTTCAATTCCGATAGCCGTGGCGACGAATATTATCAGAATCACAGCTTTGGGGTTAGTCAGTGAAATTTACGGCGAAAAATACGCTATGGGAATATTCCATGATACTATGGGAATTCTGGTGTTTGTGTTCGCGTTTTTAGGATTAATGTTAGTGCAAAAATTGCTTGAGTAAATACAGATAAGGTGACTGTCACGCTTTTTGTGACTGTCACCTTATCCAGAAGCTATTTTCGATCAGGAGGAAATAATGAAAAATATAACTTTTATCTTGGCAGCAGTTGCACTTTTAATAGCAGCGATTATTGTTAATATGCCGGCTAAGTTTGACTCTACGCGAGAAACACAGATGTCTAATTTTCCTAAAAGAATAGGGGACTGGGAGGGGGAGGATTTGGAACTGCGTGAAAATGACTACGCTATACTGGAAACAAAAAATCTAATCATGAGGAATTATAAAAATTTGGCCAGGAGAGATACAGTTAATTTATATATCATTTATTCTTCTGATAATCGCAAAGCCCTGCATCCACCGGAAATTTGCTACACCGGAGGAGGAGCAGGAACGATATTAGAAAAAGGAATAACCGCGTTAAACGCTAATTTTAAAGCAAATAAATTTATCATTGAAAACAAAAATTTATCCCAATTGGTAGTTTACTGGTTTAAATCAGGCGAATTGTCTACCTACAGTTACGTCCGCCAACAGCTCAAAACCGTAAAAGACCGCCTAATGCAAAAAAAGACATCCGGCGCCATGATAAGGATATCAACAACCATCGACCCCAGCAATCCAAATAAAGCCATGAACCTAATAAAATCCTTCTCCGAAAGCATTATTCCGGTAATAAACCAGTATGTTCCCTAGACACTAAAATCAAGGGGACGGTTCTCTTATTTTAAGAGAACCGTCCCCTTGATTCAAACCGTCCCCTTGATTCAAACCGTCCCCTTATGTTGAAATAAGTATACGAGGGGCCTAGAATGATGTTTTTGGTTAACAAACAAAATTTTGGAGTGAATGAATTGGAAACCATTTTCCAGTAGTTAGCTTGATTTTTAACCTAAATCGTTCCCTACCAATAAGTTAAAAATATTTAAAAAAGTATTTATAAAGTTCTAAGGTTGGCACGGAAAATGCTTTATATTATATGTAAAGATAAATGTAGTTTAAGGGGAAAAATTGAATAAAAAACTAATATTTACACTAATTGGATTAATTGCTTTATGCGTATTTGGCATAAGCAGTACTTACGCTTACACCATAAATGATCCTATAGGGGATAAAGTGGGGATGAGAGCGTTTGAGATTTATGGTATGAACATAAGCAATACGGTTAACACAATTACTTTTGATATCTACACAAACTACCCACAGAATGGTTACCCAATTGGCGGTTGGATTACCTTTGCCGGAGACCTCGCGCTTAGCCTAGATGGTGACGATAATTATGAATACGGTGTTGCCTTTACCGGGCATGATGGCTTGACACCAGGCGGGATATATGGGGTAAGCGCTTGGAATCTATCCAATGATTATGTTCCTAGCGGTTACTCCTGTAACTTAAATCAAATAGTAGCTATTAATACTGGCAACTATATAGAAATGGCAAATTTAACTTGGGAAGATATCGCGGGCAATAGCCCTGACTATAGATGGAGAGCAACTTTAAATGCCAGCGCTTTCGGGCTTTCAGAGTTATATGGCCAGGACTTTAAGGTTTTTTATAGCGTAGCTACCTGCTCAAATGATAATATTGGCGGCTCATACACAGCCACCCCTGAACCAGCAAGTTTATCGCTTTTGGGATTGGGGTTATTGGGATTACTGGGGTTTAAAAAACGAAGAGCATAAATCTTAGGGACAAATTTAAGAAGAAAAGATGTTTAAAAAATATTTTTTAATCGCAGCGATAACTTTAACAGTGTGGTTATCCGCGTCTGGGCTGGCTTTAGCTTATTCTATTACAGGTTCCGCATCTTTGTGGGTTTCAGTTTCAGCCGCAAGCAGTTTTGACGGTATGAGTTTGTTTTATGGAACAACCGGAGGTTCATCAACAAGCCAATTTGAATATAACGTCTGGGGACCGACAGGTTTCTCCGGGCCAATACAGTCAGATGCTTTCGCGAGCGATTTGTCCGCTTTTTACGGTAAATCCGTGTTATTTGAATTTAAGGCGGCTTCAGATACCGTAACTTTTCAGGATAACGCGTTGGTGTGGGATATGAGTGTAATAAACGGGATGTTTGGCCGAGCTGGCGGCCCTTTTTCCATGGCTTTCTACGAGTTAGGAAATGATCAAGACATGCTTACAAGATGGAAGGGTAGAGAGGTAATTGGCGGGTATGTCGATCCAACTATTCTCGCCGCGGAACCAAATCATGGAGGCCTTTTTTATCATCACGATGGCTTTTCGGTTCCTTCCACACGGTATATCCGTTCAGATTTTCTTAGTCCAGCCACTCCTGAACCGGCAAGCTTATCGCTTTTGGGATTGGGGTTGTTGGGATTAATGGGGTTTAAAAAAAGAAAGACGTCCAAATGAGATGTAAATATTTAATTATTTTATCAATCGTGGCATTCGCCGCGGTTCTTTGCAGTTCCACCGCGGGGTTTGCTTCAATACTAGGTTCGGCGGATAGTTTCGCTGTCCTGGCTGGCTCAACGGTGACCAATACCGGTTCGAGTACCGTCACTGGGAATCTCGGTGTTAGCCCAGGTTTGGCGGTCACTGGTTTTCCTCCTGGCGTTGTGACCGGAGGTACAATACACGCAGGCGATGCAGTTGCAGCTCAGGCTCAAAGTGATCTTACCACTGCTTACAATAGCCTGGTAGCATTGGCGTACATTAACAACTTGACAGGTCAGGATTTGGGAGGACTTGCGCTTATCCCAGGTGTATACAAGTTTGATACGTCAGCTCAGTTAACAGGAACACTCATTCTCAATGCCCAGGGCGACAATAATGCGTTATGGGTTTTCCAAATAGGGAGTACGCTTACAACCGCCAGTAACTCGGCAGTTCAATTGATCAATTCCAGTTCAAATGACGGCCTGTTTTGGCAGATCGGCAGCTCCGCGACCTTGGGTACCGGCACTGCGTTTACAGGCAATATTCTTGCACTCACAAGCATCACTCTAAATACCGGCGCAACAATTCAAAACGGTAGAGCCTTAGCGCGAAATGGCGCAGTAACATTAGATACCAACACCATTAGTATACCAAATACAGCAACTCCGGAACCGGCAAGCTTGTCGCTTTTAGGATTGGGGTTGTTGGGATTAATGGGGTTTAAAAAACGAAGAGTAGTAAAATAAAGTGACAGCTTACATTCTAGTTTCTAGTGCAACAGATTTAGTAAATATTTCGTTAGGCGTATTCCAATTTAAAACTTTACGAGGCCTGTCATTAAGCATATCTTGGACCTCTTGAAGCTTATTTT
>Ga0247841_10000749_pt1 | contig 81768 bp, 72 predicted proteins | sample LaCruzMarch2015__2_FD_192410 | JGI IMG/M metagenome (GOLD analysis project Ga0247841, IMG submission 192410) | Freshwater microbial communities from meromictic Lake La Cruz, Castile-La Mancha, Spain - LaCruzMarch2015_18m | ecosystem: Environmental > Aquatic > Freshwater > Lake | place: Spain... | reverse complement strand
GACCTTGTGGGCCGCCTTGTCCTTGTCCTTTATACGGAGGGCGGCCTCAACGGCCTGTTCGTCATACGGATTGACAACCGGCTTGATCTCAGGCGGCTGGACCATCCTGTTGTTGGCAGCATCCAGTTTGAAGGTGGCTGGAGCTGCTTCGGGATCGAGTACCTGTTTACAGCAGACGATCATGTTCATGGTAGCAAATCACCTCTAAATACGATATTTGGCTAAAGAATTTAACCAATCGGAAAGTTTACAATAACCTTATATAGATGTCAAAATCCCGCAGTGATGGGCTTACATCGTCCAAAAATATCAGTGCACGGGTTTCCCCCGTCCAGGCCTGACACGTCACTCCGTGTACTGGATTTTCATACACCTATCGATACCGGCCAGGTCTTTGAACAGAGCAACGCCCGATCCGGGCAGCATATCCCGCACAATATCTATTAACCGCTCACCCTGCCCTACTCCTATCTCAAGGAAGAGAGCGCCGCCCGGCGCGATTTTGCCCGGCGCCTGGCGGAGCATAGCCTCAATCACATCCCTGCCGCTGTCACCTCCGTCCAGTGCCTGCATTGGCTCGTACAGGCGTACTTCGGGCTGAAGGCCTGCCAGTTCCTGACCCCGTACATAGGGCAGGTTGGCCACGATCAAATCCAGCTCGTGATTAATTTGCTCCAGTAAATTTCCGTGAACCGGTATTATCCGGTCATCAAGGCCATGCCGGCGGACATTAAATGCGGCTACTTCCAGCGCGCCGGGCGAAATGTCCACGGCATATATCAGCACCTCCGGTATGTGCACTGCCAGCGCTATGGCGATAGCACCGGACCCCGTACCTATGTCGGCCGCCAGCATCCGCCTTTGATTGCTCGCAATCCATGAGCGCCCGAATTCGATGGCCGCCCCTACCAGGACCTCGGTCTCCGGTCTGGGTATCAGCACCCTGGGGTCCACGAACATGCTGAGTCCGTAAAATTCCCTGTGGCCCGTAATATATGAAGACGGCTCGCGACGCAGCCGGCGCGCTGTCAGTCCATACAGCAGGGTTAGCTCGTCGTCGGTCAGTATCCTTTCCGGCTGTGCGAAAATTTCAGCTTTGCCTAAGCTCATCGCATGGCAGAGCAGCACCATGGCCTCGCCCGCCGCCTCATCTATGCCCGCCTGCTGAAAAATCGAAGTGTACTTACGCAGCCATTCCCGGGCGGTCACAACCTGCTGTCCTGCAATAACTGCGATTGTTCCTCGGTGGCCAGTGCATCGATGAGCTTGTCCAGGTCGCCGTCCAAAATGCGGGGCAACCCGTGCAGGCTGAGGTTGATGCGGTGGTCGGTCATGCGGTCCTGCGGGAAGTTGTAGGTGCGGATCTTCTCGGACCTGTCCCCACTGCCTATCTGCGACCGGCGTTCTTCAGTGACCTCGTCCTGCTGCTTGCGCTGCTCGATGTCGTAAAGCCTGGACCTCAGCACTGCCATGGCCTTGAGCTTATTGCGCAGCTGTGACCGCTCGTCCTGGCATATTGCTACTATGCCCGTCGGAATATGTGTGATGCGCACCGCCGTGCTAAGCTTGTTGACGTTCTGCCCGCCGGCGCCACCGCTGCGGAAGATGTCTATCCGCAGGTCCTCCTGGTTGACATGCACATCTATCTCCTCTGCTTCAGGCAACACGGCAACAGTGGCCGCCGAAGTATGTATCCTGCCCGAAGCCTCGGTGACCGGCACGCGCTGGACGCGGTGCACGCCGCGTTCGTACTTGAGATGGCCGTAGGCGCCCTTGCCCTTGACCTCGAAGATGATCTCCTTGAAACCTCCCATCTCGTTCTGGTTGCTGTCGATTATGTCTATCTGCCAGCCTTTGGCCTGGGCGTAGCGCGAATACATGCGGTACAAATCCGCCGCGAAGAGGGCCGCCTCGTCACCTCCGGTACCCGCCCTGATCTCCACGATAGCGTCCTTGTCCTGGTTGGCGTCCTTTGGCACAAGGCTAAGGCGCAAAACTTCGCCCAAAGCCTGCTCTGAGGCCTTCAATTCACCGAGTTCCTCCCTGGCCATGGCCTGCATATCGGGGTCCAGTCCGCCCTCGATCATGGCCTGCGTATCGGCGATGGCCTTTCCCACCGCTTTGTACTGCCTGTATTTGTTTACAGCATCCTCTATGACGGCACGCTCCTGCGAGAGAGCCTGTACGCGCTGGAAATCGTTGTAGACTTCCGGCTGGGTGATCATTTCACCCAGCTCTTCGTAGCGCTTTTCGATTGCTTCCATTTTCTCAAACATGGCTTAATCCTGCAGAATACACAGGAAATTATAGCATTGCAGTTTGAATACGCTCAAACGATTCTACGTCTGAAAAACGGATCCTGGAACATCAGTCGCCCTGTTACTCCAGTTACTTATAAGGCAAGACCATTATATTGCGTTCAAGCAGTACAAGCATTACATTCCCCGCCGAGGCTGCTTGTATCTGCGATATCAGCCTCTCCGCATCCTCCTCAGATAATTGAGGAACATCGCCCGGCAGTTCCCCCACATATTGGGAAACACGCACTTTATATCCGAGCTTGCCTTCGATAAGCACAATAACCGGTGACTTCCTGTCGCCCACAAGCACTGTGACATTTTTTCGTGCAGCGAGATTTTCTGATCCCAATTTCTGATCTTTTCTGGCTATGCCCAGGTGATATATTAAAACCGGGATAGCAATGAAGACCGTCTGCAAGCTCCATTTCATGTTGCGTAATGCATCTATGCCGAGGTCGCCTATAAGCACGCCGTTCAGCAGTTGATAGACTATATTTACGAGGTCGGCAGCCAGCATGACTACTGAAGCGCCTATAATACCGTATATATAGATGCGCCGTGACCGGGCGGGCCGTTCGTCTGCCCCGTCCTTCTCCGTCATGTCGATTATCCGGCTCCAGTAGTATAGCCATATGGGAATTGACACTGCCAGCATGGCCAGGCTGAGGCTGAGATGGTTGTTCCACCAGCCCTGCTCCACCACCACGGTTTGCTGTTGTAAAGAGTTGATTATTGAGTCCAGCGGAATTCCCAGCAAGATGATCAACCCGGCGATAAGTGTGCCCAGGCCAAGGACTGACATCAAGTAATAATGTACCCGGCGTACAGAGACCAGATATCGTTCTTTTGTCGATTCTTCCCGGGCAATACGCAGGTGGTAGAACCAGATGAAAAAGGCCACCAATATGGTGGGAATTGACCATCCCAGGTACTGGAAGTAATTCGCTACATCCCGGTCACCTCCCAGAAACCAATACAGCATCCTGTACAGAGTGACTATAAAAGAAGTCAGCCCTGCGATCGCACTGCCCAGTATCGTCAACAGGTATAAATACACCTGCCTGAGCGAAGAGTTGATGTCATCCCGGGCCGTGTAGAACCAATAAAAGGCCCAGGTCAGGCCACCGGTCAGAATTCCGGCCAGGCTGCCACGCGTTCCACTGTTCCAGAAACCGGCCTTTACTATATCTCCTTGCCAGATAGGCAGTGAGATAAAAGCCTGGTTCACAATTTGCACAACCCCGATAGATAGCCAGATCAGCCCCGTGGCTGAGAGTATGTAGACATACCAGCGCCGCACTGTCCTGGCTACCGAAGTGTGGTATCCCTCTTTCTCCGATATGGACCAATGGTAATACCAGACCGCAGCCGATACAATGAGGGTTGCTGTGCTGCCGGGACTGAACTGATCTGCCCTGAGGCCCGTCAGCAGCCAGGCCAGCAATACATATAAAGTGAAAATGGTTACAAATGCGGATACAAAGAGAACAAGATTAAGATAGAAGGCCCGCAGGGCGGACCCGCTCTCATCAGCGTCCCTCTCAACATGACGTTGAATCATGCTCCAGAACAGGAACCACAGTGGTCCGCCTATGACCACCATGGCAATGCCAAGGCTTAACTGTTGCCTAAGATCGCCGACCTGTGCAAGAGTAAACCTGGCAAGGATAGCATCGAAAGAAAGCGACAGGAGGTTTATCAACCCGGCAGATAGTATTCCCAGGGTGACCAGTGCCAGTACATAGAAAAAGACCCGCCTGACGGTGCTCACTGTGTTCTCTCCCTCCCCCTCAGCATCAGTAAAGCCAGTAGAGGTCCACCGGTGAATTAATCATCCATTTTCCGTTTTCTTTTTGCAGCAGGAACGTGACGCGGTTTGTATTCACGGAATTTGCCAGAGGACCATCAGCCCTGAAAACATCCACGACCACGTCAACAGTGGCATCATTTTCCCGGACCGTTGACTTCACGATGCTGGCTTTCCAGGATGAATTGCCGCGCATTGACTGCATTGACCTCACCCAGTCATCGTATGGACTTGTTTTCAAGTATTCCGACTGTGGAGATAAAAAAGTGTACGCTTTTACGTAGTCCTGTTCATTAACCGCCATAAGGAACCGCTGAACAGTACCTTCAGCCGAGTCCTCCGGAAGCAGTTTAATAGGCTCATTGCCACCTATCAGAGCCAGGGTTACCGCAACTGCGACCACCACGATGATCACAATGCCGAAACCCAGGAGAAACCGACTCGATGTCTTCATGTTAACTCTTAATTTTCCAAAACCGCAGTTGCATCTATTATCACCGATAATTGAAAAGCACGCAATTGGAAAAAATGAAGGTCCGTATTGCAGTACCAGCGGAATTTATTACTATTGCACAAACATCGGTATGTATGTTCATCCATAATATAAATCATAGGTCTAAAGTATTTGTTAATCTTCCTTCAGCACCTGGATAATCTGCTCGGGTTTAAATGCTCTTCTGGCCAATGAAATACCCCCCCTTCTTAATACTGGACTGATTTTCGGCGGTCAGCCATAATTAGTAAACTGCCAGTCGTCTATGCCGGTTATTTCCCCACATCAGACAGTATTTTTCCTGCACATAGCATGGCGGAATTTGCTGCGGCATTCATACCTACGCCGCGGCCGGTATAGCAGTCACCTGCAAAATAGAGGCCTGGCACTTCCTTCATGTAGACGGGAGGCCTGTATTTACCAGTCAATCCCGGGGACCTGGCCAGGCCATCGATACCTACCATGCGGCCATCGTATTTCCAAAGCACGTTTTCTTCAAGGCCAGGAAACATTTTCTGCAACGTTTCCCAGAATTTAGCCCATACTTCCTTGCAGAATTGGTCATCCCTGGCCTGTTCCGGGGTACAGCATGCGCCGATAAAAGCGATCATGTGGCCGGGCGGGGCGATCGTTTTATCAAAATTGGTTTGAACAAATATCTGCAGAGGGAGCCCAACACCGGGAATACTCCAGGCCGAAAGGTATACAGGCTCAGTGAACAGCGACTTTTTGCCCGCTAGCGTAAAGCCGATGGAAGCACTGGTCTCATCCACCAGGGTCCGCATGTGCTGCAGCCATCCCTTTGGAAGAGCCTCGTCATCACCTGAGAAGAGCTTAACCATCTCCCAGATAGGCAATGCCATTACAACCCTGGGTGCGACGTATTCCGCCTTTTCCGTGATGATCTTTATCACGCCGCTTTTGCTGGCGATGACCTTCTTAACAGATGTCCTGTATTCGAATTTAACGCCTGCTTCAGCAGCAGCATCAGCCTGTGCCCCGGTCATAGTACCGACACCACCAAGCGGCATACGCACATTGCCCGTATTGCCATAGCCGCCACTTTGTATTATTTCCTCACGGTAAATGGAAACGAATTCACCCATCGAGACGATTTCAGGTTTGCTCAGCGTACTCTGTATCATCCCCATTATATTGAAATATTCGACTATTTTGGGGGAGGTGACCTTCTCCTTCATGAATTCCGCCAGCGAAACCTTATCGAGACGGTCTATCTCTGCATCAGACATGGTAACAAAGCTTGTCATCAATGCGACGATGTCCTTGTTCTCTTGATCGGACATATTGAAGTAATCCGCTGCATCAAGCCATTTTCCCTCGTCCCACACCTTCATGCCCTCTAAAGTCCTTGTCCAGGCAATTTCCTTGCCAACTTTCCGTAAAAGATCAGCGACCGCTGATTTATCACCGTTATCAACACAGTGTGTCCCCGAGTCCAACCTCCACCCACCCGGCAGCTCCCTTGTCTTGGCACGCCCACCCGGTGTTTTGCTTTTCTCCAGGACAAGTGTTTTCAGGCCATTTCGCTGAAGCAACCCTGCGACCCCAAGGCCGGCAATGCCTGCTCCAACTACGATCACGTCATATTCACTCATTATAAACTACTCCTATTTCTTATCACCAAACTCGGTTTTTCATTTCCTCGTATAAATCAAGCTTCTTGACTTTACCCAACAGTGAAATGGCCGCGAGTGTCCTACACCTTATCCTGGCTGATTCCCCTTATACGTGAATATAAGTATAAATATATTGCTGCATGGCCAATACTATTCATCCAGACTCTTGATGAGTTCCTTCCCACCCATCGTATGGTCTACATCCCAAAGAGGATCTTCATTGAGATAAATGCTTTCATTTCCCTTAATTATGCTCATTGCACAAGGAAAGCCAAAAACAACCGGGGATCCATACGTCACAGAACCTGTCAAGGTGAATTTCCCGATAAATGTTTCTAATGTTCCTCCCCTTAATACACTCATTACCTTATCAGGGTCGGTTGTACCAGCCATCTGGATTGCCTCAAGGTAATGTCCCATACTGGTAACCCCCACACCAAATGCTCCTACATACGGCTCTTTACCTCCATATTTCGCTTTATAAGCTTCTCTTATCCTATTAGCCATGTCCAGATATCTTGGGGCTACTGTCACTTTCTTAAGCACCCACGGGTAGCAGTAATCACCGCAAATATTCTGCATAGCTTCTTCGCTGCCTGCAATTCCCTTGACGATGCTGGTGTCAAGTATTGCGGCAGTTGATCCAATAGGCCATTTATATCCCATCTGAGTACGCTGTTTTGCCATCAGTCCCACATCCAGCGGCGTTCCGATGCTAAAAAGCACGTCAGCTCCCAGGTCAGCCATCTTGGTGATATAAGGGGTAAAATTCGTCGTTCCCAAAGGATATCCTACGCGTACGCTTTTAATACCGTAGGTTTCCCCAAGGGCTTCGTCAATAGGACCGTATGTTTTCTCAACGTCAACATTTCCACCGCTGGCGTATACCCAACATAGTGTCTTAGCCTCCGGGAATGCATGCATTACAGCCATTGCCTGGTGTTCGCCCATCTCGAAAGAAGGAAACCCGAATATTGAGTACGGATCCCTTGCGACATTGTAAGTCCCCACGCTTATAGTACTGGAATTTAGAATTACTTTTTCAGGTGTTGTGACAGACGCTACTATTGGGTACCCGACGCCGAAATAGCTGACAATAGCCTTCACGTTTTTGTTGTATATCAGGCTTCTTGCCGCTGCCGCGTCAGATGTCGGATTAATTCCATCGCCATCGGCAAAGTACAACTCGACTTTATATTTGTCGTCGCCGATTTTAAGCCCACCGTCCTCATTGATCAAATCTGTGTAAATTTCCATGACGGGCCTTATCGCTAGACCATAGAAGCTTGCCGGCCCTGTAAAAGGCATCACAGCCCCGATTTTTAATACTTTTGCTTCAGCAGGCACCTGCGCTACCGGGATTGCACATGCAGAAATGGCAATAAGTACTATTGCAAGTACCATAGAAGTCAATAATTTATATTTTCCTGACATAATACTCCTCATTAATCCATTTGAATTATTTTTATTTACCGGGATTATACCTTGACGGTATAATCCCGATGTAAATTATTGCTTTATCGTACTTATTTTGGTGACTTGGATTTGGCAAGCTCCTCGTCCCTGAGCTGCCTTTTCAGGATTTTCCCCATCGGGGTTACAGGCAAGTCATCGCGAAACTCGACATACCTGGGAACAGCATAAGCAGCCAGCTTATCTTTGCACAGGGCCACAATTTCTTCAGCAATAACCTTTCCCTTATAACCTTCCTTCAACTTGATAAAAGCTTTCACCCTGTCGCTGCCCGGCCTCTCCGGGTCTGGAACCGCAATAGCGGCGGCCATCTCAACACCCGGATGCTCATAGATCACCCTCTCCACAAGGATGGTATATACTTTCATACCTGATACGTTTGCCATGTCTTTAATGCGGTCAGTGATGTAGAAATAGCCATCCTCATCCATCCGTACTATGTCACCCATGGGAAGCCAGCCGTCAATCAACCCGCTTCCGGGTGTCGGCCAATAGCCTTTCATTATTTGAGGACCTCGTACCCACAACTCTCCCTCTTGACCGGAATCAATTTCCTTCCCTGTAAACGGATCAATAATCTTTATTTCAGTATCCGGAAAGGGCACGCCTATAGATCCGGGTTTTTTCTCCTTGACCAAATCATTCCCCGACAGGTTGGTATGTGTCCCGCCGCCCACCTCTGTGGCACCGTAAGCATCAGCGATTTCGGCGCCTGTTTCTTCTCTGAACTTATCAGTGACTTCTTTTCGTAAAGGCGCTGTGGAAGAAGTGAAAAGTGTACCCAGTTTACCTAAACCCATATCAAGCAGTCTGGCGTACTGTTGCGGCACGCACGAGCAGACAGTGGGATGGTTATTTTTCAAGATATTGGCGATATTATTCAGGTCTCGCGGGTCAGCTACTATATAAACCTCGAAACCCATATATAAGCAGAAATGCATGCATGTCATACCCATCTGGTGGAATAGCGGGACAGCTACCAGCCAGGAACATATACCTTTCATCATATCCGCAAGCGGGCCTAATGCCCAGGTCAAATGCCGCAGGTTGGCAAGTTTGCTTGCATGCGTCAACATGACTCCCTTGGGCTCGCCTGTAGTACCCCCGGTGAATATCAGTTCCGCCACGTCCTGTTCGGGATTAATTTTCACCTGGGGAGGCTCGGGAGAATACTTTGCCAGCAGATCGAGAAAATGATAGGTACCTGGAATTCTTTTGGGTTCCTGATGTTCCTTCATTAAGTCATCTACTGAAGTGACTATAATTCTCTTTATCTTGGTCTCACTTTTAACTTTCTCAACGATTTCCATGGAGCTGTCCATACAAATGAGCGTCTCTGCTCCGGAACCGCCTATTTCCCTTATCAACTCATCTTCCTTATGCAACGTGCTGCATGGCACATGACTGGCTCCGGTTTTCAATATGCCGAAATCACTGATGATAAACTGGGGGCTGTTGTTCAGATATGTTGCCACACGGTCGCCTGGTTTAATACCGAGGTCTGCCAGAGCGTGTGCAAACCTGTCTGTAAGCTCTTTCAGCTTGGCAAAGGTAGTCACCCTGTCCATGAAATGAACTGCAGGGTTGTCAGGATAATCCCTGGCGCTGTTTTCAAGTATCGAGAAAAGGGGCTCTTTGGGATAAGGCTTCAGCGACTCGGGTAGTACAAATGAACCTTGTCCCCCAACGTCGTATTGTTTAAGCCATGGTTTGTCAGCTACGGATGCCATATCAACCTCCCGTCAAATGATTTAGCCGTATTATATATCTTTGCAGGTTTGAGTAGAAGAGGTTGTTTGGGAGTGTCAGTACTCTATAGCCTTGAATATAATCCATTGGTCGTGATATCTATTCTTCATCGACCCGCACCCAGCACTTATACCACTTCTCAAGTTAGTCACTCCTACAAAACGGCGTATTCATCGGTATGTATGTTCATCCATGATAAAAATTATAGGTCTGAGGCAATAATAGACTCTTAATACCTCGTTAAAGGTGATGAATAGTACAGATCATTTTACTTTAATTGCTTCTCAAGAAGTCCAGCACTTCCTTATTAAACCTGCCAGCCATTTCTCCGGCCATGGTATGCGAACCTTCGTCAATGCTGACCAGCCTGGCGTCGGTAATCCTGAAAGCTAAAACTTCAGACAGGTGCGGAGGTATCAGCCTGTCTTTGGTGCCAGTCAATACCAGCGTGGGAGCTTTTATCTGTTGCAACTTATCCAGTACGTTATGTGACATCATGGCTTCCAGTTGTCCTGCCAGACCGTCGATCTTGCTGAGTCTCACCTGAAGCCCGGCCAATGCCCCAAATACCAACCTGTTGAAGGGCTGGTTGAAAGACCGGGCAACCATTTCTTTAATTAGCTTCCTGTAGTCATCAACAGGAATATTAGACCTCTCATTGTTCCAGTTGGGTATAGTCGCCTTTACCAGGTCAAGGAGCCATTGGTTATCTGCACTCGTATTGAACAAGGCTAACTTGTCCACTTTCTGCGGGTGATCAATGGCAATGTGCTGAGCTATCATGCCTCCCATTGAACCGCCCAGAAAATGAGCCTTCTCTAGACCCAGGACATTCATCAGACCAATAGTATCCTCGGCCATCATTCTTATACTATACGGACCAGTCGGCTTATCGCTGCCTCCAATGCCCCTGTTATCAAAGGTGATAATGCGATAGTGTTTGGCAAACGTGTGAGCTAGATTGAATAAGGTATTTTGGGCACTAGCAAACCCGGTGATGGCGATTAAGGGTTGACCATCGCCCCGGATGGTATAGCACATATTGATGTCACCCACCTTCGCAATCAACATCCACCAACCTCCTTATTTTATTACCAAATCAATTATATCAGCAGGACTGGTACAACTGATATTAATGAAACTATCCACGTAGTCATCGGTATGTATGTTCATCCATGATAAAAATCATAGGTCAAAAGTATCCATTGGCACCCTATAGCTCTATTTATTGACATACTTCAGGTTTTATATCCAGAATAGGTGTTCCATCCAACATATCCAATCCGTTCACATGGATTATGTTGCCATCTATTTCAAGGACTTCCAAGAGTGATAGGCCGATAGGATTGGGTCGGATTGGTGAATGAGTACTGAAAACTCCCAGTTTTTCTTCACGGTTTGGAGGCCTGATTCTCAGGAACTGTGAAGTGAAGTTTGGGCTTTGATGGAAATGGAAAATCACGTAGATGCGCTGACCAGGTTTGATATCTCTAAGTCCTTCTACATAGGACTTATCAATGACCAATTTCCCTTTCACATCTGATACAGACCAACTCCGGGGAATTGTTTCAGCATCAGTGGACACAAAACCAATAGGTTTCATTTCAATAATCATGTTGTCTGCCTTCTTCTATCACATTTACGCTTATGAAAGATCTTTTTTAATCTGTTCAAACTGTTCCTTGGTGATTTCACCTTTGGCATAGCGAATTTTAGCGATATCCATGGCACTTTGTATCGTAGAAGCCTTATGCTCCGAGCCTTTTTTCACTGCCCACACAATCAACCAGATTACCGATCCCCAAAAGAAGACAAAAATTATGAAACCAAAAGCCATCCATAGCCAACCTCCACCATACATCCAGCCCATCATCTAAGTCCTCCTTATTTCTTATTTAATGCGATTGACGAATATCCCACTATAGCAGTCTCAATTAACATATGGCAATATCGGTATGTATGTTCATCCATGATAAAAATCATAGGTCTAAGGTCTTATAAATAAGTTAATAATAACTGTGGCTTATACTTTATTCAGCGCGAGAAAAGCGGGCATCTCCATTGGCAGCAGCTCTTACTTAACAGGTGGTACAACTATCGGGGGCAGGTCAGGAACGTTTTCTGCCTCTGAGTTACATCCTTATTTATTTATTTTTAGAACTGCCCCCTGGTTCGCCGGCCCCACGAGTTCCCTATATATCTCAAGGAATCCCCTGGCAACCTTCTTTTCCGGATGCACTATTTTCTTTTGTCTTTCCGCCAGGACCGAATCCGGCACCTTGAGTTGAAGGAGACGTTTCTCGACATCGATATCAATTACATCTCCATCCTGCACAACGGCTATAGCGCCACCAATCGCTGCCTCGGGTGATAGATATCCAATACAGGGACCTTCGCTATACCCTGAAAAACGGCCGTCCGTAACTATATAGAAGGCCTGGTCTAGTCCCAGCATCTTCTGCAGTACGCGGAAGAAAGACATCTCCCTCATGCCGGGTCCACCTTTGGGCCCCTCGTAGCGAATGACGACGACATCCCCGGCCTTGATTACGCCACCACTCAAGGCCTTGATGCCATCCTCTTCCGAGTTGTAGACCCTCGCCGGGCCGGAGAATGTCCACAGCTCCTTCGGTAGGCCGACCTGCTTAATTACAGCGCCATCCATCGCCAGGTTTCCTTTCAATACAGCTATGCCGCCGTAGGGGTGGACCGGATTATCCAACGGCCGGATGATCTCATCATCGAAAACCTCGAATCCCTTAAAATTCTCGGTCATGGTTTTGCCCGTGACCGTCATGACAGACCCATCTATCTTTCCCTCCAATCGCTTCAGTATTCCCGAAACCCCACCTGCACGGTCGAAATCCACTACGAAATACGGCCCGTTGGGCTCAATGTTTGCCAGGTGGGGCGTTTCCCGCGCCATCCGGTCGAACTCGGACAAACTTAACTTAAGGCCCAGCTCATTGGCTATGGCAGGAAGATGGAGCACCGTATTCAAGGACCCGCCGATCGCCATATCGACCATCAGCGCATTCTTCAGACTTGCGGCGGTTATTATCTTGCCCGCTGTAATGCCCGCCTTCAGAAGTTGCATGATCTTCTCGCCTGCCTGCTCTGCCAGTCTGAGTTTATTGGCCATCACGGCAGGCGCACTGCCGTCCCCGGGGAGGCTCATCCCCAGCGCTTCCGTCAGGCAGGCCATGGTATTAGCCGTTCCCATCCCCCAGCATGCCCCTGCACACGGGTACAGGCAGGAAAGCGCCTCCTCCCGTATTTCGGGCGCGAGGCCTATTATCTTTCCCGCTTCCTCATTCTGGGTTTTAGTGGATATTTGCATTTTTCCCCGGGCCCAGTACCCGGGAGGAGCTGAGCCTCCTGCCACAACGATAGCAGGTATATCCAACCTGGCCGCAGCCATCAATAACGCGGGTATGATTTTATCGCAAGAGCCCACCAGCACGACCGCATCATAGCGGTGGCCGCGCACGGCAACCTCGATAGAGTCTGCAATTACTTGGCGGCTGGGCAGTGCATAGTTCATACCCTCGTGCGCTTCCGTCAGGCCATCGCACAGGGCGATTGTCCCAAATTCAAAAGGAATTCCTCCCGCGCTTCTGATGCCGGCTTTAACTCTATCAACAATAGCCCTTAGATGAGCGTGGCCCGGGTGTATTTCAGTATAGGTATTGGCAACCGCTATAAAAGGCTTTTTAATCTCACCGTACGTGATACCCGTGGCATACAACATCGTCCTCCTCAACATTGCCAGCGGATCGTCACCGGAATAAACGCTGCTCCTTTCCTTGGGATCATAGTTAAAACTTGTCATCAGTCGCCTCCTTGACCTGCCATCAATATATACCACTTATTAAGTCAGCCTGTAAATAGTCTTATTTATAGTGTGTATTCATCGGTATGTATGTTCATCCATAATAAAAATAATAGGTTAAAAGCAGCCACTGATCTTCCAGTTTAATATTAATACCGGACTTTTTTAAGGGGTCAGATCACAATCCTGGAATATTGGCTTGACCTCTCAGCCGTCTCATTCACGCAACCCTGTTTTTCTTCAGTCTCATCCCGAACAAGAAACGAAGGATATTGATACGCCTGATTAGAAACTCGTATATGGCCATTATCATAATAAACGAGGTTATGATTATTACAGAGTATTTTGCAAGTATACCAATGTTCCACTGGACGACGAAGAAGCCAAATACAAGGATTACAGGCTGGTGCAGTATATAGAATGGTAAGACCGCCTCATTCGCATAACCCAAAAATTTGTTGCTGAAATTGAGAAATCGACTGCCGATACCCAGGAACGACACTATCCAGCACCAAGCGCAAATACCGCGTAGATCTACTGGCCATGAGTCATATGCTGAATTTAAAGAAGGAACGAACGTCAATACGAGGTGTGCTACGGTCAGTGATAGAGCCATGATTAGGGCAGTAAGGAGATATCGGTTCAATATATCCTGAATCCCTTCTTTAGAGAACATTAGGTAGCCGTAGACAAAGAATGTAAAATACGAAAGGATATCCCAACTTCCCATTTCCTCCGTAAAACCCAACCCAGCCAATTTTGTGACCACACTCGCCATGGCCAGTAACAAAAGGAAGAACAGCAACACCCAGGGTCCATTGAGCTTACTGGCCAGTCTCGAAACTAAGCTCTTCCCGGTTTGACCGCAGGGAAGAAAGATTGGCAAGGCAATCAATGAGAAGATAAAAATATCCATCAGATACCATAAATGAACACCCATCCAGGCAAAATTACCGCCAAAACCGTAGAAACCATCAAAATAGTGAGGATAGAACTGGAAAAAGTTTCCGCTGAATTCGCCATGGGTCAGCCGCTCCAGGTATATTTGTACGGGGCCAAATATAAATACACCGATTCCGATTAGTGGAACGAGGAGGCGCAGGATTCTTTCTTGAACGAACTGGCCGGCTGTTCGAGATTTGAGGGAATAGTAGACAGCCGCCCCAGAAAGTACAAAGAATAATGGCATCATCCAGAGGTTAAATGTTTCCTCAAAAACGGTTGAAGCGAGACTACGCTCCACATTACTGATGTGCCAGTTGTTGAGTGTAAAGAACCTGTTACTGTGATACAGAAATATGGATAATGTGGCAAGGACTCGTAACCAATCAACGAAGTAAAGTCTCGTATTTTTATGTGTGGAGTTAGATTGAGCTATTTGTGACGAGTCTGTGCTCATAGCTTACCCCAAAAGAATTTTAATCTGCCCCCAATATCTGTACCACTTTCTAAGTTAGCCCCACATGTGCAATAGTCTCAGAAACTAGTAGTCGGTAGTTAAGTGCACTATGTGGTCGTTGTTGATTATATTATTTCCGCCATCTTCCCATCAATATCACTGGCTAAATCAATGTCATGACTGTTCATCCACAATAAAATCACTCCTATCAAAGCCACGTAGTCATCGGTATGTATGTTAACCCATAATAAAAATCATAAGGCTAAGGACTGATTTTCGAGGGCGGGTCAGAAAAAGTTATTCCAGGCTATGTCTTATCTTCATCGCGACTACTGAGAGTACCAGGCTGATAATACCAATTCCGAAGTACGGTCCAATCAGCCTGACTGAAGGCCCTGTGATTAACCCGAGGGTTGCACCGATTATGCGGCCAAAGCCGCCCAACAATGCTAGGCAACCAAAGATAAAAAGTATCCACACTGTTATTGTTGATAGAGCTTTGAATATCTGCGGCATATCTAGCCTCCTTTGCTATTCATTATGTCGTCGTGCTACTTGTTTTATCAGATTATATGACATGCCCTAATAGTTGTACCAATTCTTAAGTTAGAGCCGTTGCCACAATAGCCTCAGGAGCAGGCGGCGGGATTTGATGATATGTACTCATGAAATGACGTAGATCGGTATGTATGTTCATCCATGATAAAAATCATAAGGCCTAAGTTTGTTGGCGGTTATATTTATATTGGGGGCAGGTAAGCACTGCCTATTTTAATCATAGCTCCTTTATCAGTGCATCAGGGAGAGGATGTCCATTCTCAAACAGGAGTATCGAGTCAAATTTGCAATTATCAATCAACGCAGTAACGTTACAATTGCACGTCCAGCTGGCATTTGGCGTAGTCACTACAGAAGTATAATACACCTGTAACTGTTTGTTCTGCAGAGTTATTTTCTCAATATTAAATTTATGAATATCATTTCCCTGGTAGATGATGGATAAAACAAATCCGCTCTTCATCTTCTCTTCTGTGATTAATTTCGAAGCGTCCATGCCCATTACCGCACCAACTCCAAATATTGAATCAAAGGCGGGATAGCTTCGAATAAGAAGGTATGAAGGGTTCGTTTCTCCCGAGTAGGTATTCTTAACGAAGTTGTAAGAACTTATCATGAAATTAACATTTTCCCCGGCAGCAACCTCTGTTGTGGACGGCGGGTTGGCACAAGAAATAGTTAAGGCCATAAATAGAATAATAAATATAACCAATATTGACTTCATATTATTACCTCTTATCCGCTTATTATCTCCCGACCAGTGGTTGTACGGGAAAATATCACCTTTCCCCGCATTTTAGTATAACAACCTGTAAGAATACTGTCACCATTAAGCGGCCGAAAGAAGAATATTGGATGTCATCCTGATTTATAGAAGGCTTATTGCGTAAGAATCATACCTACCAAATGACGTAATCACCGGTATGTATGTTCATCCATAATAAATTAAGATCAGCCTGCAAGCTTTAATAAGCATCGGTCTTACACACAGGGGGTAACTGGTTCAAATCCAGTATCACCCACCCTCCAATCAGGTAATATCATTACCACAAACAGCTTTAGTTTATCTATCGGAGTAACATGTACTCGCTGTTCGGGATGCCCGCTATCTTATCGGTTTCGCCCCCGACGGTAACCTCGGCAGTGTAGTCGGCCACCAGGCGCCAGTAGTACTGTGGCCAGGGTGCGCCGTACAACATTTCGCTGCGTGTAGAAAGGGCTTTGCCATAGATGTTGCATTTGAATTGAACACCGTCCCCGCTGGCAACCATTTCAATATCGCGTGGTATGGATTTATGATAAACCTCATCGTGTAATTCACCGGTACTCTTCAAGCTGAAATTGCTGGGGGTCAGCACCGGTTTATCTCCCTTCGCCAGGTAAAAGCGTGACTCATTTGGCTCACCCTGCCGAGCAGGGTAGTGATAATAATAAATCATGGTGTAGTGAGGATGGTGGAGTCGCCCCCAGAACCAGCTGTGCAGGCTATCGTGCATGTCCACATTGCCCCAGTTGTGATCGTGATAGCCCAGTCCTTTTACCGCGATAGGCTCCCCTTGAATATAGACGGTTCCTTCAACCTCGGCGCGTGGAAGCGGCACTAGCCAGCCGTGCTTCTCAGTCCCATTATTGTAAAAATAATCCTTCCCCAGCGGTTTCCAGCCGGGCAGCTTCCTGGTGAACACCAGGTCGGCTCCGGCACGCTTGCTCATAGCACTTATATGATAGGTATCGCCTTCCTGGATTGCGAAATGGTTGCCCAACCGGACATCGCATTTCTCTGAGCTGGCGGTGCATTTGACCGCATCTACAGCTTTCAGAACCGAAATGTCCTCACCCTCCGGTGTGAAGATGCAGATATACAGGGCAGGCACGCGAGGCTTAGCGTGACCCAGCGGGAAGTGATACCCTACTGCACAGGTATAGCCATTATCAAAATGACCGTCAAAGTACCACCACTCGTAATAATCAGGTGTGTCGTAAAAATGGCGCCCATCATCCCGATCAATGTAACCCGACGTGCCTATCATGCCATACCTCCTTTAATCTGTTTTGCTGAGCCGGCTATTTGAATAACATATATTCGTGGATGGTCTGTCCAGAGACACGTTCATTCAGACCGTCCGACTTGAACTTCGCGTTGTAATCTGCCAAGAAGCGCCAGTAGTAGATCGGCCTCCCTCCGGCCGCTGACATATCGATCTTTTCTACAACGCTCTTGGTTTCGAGATTACAATCCAGCCCGACCCCTTCGCTGCCGCCAAGGATTATTAAGCTGCGAGCGTATTGGCGCTGTAGGTCAGCGTCAGTTTCAAGATTTGCCTGGCTGAGTGTGAACTGGTTTGTACCCAGCAGCGGTTGATCCTGCCTGGCCAAGTAAAGGTTAGCGGCTATTTCATCGTTGTTGTCCTGGGGAAAGCACCAGCCATAAATCAATGTGTACTTTTCATCGTAAAGGCGGCCCCAATACCAGCCATAGAACACTTCATCAATGTTGGTGTTGCCCCAATTATGATCGTGGTAGCCTCGGTTTCCCTTCACTCTCACCGGTATCTCACCTATATATAGCGTGCCCTCCACCTCAGCCCGCGGGACTGGCACCACCCAACCTTGGAAGTTATTTCCTTTATCATAAAGTACTCCTGTGCCACGGCATTTCCAGCCGGGTAATATGTTCTTAAAAGTCAGGTCGGCACCGGCGCGCCGGGTACGGAACGATACCCTGTACCCACCGTCCTCCTGCCGGACAAAGCTTTCGCCCATCTTTACATCGCAGCGTTCATCTGAGGCGCTGCAATTAGCAGGATCAAAGGCCTTGAAGCCCATGTGCTTTTGTCCATCGGGAGTATAGATGTACATCTGCACTGAGGGTATGTGCGGCGCCATGAACAATAGCCGGTAATGAAACGTGATAACACAGGAATAGCCATTATCGAACTGGGCATCGAAATACCACCACTCATAGTACTTCTCTCCCTGGAAATAGTGCAGGGCATCGTCCCCAGCCGTATATTCTGATCCAACGATTTTATTCATCATCTGACCTGCCTTTCCAAATTGTGGACACTGTTCTTTGTACCCTGCATGCTGGGGGCCAAGCTCAAGCTACCCCCCCCCAGCATAGATTATGTTGCTTAACCCTGGGGACGCTGGTCGACAACACGGGTCGCCTTTAAGGTAGCGCCCGGGTTAAAGATCTCGGATAGCTGAACGAACTCCACCTTGGGGGTAAGCTCTACAGCCCTTTTAACCTTATCTTTTAATTCAACCTCAAGTTTAGCCTGGTCCGCACCCTTGTCTGCTCCTATCAGGAGCCTGATCACATCCATTGAGTAGGGATCATCCTTATTTTCCTTGGCGATAATGAATTGGTACTCGATCACGCCAAACGTATTAGCAACCGCATCACGCATGATCTCGGGGTTGATCAGGGTCCCCTTGACCTTCATCAGCTCTTTGGTGCGTGTTCCGTAGGTGCTGCCGACAGTCGTGACGATCCTCTGATCGTTCCTTCCGCAATGCGGGCACTGCTTATCTGTAATCGCGACTATATCACCGACAAGGTAACGCAGCAGGCAGGTCCCACGGCGATCGAGGTGTGTTATGCAGAGTAACCCGGGTTCGCCGTCGGGCTTTCGTTTGCCTTTCTCATCAACAACCTCGAAATAGTACATTTGAGGGACACCCTGGTGCGCGCCGCCCAGTTCCTGACATTCCTGGAAGGCGGTCTGCGATTCAGTGAAGCCGAAGGCATTGCTGATGAATACTTCCTTGGCGCCCAGCTTCTGAAGACGCTTGCGCATGTCATCCCGCATACCCTTGGGCACCGCCTCACCCAAGGCCTGTACTTTTTCAATATGCGAGAAGTCCCTGCCCTGCTCCTCGGCTGCCATGATCAAACGCCTGATGTAGGAGCCGATGCCGCAGAGCACGTTGACTTTTTTCTGCTCGATATCTTCTATGGCCTGCTGCATAGGGCGGTGGATATTGTAAGGGAATCCCGGCAGCTGAGCGCCCGTGAAACCGAAGCTCAGGGTCATGCCCGTAGCGGCGGCGAAGTGCAGCGTCTTGTAATACCCGATGTGTGGGATGAAGTGGAAGGGGAAGAGGCTCATCACGTGATCTGTGGGTTCCAGGTAGCATATCTTGCAGCCTACCCTGAACATCCATGACTGCATGAACATGTCGTAAGTCGTGTTGTAGAACCTGGTCGGCAAACCGGTTGTTGTGCCAGTCGTGTACGTGATCTCATACAGGATGTACTCCATGATATTGTTGAAATCCAGTTCCAGCTTGAAGGATTCGCCCCTATCCTTCATAAAATCTTCTTTGGAGGTGACAGGTATCTTTTCAAGGTCATCGACGGTTTTAATTGACTTTGGATCCAGGCCCCATTCCTTGAATTTTTCGCGGTAATAGGGGCTGAATTTCTCCAGCCGCTCCATCTGCTTGACCAGGTTGGCGTTCTGGGCTACGCGTATCTCGTCCTCGCCTTTAAACGAGAGGTCCAGAGGTTGATCCTGCTTGTACATTGGCACCGTGTCTATCCATTTCATTACCTCCTTGGGATTCTTGGGGATTTTGAATTGCCCTGACATCACGTACCTCCTATTAATTTTATTTATTTCAGTCTCCAGCAATTAAACCTTGTTTGAATCGAGATCAACTTTCCGTTCAGCCGCAACGCTTTTCAACACATATTCTGTTTGACTTTGAATATATTCATCGAGGGTGCATATTCTCCCCAGCATCCATCTTCTTAGTGCCCACATATGGCCGGTAATAACGATATTGTTGGCAACCAGAGATACATTATCTATATTAAATTCCCCCGCCTTGCATCCCCTGCCCAGCAGATTTTCAAATTCTAAAACTAAGCTCCTTTCGCGGTCCATGATGATTTTACGTGCGTCGGGTTGCAGGTTCTTGGTTTCCTGATAAAAGAAAAGCGTAAAATTGGCCGCTGAATCTATAGACCGGAAGAACTGGTCAATCACTTTTATTAACGCCTCAGTCGGCCGCAGGGCTTCATAGTCTGTCACCATTTTCTTGACCATTTCAGTATAAAAATGTAGGTCGTAATCCATCATTATTTGTAGGACATCTTCTTTGCCGCCGATATAATAATAGAGATGCCCCATTGACATGTTGCAAGCATCGGCAATCTCGCGGATGGTCGTCCGCTCGTAGCCTTTTTTCACGAACAGCGGTGCCACCGACCTCGCAATATGCTCCCTGCGCTCTGCAACCAGCGTATTATTTCGACTGTATGTCCTGATGCTCATCACAAATTTAGAGCGAGCGCTCTATCTTTTTCTAGTTTAGTATTAAATTTCGTGGTTGTCAATGGGTTGTGTTTAAGCGATTTTTGTGCGGGAGCGCATTCAGGTCACAAGATGGTGATGAGTGTTGTTAGTTTAATCGGCGGATGACCGGTTTCCTTTAATCAGGACATCGAAGGTCAGAGCAATAAAGGCCGGCAATATGATCCACACCGCGGATTATTCAAATAATATAACAAAATAGACAATATGGTAATTAGTCTGCCTGGTTACAACACATTTACGAAATGAGATTAGTTAAACAAGCAATAAAATATAAAAGTTATCAGCAAAACGGGCACCTGGTAGGTGCTGAAGCCACGCACCATAGTAAAATTTCTATGTATGTTCACTGGCAATAAAATTCATACCTACGCATTAAATGACGTTCATGGGTATGTATGTTCATCCATAATAAATTCCATCAGCAAAACACAGACAGAACCCTACATCACAGTGATATAATGCAACTTAGAAATGACGCTAATTAGGGCAAGTAATGGGGGGCGAAAAGGGGTAGCAACATGATTGTCATCATGTATATTGCAATCATAATAGCTGCTATCATAGTTGCGTTTATTATAGAGTTGATGATAGCGGCCTTATATCCGGGTGTCTCTGTACCGAAACAGCATCTTGAAAAAATAACACACCTGCCACACGAGGAGAAAATTAATCGGGTTGAGACCAGGAAGGATGTCATTTTCGATGTAAATGGAACAACTGTAAGTGCATGGCTATTTTTGCCTGAGCATGTTTCTTCGCCTGTACCGTGCATCCTTATGGGTAATGGATTAGGGGGTACTAAAAATATGGCGCTTGATGCCTATGCCGCCCGTTTCCAGGAAGCTGGGATAGCCGTGCTTGCATTTGACTACAGGTACATGGGTGCAAGTGGTGGCGAACCGAGGCAGTTAATATGGATTCCATTCCAGCTTGAGGACTATGCTGCGGCTATCGAATACGCCCGTGGCCTAAAAGAGATCGATCCCGCACGAATCGGGCTATGGGGGACTTCTCTAAGCGGGGGACATGCTATCGTTACCGCAGCTAATGACAGCAGGATAGCCTGCGTTACCGTGCAATGCCCGTTACTGGATGGTATGGAGAGTTCTGAAGTGGCAGTAAAAGCTGTTGGGCTCAAGCACATTTTCCGCATGGCCGGTCATGCCCAGCGTGACCTGGTCAGGTCCTGGCTCGGGCTTTCCCCGCATAAGGTACCGCTCGCAGGAAAACCAGGAACGGTTGCATTGATGGCTGATGATGGCGCATGGAAAGCTTTTAGCGAACTAGCACCGGACGATTTCGTCAACGAAGCCTGCGCCCGTATCGGCATCCGCATGGACAAGTACAGGCCGCTCAGCAAGATCAGTAAAGTACAGTGCCCGGTATTGATACAGTCATGCGACCATGATATTGCGCTACCATTCAGCGTTGTTGAAAAAGCGGTTAAAATCCTCGGTTCACAGTCCGAGGTCATCCGTTATCCCATCGGCCACTTCGATATCTACCTGGGGGATAACTTTGAAAAGGCAGTTAATGACCAACTGGCATTCTTCAAAAAGCACCTATTAAATTAGGCAGATTTCTGATGCAATTGTGAGGTTTATAATCAAAATATCTTTGGACAATTAATTCAATATTCACAAAACAGGTACTAGGTCGGCTCTAAAGCAAATGCAGCACGGAAACATCCTTATGACTGTTCATCCATACCTACGCATGAAATGACGTTCATGGGGATGTTTGCGCAGTGGCATTTTTTATCATCGTCAGATAAATGGCCACGGGCAATTATTTCAGTCACTACTGAAGATTAATGCCGCCACTTACTTCTATGTTATAATTCTCAACTGCCAATTCAACTAAGAGCTCGTAGGTACACGCGAATGAAACTGACTGACGAAGAAGTAAGACATATTGCTCTCTTAGCCAGGCTCGGTATCTCGGATGCCGAGGTGGAGAAGTTCCGTGAGCAGCTTTCCAATATCATAGAGAACTTCGACATTTTGAGCCAGGTTGATACCGAGGGCCTTCCACCTACCTCTCAATCGGTAGTGCTGGAGAATATTTACCGCTCTGATGAGCCGAAACCCTCTCTGCCGGTCGATGAGGTCTTAGCCAATGCGCCTGACCAGGAGGATAATTCCTTCAAGGTCAACGCCGTCCTGGAGTAATCCATGAGCGACCTTCACCGCCTGACAATCCACGAATCCCACGCATTGCTCAAAGAGAAAAGAATCTCTTCAGTCGAGCTGACGCACGCCACACTTGAATACCTTGAATCCATCGATGGCAAGATACGTGCCTGCATGCGCATAACGGCCGAGCACGCACTTGAACGCGCTAAATCGGCGGACAAAGCCATTGCGGAAGGCAAATGCAGCCCACTGACCGGCGTGCCGGCCATCATCAAGGACAACATGTGCACCGGGGGTATCACTACCACCTGTGGCTCCAAAATGCTGGAGAACTTCGTACCGCCCTACAATGCTCACGTTATCGAACGGCTCAATTCCGTCAACGCGGTGATGGTTGGTAAAGCCAACATGGACGAGTTCGCCATGGGCTCCTCCACGGAAAACTCTGCTTTCTTCACAACGCGCAATCCCTGGAAGCTGGATTGTGTGCCGGGCGGGAGCAGCGGTGGCTCGGCCGCTGCGGTTGCCGCCGATGCCTGTATCTACGCGCTGGGCTCCGACACGGGCGGAAGCATACGCCAGCCGGCTGGCTTCTGTGGCGTGGTGGGGCTCAAGCCCACTTACGGACGCGTCAGCCGCTTCGGCTTAGTAGCCTTCGCCAGCTCGCTGGACCAGATCGGGCCTCTGACCAAAGATGTAACGGACGCTGCGCTGGTGATGAACGTTATCGCAGGTCATGACAAACGAGATTCCACCACGGTTCCGCTGGACGTGCCGGACTATACAAAGTCACTTAAACCCGATATCAAGGGCCTGCGCGTCGGCGTACCTCGCGAGTACCTGGTCGAGGGTATGCAACCCGGTGTGCGCCAGGCCATCGAAGCATCAGTAAAAAAACTGGAGGAACTGGGCGCCAGGGTGGACTGGAACGTTTCCCTGCCCAATACAAGGTACGGCCTGGCCGCCTACTACATACTTGCCCCCTCGGAGGCCTCGGCCAACCTGGCGCGCTACGACGGTGTGAAATACGGCTACTCCTTCCGCGAGACCACCAGCATGTGGGAGTCCATGGAGAAGACCAAGCAGTTCGGATTCGGCGCGGAGGTCAAAAGGCGCATCATGCTAGGCACCTACGCCCTTTCGGCCGGCTATTACGATGCATATTATCTCAAGGCGCAGAAGGTGCGCACGCTTATCAAGCGCGATTTCGACCGGGCGTTCGAGACCTATGACGTACTGGTCACACCCACATCACCCACCGTGGCTTTCAAGATCGGAGAAAAAGCAGATGACCCGGTTCAGATGTACCTCAGTGACGTTTGCACGCTTCCCATTAACATCGCCGGTGTCCCGGCCATTTCCATACCGGCAGGGTTTGTGAACGGCCTGCCGGTGGGCCTGCAGTTCATAGGAAAGCATTTCGCCGAAGAGACCCTGCTGCGCGTGGCCTATGCCTACGAGCAGGCTACATCCTGGCACAAGCAAAAACCCGCCATCGCCTGACCCGGACCGTCATTGCGAGCGCAGCGAAGCAATCCCCACTATGTTACTTTACCTGCTTGTTTTGTTATAATACGGATTACCCGCAAATTCCCGTTGATCGAGGAGGCGTTATGGAGAACGAAAAAAAGGTCTTCGAGACCCTGGAAAAGGATGCCAAGCTGACACCCGACCAGGTCGCAGAAATGACCGGCGTCCCCGTTCATGATGTACAAAAAATAATCAAGAAAGCCGAGAAAGACGGCACTATAATCAAGTATAAGACGGTTATCAACTGGTCCAAGCTGGGCGAGGAACAGGTCTGGGCGCTGGTAGAGGTGAAGGTGGTACCGCAGCGCGATACCGGGTTCGGGTCTATCGCCGAACGCATCTACCGCTTCCCGCAGGCCAAATCGGTTTTCCTGGCATCCGGGACCTACGACCTGGCCATCTTCGTAGCCGGCAAGACCATGCAGGAGATAGCCATCTTCGTCTCCGAAAAGCTGGCGCCCATGGATACCGTCCAGGGCACGATAACGCATTTCATACTTAAGAAGTACAAGGAGGACGGCGTCATCCTTGAGGACGACGACGAACCAAGGCGGCTGGGCGTCGTAGCCTGACACCTTCCCGTCATTTGCATTACAGGAGGCTCCAAGTGACGCATCATATTAAACGAACTCGAAATAAACGTAAATATATATCGCAGAAAGCCCGGGACATCTCGCCCTCAGGCATCAGGAAGTATTTCGACCTGCTGGCCTCTATAGACGGCGCTATCTCGCTGGGAGTAGGTGAACCTGACTTCGTTACACCCTGGCCCATGCGCGAAGCCGGTATCACGGCCATCGAGAAAGGCTTCACCATGTATACCTCCAACCGGGGCTTACACGAATTAAGGGAGGCTATTTCAAAATATCACCATAAGTTTTATAACATCAGCTACGATTTGCACAGTGAGATACTGGTAACTACAGGCAGCAGCGAGGCTCTTGACCTGGCCTTCCGCGCCATCCTGGACCCGGGGGACGAGGTCATCATGTCCGACCCTCACTACGTGGCCTACCCGGTTTGCGTATCCCTGACGGGGGGCGTTCCGGTACTGGTGCCAACCTATGAGAAAAACAACTTTGAACTGATGCCTGCGGATATCAGGAAGAAACTGACACCCAGGACTAAGGCCATCCTGTTGAGCTTCCCCTCAAATCCCACCGGGGCCGTCATGCCCAGGAAACTGCTTCTGGAGATAGCCAAAATTGCCGTTGAACACGACCTTCTGGTTGTCTCCGACGAGATATACGCCCGGCTGACCTATGACGCGGAGCACACCTGCATGGCCAGCCTGCCGGGCATGAAGGACAGGACCATATTGATCGGCGGATTTTCCAAGGCCTTCGCCATGACCGGGTGGCGCGTCGGGTTCTCACTGGCCAACCCTGATATCACCGAAGCCATGCTCAAGGTGCACCAGTACACTATGATGTGCGCGCCCATCATGGGCCAACTGGCAGCCGTGGAAGCTTTAAAAGACAGTAACAACCAGGAAGTCGAGGACATGCTGGCCGAGTACGACAGGCGCCGGCGCGTCATCGTCCAAGGGTTCAGGGACCTCGGCCTCTCATGCTTCGAGCCCAAGGGCGCATTCTACGCCTTCCCCAATATCACGTCCACGGGCATGACGTCCGAGGAGTTTGCAGAAGGGCTGCTGACCGAGGAGAAGGTGGCTGTGGTGCCCGGCTCGGTATTCGGGAAATGCGGGAAAGGCTACGTACGATGCTGCTACGCTACATCCATGCCCGATATCGAAGAAGCGCTCAAAAGGATCAAGAAGTTCCTGGCACGGCACCGCAAGAAGAAGTAGCTATTTCTGCTTAAGCCAGTCGCGGAATACTCGTCCGAGCCGGGGATTGGCGGCGATGATCTCCCTGTCTTTAATGGTGGCGCGGCGCCCCGTAAAATCCGTCACCTCTCCACCCGCTTCCCTGATGAGGAGCAGCCCGCTGGCCGAATCCCAGGGGTAGAGGCTCTTGTGGAAATACAGGCTCAGTCGCCCGCAGGCTACATAGGCCATGCCCAGGCTGGAGGAGCCGATCAGCCTCATGCAGTGAATCTTAGTCCAAAGTCCGATTGCCATATTCAAAAGTTCGCTGCTTCGCCCGTCATCATAGCCCAGGTCCACGCCGACCGCGGCATCCCCCAGGTCCACGACGTCCGACACCGCTATCCTACTGTTGTTCAGGTAGGCGCCTTTACCCTTGACAGCCCGGAAGATCTCGTTGCGTATAGGATCAAAGGTAATCCCCAGCACTACGTCACCCCTGCGGGCCAGGGCGATATTCACACAAAATAAGGGCATCCCGAAATGGAAATTGTTGGTACCGTCCAGGGGATCGATTATCCAGGTATATTCGTTGCCCGCGCGTCTGGTCCCAGCCTCCTCGGACATTATCCCGTGTCCCGGAAACGCGGCGGTGATGATCTGAAGTATGGTTTTTTCGGATAGCAGGTCGGCTTCGGTGACCAGGTCGCGCCTGCCTTTGACCCTTATAGCATTATAACGGCCGAAGCGCTGCCGTAATATCTTCCCTGCTTCAGCAACAGCCTGCCTGGCCACACGGTAGGCGGACTGGCCCTGGACGGACACCGGCAGTGAGGCAGCCGGTTTCTCAGGCATGCCTGCTGAGACCCATCTTGAGCTTTACTTCGCCGATGGTCTGACGCGCTATGGCCTGCGCACGTTGTGCCCCGTCAGCAAGGATGTCGTAAATGTGCACGGGATCCTTCTCGAGCACCGATCTCCTCTCACGGAAATCCTTGAGGCTGCTGTTGATGCCTTCGGCCAGCAGCTTTTTACAGTCGACGCAGCCTATCCCCGCCACCCGGCACTGCGCCTCGATCTCTTGAACACGCGACTGGTTGAAAAATTTATGCAGGCTGAACACGTTGCAAACCTCGGGGTGGCCCAGGTCATTGCGGCGCTGCCTGGCAGGATCGGTCACAGCCGTCTTTACCCGCTCCAGCGTCTCCTCAGGGGTGGCGGCCAGTTCGATGTGGTTATTGTATGATTTGCCCATTTTCTGCCCGCCGTTGAGACCGAGCACCATGGGATAATTGGTCAGCTTGGCCTGCGGTTCGGGGAACGTCTCGCCGAAGATGAAGTTGAAGCGACGAACTATCTCCCGCGTCATCTCCAGGTGAGGCAACTGGTCCTCGCCGACGGGGACGGCGTCCGATTTATACAGCATGATGTCGGCGGCCATCAGCACCGGATAGCCGACCAGGCCGTAGTTTACGTTCTGCGGCTGCATCCTGGCCTTCTCTTTGAAGGTCGGGACGCGCAGCAGCCATCCCAGAGGGGTGAGCATACCCAGCAAGGTGAACAACTCAGTCACCTCTGGAACGTGCGACTGCACGAAGACGATGGACCTCTTAGGATCGATGCCGGCTGCCAACCAGTCGAGCATCATCTCGAAGATGTTCTGCTGGAGCTCGGAAGTGCTCTCAAGCGTGGTGAGCGCGTGCAGGTCCACTATGCAGTAGATACAATCGTACTCTTCCTGCAGCCTGACATAGTTCTGAATAGCGCCGATATAATTACCTATGTGCTGCCTGCCGGTGGGGCGGGCGCCCGAGAATACTCGCTTCTTCATGACAGGTGGAAAGTGTATCACAAATGGATTTACAGCTACAAACCGATGAATGCGGCGGCGGCGCCATTGCGAGGATCTTTGTTATCACGTCGTTGCGAGGAGCGCAGCGACGAAGCAATCTCTCCGCATGGACAGGTTTGTTACATGCTGTCGGGCGAGGTCATGCCCATTAGGTGGAGCGTTCTGGCCAGGACTATTCTTGCGGCCAGCACCAGCTTCAGCCTGGCAGCCGTCAGGTACGCGTCTTCCGAGATGACCCGGCACTGTTTATAGAAGGAATGAAAGACTGTGGCCAGGTCCTGGGCGTAGAAGGGCAGGTGGTGCGGCTGGTGCGACAGCGCGACGGTCTCGATTATCTCCGGCATCCTGGCCATACTGCGTATCAGGGTCAACTCCGGCTCAGAGACCAGCAGGCTTGTATCGCCTTTGGCGAAGTCGATGCCTTTCTCCGCCGCATTGCGCAGGATACTGCTGATGCGCGCGTGCGCGTATTGCACGTAATAGACCGGGTTGTCGGCGGACTGCTTTATGGCCAGCTCCAGGTCGAAGTCCATCTGGCTGTCAGCCGAGCGCGATAGAAAGACAAAGCGGCAAGCATCCGGGCCGACCTCCTCCAGCAGCTCTCGCAGTGTGATGATATCGCCGCTCCTTTTGGAGATTTTAACCGCCTCTTTACCGCGTCTCAAGGTCACAAGCTGGCAGATGATAATCTCGAGCCTTTCGGGTGCGATGCCCAGCGCTCCCAGCACCACCTTCATACGCTGGACGTGGCCCTGGTGATCAGCCCCCCAGATGTCTATGACATCGTCGAACTTCCTTACGGCAAATTTATCGTAATGATAGGCGATATCGGAGGCAAAATAGGTGGGAGTTCCATCGGAGCGTACCAGGACATTGTCCCTGTCGTCGCCCAGTGTGGATGAGGTGAACCAGGTGGCATTTTCCCTGTCCGCTATGTAACCACCGTCCCGCAGCATGCGCATTGTGCTGTCATAGCGGCCGCTCTTAAACAGGCTCTGCTCGCTGAACCACACATCGAAATTTACTCCCAGTGTTTCGAGGTCCTGTCTGATTTGCTGCATCTCCCTCTCTATCCCTATCTGCCCGATCTCCGCCACAGCACGGTCCTCCGGCATACTGGCAAATTTGTCTCCGTACTGCTCCACAAGTTCCTTTGCCAGGTCCACCAGATAGTTGCCATGGTACCCGTTGGCCGGGATCTCGGATTCCTTTCCCAATGCCTGCAGGTAACGCGCATATAATGACCGGTGAAACGCCTCGAGCTGGCTGCCGGCATCATTGATGTAATACTCAGTCGATACCCTGTAGCCGGCCGCTTGGAGGACATTGGCCAGCGTGCTGCCCAGTACAGCCCCCCTCCCATGCCCCACATGCAGGGGCCCCGTGGGATTTCCGCTGACGAATTCAATCTGGACGCTCTTGTCCTCAAGCTGTATGTTGCCGTAAGCCTCGCCTGCCCGGCAGATGGCATCGACCTGGCAGGCCAGCCATTTTTTACTCAGCGTAAAGTTGATAAATCCGGGAGGCACCGCCACAACCTTCTCGAAATCACTATCCGGCGGCAGACTATTGATTATAACAGCGGCCACGTCCATGGGCTTTATCCCGGTCAAGCGCGCCAGCTTGAGCGGCAGGCTGCTGGCGTAGTCACCATGTTCCGGCCTGGCGGGCCTTTCGATGGTTATCTCCGGCAGGCTGGAGTTGCCCACCAGTCCTTTATCGCCGGCCCTGGCGAAGGCCTGCTCCAGCATTTCAACCAGCCGCTTTTTGAAAGTCATGTTATCCCCCAATAATATCAGCGAAATTTGTCTGAGAACTAACTGTTTCTCACCCGGAAAGTAATATTTTAATTGTTTTCTATGCTTTTACGCCAGATTCTATGGTATTCACGGGCCAAAAGCTCATTTTCGGCGGCTGTCAGTCCCGGGTCTTTTTCAAAAAGTATCTTGGCTTCTCTGCGCGCCATTTCCAGCAGGCGTGTATCCGACAACCTTGCCATCTTCAAGTCGGGCAGGCCGCTCTGGCGCGTCCCGAAAAACTCGCCCGGACCCCGCAGTTCAAGGTCCTTCTCGGCCAGCGCAAACCCGTCGGTCAGCTCCTCAATAGCCCTCAGCCTCTCCTGCCCATATTCCGACGGATTCTCTGATAAAAGCATGCAATAGCTCTGGCTCTCACCCCGGCCAACCCTTCCGCGGAACTGATGCAACTGCGACAGGCCGAACCGGTCGGCCGCCTCCACCAGCATCACGGTAGCGTTAGGCACATCTATGCCGACCTCCACCACTGAGGTGGAGACCAGTATATCCAGCGCACCGTCCTTGAAATCGTGCATGACGGCTTCCTTGTCGGCATTTTTCATCCTTCCATGCAGCAGTCCCAGCCTTAGATCGGGAAAAACCTCGCTCGAGAAGCGCTTGTATTCAGCTACGGCGGCCTTAGCCTCCAGGCTCTCGGACTCCTCGATCAAAGGGCAGATAACGAAGGATTGGTGCCCTTCCTTGGCTTGCTTCCTGATAAAGTTATATGCGCGCTGTCGGTCCTCTGGCCTCAGCCAGCGTGTCTTAATTATCTGCCGCCCCGCTGGCATCTCGTCTATGGTCGATATGTCCAGGTCGCCGAAGAGGGTCAATGCCAGCGTCCTGGGTATGGGAGTGGCCGTCATGACCAGCAGGTGAGGGTTATACCCCTTCTGTTTTAAGGCTGAGCGCTGCAGCACGCCGAAGCGGTGCTGTTCATCTATCACCGCCAGTCCCAGGCCGGCAAATTTAACCTCTCGCTGCACCAGCGCATGCGTGCCCACCACGATATCCACCTCTCCCTGCCTTATCAATCCATGTGTCCGGGTCTTGTCCCCGGCGGCCAGGCTGCCCGTGAGAATGGCAACCTTTATCTCACGCCGCATGATGCCCTCAAAGGTATAAACATTCGATTCCCTGCTGCTGCCGGTTGAAATGGCGGACAGTAGCTTATGCAGCGTTGAGAAATGCTGCTCGGCCAGTATCTCAGTCGGCGCCATTAGGGCGCCCTGGCAATCATTGGTTACCGTCGCCAGCAGTGCCACTGCGGCCACCACTGTCTTGCCGCTGCCCACGTCGCCCTGCAGCAAACGCGACATGGGCACGTTGCGGCCGAGGTCCCGGCAGATCTCGTCTATGACCCGAACCTGTGCGGAAGTAAGCTTGAAAGGCAGGGCCTCGATAAATCCATTTATATCTTTTTGTTCGATTTGGAATATCCGGCCGGGCTGTTCCTCCTGCCAGTCACGCTTCTTGCTGAGCACACCGAGCTGCAACAGGAAAAGCTCGTCGAAAGCTAACCGCTGGCGGGCTTTATTCTGTAAGGCGTAATCGAGGGGATAATGCGCCTGCATAACCGCGTCCTGCAGGGCCATAAGCCCGCAGCGTTGCCGGACCGCCGACGGAAGGAATTCGGGAAGGCTCCCCAGATATCCTTCCAGCGCATTCCTGACAACAGCCCTGACCTGCCTGGGGTAGAGACCGCCGGTCAACGGGTAAACCGGAACCATACGTCCCGTATGCAGGAGCTCCCTGTCATCCACCACCTCCCACTCGGGGTTCTCGAAGACCTTCACATAGTTGAACTCGCTGACCCTGCCGCTGAGGGCAATCTTCGCATTAACTTTGAGCTGCTTCGCCAGCCACGGCTGGTTAAACCATACGGCACGCACATTGCCGGTCTGATCTCCCAGGACGGCCTCAGTGCTTTTCATGCGGCCCAGCATAACCTGGTGGGCCTCCCACACATCGACAAATATGGTCTGCTCTTTGCCCGTTTCCAGTGTGGACACGGTACGGCGGTGGCTGAAATCCATGAACCGCCGTGGAAAAAAATAGAGCAGGTCCCTTATGCTGCCGATGCCCAGCCTGGCTAAACGGACAGCAATAGCCTCCCCCACTCCCCTTACTGCGGCCGCCGGCCGGTCCAGCGATTCCGCTGTCACAGCGCCGGATTTGGGATTCTTGAGGGCCCTCCCCTTTGCCTCCTGCGCAGATGTACTCCCTTCCTGTGCAGAAATCCCACGTCCTTTCTCCACCCGGTCCAGTTCCTTTAGTACCAATTCCACCCATTTCTGCCGCTCATCAATGCTCCTTTCAGCATAGGCAGGAGGGCTGAGCAGTAGAGTTGCTAATTGCGGGCAGGATAGGGAAAAATCATGGCCGGTCAGGCACTGTGAAACCCACCTGGCCACATATTTGTCTAGACCACCTATAACTGCGCGGTTGGCACAACCGGTTTTGGCTTCCAGATTCAATACAGTCCTGAAAGTAGCGGCACTGTCAACAAAAGGCTGTGTCATGGACACCGCTTTCACTAACTGTATTCACCGGCGCTATTTGCCCTCGATGAAACTCACCAAAAGCACGTGGGGGCCGACGTGGGCGCCGATGACTGAATTGACCTTGCTGAAAATGGTTTTTTCCCTGGGGTAAAACTCAGCCACCCTCTTGGCCAGTATCTCCAGGTCGTCCGGTGTGGTAGCATGCTCAAGCATAAGGGCCTCGATCTTGTTGGCGCCCTTGACCAGGTTGATCAGCGCATCGATGGCCTGTGTCCTGCTCCTGGTACGCTGAACCGGCGTGACCACGCCCTCGCGCAGCGTCAGGATAGGAGTGATCTTGAGCAGCCCGCCCAGCAGAGCCTGTGCCCGGCCGATCCTGCCACCCTTGCGCAGGTACTCCAGCGTATCAAAGACCATATAAGAATGAGATCGGGAACACATGTCTTTTATGGATGCAACTATGTCCGCCAGCTTGGCCCCGCCCTGAACCATCTCGGCTGCCTTGATGACGGGCAGGCCCAATCCACCACAGGTCTGCAGTGAATCCACGATCTCGATTTTGCAGATATCGCCCACCAGTGCCTTGGCCTGGATGGCGCTCTCGTAGGTGGCGCTGATCTTACTGGAAAAAAGTATCACGAGAATCTCGTCTGTTTCTTTGGACAATCTGGTAAACAGCTCGGAAAAATATCCCGGTGACTGTGCAGAAGTAGTGGGGTGTACCTTGGATTCCACCAGCTTCTTGTAAAATTGCTCTGCATTGATGTCTATGCCGTCCCGGTAAGTCTCGTTGCCGAAAAGAACATTGATGGGAACTATGGTGATGGCATACTTTTTAATGATATCTGCCGGGACGTCGCAGGTGCTGTCGGTAACAATTTTAATCATGCCTTAACCCTCCCTCAGCTTATTCCAGAGATACTACGTAAAAATAGTGCGGTTGGCCCCCGCTGACCAGCTCAATCTGTTTACCGGGATACTTCTCTTTCAATCCTTTGACCACCTCCTCAGCCTGCTCGGCCTTCAGATCAGCGCCGTAATAGAGGGTAACCATCTCGACCGCATCAATCCCACCTTTATCAAGGCTCTGCAAAAGCACTTCTTTTACATCGTCGCCGGCCGCCACCAGCTCCGTATCATCGATAATCCCGATGGCCTGGCCCTGCTTTATCTTCAGCCCGTGTATCTGGGTTGACCTGGCAGCCGTGGTGACCTCGACGGTTTTAACCGATTTGATGGACTCGCTCATCGACTTTATATTCTCTTCCAGCGTGCTCTCGTAATTAAAGATCATAAGAGCTGTAATGCCCTGTGGCAATGTCCTGCTCGGGATTACCTCGATCGACTTCTTGGTCAGTTCCTTGATCTGAGAGGCCGTCAGTATAATGTTTTTATTGTTGGGTAGAAGTATGACCTTATCTGGCTCAACAGCTTCTACGCATGCCAGTATCTCCTTGACACTGGGGTTCATGGTCTGCCCGCCTTTAACCACCACAGCGCCCAGACTCTCGTATAATCTGATCATGCCATCACCGAAAGCAACTGCCACCACCGCTATGTCCGTCGGCAGCGCCTTTTGCCTCTGCATCTCCTTGAAACCGACATGCTGGTCATCCATATTCTGTATCTGTATCTGGTGAAGTGTGCCAAGGGATGTGGCATAATTAAGTATGCCTCCCGGATCGTACGAGTGAATATGCACGCGGACCGCCGTCTCATCGCCTGCAACTACCAGAGACAGCCCTCTGTCCTCGAGCTTGCGCCGAATTTTCTCGGGGTCCAGGTTGGGCCCCTCGAGCAGGAAATTGGTGCAGTAGCCGTAGGCTTCATCCTCTTCCGATGATACCAGGTTAACATTCCTGGTTGCAGTGATGTTGGCACTAACCATCTGGGGTTTACGAAACTGCAGCTCCTCAAGTTCCCCCTTAAGATACCTCAGGGCGCCATCCATCAATATATACAATCCCTGGCCACCGGCATCCACCACGCCGGCTTCCATCAAAACAGGCAGCAAGGTGGGTGTCCTGGCCACCGACTCGCGGGCTTCCTTGACCGTCTCATCGATTATGGCCACTAGGTCATCAGGGTGCTCTTGGGCGAATTGTTGGCCTAAGGCCGCAGCATCCCCTATAACCGTAAGTATCGTACCCTCGACCGGGTTGGAAAGCCCTTCTCGCGCTGTCTTGGACGCCTGCACCAACGCTGCGGCCCAGTCCGTGCCGTTGAATTGAGCTTTCCCATCGAATCCTTTGGCCATACCGCGAAAGATCTGGGCCAGGATCACGCCGGAGTTGCCCCTGGCGCCGAGAAGCGCGCCATGTGACATAGCTTTGGCCATTACTCCCACAGTGGTGTCAGTAGCCCTGTCCGCCTCTTCGATTACCGACCTGAGGGTAAGCAGCATGTTGGTGCCCGTGTCGCCATCGGGAACTGGAAAGACGTTGATGGCATTAACCTCGGCGACGCTCTTCTCCAGCCAGTTGCTGCCGGCTGCAAACATATCCCTGAGGTCTTTGCCGTCCCAGGATTGTTTCATCTGTCTCCTTTCAACATTGTGACTGTTGTGGTATTATATATCATTCTTGTTCACAATTCGTAAAGTATCTGACAAAGAGGTTTTAAATTGGCTATCAAATGTGATATGTGCGGAAAAACGCTGCGCTTCGGCAACAGGATCAGCCACTCCAAGCAGCATACCAGGCGGACATGGCTTCCCAACGTCCAGCCTACGACGTTCAACATCAACGGGATCGCCGTCCGGCTCAACCTGTGTACCAGGTGCATAAGGACCAGAAACAAGGCCTCCCGCTAACATACAGAATCCCTCAGTTCTTTCAAAGCTGCGCCTATTCCCAGACTTGAATTAAGAATGGCGGAACCGACCACCAGAATATCTGCGCCGGCGCCCGCCGCAATCGGGGCCGTTACGGTAGTTATCCCGCCGTCAACCTCGATTTCAGCGCTGAATTTTCTATTATTGATTATATCTTTCAGCCTGACTATCTTATCTACCATACCCACGATGAATTCCTGCCCTCCAAAACCCGGATTGACGGTCATCACCAGCAGCAGGTCAGCCATAGACAAAACCTCGTCCAGTGACGACAGGGGGGTGGCGGGATTAATCGAAATGCCGGCCTTTATCCCGAGCTTCTTAATGGCATTTACGGTGCCGTCCAGGTGGGTGCATGCTTCGACATGCACTGTAAGTATATCCGCGCCCGCCTGGGCGAATCTCTCAATATACAATTCGGGTTTCTCTATCATGAGGTGGACGTCCAAAGGGACGTCCGTGATCCTGCGCAACGATTCTACTACGGGCAGACCGATGGAGATGTTGGGTACAAAATGGCCGTCCATGACATCCACATGGATGTAATCCACCCCTGCATCGACTGCATCATGTACCTGTTCTCCAAGACGGCTGAAATCCGCTGAAAGGATTGAAAGGGCTATCTTAATTTTCTTCCCTTTCATACCCGCTGATGGCATCTTTCGCCCTTTCGATACTCTTTTTGACCTCGATAGTAGACGTACCTCCCTGCGAGGACCTGGCCTCGACCGATTTTTGCAGGGTAATAGCCAGTACATCTTTCTCAAACAGCTTCGAAAATCCCTTGTATTCCCTGATATCCAGTTCGTTCAACTCCCTGTTGTTGTCAACGGCGTAGGAAACAACCCTGCTCACCACATCGTGAGCCTCACGGAACGACAGCCCCTTGTTTACCAGGTAATCCGCCACGTCGGTGGCCAGGATATAGCTCTGCATCGAATATTTCATCCTGGCAGCGTTTATTTTCGTTGAGGCCAGGAGCCCGGACATTACATCTATGCTGGAAATGAGCGTGTCCACGGTATCAAAAAACCCCTCTTTGTCCTCCTGCAGGTCCCGGTTGTAGGCCAGAGGCAGACCCTTCATCACAGTCAGCATGGCTACCAGGTGGCCGTACACGCGCCCGGCCTTGCCCCTGGCGAGCTCAGCCGCATCCGGATTTTTCTTTTGCGGCATGATGCTGCTGCTGGTGGCATAGGCATCCCCGACCTCGATAAATCCAAACTCGGCCGTTGACCAGATTATGATTTCTTCGGCCATCCGCGACAGGTGCATCATGGTTATGGCGGACGCCGATTCGAACTCGATAATAAAATCTCGGTCGGAGACTGCGTCGATGCTGTTGGCGCTTACATCGTCGAACCCCAGCTTTCCGGCAACAAATTCCCTGTCCACCGGGTAGGGCAAACCGGCCAGCGCCCCGCTGCCCAGGGGCAGTATATTGATGCGGCTGAGACAGCTTTCGAACCTCTGGATATCCCTGCTGAACATCTGGAAATAGGCCATAACGTGATGAGAGAAAAGCACGGGCTGCGCCTGCTGCAGGTGGGTATATCCCGGCATGACGACCTTGATGTTTTTTTCGGCAATATCCACCAGTTGTGAATTAAATGCCTGCAGGGACTTTACTACTTTCCCGGCCGCTTCCCTGGCGAAAAGACGCATGTCGAGGGCCACCTGGTCGTTGCGCGACCTGGCCGTGTGCAGCTTCCCAGCGGTATCGCCGATTAGTTCGAACAGCCGGCTCTCGATGTTCATGTGAATATCTTCCAGCTCGATCTTGAACTGAAAGCGGCCGCTTTCGATTTCCTTCAGTATGGAATGCAGCCCGTCCCTGATCATCAGGTAATCACCACGCGGTATGATCTTCTGCCGTGCCAGCATCTCGGCATGTACCTGACTCCCGAGGATGTCATGCCTGTACAGCCGCCGGTCATAAGGAGCCGACGCCAGGTAGCGCTGGACGGCTTCATTAATGTCCTCTTTGAACCTGCCCCTTAACCTTGCCTCTTTTTTAACTCCCATCCTTCTCCCACCGAACCTTTATTTCTTCTTTTTACCTTTTTGACTGCTCTTGAGTACGGTCAATCCTATGGTCTGCGCCTGCGCCTGTATCTTTAGCGGCAGGCCCCAGATGCGGATGAAGCTCGCCGAATCGCTCTGGTCGAAAAGGTCGCCGCGGTCATAGGTCGCCAGTTGGAAGCTGTAAAGCGAGTGGGGCGACTTCCGCCCAACGATAAGGCAGTTACCTTTATGCATTTTAACCCTGATCGTGCCCGATACGTACCTCTGAGAGCTGTCGATATAGGCATCCAGGTCCTCCCGGTGATTGGAGAACCACAGGCCGTTATAGATGATATCCGAATATTCCTGGGCCACTCTCTCCTTGAACCTGAGCTGGTGCCTGGTCAGAGTCATAGCTTCCAGCGCAAGGTGAGACCTCAGGATAACGACGGCAGCCGGGGCCTCGTAGTTTTCCCTGGACTTTATGCCCACCAGGCGGCTTTCCATATGGTCGATTCTGCCTATGCCATTGCGACCGGCCATCACATTGAGCTTTTCTATGAGGGTCAGACCCTCCATTTTCTTACCATTGAGACTGACAGGCACCCCCTCCTCAAAGCCGATCTCCACATATTCGGCCTTGTCCGGCGCGTCGGCAGGGGATTTGGTCCACTCGTATATATCCTCAGGCGGCTCGTTCCAGGGATCTTCAAGGATGCCGCACTCAATGCTGCGGCCCCAGGGGTTTTCATCTATGGAATAAGGACGGGACACTTTGACGGGCACGGGTATCTTGTGCCTGTGCGCGTACTCAATGGTCTCGTCCCTTGTCATGCCCCATTCGCGCGCGGGAGCTATGATCCTGAGCTCCGGCCCCAGCGCCAGCACACTGACATCGAAGCGCACCTGGTCGTTGCCCTTTCCGGTGGATCCATGCGCCACAGCTGTTGCCCCCTCCATGTGCGCCAGGTCCACCAGCAGCTTAGCCATAAGTGGCCTGCCCAATGCCGTGGCCAGCGGGTATTGCCCCTCGTACAGCGCATCAGCTCTGATCGCCCTGAAAACGTAATCGTCTATAAACTCGTCCCTCGCGTCAACAGCGAAGGATTTTACCGCTCCCAGCTTCAAAGCCTTCTGCCTGATACCCTCCACATCCTTGACACCGCCAATGTTAACGCAAAGCGTGATGACATCCATCTTGTAGTTATCAGCTAGCCACTTGATGGCCACCGACGTGTCCAATCCGCCGCTGTAGGCCAGGACTACCTTTCCCTTCTCTTTTCTTGCCATCCTATTGCCTCTCTTTCAATACCTTGACGAGCACATTCAAAGCCCTGTCAATCTCTTTCTCTTTAACGATGAGCGGCGGGATAAAGCGTATCACGTCGGGCTTTACCTTGTTGACTATTAATCCTTTTTCCAGGCAAGCCAGCACCACCGGTTCCGCAATTTCGCCGTTGAACTGCACAGCCACCAGCAACCCCTTTCCCCTCACCTCTTTAATCACTTTATAGTCAGCGGCAAGCTTCTTCAGGCCATTGCGAAGATACTCTCCCATGCGGTCGGCATGACCCGCCAAATCCTTCCGGATTATATAGCTAAGCACGTCAAAGGCCGTGGCGCAGACCAGGGGATTGCCCCCGAACGTGGTGCCGTGCTCGCCGATTTTGAAGACGCAGGCCTGTTCCTTAGCCAGGAAAGCGCCGATGGGGACACCGCCACCCAGGCCTTTGGCCAGGGTCATAATATCAGGCTCCGCACCGTACTGCTGGTATGCGTAAAGGGTGCCAGTGCGGCCAATTCCCGTCTGAACCTCGTCTAATATGAGCAGCAAGCCCTTCTCATCGCACCAGGCGCGCACTTTTTTCAGGTAATCATCTGACGGCACGTTGACCCCACCCTCGCCCTGTATGGGCTCCAGCATCACCGCGCAGGTCAGTTTATTGGTGGCCGCCTTTATTGCCTCTATATCGTTATAATCGACGTTGACAAAGCCTGTGGGCAGGGGGGTATATGGCTCCTGGAACTGGCTCTGTCCCGTGGCTGCCGTAGTTGCCAGTGTCCTGCCGTGGAACGACTCGTGCGTTGTGATTATCTCGTAGGCGCCGGCCAGCTTGAGCTTACCGTAACGCCGCGCCAGCTTGATAGCACCCTCGTTGGCCTCCGCTCCGCTGTTGCAGAGGAAAACACGACTAAGGCAGCTCGTCTTGACCAGCAGCTCTGCCAGTTGCAGTTGCGGGACCGTGTAATACATGTTGGACATCTGGATGAGCGTTTTAGCCTGGCGGGCCAGTGCCTTAACGATAACCGGATGGCAGTGCCCGAGGCTGGTCACCGCGATGCCGGCCACGAAGTCCAGGTATTCCCTGCCCGCGTCGTCCCAGACCTTCATCCCCTTGCCGCGCACTATGGTGACCGGCCAGCGCTTGGCCAGCTGCATGTAAACCTGCTTTTCCAGATCCTGCCAGCTCTTATTTTCGGTTGACAATTGTAGTACCTTTCCCTTTTCCTTCAATCTCGTCGATCAGCGCATGCCCGATCCGCCCGTCTATGATGCGGGTAAGAGACACCTTGCGGGCGGCTATCATGCCTGCCTCAAGCTTGGCCACCATGCCCCCGGAGGCGGTCCCGCTCTCGATCATGTTCCTGGCCTTGCCGACATCGATGTGCGTTATAACCTGCCTGGAATCATCGTATATCCCCGGCACATCAGTCAGAAAGATCAGCTTGCGGGCGTCCAGTGCAGCAGCTATCTCGGCGGCAATGGTATCGCCATTGACGTTCAGCAGGTTGTTGTCCTCCCTTTCACCGGGTTGGGCATTGATGCAGACAGGCGCTATCACAGGCATGTAGCCGTTATTAAGCAACACTTTAAGCAGCCGGGAGTTTACCGTCAGTTCTTCGGCCGTCAGCCCCAGCTCACGATCCTTGTTCTTACCTAATACGATTGCTCCATCGGCGCCACTGATTCCCACGGCTTTTCCACCCCGCCTGGATATCTCGGAGACCAACTCCTTGTTTATCAGGCCTGCCAGCACAGCCGTGACGACCTTCAAGGTATCTTCGTCTGTTACGCGCAAGCCCTGTACAAAGCGTGTGGAGATATGTAGCTTGCTCAGCCAGTCCGTTACCGCATTGCCTCCCCCATGCACAACCACCACAGGGACCTTCTTTTTCTGGAGGGTTACAAGGTCTTCCATCGTGGTGTCGTTCTGGCCCAGAGTGCTGCCACCTATCTTGACCACTATGATTTTCGATTTAAACATATGCAATCCCGGGACGGATCAGGTAGTGTAATCGCTATTTATAGTAACATACTCCTGAGAGAGATCGCATCCCCACGCGATTGCGATTCCCGTCCCGATATTCAAGCGGACCTTGATGGTAACCTTATCGGCCTTCATACGGCGACTGAGCTTATCCTTTGCAAAAGGCAGAGGGCTGCCGGAGCGCATGACTTGCTCACCCTGCAGGTAAACATCCAGCATCCCCTCATTCATGTCAACCCCACTACGCCCCAGGACGGCCACAACCCGGCCCCAGTTGGGATCGTTGCCGTGCACCGCCGATTTCACCAGCGCGGATGCGGCGATCAGCCTGGCAACTGTCCTTGCCTGTGACCTGCTCTTCGCACCCTCCACACATACCTCGATCAGCCTGGTAGCGCCCTCGCCGTCGGCAGCGATACTGCAGGCCAGGTAGCGACATACCCGGTTCAAGGCTTCACTGAATATCCTGCCATTTTTTGCCGTGATCATTTCATTATCGGCCCTGCCGTTAGCCATGATCGATACCATATCATTGGTGCTGGTGTCGCTGTCTATGGTAATCATATTAAAACTGTCGTCGACAGCGACTTTCAGCGCCCTGGCAAGGAATGCGCCTTCTACTCTGGCGTCGGTCGTCAAGAAACTGAGCAATGTGGCTAAATCCGGATGGATCATGCCTGCGCCCTTGGCTATTCCTCCGATTGTATAGTGCCCGCTGCTGTCCATAACCCTTACAGCAATCTCCTTGGGCCGCGTATCCGTCGTCATGATAGCCCTGGCCAGTCTGTGGCCTCCGTCCTTCAGAAATTCGATTTTGCCGATACCAGCCTGTATCCTGTCCACAGGCAAGATAGTGCCGATAACACCTGTGCTGGCGACCATGACCTGGTCGGCCTTTACACCCAGCTTCTTCGCGGTAAAAGCGACCATGTCGGCGGCGTCACGTAATCCTTTTTCACCCGTACAGGCATTGGCGCAGCCTGAGTTCACCACCACGGCACGCACCCTACCCTTGTCATTACTTTTCATGCTGATAAGTATGGGAGCAGCCTTGACCTTGCTTTTGGTGAAGACCGCGGCGGACACGGCTGTCGCATCGGAATAAAGTATGCCGAGGTCCAGTCGCCCCTTATATTTGACCGCAGCCTCCACAGCGCCTGCCAGAAAGCCCTGCGGCGATGTTACCGTGCCCTGCTTGATCTCTTCTATTTTCTCTTTCATGAGGTTAAGACTATAGCACTTTTCGATGGATACCGCTATTCTGCCAGATGGATGTCACCAGTCCAGCCTATTCCCTCTGCAAATCCTGCCCTGCCTTCTTCTTCAGATTATACAGCTTATTAATGGCATCTATAGGCGACATGGAATCGATGTCAAGGCTTTTTAGTTCAGCTTCGATTTCAGAGGACCGGCCAAATATGGATAGCTGCAGACCTTGAGTATCGGGGGAGCCTTTGCCCGCACCGTTCTTGCGCCAGGCTTGCTCTTCTTCCAGCCGCTGTAAGATCTCCTCCGCGCGGCGAATTACGGCCTTGGGCAGCCCGGCCAACTGAGCAACGTGTATGCCGTAGCTGCGGTCCGCCCCGCCGGGAACAACCTTGCGCAGGAATATGACTTTCCCCTCTTCCTCGGCCACGGCCATATTGAAGTTTTTCACCCGTGGAAGGCCGGCAGCCAGCTCCACCAGCTCATGGTAATGGGTGGCAAAGAGCGTCCTGGCCCTCAACCTGGCATTGTTGTGGATATATTCGATGGTCGCCCAGGCGATGGAAAGCCCGTCATAGGTGCTGGTGCCCCGCCCAACCTCGTCAAGGATCAGCAACGACCTGGCTGTAGCGTTGTTGAGTATATTGGCCACCTCGATCATCTCGACCATGAATGTGGATTGCCCTGCTGCGATGTCCTCCTGCGCGCCGATCCGCGTGAATATGCGGTCCACAATTCCGATAACGGCTTGATCAGCCGGCACGTAGCTCCCGGTCTGGGCCAGGAGGACGATCAGCGCCACCTGTTTGAGATAGGTAGACTTGCCTGCCATGTTGGGACCAGTCAACACGATCAACTGGTTGTCCTTGTTGGAAAGCGCAGTATCGTTGGGAATAAATGCGCCGCTGCCCAGTGACCTCTCCACAACCGGGTGCCTGCCGCCCCTGATCATTATAGAATCACCGTCATTTAACTCCGGTTTCACGAAATTATTGCGCACTGCCATTTCGGCAAGGCTGGAGTAGACATCCACCCGCGCCAGCGCCCTACCCGATTCCAATATTTTTTCGCCCCTTTCGGCTATTTGCCGGCACACCTGAGTGAAAATGCTCTTCTCCAGGTCGATCATCCTCTCCTGCGCGTTAAGGATGAGGGACTCGTATTCCTTGAGTTGCGGGGTGTAGTAACGTTCGCCGTTAGTTAGAGTTTGCTTACGGATATAGTCGGCGGGCACGGCGCCCAGGTTGGACTGCGACACCTCGATGTAATAGCCGAAAACCCGGTTATAGCCCAGCTTGAGGGACTTGATGCCGGTGCGCTCCCTTTCCTGTTTCTCAAGCCCGGCCAGATATTGCCGGGCATCAGAGGCCATGGCCCTGATCCTGTCCAACTCTTCTGAATAACCTTTCCTGATCACCCCTCCATGGTCGAAGTTGGAAGCCGGGTGGTCAGCGATAGCGCCGGAGACCAGTTCAACCACGTCCGGGCAGGGTTTAAGGCCGTCCCTGAGTTGGGAAGGCACGTCTTTCTCGGACAGAGAATCATGGAGTAACGCCAGCTTCTCCAGCCCCGACTTGAGCGCCACCAGTTCCCGTGGAAGGGCGCTGCTGCTGCGCACCCGGTTGATGATGCGCTCAATATCAGGCATGTCGGCCAGTAGCGAGATTACGGTGCCACGTAGAATTGTACTATTGAAGAACCATTCCACGGCTTGCTGACGCTGACCCAGAGCCTCCAGATCGAGCAGCGGCTGTCCTATGAATCTTTTGAACAGGCGGCCGCCCATGGATGTCCTGGTAATATCTATAACCGAAAGGAGCGACCCCTGGGCTGTGCCCCAGCGCAGGCTGCTGTACAGTTCCAGATTGCGTATACTATGCATGTCAAGCGTCATGAACGATGCGGTGGAATAGGTCGAAAGCCGGTTGAGCAGTCCCAGCGCGGCTTTCTGGTTATCTCGCAGATAGGCGACGACTGCGCCCGCCGCTCCCACCGCCAGAGGAAGATGTTCACAGCCGTAGCCCTCCAGGGAAGAGGCGGAGAAAAGCTCCAGGAGCGATTGCCCGGCCGTCTCCCGCTCGAAGAAATAGGCTTCCACCTCCGTTATATTGCGGAATGCGCTGACCTCAACGTACTCGGATGACCTGGGCACGATGATCTCGGCCGGATTCAGCCTGGCTATCTCGTCGGCAGCCTGGTCACGGGCCACCTGTGTTACGGCAAACTCGCCGGTGGTGATATCTGCGAAGGCTATGCCAGCCTGCTCTTTACTTATCAGCAGGCTGACCAAATAGTTGTTGCTCTTTTCCGCGAGCAAACCAGGCTCAATAAGGGTACCGGGTGTAACCACTCGTATCACGTCCCGCTCAACCAGGCCTTTGCCCGGAGGGGTCAGTTGCTCACAAATAGCCACCTTGTAGCCACGGCTTATCAAACGCGCCAGGTAGTTCTCCAGGGCATGATATGGTATACCGGCCAGCGGCACTTTAACACCCTTGCCCATCTCCCTTGATGTCAGTACGATCTCAAGCTCTCGCGAAGTGACCCTGGCGTCCTCGTCAAAGGTCTCATAGAAATCGCCCAGGCGAAAAAAAACGATGGCGCCGGGGTATTTCTGCTTGATACGCAAATACTGCTTTCTCAGCGGTGTGAGCGATATCTCCTTTGCCGTCATTTCGTTACCCGCCAATTGTAGCTTAAGTACGCCGCCTGGCCTGCTTCTATGATCAATGGCAATAATATCACCACGCAGCTGCACTGGTAGACTTTTTCCAGGCCCGCCTCAGAATTGGACACACTCTCCACGGGGTAGCGCCAGACGGTCAGCTGCCGGTCAAGCTCCAATTCGAGTTCGAAGCCCAGCCGGCGATTGCCCAGGATAAGCTGGGAAGTGTCCGTAATCTCACCGCTGGAATCCAGGTGAGCATCCTCTATATCCCTGTCCTCAATACGGTAATAGGCCGCCTCGTTATGGCCTCCTCCCAGAAGGTTGATATTCCACTCGCAGGCAAAGAGCGCGTCGATTGCCGTATCACAGGTATTGATAAATTTATAGCTGATATAAAGGCTGCCATCGTTGTGCGACAGCGCGATGCATTTTTCCAAGGTTAGGCTGCATGGACCGCAGGAAGAAAGCAGGGTGCCCTTCCGCTCCAGATCGATCTGCAGGGCATTGATGCCTGGGACAATCCTGAAGCTATAAGGCTGACCCGCGAAGTCTCCCCGGTCCTCAAAAGTGTTCCTACGGTAATCCTCCAGAACCACCTGGCCATTTAAGAAACGGTCGACCAGGCAGGAGCGAGGCATTGCATCATAGATCAACCAGTCCGCAATATCCCTATCCTTGATCGTCACGCCATCGTGTATACTGTGAATCCCTCCGCCATCTACGGACTCTTGAGTGGCCTGATAACCGCTGGCGAGCTTACTGTGGTAGGCCTCCGGTTTGCGCGACACGGTGCTGAGTACATTGTAGGCGCGGTCGCGCAGGTCCCATTCAAATATGGTACCGCCCTCTGCGGGGCTGATGTACAGGTTCAGGTCCTTGCCTTCTATTATTATCTCTTCCCTGCCATCCCCCTCTAAATCAACCTGCTGCCAGCGGTATCCCGGTCCAGCACCCTTCAGCACGGCATCGGCACAGTTCTCCGCCTTAATGAGATTGGTGAAGGTTGTTGCCCTTATATCTGATAAATAGACGCCGCCGAATACACCGTGCCAGTAAGGACAGTTGCACTGTGCCTTCCAGAGGTAATCAATCCCACAATCAGCTTCGTCCAGGGCGCGCGCCCTGTGGACGCGGGCGCTGACAGCGAGCATCTTTTTTTGCATGCGGTTTATCTCCGGGTACTTGACCAGGAAATTGCGCCAGAATCCGCTGAACATATGTCCCAGGACATCCAGATATCTCTCACCGGCCGAGCGGTGCTTCAACTCAGTGTACTGTTCCGACACTTCCGCGGGCAGCGACCATTCCAGCATTTCGTCATAGGATGCGCAGGGCAGGTATACACGGCCCGCAGGCTCATATTTTTCTGCATAATCGCCCAGTTTGATAGTGGTCAGCCACTCTCCATTCTCTTCGATGGAGGTAAAGAAATCCTCGATCCAACCTGCCTCCCAGCACAACTTACTGGTCTGCGGCCAGATGCCGAATTTCTCGCCGTCGTCACCCAGCAAGGCTATTTTGTTGCCATTTTCCGACGCGTTTTCCCTTAAGTAGGCAATGACATCCTCCACTTTATGCCATGGTATGGCATAGCGCAGATACTTGCTGATGGGGAAGACCTTGAGGTACTTTCCCTGCTCCTCGGTCTTGAAATAGCCGAAGAGCTCATGGTCATTCTTACCCACCATCTTGAAGGCTGTGTCGTCCACCAGCGTCCAGTCGATACCGGCATCGGCAAGTATCATGGCCAGCGTAGGCTCCCAAACGCGCTCGGCCAGCCACAGGCCGCGCGGGCGGCATCCGAATTGCTGCCAGATATATTCGCTCATCCTGCCAATCTGGCCGGATTTATCGGCGTCCGGTATCATGGGCAGGATCGGCTCGTAGTAGCCCCCACCCATCATCTCCACCTGCTCCCGGGAGATCAACCTGGCCAGTAGTTTGAAGAACTCGGGGTGTTCTCCCGATATCCAATCGAGCAGGCAGCCGCTGTAATGCAGTGACACACTGATGGACGGATGCCTTCCCAACGCCTCGAGCATGGGCAGATAGCCCTGCCGGTAAGCATCTTCAAAAACCCAGGGGAAGTTGCCGAGAGGCTGGTGGTTGTGAATAGCCAGTCCCAGAAAAATCCGCTTCAAATATGCACCCTGTGCTCAAGCTTTGTGTATCTTATCGAAGGCTACTTTTAGCACCACCTTGTCACCCACCTTGTCGATATCGCCCGTCAACAAGGTCCTGGCACGCATGAACCCGGTTGTTATGATTATACCCGTCACATTCCACTTCACCGGATCTATCTCAACATCTTTCACACGGCCGACGATGCGTGCGCCGGCATCGATGACCTCTTTTCCAATAATCTCTCGGGACTTCATATGATTAAACCTCCGTCAGTTACGGCAGCCTATTAGATCTAATCCACAAATAAATAATCGGTTATCCGGTCAAATACGTGCCTGGCCGCTATTACACGAATATAATTCTCCTTCTTCTCTTCCTGGCTGCACCCGCTCAGAGATATGGCTTTGAGGGAGTTTAACAGAACCTCCCGCTGCAGTGCCAGGCCTTTATCTATCATGTTGATATCCCACATGGGCTTCCTGCTCGCCCACCAGAACTGGCAGCTATGCAGCGCACGGTCCAGGGAGTTCCTCGCGATATCGGCATACTCACGGCTGGCGGGATTGTCCGCTACTTCAATCGCTTTATGCGCCACCCTGATGGCCAGGTCCAGGTGTTCCCATTGCATGCTGTGCACCGTGTTGTTCTTATCCTGCCACAGCGGGTAGTAATTCCCGGCCTGGATATCTCCTGCCGAGGTGCTCCACGATGAAGGCCTGGGGCTGATCCTCTGCCCCTCGGGGAAAATATCCAGTAACTGGCTGATGGTGACTATTTTTATCTCATCGGCATCCTGTGATTTCTCGTACTCGAAAAGTTTGCGATGCTGTTCGGCCAGCGGCTTTTGCTCGAGCATCACAGCCTGATTATCTTCAGCGGGCACGAGTGTCTCGTAAACCTGTGAGAGGAAAAGCCTGTCCCAATGCTGTATATGATGGCCGAATGTCTCCGCATCCATGGCGGTTATCACATAGATATCGCCATCGCCTTGGTGCAGCTGTTTTAAATGCTCGATGAATCCCCTTCCATCCACGTCCTTAAAGCTGATCTTGTTGCTAAGGATATCATCGCGGAAAAACACGGCCAGTGATTGGCCGGCGTAGTCAACGCGGTGGATGATGTCCATGGGCCAGGCCACAGGGCAGGCGATGCCACTGACTATGATCCATTCATGCCCCGATGCGCTAACAGGCTCAGCGATGTCCCTGGAGTAACACATCTCCGGGGGGAAAAACCCCCGGGTCCGGTAAGCTTCGCCTAAATATTGACGGTTTGTATTGTGGTTGAGCATAATTTGCCGGGCTACCTCATCGCCAGGTATGAGTGGCAGGATCGGATGGTATTTACCCGAGCCGGTGAACTCGATCTGCCCCCTCTCGGCCAGCTTGCGCATACCGCTCAACACATCGCTATACCCGTAAAGCCCGAGCATCTCGCTGAGCACACCATTGATATTGAAAGTAGCCCTGGCGCGGGGATATTCGTCAAACACCTCCAGCACCGGGCGGTATGACTCATTGGCCACCTTCATCAATATCTCAGGCACCTGAGTCGGAGGCTGATAAAAGTGAAAGAGCGGCGCCCAGTAAATCATGCCGCTATTCTCCCCTCTTGCCTTGCATACTCAGCTGCACCGGCAAGCCCAGCATTCATACCCAACGCCGGCCGGACGATGCGCACAGTATTTGCTGGTAGTTTGAAAGCGTGCGCTTTCATAGATTTCCTGGCCGGCCCCAGCAGCATGGCTCCCATGCTGGAAACACCACCCCCAACTATAATCATCTGCGGATTGATGATATTTACAAGGTTTGCTAGCCCTATCCCCAGGTAATCAGCCGCTGTGTGGATTACATCAAGAGCAAGTAAGTCCCCCTTCCTGGCTGCCTTAGCCACAGTTTTGGAAGTTACACCTTCGATAACATTTCCTGCCAGCGCGCACATAATGCTTGCTTTACCGAGGGCGAGGCGTTCCCTGGCCATGCGCCCTATAGCAGTCCCCGAAGCGAGGGCCTCGAAACAGCCCCTGCGTCCGCAACTGCAAACGGGCCCGCCAATCTGTATAACCATATGACCGATCTCTGCCGCGCACCCATCGGTCCCGTTATACAGCTCCCCTCCTATAACTATGCCACCCCCTATGCCTGTGCTCACCGTTATGTAAATAAGATTATCTAAGCCCCTGCCGGCGCCGTATCTGTGTTCTCCCAGCGCGGCCGCGCTGGCATCATTCAGCAGAAACACGGGTAGATTAAACTCCCCGGCGATAAGGGAGGGCAACGGTACGTTTCGCCAGCGCGGGAGGTTGGGAGCCTCCGCCACTAGTCCCCTGTTGATATCGATGATCGCTGCAACCGCCATACCTATGCCGCCGATCTGACGTCTTTCCAGTCCCGCTTTCTCAATAGCCAAGTCGATGGCCTCGATCAGACGGTTGATCACACTGGCGGGTCCCTTACTGGCAAGCGTAAGACAGTATATCCTGGACAGCATCGCACCATCTCCATTAAAAACAGCGGCGATTATCTTGGTGCCGCCGATATCCACTGCGACAACTGGTAGTTTAGAGCGGGCCATCTGCCTGCAACTCCAGCGCTCTTTGGTAGAGGGCCTGATAGCGTAGGGCCGGCCCTTGCCAGCTAAAATCCAATTCCATCACCCTCTTTATTGCCCGCTGCCAGGCAGTTCTATTGTTGAAAGCTTCTGCCGCTTTCTTGAGTGTAAAAGACAGCGCTTTTGCGGAGAATTCCGAGAAGACAAAACCAGTTCCCCGCCCGAGATCGCTGCTCAGGTTGTGCACTGTGTCGGCCAAGCCTCCGGTATTTCGCACTACCGGCAACGTCCCGTAGCGCATGGCGATCATCTGTCCCAATCCACACGGCTCCCAGAGTGACGGCATCAGGAACAGGTCCGATCCTGCATAAACAAGGTGCGCTTTAGCATTGTCGTAGGTAACATAAGCCCTGACATTGTCCGGGTATTTGGACTCAAGCTGTAGCAGCGCCTCCTCGTAATACTCTTTCCCACGCCCCAGGAAGATGAATTGCGCCCCTGTGGATTTGATTACCTCGGGAATGGCGTTGATAATGATGTCCATGCCCTTTTGCTCATCCAATCTCGAGACCATCCCCACAAGCGGAGTCTCAACTCGCGTCTCCCAGCCCGCCATATCCCGCAGCTTGATTCTATTGATAGTCTTACCTGTCGTGTCCGCGGCATTGAAATTAGCCGCGATCAGGCGGTCACTGCCCGGATCGTATTCATCATATCCCACACCGTTGATGATGCCGAAGAGGCTATTTTTTCGGAACTCGGTGAACGCCTGCATACCGCAGCCGTATTCCGCAGTCAGTATCTCGCGGGCAAAATTTTCGCTGACGGTGTTGATTGTCTGGGACCAGAGTATGCCCTGTACCATGAAATTCCATGGTAAATCCGTTAGCCCGCCGACCTGTCCGGACCAGTACTGGACCATCCCGGACCTCTGCAACATGCGGTCATCGAAATGTCCCTGGTACTTCATATTATGGATAGTGAAAACCGTGCGGCAGTCGAAATGGCCTGCTCTCAGCAGCAGGGGAAGCAACGCAGTATGCCAGTCGTGACAGTGCACTATCTCCGGCTTCCACTCCAGGTAAGGCAGCAACTGGCTGACGCAATCGCAGAACACCCAGAATTTCTCTACCTCATCGCCTCCGTACACGCCGCCGGTTTTGGAGAAAATGGCGGTGGATAGCAGGTAGACCGGAACTCCATCGAGGACGATCTGCTCCAGTGTGACTTTCCTGTATTCCTTGAGAGAGAAAACGATCAGATCACGCATGACAGTTACAGTTTTGTGTGCTGAATAATCCACGAAGCCGTATTTCGGCACTATCACGCGGACCTCGTGCCCCATCTTTATCAACTCCCCCGGCAAAGACCTGACGACATCTGCCAGTCCACCCACTTTGGTAAGAGGGGCAATCTCAGCGGCCGCAAAAAGTATTTTCATAATCTATTGTACTCAAGGAACCTATTTTACTGCCGTTTTCAATGGCCGGGATTAATCAGACCTGGTACTTGCGCCGGTTTTTACCTTTTACAGTTTCGCCACTTTCTACTGTCTTGGCAAGGAAATCGGTGGCTTCCACCCAGGGTTCGATCTTACAATTCTTGCCGATTATTACGTCGGACGGTATTCTCGTGCCTTTGCCAATCAGTGTTATGCCCGTATTGAGGTACTCCGGCTCCTCCTTATTGGGCGTGAAATCATCCCCTGCCCCAATATAGCACCCCCGGCTGACCCAGACCTGCTTGTCTATGACGCTCTTCTCTATAACGGTATCCCGGCCGATGGTGGTGTCCTCAAAAATAATGGAGTTCTTCACGATTGCCCCTTCCTCGATAAAAACCCGGGGCGAGATGATAGATTCGATCACAGTGCCGTTGACGATAGCGCCGTTGCATATAAGGGCCCTGCTCACCTGCGCATGCGGCCCCAGCTTGACAGGCGGGTATCCCTGGGTTATGGTCCTGACCTCGTTCTCAGGGTTATAAAGGTTGAGCTCAGGTAAATCTACTATTAGGTCCATGTTTGCCTGCCAGTAGGCGTCTACAGTTCCCACATCTCGCCAATACCCGTGGAAACGGAAACCATAAACCTCGTATTTACTGATGAGGTTCGGCAGTACGTCATGCCCGAAATCGAAGCCGTCCTGTTTGCTGGCCATCTCCTCCAGTGCGTCGACGAGTACCTTTTTATTGAAGATATATATTCCCATGGAAGCCAGCCTGCTCTTGGTTGTCTTTGGTTTTTCTTCGAAATTTACGATACGTTCATTGTGGTCCAGCGTGATGATGCCGAACCGCGAGGTATCTTCCTGGGGGACCTCGTAGACAGCCACGCTCACATCGGCATGCCGGTTGCGGTGGGAGGTCAGCATCTGGTCGTAGCGCATGCTGTATATGTGGTCGGCTGATAGCACTAGTATCTCGTCGACGCGCTGGTCAACGATATAATAGAGGTTCTGATAGACGGCGTCAGCAGTTCCTTTGTACCAGGTTCTCTGCTGCCGGCTGAGGAAAGGCTGCAGCAGGACTGCTCCTCCCAATTCACGATCCATATCCCATGGCCTGCCCACCCCTATGTGCCTGGCCATCGACCGCGGATTAAACTGCGTCAATACGGCCACATTGTAGATACCAGAGTTGGCGCAATTGCTGAGTGTAAAATCGATGATACGGTATTTGCCGCCGAAAGGTACCGCCGGCTTGGCCCGTTCAGCGGCCAATATGCTCAGCCTCTCGCTTGCGCCTCCCGCCAGGATAATCGCCAGTACTCTGCTCATATCCGAGATTACCTCGTTTCCTCAACCCAATTTTAGCCAAATACTGACCAAATGTCGACAGATAGCCGTATTAATGCTTGCACATCTCAATGATCAGCAGGTCCAGTGCCAGGTCGTCTTCGTATTTGCCTGTCTTGATAGCCACATCTGTATCCAGGAGGCTATGGAAAGCACGGCGCAGCCTGGGTATGGTGAATGTCCTGGCCTGCCGCAAAGTCTTCTCCAGAGGATACCTTGGATGCAGCCCCAAATTTTCTCGTATCTCCTGCTGGTTTCCGTTGCTCAACTCTTTAACCCTGAGGATGATTACAAGCTGTCGCTCGATCATGGTTAGTATCTGCTGAGGGGCTGTCCCATATTTAAGCATGCGGTGTAGCATGAATTGAGCATCTTTGATCCTCCCCTCAAGCACTGCATCAACCAGTGCAAAGATGCTTTCCTCGCGCGCAAAGCTGGATATCTCCCTGACATCCATGTCACTGATCTCATGTCCCTCGCAGTAGGTCATCAGCTTGTTGAGCTCACCACTAAGCGACCATAAATCGCCCCCCATGTAGTCGGCCAGCAGAGAAACTGCACCTGCCGAGATTTTACCCCTGCTTTTAACCGTGTAATCCCTGATCCAGGCCGCCAGTTCCTTTCCCTTTATCTCGTTCAATGGGAACACCCGGTCGGCCGCAGAGGCCAATGGCTTAAGGAGCTGGTTGACGGCTTTTGGATCAAGGTCGGCATCGAAGAGCACCAGGACTGTTGTCTGCGGCATCAATTTGATGTATTCAGGTATATTTCGCCATTCTTTCAGCGCCTGGCCGGCCTCCTCTCCACCACCACTGTTGGATCTCACCTGTCTGTCATCCGGCTGGAAACGCCTCAGCAACCCTTCCACAATCACCAGTCTGCTGGAAGCCATAAAAGGGACAACGCTGCACACATCGGTCAGCCCCCTGATCAATAGTCTGCGTCCTTCCAGTACAGTGGTATTCACTGCCACCATGTCCGGGTCGCCCAGGCCTGCCTTTATCTCGTTCAACGCCTGGTGGCAGCGGTAGCTGTCGTTGCCATATATTATGTAAAACATTTCCCTCCGCTTACACTATAAACTAAATCAAATCTGCTTGCCATATCAGTTAATAATTGTATAATAATGGGCAGAAATACAGTACCGGTAATTGTGGAAACGCGGAGGTAATATGCTGGTTAAGAAATTGCTGGGAAAGGAAGTTATCGGTTCGCACGGGGATAAGATAGGCAAAATTGCCGATCTGGATATCGATATCGTTTCGGGAATCGTTAATTATGCGGTGATAAACGCTGGTATCAGCGCGAAATACAAGATCAAACTTGATGATATCGTAACTGTGGGAGATACAATCATCCTCAGGTTGTCCAGCTCTGACCTGAAAAAAAACTTAAAGAAGTAGCGGCTAAAAGCGGGAAACCGGCTCATACAGTTAACGGATTAGCCCCTGATCCGTTAACTGATTATCATTTATTAGGTATCTTCTTCATCCGGAGGAATATCTTGCTGACCGAAAAAACCATAACCGACCTACTCGCCGATGTACTTGTCCCCGGCATACAGCGTAACCTGGCAGACATGAACCTTCTGCAGGGAGTTGAGCTGGCCGGCAATAACCTGAAGATTACAGTGGCCTCCACTGCCCTCGACGAGAATGCCCAAAACTGGATACTTGAAAAATGTACCGGCGTTGTCAAAGACCTGGACGGTAGCCTGCAAACCGAGATCGCCTTTATCGAGAAGAGGCCGGCCGAGATCAACCACGTCGGGAATGTGATAGCCGTGATGAGCGGCAAGGGCGGCGTCGGTAAGTCACTTGTTGCCGCCCTGACCGCCATACTGCTGAGGTCCCACGGATTCAATGTCGGTATACTCGATGCTGACATAACCGGTCCCAGCATTCCAAGGATGTTCGGCTTAACAGCCCGACCCCGCGGCAGTGAAAGCGGCATTTTGCCTGTACCATCTGCACGCGGTATCGAGATCATTTCCATCAACCTCTTCCTGCCTGATGAGGAAGATGCGGTAATCTGGAGGGGGCCGCTCATCGGCAGGGCTATCACACAGTTCTGGGAGGACGTCCTATGGGGCAAGCTGGATTTTATGGTGGTTGACCTCCCGCCGGGAACGGCTGACGCGCCCCTGACAGCACTGCAGGTGCTACCGGTCAACGGCATCATAATCGTTTTCACTCCGCAGGACCTAACCACTATGATAGTAAAAAAGGCTGTCAAGATGGCCAATCAAATGGACAAAAAGGTGTTAGGCGTGGTCGAGAACATGAGCTATCTGTACGTGCCTGAGCTCAAGAAAAACGTTGAGATCTTCGGCAAGAGCCGGGGCGAGGAGATGGCAAAAGCGATCGGGGCGCCCCTGTTGGCCAGGATACCCCTCGACCCGGGGCTTGCCGCTCTCTGTGATGAGGGGCACATCGAGCGGTACAGCTCTGATGTGTTGAAATCCCTGGGAGACGGGCTGTTGAAAAATTTTCCTGGCAATGCCTGACACTTCCTTTTCCTTGATTTTAAACGTCTGAAAATATATACTTTTTAAGCGATTTCACAAAAACAATAGGCGCCATTTCAGTTTAATACCACCTTGCGGTTTTACGCCCGGAGGATACTATGACATTTGACCCTTTCGCTGAGCAGGAGGAAGATCTCGAGATCTCAATGGACCTCGAGATGATACGCAATGACCTGGTGGCCGAGCTCAAATCTATAAACGATTATGAAGCACAGGTTGAGATGATCGACAATGAAGACGCTGCGGACACAATCGAGCAGATACTCGAAGATAAAAAAGGTCATGTAGCCCGGCTTATTAAGCTGATGAGGTTGCTTGACCCTGTCCAGGCGGAAAAATTGAATAACGAGTTAAGGTAGAGAAAAATGGCACATAAACCAAAGCTAAAAGCAGCAAAAAAGAACCGCGGCAAGACCAAGAGCAGCAAGCGCAACGTAGTTAAAAAGATTACTGCGTAGCTCTTATTGGAGACTCCGGCTTGAAGGTACTGGTTATCGGCAACGGGGCACGCGAGCATACCCTCGTATGGAAAATTGCCCGGAGCCCCCGCGTCGACAACATATATGCCGTGCCGGGCAATGCCGGCACAGGCAGCCTGGCCAACAACCTGGATATACCTTTAAACGATATCTCATCAATAGTCAGAAAGGCCGGGGAATTGGGTATCGGCTTGGCGGTGGTGGGTCCTGAGGCTCCCCTGGCAGCGGGGATCGCAGATCTTTTCAACCAGGCCGGCATAGCCGTTTTCGGCCCGTCCAGAGCTGCCGCGCGCCTCGAATCGAGTAAAGCTTTTGCCCGCGACGTCATGCAAAGAAATGACGTGCCCTGCGCCGCCGGCAAGACCTTTACCAGCTACATCGAGGCTAAAAAGTATATCGAAAACCATGATCTCCCCATCGTTATCAAGGCTGACGGACTGGCTGCAGGCAAGGGAGTAACGGTGGCAACAACTGCAGATGAAGCGCTTGGCGCACTCCATTCAATAATGAAAGACAGGGCTTTCGGAACTGCCGGGGATAGGGTGGTTATCGAGGAATGTCTGCTCGGCAAAGAAGTGAGCCTACTGGCCTTTACAGACGGTGAAAACGTGGTACCCATGGTCCCGGCCTGCGATTACAAGAGAGTCCTCGATGGCGATCAAGGTCCCAATACCGGCGGTATGGGCAGCTATAGCCCCCCCGGCTTTTTCGATCAGGAAATGACCGGCCAGGTCCTGAAAAAGATTATTCGGCCTGTCATTACTGCCATGGCCAAAGAGGGATCGCCTTATAGAGGGGTGCTCTATACGGGGCTGATCATTACACAGCAGGGTCCGAAAGTGCTCGAGTTTAATGCCCGCTTCGGCGATCCGGAAACACAGGTGACGCTGCCCAGGCTGGAGTCCGACCTGGTAGAGATCATGCTGTCGGTAATAGAGGGCAAACTCGACCGGGTGAAGATCGACTGGGGCAGCGATGCATGTGTGGGTGTGGTTATGTCGTCGGGGGGATACCCGGGCAGCTACCGCACGGGATTCCCTATCAACATTTCCGACAGATTGGAAAAAGATATCAATATATTTTACGCGGGCGCCGGCAAGCGCGGGGACGGCAGCATCGTCACCAGTGGCGGCCGGGTACTGACGGTAACGGCCAAAGGCCGCACCATGAAGGAGGCCAGGGATAGAGTATATCGCAACATGCCGCATATCGATTTTGAGGGTTGCCACTTCCGCAGGGATATTGCAGCACGGGAGGTGAGTTGATGGCGCTGGTTGGTATCGTAATAGGGAGCAAGACCGATGAGGCATTCATCAAGCCTGCCCTCGATGTATTCAATGAGTTCAAGATCGAGTATGAAATAGCTATATTGTCGGCCCACCGCAAGCCGGATAAGGTGCGCCAATATGCCCTTGAAGCGGATTCAAAAGGCTACGCAGTAATAATTGCCGCAGCGGGCAGCGCAGCCCACCTGCCCGGGGTTATCGCTTCGTGGACAACCCTGCCGGTAATCGGAGTGCCTTTGCCCACCAGCGATTTGAAGGGTGTGGACTCGCTATATTCTATCGTGCAAATGCCGGGCGGTGTGCCTGTTGCCTGCACGGGCATAGGCGCGGCCGGCGTTAAAAATGCGGCGCTGCTGGCCGTCCAGGTTCTGGGTATAAAATACAACGATATAAAGAGAGCTTTTGCAGAATACAAACGCAGGCTGGCTGAGACGTAAGGCAGGTAAATTATGATTGAACGCTATTCACGCCCAAAAATGAAAAAGGTCTGGTCGGACAAAAACAAGTTCGACAAATGGCTGCAGGTTGAGATCGCCGTTTGCGAGGCCTGGGCCGATGCCGGACGCATACCCAAATCAGCCTTACAAACTATACGGAAGGCCAGCGTAGACTTCCAACGCATGGAAGAGATACTTAAGGTCACCCACCATGATGTAACCGCTTTCCTCAATGCCGTGGGGGAAACGGTGGGTGAGGATTCACGCTATATTCACCTCGGCCTGACTTCATCGGATATCATAGACACGGCGCAGGCCCTGCAGCTTCGTGAGGCCGTTGACCTGCTGCTTGAGGACGTGGACGCACTGATCAAGGTGCTTGAGGATAGGGCTGTTGCCAACAAGGACACAATCATGGTGGGGCGGACGCATGGAGTGCACGCTGAGCCTATCACATTCGGGCTCAAAATGGCCCTGTGGGCGCAGGAAATGAAGCGTAATTATGCCAGGCTGGAAGAGGCAAAAAAATGCATCAGCGTTGGCAAGATATCCGGGGCAGTAGGTACTTATGCTACCGTATCACCCGATATCGAATCCAAAGCCTGCGCCTCGCTCGGGCTGGCCTGTGCCCCTACCTCGAACCAGGTGATCCAGCGTGATCGCCACGCCCAGTTTATAACGACGCTTGCTATCACGGCTGGCTCGCTCGATAAATTTGCCACCGAGATCAGGGCCCTGCAGAGGACAGAGATACTGGAGGCAGAGGAACCTTTTTCAAAGGGACAGACGGGTTCATCCGCCATGCCGCATAAGCGTAATCCGGAGCTTTGCGAGAGGGTTTGCGGCCTGGCGCGTTTGATCAGGGGCTATTCTATTACCGCACTGGAGAATATGGCGCTCTGGCATGAGCGCGACATCAGCCACTCATCCAACGAGCGCGTGATCCTGCCGGATGCCTGCCTTGCCCTTGACTATATTTTAAGTCTATTCACCGGCGTCATGAACGGTCTACAGGTATATCCGGACAATATGAAGCGCAACCTTGAGATAACACAAGGGCTGGTATTTTCACAGAGTGTCATGCTTGCGCTTGTCAACAAGGGGCTCAGCCGGCAGAAAGCCTATGAGCTGACACAACGCAATGCCATGGAAGCATGGAAAACCAGGACCCCCTTCCTGAAATTATTGAAGTCAGATCCCGATATTTCAGAACACCTCAATGCCAAGGAACTGGACACCTTATTCGATTACCGGCGCTTCCTCAAGCATACAGATACAGTGTTTGAGCGTTTGGGTCTACTCAAGAAATCGCGTAAGACACAGATTAAGAGATAGGAGTTACGACTTGGACATTTTATTTGACAGCTCACTACGGCTACCGTTATATGGGAAAGGCAAGGTCAGGGACACCTACCAGGTAGGGGATAAACTCTTGATCCTGGCCACTGACCGCATCTCCGCCTTCGATTTCGTACTTCCCAGCGGCATACCCGACAAGGGGATAGTGCTCAACCAGATCTCGGCTTTCTGGTTTGGAAAAACCTATCATCTGATGCACAACCATATGGTTGAATCGGTTGAAAGCCGAAGGGCCCTGCTGAAGTATTCCCCCTGGAAGAGACCACTGCCCGAACTGCTGCTCGGACGCTCCATGGTTGTTTTGAAAGCGGAGCGCGTGCCGGTAGAGTGCGTTGTCCGCGGGTACCTTGCCGGTTCGGCCTGGGCTGAGTATAAGAAAAAGGGAACTATCAACGGGCGAAAGGCCCCTAAGGGGCTGGAGGAGAGTGAGGAATTGCCCGAACCTATATTCACACCCACTACCAAGGCAGCTGTTGGCCATGACCTTCCCCTGACTCCCGGAGAGCTCATCGACCTGGTGGGAGAGAAGACCGCCCGTAAAATCGAAGCGAAGAGTCTGGCGCTTTACAATTTCGCACGCTCCTACGCCAATGAGCGCGGCATCATCATAGCAGATACCAAATTCGAATTCGGTATCCACGATAAGGAGCTTATCCTAATTGACGAGGCTTTTACACCCGATTCAAGCAGGTTCTGGGATGCCAGCCAGTACGAGCCGGGACAATCCCAGCCGAGCTTCGATAAGCAGCCGGTCAGGGACTGGCTGATCGCTTCTGGCTGGAACAAGAAGGCACCCGCGCCGGCCCTTCCGGCAGACGTGATTGAAGCCACGGCTGAGCGTTATCGCGAGGCCTACTCACTGCTGACGGGGAGGAAGTTGAAAAATGTATTTATCTAAAGTCTATATAACGCTCAAACCGACTGTGAACGATCCGCAGGGCCTGACCATCAAAGGCGCTCTTCACACGCTCGGTTTCAATAACGTCGAGGAGGTCAGGGCCGGCAAATACATCGAGATCAGGATTGCAGCCAGCAACTTGGAGAACGCAAGGGCTGAATTGCAGGATATGTGTAAAAAACTGCTGGCCAATCCGGTCATTGAAAACTTCCGTTTCGACCTGGAGGAGGTCAGGCCGGCCTGAGCTTCAGGGTACGCTGTATTTTATCTTCAATACTGCCCCATCCAGGCAGATCATATCAGCCTTGCTGTCCCAGTTGGTCGATGTAAAGAAACCCAGCCTGAACTGGCATCTTCCCTGTGCGCTGGACATGAGCTTCTGTACTATGTTTTCCCCAAGGTCATCCAGAGTCACATCCACCAGCAGCGGAGCCCCGCTCTGCAGATCTATAAGCTTCAGGCTTCCTACCATGGGCGACGAAGCCTCGTAGGCTATCCTTCCCAGACTGCCTGACGAGCCGTACTGGTACTGATATATCTCAAGAGCACCCATATTGCCCCACGTGGTGCTGCTGTACGTGGGATTCCCCATAGTCGAGTATCCCGTGAGATCGAGCACGGCCTCGTTGACTACTGCAACGGGGGGCAACGTCGTCAGATCGAAGCTTAAGAATGCACGACTGGCCTGGTTCGCGGGATTATCCCCCGCACAGACAATAGACGATTGGGCATAATTCGCGCCACTTTTAACCAGCGAACCGCTCTCGTTTGGCACTATATTTAATATTGCGATCCGCTCCCCAACCTGCTGCACGGGCGGGCTGCCCGCAACCGTTACTGTTACGGTCGCCGTACTGCTCCCCGCTGGATTCACCGCTGTCAATGTATAACTTGTGGTCGCGGATGGAGTGATGGATTGAGTGCCGCTCAGGGATACGGGGCCGACCCCGTTATCTATAACGACTGTCTGGGCGTCCGTCACAAGCCATCCCAGTGCAGCGTTCTGGCCCGCAACCACTATTGCGGGATTCACCGCAAAGATTGTCACAACAGGTTTTACTCCCGCCGGGGCGGCCGAAGGTGCGGGAGCAGGTAGATAGATACACCCTGTAATTAATATAAATGCCAGCGATAAAGATATCAGTAGTTTTCTCATGATGGATCCTCCTGGAATTGAGTATTCCGCGTCATAAGGGATAACGAAAAAAATGCCTCCCGAGTTTAGCTGTCGTAGGCGGTTTGACCTGACTACGGTATCACGTAGCGGACGATCAACTTGGCGTTGCCGGCGCTGATATCGATGTAATTGGCGCTGCTTACTTCGGTGTAAGCACCCGTATACCTCTGAAAGGTATAGTCAGCCCGGCTGTAATAATAGTACTTCTCGAATTGCAGGCGTATCTGGTAGCGACTGCTGCCCGCATCCAATTGTTTCTGCAGGGTGATGACGAAATCCGGCGAGGTAAACGGTATACTCGGCATCATGGTGGCCACGAAATTGTAGTTCCAACTGTACAGGTAGCCTGCTGGCACGATAATCATGTAGTCACTTGGTCTTAGAGAGCTTCCATACTGCTGATTATACATATTGAGCGCCCCCTGCCAGGGGAATGGTGAATTGACCACAAAAGATTTGGAGGCATCAAGGTCCACGCCCTTGATAATGGCATCACGCGGGATGGCAGATATATCGAAGCTCAGAAAGCCCTGCATTGGTATCTGAAGTTCATTCTGTCCAACCATGACCTCGTCGTGGACGACTTTGTCCTTCCTGACTGTGCCATCCTCGGCTGCGATCGAATACAAAGTGGTCGTATATACATGCAGCGGTGTCACCAGGATACTGGTGCTGGCTGTTATCATTCCCTCGTCATTCCTGGCATAGATGGTGTAAATCGTGTCCTTCATTGGCTGTACCGCCCGGCTACCGGACATGGATACATCGCCGATGCCGGGATCTATGCGCACGCTACCGTACCCGGTTACGTCCCAGGTCAGCGTGGACCAATCACCTACTTTTATCTCGGGCGGGGTAGCCGTAAATACGCTGATCGACATCTTCTCCGGGCCCCCGGGAATGAGCACAGTGACATTGGCACCGACCTCGTCGGACCAATTGCCGTAATTGTCCTGCGCCTTGAACCAGATCGTGTGCTGACCTGCAGTCAAAGAGTCGGTCTCAAAGGAGGCAAGCTGGCTTAAATTCCCATTGACGCTGGAACGCCAGTTGTAGCCGACAATCTGGCCGCTGGATGAAATCGCATGCCCCGAGAATGTTACCTTTTCACCAACGTAAATCTGAGGGGACGAAACAGAATCGATATAGGCAAGAGGAGCCAATTTGGTATTTACTGTCGGTCTCACACATCCCGTAACCAGTACAACCAACATCAGGATGGCTATAGCCGCCTTTCTCAAATTGACACCTCCGTGTATGTGGTATTTCTCACAATCTAACATTGTATTCGTGGCTTGTCAATATAATTATTCATGGATTTTTGGCCCTGACATACTGCATTACCCTGTCCAGTGTTTCCCCCGCCTTGCCCTCAATGCGGACCGTTGCCCTGGAATCCATAGGCGTGGAGCCGATGTTGATGATAACGATTTTAGCCCCTGCCTGGTGCGCATATTCCGGTATGTAGGCTGCAGGGTATACAACCAGTGTTGAACCTACCACTATGCAAAGGTCACACTGATTGGCCCGACGGGAGGCCTCGCTCAGCACGGCCTGCGGTAACATCTCTCCGAAATATACGGCGTCGGGCTTGAGTATGCCTTTGCAGGCCTCGCACTCGGGCAATTCTTCTTTGGCCAGACGTGCGATTATCTCGGCCGTGGGATAACGCTTGTGGCAGCCAAGACAGCGGACGTACTGCATATTGCCGTGCAGTTCGAAAACTTTCTCGTCGGGCACACCCGCCAACTGGTGTAAATTGTCGATGTTCTGCGTTACCACGCAGTCAAGCTTGCCCATTTTTTCCAGCTCTGCTACAGCGTAATGGGCTGCATTTGGCCTCACATCCTTGATCAGCCCACCTTCAGACAAGAGCTTCCACTGCAACTTCCTGACTTCCGGCCGGGCGACGAACCTCTGGATGGTGAAATCCTCGGGGTCCATCTTTGTCCAGATGCCGTCCTCGCCACGGAAATCCGGTATGCCGGACTCGGTGCTGATTCCCGCCCCGCTGAAAACCATACACCGTTTCGAATTAATAATAAGCTCTGCAACCTGTTCAGCCAGTTGCTCGATGTCATTGCCTCCCATTGTTCAAATCCCTGCGATATCTTGCTTTTCCGGTATAAATACGCTCATTAATTATACATGGTTTGGTCTCTTTGATATATTAATATAGCTTAATCATGCCCGACATCGTCAACTATTTAGAAAACAACTTAACTACCAGCTTCATCGGCAAAGAGCTGCATTACCTGGCGATCACCTCTTCGACACAGGACGTAGCCAGGGAGATGGCCGAACGCGGAGCGCCGGAGGGCACGGCCGTCATAGCCGGGGTGCAGCAATCTGGCCGTGGCAGGCTGGGTAGGTCCTGGTTGTCCCCGGAGGGCGGGCTGGCAACATCTATAATCCTGCGTCCTGCTATGTCAGCGGTTCATCTCCTGCCGGCCATCTCCGCCCTGGCAGTTTTCCACACGATTAAGGGGCTGGGAATCAAGGCCAGTATCAAGTGGCCCAATGATATTCTTGTCTGTGGCCGCAAGGTATGCGGCATACTGATCGAGCATGGGCTGAAAAACGGTGCAGTCGGTTACAGCATAATAGGCATCGGTATCAATATTAATTTCGATACCGGATTGTATCCTGAGATAGCCGATCTCTCAACCAGCCTCTCGGTGCAACTGGGCCACGAACTGCCTGTGGGCCAGGTGGCGTTGTGCCTGTACACGAAAATGGAGGACCTTTACCTCAAGTCTGCACAACCGGAGATAATACTGAGCGAATGGGCAGCCAACATGGATACCATGGGCCGACGCGTGAAGGTTCAATCGAGCAATAGTACCATCGAGGGTATAGCCGAAGCCATCACCGGGTCAGGCCACCTGGTATTGCGCCTGGATGACGGCTCCGTACAGGAGATCGTGGCGGGCGATGTATCACTCATCCCCGGCAACGATTAATAATAAGGGCGGCTGTGAAGCCGCCCTTATTTCATAGTATTGTTTCCTTATCAGGCGCCCAGCTTTTTTTGCTCCCCATCTTGCTTTTGCAATATGGGCAGAATCAGGTCGATGGGCAGGGGGAATACCACCGTATTGGTGCGATCTGAAGATATGGTCACCAGCGTCTGCAGGTAGCGCAACTGCAGGGCCATGGGCTCCCTGGAGATTATGCGGGCAGCTTCAGCCAGCTTCTCTGCCGCCTGTGCCTCGCCCTCGGCAGCTATGATCTTGGCCCGCCTTCCCCTCTCGGCTTCTGCCTGTGCAGCCATGATTTTCTGCATATTGTCGGGCAGCTGAACATCGCGCACCTCGACCATGCTGACCTTGATACCCCACGGCTCGGTCCCCTCATCGATCATAGCCTGGAGCTTGGCATTGACCTTGTCCCTGTGCCCCAGCAGCTCTTCAAGGTCACTCTGCCCCACCACGTTGCGCAAAGTGGTCTGGCAAAGCAGCGCGGTTGCCCTGATGTACTGCTCAACGTTGAGAATCGCCGATTCAGGCTTCATGACACGGAAATATACCACGGCATCTACCTTAACCGTCACGGTGTCCATGGTGATGCATTCCTGCTGAGTCACGTCCATGGTCACGACGCGCAGCTCGACTTTAACCATGCGCTCGATAAAAGGTATGAGCAGGATAAGTCCCGGCCCCCTTACGCCCACGTACCTGCCCAGCCGGAAGACCACTCCCCTTTCATACTCGTTGACTATCCTGACGGATGCAAAGAGCATTATCAAAACAAAAATCGCCAGTACTATTAATCCCGCAAACTGCATGACTGCCTCCTTACTTTTTCTTTGTTACAAATAGTCTAAGGTTGTCCACCTTCTGTATTTTCACCTCTTCCCCTGGCTGCGCCTGTCCTTCATCCAGTTCAGCCTTCCACAGCTCTCCCTCTACCAGCACCATACCCTTGGGCTGGAGAGCAGTTTTAACCTCGGCCACCTGCCCGATCATGCCCTCCCTGCCGGTGGTCACTTTCCTTTTCTGCCCTCTGACGGCAGCCCAGACCAGGAAAGCCACAAAGCCGGCCAGGAAAATGGCAACGAATACGATGAGACTTTTATCGAACTGCATGGATGCCTCGCTTTCACTGAAAAGAATAAGAGAACCTATTACCAGTGATACTATTCCGCCTGCGGTCAGTATACCATAGGCAGGTACAAAAATCTCAGTTACGAAGAGTCCGAAAGCGAGCAGTATGAGCAGCAGTCCAGCCCAGTACGCGTTCAGCACGCCCAGCGAGTAGAATGCCAGGAAAAGGCATATGCCGCCTACCACACCGGGGAAGATGAGCCCCGGATTGGATATCTCGGTAATCAACCCGATGGAAGCCAGCGTCAGTAATATATATGCCACGTTGGGATGTGTAATAACCTGCAGTATCTTCTCCGCCAGTGTCATATCGCTTTTACTGACCTCGGCCCCCTCCGTATCGATGGTGACCTCTCTGCCGTCCGCCAGCGTCACTTTCCGCCCGTTGATCTGCGTTATAACGCTGTCCAAATCATCGGCCTGGAAATCGATCAGTTTTTTCTCAAAAGCTTCTGAAGCAGTGAATGACTTACTCTCCCTGACAGCGGCCTCAACCAGGGAGGGGTCACGCCCGCGTTTCTCAGCAATGCTCGCTATCCAGGCTGCCGAGTATTCAGTCGCCTTCTTTTGAACATCTTCGGGCATCTGCTCCCCCACGCTCACCGGGTGGGCGGCTCCCAGGCTGGTGGCCGGAGCCATGGCAGAGAGGTGAGCAGACACGGTGATAAAGGTGCCCGCCGAAGCGGCCCAGGCGCCGTGAGGAGATACGTATACCACCACCGGTACCTTTGCGTTCATGATACGCTTGACTATTTTTTCGGTGGAATCCAATAGACCGCCGGGGGTGTCCAGGGTGATGATGCAGACGGTAGCACCATTGTCCTCAGCCTCACCTATGCCGCGGCTGATATAGTCGGCTACTACGGGTACGATATTGCCCTTAACCTCCAGGACGCGAACATTCCCTGCCTCAGGGCTGGTATTGCAGCCAGCTATGGAAAGCGCCAGGCCTGCCAGAAACATTGAGATGTAAAGAATCCTGAAGGTCTTCCCCGTATTCATATTTATATTGTATACCAGAAGCAGCAAGAAGACAGTAATTGAAGCTGTGATACCATTGGTGTAGAATTATCCCGCTTCATAAAAAGGATAAACAACTATGGAAAGTCAGAGATGTAAAGGGGCCCGCGACCTGCTGCCGGACGATATGGAGCGTTTCCGTCATGTCGAGGATGCCTTCCGTAGCTCGTGTTTGAACTGGGGCTATCGCGAGATCAGGACGCCCACGCTCGAATATATTCACCTCTTTACAGCGGCTGGGACACTGACGCCCGCCATGCTGGGCCGGGTCTACTCCTTCCTGGACTGGGACGGCTGGGGTGGAGAGCGCGTCGTTTTGCGCCCCGACGGGACCATACCGGCCGCCCGTCTCTACAGCGAGAACCTTTCAGGCCAAAAGGTAGCCCGCCTGTACTATGTAACCAACGTCTTCGCATTTGAGGAAACAGGCCGTGAGAACCGCGAGAAATGGCAGTGCGGTGTGGAGCTATTAGGCGATTGTGACCGTGCCTCGGATGCTGAGGTTATCGCTCTGGCGCTAGAAATAGCGGATTCAATGGGGTTGACTCAACCTGAGCTCAAGCTGTCTCATGCTGGAATTTTGAAAGCTCTCATCGGGGAACTCAGGTTGGACGGGGACAGCAAGGAAGCTCTGCTCGATGACATACTCGAGGGCAACTGGCAGGCCTTTGCCGGCGTCAAGAGTAAGAACAGGGAAGTGGTCAAGGCTATTGCGACCCTTATCAAATTAAAGGGAAAATCAAGCGGTTTCCTGGCCAACCTCAAGGCTATGCCTGCCATATCCAGTAATGTGAGTAAGGAGATCGACCGCTTCTCCGAAGTTACTTCACTGCTGGATACCATGGGGATCAGCTACTCTATCGACTTTACGTCCATCAGGGGCTTCGAATATTATACAGGCCTGTGCTTCAAGATAACGTCGGGGGGCGACAGGATATGCAGCGGGGGCAGATACGACAACCTGATAGGCCTGGTGGGCGGTAGGGATATACCTGCTTGCGGCTTTGCCTTCTACATGGATACCGTCACAGCTATGGTTAAACCATGGTCGCAGCAAAAGGCCGAGAAGACCGTATCGGTTAAAGCGGCAGGGAAGTCAGCTTCCGCGGTGAAAACCGCATTTGAAGTGGCGGCAGCCATGCGCAAGGTTGGGCTGATTGCGGAACTCGATTTCCGCGGCAGCCAGCTCGAAGCACGCTGGACCGTTGCGATCAGCGCGCGTCCCATCATGTTCACCATCAAAGATAACAATACGAAATCCCGGAAGATGGTGTATACCATTAGCGACGTTATAAATGTCATCGGGGGTTTCAGCAAGCTTGTCAAATAACGCGGCAGTCGAAACACGCCTGGCCTTGCCCAAGGGTAAAATGCTGACACGCACCGCCTTATTCCTCAAGTCCATAGGCCTGGGCTTCGATGACTATAATTCCGGGACCCGTATCTACCGCATGAAGTCTCAGGCCATGCCCGGACTGTATGCCAAGATGCTCAATGAGCGGGATATACCCGTCCAGGTCGCCGTAGGCAACTATGACTTCGGCATCTGCAGTTCAGACTGGATGCAGGAACTGCTGGCCCGGTACCCGGCCAGCCGTGTCATCAAAATTGCCGACCTCGGATACGACATCTCCAGCATTTACTTAGCCTGCTCTACTTCCTCGGACATATCCACGCAGGCCATGACCAACAGCGCCGTCGCCTGGCGCATAGTGACCGAATACCCGGCCCTGGCGGAGGCAGCCGCATACAAGTTGCGGCTGAAGAGGTACCGCATCTTCCCCTGCTGGGGTTCGACCGAAGCCTACCCGCCCGAGAACGCTGATTTCTCGGTCCTGCGCGTCAGGGACGAGGACACACTGTACAGCCTGAACTTGAGGCCGGTTAGAAAGATATGCGATAGCAACGCCTGCATCATCGCCAACAGCAATAGTCTCCAGGGCAGCGACTTCAGCTCCCTTCTTGAACGCTTTGCATCGTCTGCCACCATGAAAGATAAACCCTGGCGGGCACAGGAAAAAGTGGCTGCCGTAATAAACAACGACCTGACCGGCAGTAGCCGCATGGGTAATGTCTGGCTGGCGCTGGCCGACGGCCACCAGCAGGTACATACCGCGGCTTTCATGGAAAAGACGGGTGTACAGCTTGAAGGATACTCAAAAAATGATTTAAGGCGCCGTCCTTCCTGCAATATCGACTGGCTCAGCATCAAGGTTATCCGCCCGCAGGATATGCCCCAACAGGTCGCCAACGGGAATTTTGACCTGGCCATCACCGGGCGGGATTGGCTGCTGGATCACCTCTACAAGTTCCCATCCAGCCCCGTAGCCGAACTGGTTAACCTTGGCTTCGGCTGGGTACGCGTTGTAGCTGTAGTCAGCGAAGATGTGCCAGCAGATACTATCGGCGATCTCCGAGGCCTCATAGCAGAGGGCAGGATGGTACCCCTGCGCATAGCCACGGAATACATCAACATAGCCGATAAGTACATGCGCGACAAACATATCGCCCGTTACCGTGTTATACCCACCTGGGGAGCGACCGAGGTCTACCTGCCCGAGGACGCCGATATGCTGATCGAGAATACAGAGACAGGTCAGACCCTGTCCCGGCACAAGCTCAAGATCATAGATACGCTCTTCGAGTCGACGGCCTGTCTGATAGGCAACAGGATCAGCCTGGAAGCGCCGGGTAAAAAAGATAAAATTGAGAAACTGGTCAGGATATTCCGGGAGGCGGTAAGCAAGAAATGAAGGTGATAAGGGATTACCAACAGGCTAAGGAAGCCCTGAGCCGCAGCATTCAGTACGATCCTGGCAGTAAAGTAGAAACTGCCGTGCGTGAGATACTTGAAGGTATCAAGAAAGGCGGGGATAAAGCCCTGGTTGCCTACACCGAGCGCTTCGATGGGGCCAGATTGAGATCCCTTGAGGTCACGCCACGGGAGATGGCTGCCGCCCGCAGATTGGCGGACCCGCAATTGATGAAAGCGCTCAAATTCGCAGCGGCACGCGTGGAGAGATTCCATAAAACCTGTATGCAGAAATACGGCCACGGTTTCCTTAAAGACGGGCTGGGACAGCAGGTGCTACCCCTCGAGCGTGTGGGGTTGTACATCCCCGGAGGGACTGCCTCATATCCCTCCACAGTCCTCATGACTGCCATCCCCGCACGGGTGGCCGGCGTAAAAGAGATAATTATGGCCACGCCCTGCAGCAGGGACGGAAAAGTGCCGGCCAATACCCTGGCCGCGGCCGGTATCGCCGGTGTCGACCGGATATTCAAGATCGGTGGTGCACAGGCTGTGGCAGCCATGGCTTTCGGCACCGAGTCGGTGCCGCGTGTAGACAAGGTTTGCGGGCCCGGCAATATTTACGTCATGACCGCCAAGAAGCTGGTCTACGGTCTGGTGGATGTCGATGCCCTGCAGGGACCCAGCGAGATCATGCTGATAGCCGACGGCTCTGCCGATCCCTCTTTCTGCGCAGCTGACATGGTGGCACAGTCGGAGCATGACGCCGCCGCCTCGTCAATTTTTGTGACCACCTCGGAAGGACTGGCTATCGAAGTTCAGGCAGAACTTAAGCGACAGCTTGCCGCACTGAAAAGGAATGCTATCGCCGCCCGTGCGCTGCAGGCAAACGGTTTGATAGTCATCGTGAAAACGCTCGAGCAGGCTATTGAACTGGCCAACCTTTATGCACCCGAGCACCTCTCGCTCTTGGTAAGAAATGCGGAGCGGTATATTGAACGAATCCGCAACGCCGGCTGCATCTGCGCCGGGTATTATTCGCCGGTGGTCCTGGGCGATTACGTTGCCGGCCCCAGCCATGCACTGCCCACAGGGGGCAGCGCCCGCTTCAGCTCGCCGCTGACCGTGCAGGATTTCCTCAAAATAAACAGCATCATCGCCCTTGACGACAGCGCCATCAGGACGCTTGGACCGGTGGCTGCGTTAATGGCGGATAACGAGGGACTGACCGGTCATGCCAATGCCGTCAGGATCAGGCTGGACAAGCGAAAAAACAAGTAGAGCATCATAATAGTCTAGTGTTGTGTGACAGATGATCAGGGTACATCGCGGCAATTTCCTGTACACGCTGAACAAAATTCGGCAAAGCCTGTTTGCCTATCTCGAATCCGAACTGGCCAAGCAGGGTATCCGCGGCATCGCTCCTTCTCACGGCGACATCCTCCATATACTGTACAAAAAGGGTACCCTCCACCTGCGCGATTTGACCGAACTGTCGCTCAAAGACAAATCCACTATAACAGCGGTCATCAGCCGTCTCGAGGAGAACGGCTACGTAACCAGGGTAAGGGATAACCACGATAAGAGACTGGTAAATATCCAGTTCACCGCAAAGGCCAGGACAATCAAGCCGGCCTTAGAGCAGATATCCGAGAAGATGAATTCACAGCTATTCGAGGGATTAAGCGAGGACGAAAAAATCACGCTCTTTAACCTCATGGCCAAAGTCAGCCATAACGCCAAGAAATTGTAGCTCTCCGTATCAAATGCCCCGCGTCATGATTGTTTACATAGCCCGCTAACCATGTTAATATAGTTTTATACAAAACCATTTACCGTATTCGTGGAGGAGATTCAAATGAGCGCCGATTATGAGATCATAGATGTCTGGATGCAGCACCCCACCATGAAGTTCGGCAACCACCAGATGTTCGATTCGCTGAGGAGGTGGACCGGGCAGGAGAGACTCCTGTCTGAGTTACCGCTTGAGTTCACTATAAGCATGATGGACCAGGCCCATGTCTCCAGGAGCCTGATCTGTGCATGGTGGAGCCCGACAGGGCCTCTCATCTCCAACGACGAAGTGGCGGCTCATGTTCAGAAATACCCCGACAGGCTGGTCGGAGTGGCCTCGGCCAACCTTTACAGGCCGATGGAGGCGGTCAGGGAGCTCAGGCGCTGTGTCAAAGAGCTTGGATTCAAAGCCCTGCGCATCGTGCAGTGGCTGTGGAACCTCCCCCCCACCGACCGGCGATATTATCCCCTGTATGCTGAATGCGTGGAACTCAGTATACCCTTCTGCTGCCAGGTCGGCCATACCGGGCCACTCTGCCCGTCGGAGCCCGGCAGGCCTATCCCCTATATCGACGAGGTGGCAATCGATTTCCCCGAGCTCAAGATAGTCTGCGGGCATATCGGTTATCCCTGGACAACGGAGATGATCGCGGTGGCGACCAAACATGAGAACGTTTACATCGACACCTCGGCATATGTGGCCAAACGATTCCCTGCCGAGCTGGTGACATATATGCAGAAGAACGGTAAAAAGAAGGTCATATTCGGCACCAACTACCCCATGGTTACCGCGGCTATGTGCCTCAAGGACCTGGATTCGCTCCAGCTAACACAGGAGGTTAAAAAACTCTTCCTCTGCGAGAACGCCCACAGGGTATTCGGCCTGTAAATCTCTTCTTGCTAAGTAGTTGTAATCCGGTGGTGATGTCCTCTTGATTATTCGGCGATGTTATAATTACTTAGTAGAAACCGACAGAGGTTGGCAGGTGCGGATCTATGGAATCATTTATCAGGTTGAATCCCATCGCCCTCTCGCTGGCTATACCCGCCCTGATATCGGGTAGCCTGGCTGCATATGTTTTTTCCCGGCGCCCCGTTGTGGGTTCGCGCGTCTTTGCCTTCCTCATGCTGGCTTTATGCGTGTGGTCGGTTTTTTACGGGGTAGAGCTGTCCTGCCTGCGCCTTGAGGGAATGCTGATCAGCGCTGCCCTGGAATACCTCGGAATTGCCTCCGTACCGGTGCTTTTCCTGATTTTAACGCTGGTGTACACGGGACGGGAAAAATGGGTAACCCCGAGAAATATCATCCTGCTTTTCGTAATACCCTTTATAACCATAGTAATGGTGGCCACTAACCATCTGCATTACTTTTATTACAGCTCAGCCAGCGTGGACGCCAGCGGCCCGTTTCCCATGATAGCGCTCACCCGCGGGCCGTGGTTCTGGGTACACTCTGTTTACTCATATGCCGCACTTCTGGCAGCCACCTTCTTACTGATCGCAAGGATGGGAAAACCGGGCACTATGTTCCGCAAACAGGTAATAGCCATGCTGGTCGGATTGTGCGTGCCCTGGACTGTGAGTATCCTGTACGTAGCCTTCGGCCTGATGCCGTTTGGACACCTCGACCTGACGCCTTTTGCTTTTGCCGTCACCGGTGTGGTGATCGTCTGGAGCATGTTCAGTCACGGGCTTTTCGATATTGTGCCCATGGCCTACGATACGATTGTCGATAGCATAGATGATGCTATAGTAGTGCTGGACCGGCAGAAAAGGATCGTGGAGTACAACACCGTAGCCAGTAACATCCTGGAATTATCCCGGTCCGATATCGGCCGGTCCGTAGCCATTGTCTGGAAGGACCGGCCGGATTTATTGAAGCTGAGCGAGGCGGATGAGTCAAACCGTATCGAAATTGTATCCGGCCGGCGGGATTCGATTCGTTATTACGAGGCCTCCGCCTACGATGTGGAAGACCGACATAAACGCCCTATAGGTAAAACCATCTCGCTGCACGACACGACTGACAAGAAAAAGGCGGAGGAGGCGTTGCGGCAGAGCGAGGAAAAATACCGTGCGCTTGTAGAGAATATCAACGACGTCTTCTATACACTGGATAAACAGGGAAACATCAACTATGTCAGCCCGGTGGTTGAGCGGTTGAGCAAATACAAGGTCAGTGACTTAATCGGAAAACCTTTTACCTGCATTGTTCACCCGGATGACCTGCCGGGCCTTTTAGACAGTTTCAACCGCCTGGTGGCCGGTCATCTGGAACCGTGGGAATTCCGCGCGGTGGATAAAGACGGTAGCATCATATTTGTACGCACATCCAGCCGGCCCATCTATGAAGACGGGGAGATCGTGGGTGTCACAGCCCTGATAACGGATATTACAGAGCAGAAGCAGTTGGAGCAAAAGCTCGTACAAATGGCGACCCATGACTTCCTCACGGGGTTGCCAAACCGGGTATTGCTGATCGATCGTTTTAAAATGGCGGCAGCACTGGCTCATCGCAATAAAGCCAGGCTTGCCATCATGTCGTTGGATCTGGATAAGTTAAAATCCATCAATGATACCCTCGGTCACGCTGTCGGGGACCAGGTGCTCAAGCTTGTTAGTATACAACTAATGGGCATAATTCGTGCCAGCGATACGTTAGCCCGAATCGGAGGAGATGAGTTCGTTCTGGTGATGCTGGAGACCAATCATATGGAAGATGCCGCCGCTATAGCCCAAAAAATCCTGGATTCCTTTAAAGAACCGCTGTTGATAGATGATCATCAGCTAAGTTTGTCCACCAGCATAGGTATAGCCATCTACCCCAAAGATGGGGAAGACCTGGAAATCCTGATTAAAAAATCCGATGCAGCACTGTATTACTGCAAAGGTCACGGCCGCAACCAGTTCAAATTCTTCGGCGACGGCGATGTCCGGTTTGGCGAAAATAGCGAAAACTTGACCTGATTTCTCTCTTCAGCGTCCCCTGTTCCCGTCATTGCAGGCCCTTTTCTGCATCGTCATTGCGAGCCCGCAGGGCGCGACAATCCTGTGCCCCCATATGATACTACAAGATTACTTCGTCGCTATGCTCCTTGCAATGACAGACATAATTGTCATTGCCCTTGAAGCAAGGCAACCCGGCCCCGCATGCAGCTTTCACCTGTGAAATGGTAAAATGAGAGCGCTGCATTTCGTTTCAATGCAATAATTGCAGCCAGGTTTAATACAAGATGTTAAGCTCAAAAGACGTTGATAAAATGATACGCAGCGGACTCAAGGGCATGAAAGCCTATACCCCCGTCGATCCCGTGGAAGTGCTGACCGGGCGCGCCGAAGTGCCGGCGGGGGAGACCGCCAAGCTGGACGGCAATGAGAATCCCTACGGCTGCTCGCCGCGCGTGCAGAGGGCGCTGGCTGAGTTCAAGGACTACAACAGGTACCCCGACCCCGACCAGCGTGATGTGAGAAAAGCCCTGGCCAATTATACGGGCGTAACGGCAGATTCGATTGTAGCCGGCGCCGGCAGCGACGACCTCATCGACATCATACTGCGGCTATTTATCGAGCCGGGTGACCGCGTTATCAATTGCCCACCCACCTTCGGCATGTACCCTTTCTGCACCGTGATCTCGGGAGGAGAGGTCGTTAAGGTGCTGCGCAGGCCAGATTTCTCACTCGACCTGCCTGCTATAAAAAAAGCGATTGATGACACTACAAAGGTCATATTCATTGCATCGCCTAATAATCCCAGCGGCAACCGGGCTGACGAAGCGGAGATAAAAGAGCTGCTTTCCAGGGATGTGATGGTGGTGGTTGACGAGGCCTACGTCGAGTTCAGCGGCAGCTCGCTCACACCACTGGTGTCACAATACGCCAATCTTGTTGTGCTGCGCACATTCAGCAAGTGGGCAGGCATAGCCGGTTTGAGGGCGGGCTACGGTGTATGCCCGGCCAATATCGTCCCTTATATGATGAAGATCAAGCAGCCCTATAACATCAACATGGCCGCCTACGTTGGTATCCTGGAATCGCTCACGGACCTTGCCTATCTGCGGAAAACCGTCAGGGCAATGGTCGATGAGAGGGACGTGCTCTTCAAAGGTCTGCAACAGTTCAAATGGCTGAAGCCCTACCCTTCAGAGGCCAACTTCATCCTCTGCGCCGTGCTAAACCGCAGCGCTAAAGACATCTATATGAGGCTGCAGAAAAAGGGTATCTTCATACGCTATTTCGATACGCCCGAGCTAAAGGATTACATCCGTGTCAGCGTGGGGCGGCCGGAGGATACAATCCGTGTGATTGCCGCCCTCAGGGATATGTGATACCCTTTGCCTTGAATCCAGCAGTAAAGAGGTGAAAATGTCCGAACGCAAAGCAAGTATCACCCGCCGCACAAAAGAAACCTCGGTCAAGGCCGAGGTAAATATCGACGGCAGCAGCCAGTACGAGATCACTACAGGCATTCTCTTTTTTGATCACATGCTCTGCCAGCTTGCCCAGCATGGCGTCTTTGACCTCAAGATCTCAGCCAACGGCCCCGACCAGCATCACGTAGTGGAGGATGTGGCTATCACGCTTGGCCGGGCTTTTAACCAGGCGCTGGGAGATAAGCACGGGATCGTCAGGATGGCTGATGCAGTGGTGCCAATGGACGAAGCCGTCGCGCTGGTGGCGCTGGATATATCAGGCCGCGGTAACGCCATTATCGAGACTTCCATCAAGGAGGCTATCATATCGGAGATGCACTCCGACCTCATCCACCATTTCTTCGTCTCCTTCGCCCAGGAGGCGCGTATCAACATCCACGCCTGGGTGTTGAGCGGCAAGAACGACCACCACAAGGCGGAGGCCCTCTTCAAAGCTCTGGCCCGCGCCCTCGATATGGCCACACGCATCGACTCACGTATATCCGGCAACATCCCCAGCACCAAGGATAGCATCGACTGACCTTCGACTCTAACCTAACAGTTTATTACCCGGTTAACAGTTGAACATATTGACTTGCATGATATAATATGGCGGTATTCTAATAAGAATAATCTGAGTGTGCAGATGGGTGCGAGGAAGCGGCTTATGAAAATTGGGCACCTTTGGGCCGTCGAGTGAATGGTGAACCCGACCACTATAAGAGTGGCCGGGTTGTTTTTTTATAGTCTGCTCAAGTGTGCATATTAGCTGCAATATGGGTTGAAGGAGGTTGAGAATGGAATCGGGTAGCAAAACGACCAAATCATCTCGGCTGGTTATTACCACAGTCCTGGGGGCAGCTTTTGGCATTATATGCATGTTGTTGTCCGTATATACGGCCGGAGTTGCCTTTTGGCCTATTGGCGTTTCCTTTTTGTTGAGCCATATCGTCATGGGATTTGCGATCGGCGCAAGTTCGCTAAAAATAAATTGGGCGGTTCACGGCGTGCTCTGGGGTGCTCTCTTCGGCTTGCCGCTGGCAATTGGCTGCGTTGGAGGGACTCTCCAACCGTGGGTAGCCTTCATAATGCCGGTTATCTGGGGATTCCTGATTGAAACACTGGCTACCAAGGTATTCAAGCAACCACAGTATGGCTAATCAGGAACTAGCTGTTCCTTTTTTATTAGAGCCAATCTTAATTATTGGAGGTGGGTAATGATACGAGCTCTTAAGGTAGCGTTGATTGTCGTGGGGGTGATAGAGATTTTACTTGGTCTATCGCTTGTTTTTTTCCCCGGGCAGGCAGCGAGCGGCGTTAGCGAAGTGTCTGGTTATCTAATATATATGATGGCGTCATTAGGTATCTGCCTTATCGTCTTTGGTGTCTTTCTCATAGTAGCTGCACGGGACCCGCTGCGGCACATCAACTGGGTCAAGTATGCCATAGTGTTGTGTATTCTTGGTGCATTAGCCGGGTTGTACTCGGTTATCCAGGGCGCCGTTACTTTCAGCCAGGCGGGGATGCAGATCATAATGGATGCCGTCTTTGCCGTGGTTTTCCTGGCCCTGTATCCATATAGGGCGACAAAAGGCGTATAGTTACCTGAAAGGCAGTACTATATCAAGTGGAAGGGAATTAGGGATAGAGCCGCGATATATATTAGTTATCGGATGTTTTCCATGTATCCGGCAGAGCTATATACATTTAGCGAAAGTGCTAATGACCTTCCCCGAGTTGCAGTATATCAATCTGTTGATCTTCTGCTCTAAACCTCGTCACGGCAAGATCGGGATGAGCGTGTGAACTCTAATAATATAGAAGAACTCATATAGTTTATTTACTTAAGAGCCCCGCTCAGGATGCTTTCTGAGGTAGTCCTGCACCGCCGCTTCCACCGTCGGGAAAACCTGCGACCGGTTGAATTCATTTGCCAGCCCGGAGCGCAGCGCCATGTTGCGCACGGGCTGGTGCACCTCCGCGGCCATCACCTCGATGTTCACCTCTTTCAACTCTATTACCAGCTTCTCCAGCATCTCGAGGCTGGTGATATCGAGGCTATCGCAGGCCGACATATCGATGATCGCGGCCCCGGGCGGCGGTAGACTATTTCTAATCAGTTCCCGCAGACGATTGTGAATGAGAGATGCGTTGGCAAAATACAGCGGCGCATTCAGCCTGAAGATGATAAGTCCTTCCACGGGCTGGTCCTCAGGATGCCTCTCAATATCCGTATAAGCACCTGGCAACCCGGGTACCCGTCCCAGCACCGACACATGCGGCTGGCTGGACCTGTAAACAACGTAGATAAGAGAGAACAGCACAGCAATGGCAAGGCCGGGAAGCACATCCAATACCAATACCCCCAGCAGGGCCACCATACCCAGCCAGAACTCCACCTTCTGCAGCCTGTAGAACCCCTGCATCTGACGATACTTCATCAGACGCGCCACCGCAAAGATAATCAAGGCCGCAAGAACGGCTTCAGGCAAATCGGTAAAGAGCGGCGTCAAAGCAATAACGGTTACCAGTCCCAGTATGGCGGCCACCAGCAGTGAGACGGGCGTCCTGGCTCCGGCGCTGTCATTAACAGAAGACTGGGAGAGGCTGCCGCCTGCGGCCAGACCACCCAACAAACCGGACGATATATTAGCCGCCCCGTAGGCGATGAGCTCCTGGTCGGGCTTCACTTCGTAGTTATGTTTTGAGGCGAAAACGTCGGCGGCGCCCAACCCCTCGCTAAAGATGACCAGGAACATACCGAGGGCACCGGGCAGCAGTACCCAGAGGTCATGTAACCTTATCTCCGGCAAACCTACCGAGGGTAACCCTGCCGGGATAATCCCCACGGTTTTTACGCCAGCAAGGGAAAGGCCAAGTACAGCACTGACAATGATGCCTGCTATTAGCACGGTCAGACCTGCCGGCATCCGGCGGGAAAATCTGTGCAGTGCAAACAGCAAAAGCAAGGCACCCCCTCCCACCAGCAGTGTTGGAATATTGGTCTGTCCCAGGTGACTGAACACGTACCACATCTGCTGCAGGGTATTGCCATCCCCGTGTGAGATACCGAATATCTTGGGCAACTGTTTCACGGCTATGAAGATGGCCATGCCGAATATAAAGCCCTCCATTACCGGCCGCGATATAAAATTAGTGATAAATCCCAGCCTGAGTATCCCGGCCAGTATGAACACTGCACCCACCACCAGCACCAGTCCACCGGCCAGCGCAATATATGAGGTCTGGCCCGGCGGATTGAGAGCCGTAATAACAGAGGCCAGCATTATAGCGGAAGCCGATGTGGATACGACGACAAGCTGCCTGCTTGTCCCGAAGATGGCATAGGCCGCCAGTGTAGCCAGTATCGTATAGAGGCCCACTTGCAACGGCATCCCAGCCAGGCCGGCATAGGCTATGCCCTCGGGCACCACAACACCCCATAACGTGATGCCGGCTATAATGTCCCAGCGCAGCAGCCTTTTTGCATTATATTTCGGCAGCCACTGCGCAATTGGGAAAAACTTTGAGACAGATCCTGATGCTTCGCTCATTGTTTACCGCAAGAAATAATTCGGGAATTTTTGATAGAGCATCTCGAAGTAGCCGAGGAACTTGACGAGACCATCCATTGAACCCTGCACCTCAATGCCGGTATTCTTGAGCGCCTCATCTACGGGTGTAACTCCGGATAGCAAGGGCCCGATGGAGGCGCGCGTGCCAGTCACAGTGGCGACAGCATTACCTGGCAAACCGCTGCGCACTTCGGCCACACCGCGGCGTATTTCGAGAGTATAGTCCTCGCCAACATCCGTATATTTGAACCCAACCGAGACAATCAGATCTATAGTATCCTCCGCCTTCAACCTTACCGGCAGTCCCTCTACCTGATTGAGCGCCGGAAAACGCTGCAGCACGTCCGGGGATATCAGGAAGCCGCCCAGCATATCGTAGATGGCATCAGGATCAAGTGAACCTTCCAGCACCCTGGCAGCGGTGAGGTAAAAGCCCCTCCAGGTGGCATTTATGGCCGCATAGCCGAGCTGCCGGAAGGCCGCAGCTTTCAGCTTGCGGGCTTGCATATCGTCTTGGTCCACCCGTATTAAGTAGGAGGTCAATTCGGAGGCGAATTGTGGGTCTCCAGAAGTGAAGGCTTTATCAGCTTCCTCGAGCACCCTGTCACGGCCACCCATCAGCTTTACCATGCGTTTGGCGTACTCAATGCGCGGCGTAGGGTCGAGGTAACAGGGGTCGCCATCAAACCAGCCGATGCTGCCGCAGACGATCTGAGGCACCGAGTGTTTGACCGAGCCGTAGAATGGGCGCAACCACGGACTGAAGTTCTCCAGGTGGGGCGGCAGCTTCACCAGCCTGGCCACCTCGTCCTTGGAATAGCCCTTGTTGGAGTAGCGCAGCGTCTGGTCGTGGGTGTACTGGATGGCATCGCGGTAGTACATCAGTATCTGCTGGATATAATCGCGGCCGGATACCGGTGTGCCGTGTTGCAGCACCATGTGCTCGGCCTCAGCGGCAAAACCCCGTATGGCGTCTATGCTGCGGTACCAGGTGGCCGGGTTGCGGTATACTGCTCCCCTCAAAGTGTAGATATTGGGGAAACAGTGGTCCTGGATAACCTCGGCCGATAGCAGTATCTTGGAGTCCGGTAGATAGATGCAGAGCTCGGAATGTGCCTCGCTGGGCACATAGTGCATCTCCATACGCACGCCGGCGAGGGTTATATTCATTATGTCGCTGAAGGTCTGAGTAGGAGGTATGAAGGCATTGGTGCCCGGGCCGAAGCTGGGGCCGATGCCGGCATTCATATCCTTCATATCATCGCCGTCCAGGACAACGTTGTACATGGACATGGCGCGGGCGCTCATGATGGGGCCAATGGCTCCGCTCTCATGAATGTATTCAGGCATGAGCGTCTCATGAGCGATGATGGGCAGGGAAGCAGCATCCTTTACACTGACAAAGGCCTCGGTGCCCTGAACGTGGTCGGTATGATGATGTGTATAGATAATTCCCGCTACCGGCTTGCCGGTAATCTTCCTCAGGTCGGCCATGACCTGCTGGCCCTGTTCCAGGTTCATGCCTGTATCGACGATGATCACGCCGTCCCTGCCCTCGACCATGATGATGTTGGCGAGGTTGTACCCGACAGCGCAGTAAACGTTCTCCCCGACTCTGTGAATCTTACGTTCAAAAAGCCGGGTATGCTCCTTTAGTTCCGAATTGATGCTGACCGGCACATGGTGCTCGCGATCTGGCTGCATACAATTACTCCTTACAACTTATTAAACTTGCTTCACGCAGACAACTCAAACTCGAGACAGTGGCAACCGTCCTATCGCCAAGGCTTAGCCGCCGGTACTAAAGCAGTTTCTCCAGCTCATCGATCTTTGCCTCGAGTTCCACCTGCGATTGCTTCTGCTCCTGTATAAGGCGCTTTATCTCCGACAGAGTTACGCTATGGTCGCCATCGCCCTCACGAATCCGCTTTCCAAGTTCCCTCCTCCTGCGATTAGTGAGAAAAGCATTGGCTAAAAAACCGGTCAGGGTGCCAAAGAGGGCCGTGCCCGCGGTCATGACGACGATCCCCACCATCCGTCCCTCCCCCGTCACCGGCACGACGTCGCCGTAGCCTGTGGTGGTGATTGTCTGGTATATAAACCACATGGCATCCTGCCAGTTCTTGATATGGGCATTGGAAGCCCTGTTCTCCACCCGCAAAATGGCTATGCCGCCAAATTCCAGCATAATCATAATTAGAAATAGCACTGTCAGGAAAGCGCTGGCGGCACTGGACTCTTTTAGGTCCCGCATAACATTGCGCGCGCCGTAGTTATGCAGCATCAGTATAGTTCGCACGATGCGGAAGATGCGCAGCAGCTTAGCCCAGTTTGAAGGGGCTACCGAGAGCAGGTCGGCCCAGCCGAATTGCCGGAGCAAATACGCGGATTTGGATTTGGCTAGGGAGAGACGGGCTATGAAATCTATCAGGAATATGAAGCTGAAAGTCCAGTCCATCACCAACAGCACCCCGGCGATATCCCGGTCCTGCGTAAGGTAGAAAAAAAGAATATTTGATATTGAGATAACGGAGAGCGCGGCTATGAAAAGCTCATAGCTGACATTTTTCAACTCTTCAGGCTGGCGTGTCACGGGCACTCCTTCATAAAGGCGTACCCCTCATTGTGGCTTAGTATGCAGGCAATCCTTTTAAACATACTCAAGCACCATTTTATACCATTTGAACAGCCGTCAACCAGCACGGAATCTGCTTGAATGCGGCGAGACCGATAATTTCCGTAACTGACCGCTATTGACATCCCCCTACTGTCCGCATAGAATACCAGCATAACTTATTAGGGAGGTATGGCATGGCAGTATTCGGAACAATCGAATGGGTAACGGCATTCATGGAAGCAATTAATGCCAGCAAAGCATACGAGGACGCGGCCAAGACCTGGGAAGGCGATTTCTATTTCATTACCGAGGTGGGCGGAGCGGTCAAAGAGCAGGGTTACCAGTACGTTGACCTCTGGCACGGCAAATGCCGCAAGGTGGATGTCGTCACCGAGGCGACCAAGGATAAATACAAGCCTGAATTCGTTTTACAGGCTTCAATAGCTACGTGGAGGAAGGTAGCCGAGAAGAAGGTGGACCCCATCCAGGCCATCGTCACACGCCAGCTTAAGCTCACTGGCAATATGGGCAAGGTCATGCGCGCGGTGAAGGCAGCTCAGGAGCTGGTCAACTGCGTAACGCAGGTCAAGACCGAGTATCCCGAATAGTTTACAGCGTATTCTAACTATAAATTTTTCAGTATTCATACTGAGTAGGAGTTGTTATGCAGTTTTTTGGTGTTCCTTTCACAGTCTTTGGAGACGATTCACTGCAATACCTGAACACCATCCTGGGCAAACGCGCATTCATTGTCACTGATAAAAATATCATCAAACTCGGCCTGGCCGACCTGGTTACTACCGAACTCAAAAAGGCCAATATCGAATGCAAGATATTTGACGAGGTGGAACCTGACCCTTCCATCGAGACGGTGGTCAAGGCCGCCGGAATAGCAAAAGAATTCAAGCCTGACTGGATCATTGGGCTGGGCGGTGGTTCCAGCATGGATACTGCCAAGTCCGCGCTGGTCTGCTACGTCGCTGGCATTGGTCCCCTGGATTTGGCACCCTCCGAGTTCTACGACCTCAGGGCAACAGCAAAACTGATGTGTATACCCACCACCAGCGGCACCGGCTCCGAGGCCACATGGGCAATTGTTCTAACTGACGTGGCGGGACAGCGCAAGGTGTCGTTTGGCTCTTATGAGACAATGCCCGATATTGCCATCCTCGACCCCCGCATGGTCATGAGCATGCCTCCCCAGATAACCGGCGATACCGGCATGGACGCCCTCTGCCACGCTATCGATGGGTATGTTGACACCTGGCGCACCCAGTTCACCGATGGTCCTGGACTGGTGGCAATAAAGCTCGTCTTTGAAAACCTCAAGAAAGCCTATGACAACGGCAAGGATGAGGACGCCCGCAAGGCGATGATGTGTGCCGCCTCTATGGCCGGCACCTGCTTCGGCAACGGCATGGCCGGCCTGAGCCACAGCACGGGCCACGCTATCGGCGGCCTTTTCCATACACCCCATGGGAGGGCTGTAGGCCTGTACCTGCCTTATACCATGGAATACCAGATCAATGGCTCCGACGAAACCGCCTCACGCTACGCCGAGGTAGCCCGCTTCTGCAACATCTCGCGGGATGGAGCTGATAAGAAATGCGCCAGGGCACTGGTCGATGCCGTACGCAAGCTGGCCAAGAGCGTAGGCCAGCCGCTCTCAGTGAAAGAAACTGGAATCAAGCGGGAAGACTATATGAAGTCCATGCCTGACCTG